>Ga0075363_100000072_pt1 | contig 21002 bp, 19 predicted proteins | sample EndMetdeltDD1763_FD_71470 | JGI IMG/M metagenome (GOLD analysis project Ga0075363, IMG submission 71470) | Populus endosphere microbial communities from Tennessee, USA - Endosphere MetaG P. deltoides DD176-3 | ecosystem: Host-associated > Plants > Roots > Endosphere | place: USA: Tennessee...
AGTTCAGAGGAAGTGACCGACGAGGTAGCGACGACCCACAGCGAGGGGTCGGTCAGGATCAGACCCCGCTGCGGGTTGCTACTACGAGTCGCCTCGGCACGTTCGCGACTCTAGACGCCCGCGGACAGGTCGCGCAAACACTTAATCGTCTGCGTCGCGCGATTTCGGGGACGAAATCCAGGCCGCCGGGTTGGCCCGTACATACGCTGTCCGAGGCGAACGGTGACCAGCGCTGCCGCGGTGACACACCGCGAGCAAACCGTAAAGCTCCGCGATTGGTCTGGTGGCTTTATCATTGGGCCATGACAATAGACAGGTCGGCGGCCCCCCGCGCGACCGAGGGCATCTTCAGCCGGGTGAATCCCGGCCGCGCTTCTGAGATGATCGTCGATCAAATCCGGCTGCTGATCCGCGACGGTCAGCTCAAACCGGGCGACCGTCTGCCTGCTGAGCGCGATCTGGGTGAGAAGTTCGGCGTCAGTCGGGTGACCGTGCGAGAAGCGTTGCGCGGCCTCGAGGCCAACGGCATGGTGACCATCAAAGTGGGTGCGCGCGGAGGCGCGTTCGTGACCGCGCCGACCAGTGCGATGGTCGGCGAGGGCATCATCGACCTGTTGAGCATGTCCGGGCTGACGGATAAGGAAATCACCGAAGCGCGGCAGATCTTCGAGCTCGGCATCATTCCTTTGGTATGCGAGCGGGCCACCGACGAGGACATCAAGGACCTGCTGGAGATCTGCGACCGTGGCGACGCCGCCCTCGAGGAGGGCGCCTACCCGATGGAGCTCTCCGCGGAGTTCCACACCCGGGTCGCCAAAGCGAGCCACAACGCCGCGATCGCAATGCTGGCCGAGTCGTTCCACGGCCCCACGCTGGTCTCGATGCGCCACGTGCAGGAAGCGCACCCCGAGATGGGTATCCGCGGCAACCGCGAACACCGTCAGTTCGTCGCAGCGGTCAAAAAGGGCGACGTCGAGAAAGCAACCGCAGTAATGCGCACCCATATCGGCCGCACGGCACGGCACGTGTCAAAGGGCGACTGAGCCCAAGAATTCCGAGACTTTCGCCGGAGCCGTTCGATCGGTCTGCTCGGCCACCGGCACATCCCAGTACTCGCTCGACCGCAAGCACTCCTGAAGGTAGCGTGCCGCGGACGGGGCATGCGACGAGTCCTGCCCGGGCACGATCAGGGCCGGGATATCCAGCGCGAGAAGATCTTCGGGCTCAGCTCCCGGCACCGTGTCCCGATCGAACATCAGCCGCGAGATACCGGCGACGACGGTCAGATACCACTCCGTGTTCAATTCGAGGTACCGGTCGCGGAATTCGCGGTCACGGCGCAGCACCATCACCCACGGGCCGACCCGGCCATCCTCGGAGAAGCCCGCCTCGGTGGCGTCCGCGAGCTCGACCACGCCCTTGAGGCCTTCCTGCGCAACGAAGCCCAGGTGGGCGTGGAATCGCGCATGCTGTTTCCTTCGGTACCTGACCCCACCGGCGGGCGAATACAGCACCATTGCGCTTATTCGCTCCGGGTTGGTGGTCGCCATACCTGCCACGATGGAACATCCGACGCATGCGCCCATCATGGGGACCCTGTCGATACCGAGGTGATCGAGTAATCCGACTGCCTGCTCGACGTAGCTTTGCCAGGAGATTCGCTCCACTCGACCGCCCGACTCGCCGGACTCGCGCTTGTCGAACGTGATGCAGCTGAACCGTTCCCGCAGTTGTGTCAGCATTCGGGTACGCCGATACAGTCCGTGTTCGAGCCAATTGGCCATCGAGCCGTTGAATCCGCCCGGCGAGAACATCATCAGCGGCGGACCGGAACCGGCGACCTCGTAGCGGGTTTCGATGCCGTCGACCACGGTGGTGCCCACGCTCACTGCCGGATACCTCCGGCGATCTGTCGTGCCCCACGGACATCCTCTACATAGGCTGCCAGCGCGTCGAAGGCGATCTGGGCGACGTTGGCGTAGGTATCCGGCGGGTTGTCCAACCCGTCGGCGCTGTAGCCGATGGCGGCGGTGGCCATCCTCATCCGGCCATCCAGCCACGGGCCGCCGCCGAAGCCGCCGATCACCGGAACCGAAACAGCCTGTGCCACCGCAGTACCGACGACTGGTCCGGAATTCGTGAAGTTGAGCAGGGCGGCTCCGGCATCCTCCAAGCGTTTCGCCTCGGTCACCATGTCGTCGAGCAGCTCCTCGGGGATCGCATCCCTCGACGTGGTCGTTGCCCGGTAGGTCACGCCGTACTTCAACGAAGTCTGCGGAGTGATCCCGAACTGAGCGAACACCGGGATGCCCGCGCGCGTCACCTTCTCCACGGCGTCGAGGTTGTCGGACGCACCGTCCAGCTTCACAATGTCGACGCCGGCCTCCTTGGCGAACCGAATCGCGGCGCGCACCGCGCTTTCGGGCCCTTCCTGCACCGGCCCGAACGGAAAATCGCACGACAGCAGTGCGCGCTGCACACCGCGCCGCACCGCCTGGCAAACGACGATCATCTGATCCATCGTCACCTCGAGCGGATTCGGCTGTCCCCACAGATTGATTCCCACTGTGTCGCCCACCGAGACGATGTCAGCGCCAACCCGGTCCACGATTCGAGCCATCTGGTAATCCCACGCGACGACTCCGACGATCTTGACACCGTCGCGCTTCATCGCCTGCAGGTCAGTCAATTTCACGTTCACGCTCGCTCCTCAGGCCCGCAGCGCCGTTAGCAGATCGACGACGTCGCGCTCGTCGCCGCTGCCCATCAGCACCCGCGCGTGCGGGCGCATCACGGCTACCGTGCTGTCAATGCGCGCCACGTCTGCGATCACCAGTCCCGCGGTCATGATCGCCCGCACCGTGCACGCCGCACCGATGACGGTGGCCGCCGCGGCATCGGCGGCGATGGTGGCCACCATGATCACCACGTCGGCATCATCCAACTGAGCGAGCAGACTGCATTTTTCGCCGTCCACTCCCCGCAATGTCACGGACGCAGACCCGCCGTCACCGAGATCTTCGACCGGTCCGGCCAGCGCGAAGAAGCGCGCGTGCCCCCACGGTTCCCGCGCGATCCGTTCGATGATGAGATCGGCTCCCGCGTCAAGCCCCACGATCCGCGCCCCGCGCCGGCCGCGGATGGGGCGGTCGATGCGGTATCGCATCTCGGCCGCCGATGTCGCCTTCGCGCAACTGCTGCCGAGAATCGGACGCACGGTCATACCGACGACTGCCGAACGCCCTCGCGCACCATCAGGTCATCGCGGCAGGCTTCGACGAATGCGGCTTCACGTGGCAACACGACAGCCGCGGAACGGACCCGGTGATGTGACGGGTCCACGCCCGGAGGTGTGATGCCCTTGTCCCGCAACGCTTCGACCGCTCGCTTGAGCTTCTGGCGCGCCTTGATGATGCCGCTGTCGGCCGACACCAGCATCTCCTTGGTGCGGTCGACGATCGGCCCCATGCTCTCCTGCAAGGAGGCGTCCTGCATGGCGATGCCCTTGACTCCCGAATACGTGTCGCCCCGCTTCTGTGCTGCGCGGTCGATCAGGTAGTCGTTGTCCTTGTTGGCCATCGGGCGGAAAGTGCCTGGGATGTTCTCACTGTGCACGCCGTGACCGTCCTCCATCGCCTGTACCTCGGTGACGCTCAACGGCCGCACCGGGTGGTAGTCGAACGAGTACGTCCAGCAGTTCTCGTCGTCGATCGGAATCCAGAAGTGTCCGTGTACAGGGTGATCACCGCGTGGCGGGACCATCGTGAAACACGGCATCACCCAGGGGGTGATGCGCCAGTAGTACGTGTCCTCCTCGGCATTGCGGCGGGCACCGACGAACAGACCACCCTCGGAGTCAGCGACCTCGAAGAACGGTTTGAGGTCGCCCATGTTGTAGTCGTTGCCCTTGGTGCCTTTGAACAACGGATCCGACTTGAGCCCGCCCGAATGCAGGAACGAGACATGGCTGGAGTCGATGCCGCCCTCGAAGGCCTGCAGCCAGTTGCATTCCTGCCACCGCTTGGAGGTGTAAGTCTGATCCGGCGGGACCGTCGCGAACTCGTATTCCGGCAGTGGCGGCTCCTTCTCGGGATCGCCCATGTATGTCCACAGCACATCGCCGATCTTCACCAGTGGGTAGGACGTGAGCTTCACGTGCGAACAGAACGTGCTGTTTTCGGGCTCGGAGGGAATCTCGATGGCCTGGCCGGTGATGTCGTACTTCCACCCGTGGTACGGGCAGCGCAATCCGGACTCTTCGTTGCGACCGAACCACAGCGATGCCCCGCGGTGGGCGCAGAACTCGTCGATCAGTCCGTATCGGCCCTCGCTGTCGCGGAATGCCACCATTCGCTCGCTCAACAACTTGACGCGCACCGGCGGGCTGTCGTCTTCGGGGAGCTCATCGGCCAGTAGTGCAGGCAGCCAGTACTGCCGGAACAACTCGCCCATCGGCGTTCCGGGACCCGTTCTGGTCAACAGCTCATTGATTTCTGCCCTAAGCACCCGTTCGTCCTTTCGCGCCGACTATATTGACCTAACTATAAGACCATTAGTCGGCTAGACCAAGAGGCAATCTATTCCAAAGGAACCGGCGAGAGGACCACGCGTGATCGGTGCAATCGGTATCGGAGAAATGGGTCTCGCGATGGCGGGCCACGTGATTGCGAAGGGACACGATGTCATCGCCTACGACATCGACCCGGCTCGCCTCGCGGCCGCAGCGGCCGCCGGCGCCACCCCCGGTTCCGGTCCAGCCGAGTTGGCGCGCCGCGCCGACATAGTCATCGCCTGCCTGCGCACCGATGACCAGATGGATTCCGTCGCTGAGGAACTCGCTGCGCACGGACGGCCAGGACAGCTGATCGTCGTGACAGGCACGCACAGTGTGGAGTTCATGAGTCGACTGGCTCGTGTCACGACGCCACGACGCATGCGGTTGATCGACGCACCGGTGGTTTTCGGCGCTCGGGGTGCACGAGAGGGGAATCTGCTCTCGCTGTGCGGTGGCGAGGCCGACGATATCGAACGGGCGCGTCCGGTGCTGATGAGTTACAGCCGCGGAGTCGAGCATGTGGGGCCCCTGGGCGCCGGGCAGCTGGCCAAAGCATGCAACAACCTGCTGCATTGGATTCACTGCGTCGCCAACTTCGAGGCGCTTGCTCTGGCGAAGCGCTATGGGGTCGATGCGCAACACATGCGCGAAGTCCTGCAGAAGTGCCCGGCGGACAACGGAACTCTGCGGCGTTGGGACTCGACACGATTCACCTGGCAGGAAAAGGACATGGACTTCATCGCCGAACTCGCCCAGAACGGCGGGCTGGTGCTGCCCTTGAGCGGCCAGGTAGATCAACTCGTGAAGACGATGACGGCCGACGACGTCGCGCAGTTGTTGCACGGCTCGCAGTGCACCTACCTCGGGCGACCCATCGCACCTTTGGCTCGCGCCGAGGGCGGTCTCGCCTAAGACGAAAGCCTGACCGCATGGAGCCGCTCGGCGTAGTGGCGCCACCGCGACATGTCGTTGAACGCCGAACCGAGATCGGGAAGTTCGGCGAGATCTTCGTCGGTCAGCTCCGAAGGCCGGGCGCCGAGGAACGCGACCTCCTTCGAGATGCGTGACAGCTCGTCGAGGTCCAATGCGCGAATCGTGGCCTGAGGCACCGACTCCCCCGTCGTCACGATGCCGTGGCCACGGAGAATGCACGATGTCGAATCCCCCATCGCCGCGGCGACCGCCCGCCCCAGTTCCGGACTGCGCACGAGGACCGGTCGCGGATACACGGGTACGCGGCCACCAGCCAGCCGCGCGGCCGGGATGTTGTAGGCGCCGAAGATCTGTCGTAGCTCGAGACCCGCGAGATCGCTGACCACCACGTCACGGGAGTGCACGTGCACGACGGCGCGCACATCCGGACGGGCGCGGAACAGCTCGGTATGGATGTGGAATTCGTTGGGGACGGCGTATCCTCCGCTGAGGTCGCCGCGGCCGTCGAGATCCACTGCGCGAATGTCCTCGGGGACGGTGAACAACAGCCCGCGGTCCTCGGGACCCCTGCAGCGCAGCAGAATTGTCTGTTCGTCGACCCTGACACTGACGTGTCCGAGCACGTCCGCCGCGAGCCCCTGGTGCGCCAGGATGCGACACGCGGTGGCGACGACACCCCGTAGGTCCGTCACGACATCGCGGAGGCCGGTGCCAGGGTTCCGGCCTTCTCGACGCCGAACACCAACGACTTGATGGTGACCGGCACAGTGTTGGAGGGCTGCCGCACCCGGCCGAGGTCGACGAAATCGAAGTCCCGCAGCGAGATTCCGTCGAGGATGAGCATGTCGTTGGTCACCGCAAGCTCACTGCGCAGGATGGTCCCGAGCGTGAGCGCGATGTCGCCGTCGATCATCAGGTAGATCGGCAGGCCGGCCACCCGTCGCCGCCGGAGGCCTTCGACGACGCCGTCTGCGAAGGCGCGCAGCCGACGGTAGGTCGGGGCACCTTGCCAATGTAGAGCGAGCGCCAGATCGGCCGTGTCGTCGAGCAGGCCGAAGGCCGCGAGGTGCCATTCGATGGCCGAGGCCACCTCCTTCGCATCCACGGTCGGGCCCAGGTCGTAGTGCGGCCTGGCGACCTGGACGTTGCGGCGCGGCAGCGTCGTATCCGGAGACGGTATGAAACTGGTGATCCCGCTCAGTTGGACGGTGTACTCCGAGGCGCCGAGCACGGTCGCCCGGATGCGCTCGGCAGCGGGCAGCACCGGTGCGGGCAGGAGGCCCGCGGCTATGCGTTCGGCGAGCGCGGCACCGAGCCGCCGACCGAGGTCACCGAAATCCCGGGTTTCGCTGCCGTAGACGTACTCGGCCACGCCGCCGGAGAAGATCACGCCGTCCACCTCGGAGCAGCCCTGGATCCGCTCGGTCAGGAAGTACAGATCGGCAGAGGATTCGCCGCGCACCGCCGCGATCACCAGATCCGCCATCGTCGAGGCGATTTCGTCGAGGTCGGCCGAATCGACCGAACCACCCAGGTCGAGGTCCAGTCCGGCGGAACCGGCGTGCATCCGACCGCCCGGCTCGATACGGCTGACTGTGTCGCCTTCCACGGCGATCAACCGCCCACCGACATGCAGAGCCGCGGTGGCAAGCACCCGCCCGTTGTCGATCAACGCGAATTTCGTCGTGCCGCCGCCGATGTCGACGTTGAGAATGCGCGCGGACTTCTCGTGCGAGACGAGCGCCGCCCCAGACCCGTACGCCGCCAGCATCGCTTCCATGTGATGTCCGGCGGTCGCACACACCAGATCACCCGCCCTTTCGGCGACAACCCCGGCGATGCGTTCGGCGTTGCGCCGCCTCAGCGCCTCTCCCGTCAGGATCACCACGCCCGTGTCGACATCCTCCGGTTCCCTGCCGGCGCCGGCGTAGGCCGCATCGAGCATGCGGCCCAGCGCAACCGCATCGATCTGAAGATCGTCGGTGTACGGCGTCAGCTGCACCTCGGACTGGTACAGGGTGTCCCGTGCAACCACCACGTAGCGGCTGGTCAGGTCCTCGCCACGCCTGCGCAGTTGAAGTCGCGAGAAGGCCACCTGGGTGCCTGAACTGCCGATGTCGATGCCGACGCTGTGCAGCGTGACGTTGTCCTGCTGCCAGATGGGATTCTCCGCCAGCGGAAGGTCGAGTTCGTCGGAGTCGTGGGTATGGGTCATGCGTGCGAGGCCACCGGCACCGACTCCGCCGGTTTCGGCGGGAGGTCGGCCAGCTCGGCGGCGTATGCCTCGTCCATCCTGGGGACGAGACCGTTCTTGGCGAGTGCTTGCGTGAAAGTATCCCGCACCAAAGGACTTTCGTCGGCGTAGTCGATCTGATCACCGCCGATTCGCATGCTGATCCAGGCCTTGGGTACGCCCTGGGCATTGCGCACCGACACGACTTCGTGTTTGAAGGCCAGGTAACGCGCCGGCGCGGCGCCCGTGTTGAAGTGCTGATGGAACCACATGTTCGGCGGCACGATGAGTGTGCCCGGCTGCCAGTCGTATCGCCGCGGTTCCTCACCTTCCGGCCACATCAAGGAGAAGCCCTCACCGGAGAGGATGATGACGTGGGCTCCGGGACCGTGCCGGTGCCCCTTCTTGTAGGTGGCGGTGCCGAACTGCGAAATATGGCTGTTCATCGACCCTTTGGCCATCGAGAACCTGATGTGGCCACCGCCGGCGCCACGCTCCTTGGCCGAAATCAACGGCAGATCGATCGCGTTGGCCACGAAGTTGGTTCGCAGCAGGAGGCCGTCCTGTTCGTCCTTCGGCGCGAAGTAGTCCGGTTCACCGGCGAATCGGCCGGTGAAGTCGCGCGAGGTGTTGAAGATGAAGTCGGGCTCGTCGTAGAGGTTGATGACCGGTGGCATGTTCGTCGACGACACGAACCGCGCCGCTTCGGTGCCAGAACCATTGAAGTGCTGATGCCAGGTGTTCAGCGGAATCGCGAACAGCGCTCCGGGACCCCACTCGAACGTCACCTTCTGCCCGGCGTCGTTCCACACCGAGGTCGACCCGTGCCCGGAGAGCACCATGATCATCTCTTCGAACAACTGCCGTTGCGGGGCGAGCTCCTCCCCCGCCGGGATCTCGCAGACGTAACAGTCGTTGGACGTGCGTGACGCTTCATGATTGATGAATACACCGCGTCCGCCGCGCCGCGCCCACGGCTTCAACTCGACGGTGTTGAGGTCGGCAACGTAGTGGGCGCTGATGATGTCCAGGCCCTCGGCCTTCACCCACCGCACATATGGCGAATCCTTCTCGGTGGCGAACTTCTTCGCCAGATCTTCCGAAACGATCGCATCCTTGGCCACGGCATCCTCCATCGCATTATTTGAACTAATGGTATTACCAATTGAATGGGTGTCAAGCGGGCTTCTGTACCTCGGCCGCCTCTCCTTCCGCCGCCACCCCGCGATAGCGCCGAACTGGGTTCGGTCGCAGGATGAACACCGCCGGGTAGAGCGCCGCCAGCGCTCCGCCGATGGTCAGCGCGGCGACCGGACCGAAGAGGCCGGCGAACGCGCCGATCACGGTGTCGCCGAGCGCGGGGCCGCCTCGGGACGACATCTGATAGAAGGCCGATACCCGGCCACGCAATTCATCGGGTGTCTCGAGCTGGACCGCGGCATGCCGGATCGTCGTGGCCATCGCGTCGAATGCGCCGATCAAAATGCCTGCCAACACGGCGATGGCGAAGAGATGCGCCTGCGCGAGCATCACGTTCGCCAGTCCGTAGAGCACCGTCGACACCAGCAGCACGCGACCCAGCCGGGGCGTCCGGTCCACGACGCGGAAGACGGTGTACGTGGCGAGCAGGGCACCCGCTGACGGCGCGGCGGACAACAACCCGTAGCCCTGCGGGCCCACGTCGAAGACGTTGGCGCACAGCGCGGGCAGCACCACCCGATAGGCACCGAACAGTGTCGCCGACAGGTCCAGCGACATCAGCATCCAAATGATCTTTCGGCCCTTGACGAACGCCGCGCCCTCGGCGATCTGGCGCCACACCGATATGTGTGTGCCCGCCCCTTCGAGTTTGTCGATGCGCAGGGCTTGCAGGACCACGACCAGGACGGCGTACGTGGCAGCGTCCACCGCGTACATCAGGCCCGGTCCCGAAAGTCCGATCAGAACGCCGGCGAGTGTGGGCCCCAGCAGGACCGCGAGTTCGCGAGACGGATTGAGCAGGGCGAACGCCTGCGGTAATTGCGTCCGCGGAACCAGCGCCGGGATCAATGCCTGGCGGGCGGGCTGGTCGAATGTCGCTGCGGCCGTGGTCAACACGACGGATAGCAGCACCTGCCATGCGACGATATGGCCGGTCAGCGTCGCCACCGCGAGCGCGCCAGCCACCGTCATCGCCACCGCCTGTGACACCTGGAGAAGTCGGCGCCGGTCCCAGCGGTCGGCCAGCACCCCGCCGAGCGGACTCAGCACGAGGAGCGCCACTGCCTGCGCGGCACCGACCAGTCCCGTCTGGACGACGGAACCCGTCAGTTGATAGACGTGGTAGAGGTTGGCCGCGACCGTTCCGCGAGTGCCTATCTGGGAAAAGACGACACCGGTCCAGTAGAGGTTGAAGTCGCGGTTGGTCAGTACTTCCGGAACACCCATCCTGTCGTTCAGTCGACGGGAACGAGGGCCAGCTTGGCCGGATCCATCTGCATGTAGACCGGGGTGCCGGGGGCATGCGAGATGTGCGGCAGACAGCGCGCTCGCACGTCACGCTTGCCCACCGACACGACGTGGTCGACCGCATCGCCGAGGAAGGCACGGGTCGTGACGTTGCCCTCCCACACGTTCACCGCATCCAGTGGCCGCTCGGTGGTCAGCATCACCGCCTCGGGGCGGATCGAGACCACCACCTCGGTCCCTTGGGCGATGTCCAGCGCGGCATCCAGCGTGAGACGTCCGTCGGGAGTCTCGACGACGTAGCGGTCGCCGTTGCGCGCCTTGATAGTTCCGTCGATGAAGTTCGAGGTTCCGATGAATTCGGCGACGAACTTGTTCTGCGGGTTCTCGTAGATGTCCCGCGGCTTACCCAGCTGTACGATCTCGCCCGCCCGCATCACCGCGATGTTCGACGAAAGCGACAGCGCCTCGATCTGGTCGTGTGTCACATAGATCGACGTGATGCCGAGCTCACGCTGCAGACGCTTGAGTTCGAAGCGCAGCGATTCTCGTAGCTTCGCGTCGAGATTCGACAACGGCTCGTCGAGGAGTAGCAGGGAGGGTTCGACGACGATCGCCCTGGCCAGCGCGAGCCGCTGTTGCTGGCCGCCAGACAATTTGGTCGCATGCCGGTCGGCGTACTGCAGCAACTCCATCGTCTCGAGGACTCGCTGTACGCGTTCGGCGATCTCGCGCTTGCCGGGCCGCTCTTTGCGTGAGCGAACCCGAAGCGGGAATGCCACGTTCTCGAAGACGGTCATGTGCGGCCAGATCGCATAGGACTGGAACACCATGCCCAATCCCCTCTTGTTGGCGGGCACGTTGATCGACTTCGCGGAGTTCACACCCACGGAGAACAGCACGGTGCCTCCGACCGAGACCACACCGGAGTCCGGTTGTTCCAGGCCGGCGATGGAACGCAGCGTGGTCGACTTGCCGCACCCCGACGGGCCCAGCAGCGTGAACAACTCGCCGGGCGCGACCTTGAAGCTCACGTCGTTGACGGCGAAGACCCGGGCCTGCGCGTCGCCGTTGGCCGACTGTTGTTCGCGCACACGGCGTTTCTTACGCTCGCCGTCGAACGACTTGATCAGGTTTTGAACTTCTAGCACTTCGGATGTTCCTTTCGACCCGAATCAGTCCTGCTTGAGGCCGACTTTGGCCCCGAGCTTGTAGGCGATGGTGACCAGTACGACCAACGTCAAGACCATGACGACACCCAGTGCCGACAAGACAGTGAACTGCCCGTTCTCGAACTGCTCGAAGATGAGGATGGACAGCACCTCATTCCCCGGGCTGTAGAGCAGGATCGAGCTCGACAGCTCGCGGAATGACACCACGAGGATGTAGATCCATCCGGCGATCAGGCCCGGCATCAGCAGAGGCAGCAGCACCCTGCGGAACGTTTGCCACCAGCTCGCGCCGTTCACCAACGCGGATTCCTCGAGCTCGTTGGAGATCTGCTGCATCGATGTGACCGAATACCGCATTCCGTAGGGCAGGTACCTGGTGCAGTAGGAGATCAACAGGATGAACAGCGTCCCGTAAATCGGAATCGGACTCCGCAGGTAGACGAAACTCAGCGCGAGGCCCATGACGAGGCCCGGCACCACGAGCGGCATGAAGGCCAAGCCGTCCAACACTTTCCGGCCCCGGATCCGTGACCGCACCACGATCCAGGCGGCGACCGCCATGAATGCCATCACCAGGGTCGCCGAGGAAAGTCCGAGGATCAGCGAGTTCTTCAGCGCGGTAAGGGCATCAGAGGTGTGTGCCAACTGCTTGTAGTTGTCGAAGGTGATGTTGGACATCGTGTCCTTCGACGGCGGTGCGTAGAACTTCAGCAGTGACGTGTACAGCAGCACCAGCAGCGGCGCGATCACGGTCAGCAGGAAGTAGCCGATGATCAGCACACCTGCAACCGGTCGCCACTTGCCCAGCTGAATCGGGCGGGGCCGGAAGCCTTTTCCGGTCACCGTCTGGAAGTTCTTGCTGGCTCGGCCGGCGAAGTTCGACACGACCACACCGATGATCGCGATGACGAGCAGCCCGACCGCCAGCGCACCGGCGGCCGAGAGGTCCGGTGGGTAGTTGCGCAGCACGAAGTAGATCCGGCTCGTAAAGACGTATGTCCCGTTCTGAAGCCCCAGAAGAGCGGGCACCTCGAAGCTTTCGAGGCTACGCACCACCATGATGAGGATCGCGGCGACGATCGCCGGGCGCGCCAGAGGCACGGTGATCTTGCGAAAAACGGTCCACCGGCCGGCCCCGGACATCAGCGCCGATTCCTCGAGCGAGGGGTCCATCGAGCGGAACGACGCCACCATGAGCAAGAAGACGATAGGCGACAGCTGCAATCCCTCGACCCAGATCATGCCCCAGATGCTGAAGACATCGATGACTGCCCGCCCGAAGATGGGTTCCAGGTAGTGGTTGATCAACCCGATGTCGGGGCTGCCCAACAGAATCCAGGCGATCGTGTAGAGGATGCCGGGAATGACCAACGGAATGATGGACGCGGCGAAGAACAGGGCCTTGAAGGGAACGTCGGTGCGTACGTTGAGGTACGCCAGTCCCGTGCCGATCACGAGTGATACCAGAGCCGCGCCCGCGGCGAACAACAGTGAGTTGCCGACGAGGCTGAAGATCTGGTCGTTGCCGTACGCACGTTCAAATCCGGAGAAGGTGAACCCCGAGGCGTCGAAGAAGGTGCCCCAGAACAGGTAGTACAGCGGCACGATCGAGAGGTAGGCGATCACGACCGCCACCACAGCCAGGATCAGGAACTTCGGGGTGGGCAGCAGGCGGCGCCAGCGAGCAGGTTCCGAATGCTTGGGACCGGCGGGCGGCGTGGGGGCCGTCGGACGGGGCGGCGCGGTGGTTGTCATGTGTTCACCTCGGAAACGGTTGGGTAGGTCGGCAACGTCATTGAGGGCCCGCCGCGTCAACCGCCGACGTGGTCGCTTTGTTCGAGTAACGCGTTATAGCGCTCACTCCATTGCTGTGATTCGTTCACCAGCCGTTCGACGTCGACCGGGATCACCTCGAGTCCTTCGAGCGGATCCGCGAGTCCCTCCGGTTCGATCGACGGCGTCAAGCTGAGGTCGACAAGTACCTGCTGTCCTTCAGTCAGCATCCAGTCGACGAACAGCAACGCCGCGGCGGGATGGGGCGCCGATTTCATCAGGGCGGCCCCCTGCGGTCGTGCGATCACGGGTTGCACGAAGGGCTGGTAGGCCACTGGCGCGCCCTTGTCCTTCCCGCGCTGGACCAGGTAGCTGTAATTGGACGCGGCGACGGAAAACTGCCCGGCCGAGAGTAGTTCACCCATGACGGTATGACCCTTGACGACCTTGGCGCCGTTTGCCATATCGGAGAACAGGCGGTCGATCTCGGCGTCGCTCTTACCCTTCTTCTGCCAGTACGAGTAGAGCGTGAGATACCAGTCGTAGTCGGACAATTCCATCGCGAGCTGTCCGTTCCACTTCGGGTCCGCGAGGTCCTCCCAACTCTTGGGCTGCTCACCCGCGGGTACCTTGGTCGTGTTCCAGCTCGGCGTGAACAGGTTGTAGCGGGTGGCGGTCCAGTTCTCGAAGCGCCCCTCCTCGCCCACCATGTCCCGGCGCTCACCGGTGTAGGGCTGGGCGAGTCCCTCACCGCTGACAGCACTCATCTCGCGGTCGTTGGTCTCTACCACGTCGGCGCCGGGATGGTTCGCGCTCGACTCTTGCAGGAGGCGCTGCAGCACTGTCTCCGAAGCGGCGCGGTACAGGCTCACCTTGACGCCGGTCTGTTCGGTGAACGCCTTCGTGATCGCTTCGGCGACGTCGGCCGTCATCGACGTGTACAGCGACAGTTCGCCTTCGGCCTTGGCGTCGGCGACCAGGCGGTCCCGTCGCTCCTGGCCTTTGAGTGCGTCGTACTGCTGATATTTCGCCGCGGCGTCGGCACTGCCGGGGTTCGGGCCGGATGCCGTAGGCGAGCCGCCGCAGGATGCGAGTGCAAAGGTCAAGCCGATGGCGGCGACGATGCGACCGAGACGGAGCGACATATGCCTTAGGTCCTTATCTGCTTCGGATTCGAACATTGCGTCGCGAGCTGTCGACCCAATGCGTGGACTTATTGTAAGACCATTCGATTGTGATTTCTACCATGATCATCGAATGATGTGAAGGGGGTTACAGGGCGGATTTTGTTTCCTGGACGTCGCCCCAATCCGGAGCGCCACGGGGACCGGGGCAACGCCGAAAGCCTCGACACGCGTGCGGCGTTGTCGAGGCAGAAGAAGACGCGAAGGGTTGTGGTTCGGTCCGGCGGCCGCTGGGCAGGCCGCCGGACCGAAGCCTGTCGATCAGACCGTGGTGTCAGCCAGTTCGCCAACGGCCTGCTCAAAACCGGAAGCCGGCTCGAAGTAGTGGACGGTGTCATAGCCCAGGTGCTTGAACACCCGGTTCTGCGCATTGAACAACCGCAGCGGAGTACCGTCGGCGGCGAAAATCTGGCAGACGTGATTCTGTGGGACGTAAAGCGTGTCGCCCTGTTTGATCTCGTACCGCTTGGGCTCCAAGGCAATTCGGGCGTAGTACTTCTCCGCGATCTCTGCTTCGACTTCCCATTGCAGCGCGTAACCGCCGCCGGAGAGCACGTAGTACACCTCGTCGGCCATCTTCCAGTACTTGCCCGAGTGTCCACCGGCTTGGATTTCGAGTTCGAACGCGTCGATGGAGAAGATGCGGCCGTCGACGTGTCGCGGCGATGCGATCTCGCGTACCCGCCCCAACGGCGTTTCCTCCCACACCGTGTCGGAGGGGCTGATGACCTTCTTGCGGTCCAGCACGCCGGGAGTCCAGATCCGCGACCAGTCCTCGCGCGGACCGAATCGCTGCTCCTCTTCGACGGGTCCGCTGCGGCCCTGCTGGATCAGTCCCATGAACATCCACGTGCACTTGGCCTTGACGACGAGGGCGAGCGCCTTTTCGTCATACGGGTTGAAGTGGCGGTGCACTGAATCGGTGTGCACGTACACCAGATCGTCCTTCGCCCAGTCGTACCGCAGATCGTCGTGAATCTCGTAGCCGCGGCCCTCGAGGATGTAGAAGGCCGCCTCGTTCTGGTGACCGTGGCCGTGGTTGGACGACTGGCCCGGCAGTTCGACGAAGTGCACCTGGATGGTCTGTGTCAGAAAGTCTTCGTCACCAGGCCCGATCCGCCACCAGGTGCGCGACTGCTCGCTGTCGCCGGAATGGCCGACCTTGGCGTCATCGACGACGACGGCGTCGTCGCGCACCCGTTCGACAGCGAGTTGCTGGCGGCGGAACTCACCGAGGCCGTACGTCTCGGAGGTGAGTCCGCGGACGAACACGCGCCCCTTCTTGCCCATACCTTCTCCTTCGGACTTCTCACTTAATATGTACAATGGTTTGACCATTGAATGTTAAGGCGCGGCGGCGTGAATGTCTACCCGCTCATACGGGCCGGTCGCCGGTACCAGTCCCTCTAAAACGTCGGCGAGCGGGCGCACATTGCACATCCGCGGGAACACCTTCCGCATGAAGAATTCCCGCTGCTCGTCGAAACCGTGACAACACTCGGGCACGATGGTGATCTGAAAGTCCAGGTCCCGTGCGTCGTACGCGGTCGCCGCGATCCCCACGTGCACCGACCCGCCGACCAGCACGATGGTGTCGATGTCGCGGCTACGCAACGACAGCTCGAGATGCGTCCCACGAAACGCCGACCAGCGATGCTTGGGCACGTCGTAGTCCCCCGGTTGGGGCGCGATCTCGGCGAGAACCTGTAGGGCGGGCGATCCCGAGGCGTGCGGCGGGACCGGCCGGTACGGATTATCGGGACCCCACGCCCGGAAATTGCGGTCGGTGTCGGCAAGTGTGCGCGCGAAATCGGCGCCATCGGCTCGATGGTCGGCGCGAGCGTAGAAGACCGGGATCCCGACCCCGCGGCATGCGTCGATCAATCGCCTCGTCGGATCGAGCGAGCCCGCCGCTTCGATCGCCGTCCGATACGCCTCAAGCATGTCGAAGACCACGAGACCGGTGGCGCGGTAGTCGTAGTGGATCACTGCGGAACCCGAGCATCGGCGAGCTGAGTCGCTGTCAACAGGTCATCGGCCGTCAAACGATTCGGGTCCCGGGCGACGTCTTCACGCAGGGCCAGCGCGGAGAGCACCAGCTTGCGGACTCGCCGTCCATCGAGGCCGGCGCACGCGTCGGCGAGCTTGGCATGCAACCCGTCGTCGTGCGCGAGCGCGGCCGTCCCAGACCACAACACGGCGAGTTCAGCCAGACTGTGCCGAATGATCCGGGCGATCGTCTCGGAGTCCGGCAACGACAGCGTGAGGGCGAGATCGGCCCTGGAGAGAAAGGCTTCGTCCACGGCGTCGGTGAAGTTCGTCGTCGCCAGGAACAGCACACGGGGTAGTTCGCTTGCCACGGAATCGATTCCGGCCAGCAGGGCGTCAGTCGCACGGTGCACGTCGACGGGGTTGGCCCCGAACGAGGCGGACGAACGACGCACGGCGAAGCTCTCCACCTCATCGATCAGCACGATCGTGTGCGGTCGTCGGGCAGCCAGTTCGGGAATCGTGTCCGTCATCAGTCGGGTGATATTGCGCTGGCTTTCACCGAGCAACTCACTGGGGAACGCGTGCGGGTCGATCTCGGCGTACGTCGTCGCACCTTTCTTGGCCACGGCCCGCGCCGCCGTCTGCGCCAACCCTCGCGCGAGTGTCGTCTTCCCGGTGCCCGGCGGCCCCGACAGGATGATGAGTCCGTGCGGCAGCCCGGCCAACGTCGAAAGCGCCGGACCGTGCATCAGCGTCAGCAAGGCGTGGTTGAGTAGACGCTCTTTGACCCCCGGCGGGGTGACGATGTGGTCCCACGGCCCATCGTGGTGGTCTGCGGGCAGAACGTGAACCGACAGCACCCCGGGTGGCAGCGCGAGGGGAGTCACGGCCATGTCGGCCTGGTCACCTCCGGCCAGTCGATCGACGTCGGGTCGCCGGCTTGCGCATCGCGGATGTGGTCCGGTGGCTCCTCGAACAGCACCAGCGGGTCGAGCAGTACCCGCATCGTGTCGAGCAGGCTGTCGAACATGTGGATTCGCACGACTTTTGCTGTGTTGACCGGGTCGTCGTTGAAGTGCTGGTGCCACAGGAAGTGGTCGACGACGATCAGGTCGCCCTTCTTCCACGGATGATCGGTGCCGCCCTCGGGTTCGGTGCCCAGGTAGCTGTGGCCGGTGCCTTCGAGCACGTAGAGCCAAGCCTCCCCCGCATGGCGGTGCATGGACTGCCCTCGTCCGGGGCCGATCTCGAACATCGCCATGGAGATGCCCGACGCCTGGAAGCCCGTCGCGCGGTCCAGGAGAAACGTGGTGCGGGTGCCCCGTGGCGTCGGCAACAACTCCAGCTCGTCCCAATTGGTGTGCAGCCGTCCCGATCTGCGCGCGCGTTGGTCGCGAGCGAGCCGTCGCAACCGTCGCGCGTAAGGGTCGTCACCGGTCACTTCATCCGAATATGCTGGGCGTGGCGCCAACTCGGCAACCGGTGTATGTCCAGCGTCCTCGATGACCGACATGCCCATGGTCTCGAGCAGCGGCTCGCTGGAGAACGACAGATAGCGCGCGGGGACCGACCCGTCGTTGCCGCACCGATGCCATGCCCATGCCGGCAGGTGCAGCGAATCGCCTGGTCCCCAGTCGATCCGCTCACCGTCGATCTCCGTCCACCCGTTGCCGGCGACGACGAGCACCATCGCATCCCATGAATGCCGGTGGATGGTGGACACGACGCCGGGGTCGATCTCGTGAACCAAGGCGTCCATCGAGCGGGTCGGCTGGTCACCGTCGGCACCGGCGTACACCCCGACCCGGGTGCCGCGGGCTGTCGGGACGAGCGCGACGTCCTCGAGTGCCACCACCGTCTTCTGGTAGCCGCGCCACTCGTCGATGAACTCCGCACGTCGCTTCTTCTGAACGTGGTAGTGCGAGACCTTGGTGGTGGTGCGCGAGGCCATGTTGCCCTTTCTCGGAATGTCTTTGACGAAGATGCGCCGGTGTCAGGTCTGCCCGCCCGCGTCGGTCACCCGCTTGTAGGCGTCATTCCACTGCTGCGGGTTGTCGAGCAGTTCCTCTTCAGGGACCGTGACCGTCTGTACGCCGGCCAGTGGGTCATCCGCGGTCGGGATCGCACCGATCCGGTTCGCCCCCGCGATCGCTTGCTGACCGTCGGTCAACAGGTAGTCGAGGAACAGCATCGCCGCCGCCGGATGTTTGGCCGACTTCAACAGCCCAGCACCGTTGGGCCGCAGGACAACCGGCTCAACCGGTTTGCCGTTCGTCTTCCACGCCACCGGAGCGCCCTTCTCGGCGGCGTTGGCCACTGTGTGCGAGTAGATGGACACGGCAACGTCGAATTGACCTGCCGCCAGCAGTTCGCCCATCACCGTGTGCCCCTTGGCGATCTTGGAGTTCGCGGCCAGACGGGTGAAGAAATCGTTGATCTCGTCGTCCGACATGCCCTGCGACTGGTAGTACTTGAACATCGCGGCGTACCAGTCGACATCACCGATCTCCAGCCCCACGCGGCCCTTCCACTGCGGTTCGGCGAGCTCCTCCAGTGACTTCGGCTCGGTTCCCGCGGGCACCTTCTGCGTATTCCAGCCGACGACGAAAGCGTTGAACCGATCCGCGGTCCAACCGCCCTTGCGACCCTCGGGGCGAACCTCGTCCCTGAGTGCACCTTCATACGGGTACAGGAGTTGTTGCTGCTGAAGGGCGTTCAGCTCACCCGCATTGGTTTCGACGAGGTCGGCACCCTGATAGGACGCGCTCGACTCCTGCAGTATCCGCTGCAACACCGTCTCGGAATTGGCCCGATAGGTCTCGACTTTGATCCCGTACTTCTCCTGGAATGCCTTCACCACGTCTTCCATGTCCGTGTTGGACGTGTACAGCGACAGCTGGCCTTCCTTCTTCGCCAAGTCGAGCAGCGTTGTGCTGCGTTCGTCCCCGGACAGACCGTTGATCTGGGCGTAAACCTGCTCGGCCGCAGAGGCAGACGATCCCGATTCGCCGGCGTTACCCGCCGTCGGGCTCCCGCCGCAGGCCGCAAGCACCACCGCCAGACTCGCGAGCAGATAGCCGCCCCACTGCTTCTTCACGGTCGCTCCTCATCGCCGAAGTATGTGAATGGACTGACACTCAGACCATTAGTGTGATTTCTACCATGTCGCCACGCCGATGGGAACCCCCGCTTTCGCGGGCGTCAGATGACGAAAGCCTCGAACGTCTCGGGAGCGAACAGCTCCGCAGGTCGATACCGTTCGCGCGACAGCCCCTGCTCGTGGTGATAGCGCAGGAACACATCGAGCGTCTTTTCGTTCTCAGCTAGGCCATAGGACCAAAAGTCTTTGCCCAGTGTTCTTTTGGTCTCTTCGAGGTGTTGGATGAGCCAGGGTTCCATGAACCGCAGCGCCGACGAGTCATCGATGCGTGCGTACGCATCGTCGCGCGCGATCCGGAACGCCTTGTACAACGACTGCGCTACCCATGGATGCCGCTCGTAGACGTCCTCGCGGATGACCACGACATGCATGATCGGGAAGACGTTGGTCGCGGCGAAGTAGTCCTTTTCCACGGAGACGACGTCGTCGAACAGTCGCAGCACGCGGCCGTCGCCAGCACGGAATGAGCTGGGCACACGCGGGGTGTGTAGCGCATCGATGCGGCCGTCGGCCAGCATCTGCGACAGCGTGGCGCCATCGGGTATGGGCCGGATATCCAATCGGGTGTCGACCTTTCCCTTTTCGATCCGCCCCGGTGTCTCCTGCCCGCCGGTGTAATAGGTCACCGAATCGATTGGGACACCGTGATGTTCGGCAAGTATCCCTCGTATCCACACACACGCGGTCAGCTGGAACTCGGGTGCGCCAACCCGCTTGCCGATCAGATCGGACGGTGACTGGATACCTGACGCGGCGTTGATGTAGATGCCCCCATGCCGGAACATGCGCGACGTGAACACCGGAAGCGCGACAAATGGCCGTGGTGTCTGGTCCAGCGTTGCGACATAGGTGGACAACGACATCTCGGCCACATCGAACTCCCGGTGCCGCAGCATCCGGAAGAACGTCTCCTCCACCGGCAATCGCAGATAGGTCAGATCAATGCCGTCGGGGCGTACGCTGCCGTCCTCCAGCGCACGGGTGCGGTCATAGTCACCGCAGGCGAACGTGAGATGCAGGCGAGTCACCCGTCATCCTTTCTCCGGCGGACAACCGCCGGTCCAATCGTGGATAGACCCGGCGCGCGTTGAATTCGGTGACGGCGCCGAAGTCCTCATCGGTCATCTCGAGGTTGTTCACGTAGACAAGGGTGTCGTCCCATGCGACACCGGTTTGCGGATCGGCACCGCGCACGGCGCCCAGCATCTCGGAGGCGAACAAGATGTTCTGCGCACCGATCACCTGGAACAGCAGGTCGATTCCGGGTTGGTGATACACGCAGGTGTCGAAGAAGACATTGTGCAGCAACTCGGCAGGATCAGGCCTCCCCAACCGCGCGGCGAGGCCCCGGTAGCGGCCCCAGTGATACGGCACCGCGCCGCCGCCGTGTGGGATGACGAACGTCAGCGTCGGGAACCGATCGAAAAGATCGCTGAGGAGCAACTGCATGAACACACTGGTGTCCGCATTGAGATAGTGCGCGCCAAGGGTATGGAAGTTCGGATTGCACGACGTGGAGACATGTAGCATCGCCGGGACGTCGAGGTCGACCATG
>Ga0075363_100000073_pt1 | contig 20975 bp, 18 predicted proteins | sample EndMetdeltDD1763_FD_71470 | JGI IMG/M metagenome (GOLD analysis project Ga0075363, IMG submission 71470) | Populus endosphere microbial communities from Tennessee, USA - Endosphere MetaG P. deltoides DD176-3 | ecosystem: Host-associated > Plants > Roots > Endosphere | place: USA: Tennessee...
ACCAGCCGCCTCCAACACTGCCAAGCCCTGCCGGCAATTCGGGCACAGGGCGACATGGCTGGCGGCGACCACGGCGAGCGCGGGCGTCAGCGAACCGGCCGCCAGACTCATCAAGGTGGCATCGTCGAGGTGATGGGCGATGCTCATTGCAGGTCCCCGAGGGACTGGCGGATTCGCTGGCAGGCGAGGCGGATGCGCGACTTGACGGTGCCGAGCGGAACGCCCAGCTGGTCGGCGATGGCGCTGTGCGAGAGGCCGTCCACGAACGACAGCGTGACGACGGCGCGCTGCTCGTCGGGCAGTTCGGCGAGCGCCGCTCCGATTCGCTTCTGGCGCTCCTTGGCGTAGAGGATCTCGTCCGCGGGAAGGTCGCCCGAGGCCTCCATGAGGCGCTCCTCGGGCAGCGCCTGCCAAGGGAGGTCGCGGCGCAGCCGGTCGATGCGAAGGTTGCGCGCAATGGTGAAGACCCAGGTGGCAATGCTGCCGCGATCGCTGGCATACAGCGCAGCCTTGCGCCACACCGTGAGGAGGGTGTCCTGGACCAGGTCCTCGGCGGTGGCCGCGTCCGCTCCGCAACGCATCATGTAGGCTTTCACGCGCGGGCCATAGGTCTGATAAAGCTCGCGAAATGCGGCAGGCTCTGCCTGCTCCGCCACGCGCCTCAACAGATCCGCCATGATGCCAAGACCACTCCTGGTCGCGGGCCGGGCCCGGCCCTACGATGATGCAGGGCGACCATAGCGGAACGTTGCGCGATCGGGCAAAGGCTACGCGGCTGGCGGGCAGCACCTTTAGAACGGCACAGTTACCGGTTCGACGCAGATCGACAGCGGCTTGCACGGCCACGCTTACCCGCGCCGCTTTGATCGGTTAGGGTGCCCCTGGACTCAATTGAAACTCAAGAGCGAATCCGCCCGGACTCAGAAATGGCAGACGCCAAGCGCATCCTTTGCGTGGGACATTCGGCCCTCGACCGCATCTATCGCATCGAGGCGTTTCCAGCCCAGCCGACCAAGGTGCGCGCGCTCGAGCATATCGAAGCCGGCGGAGGCATGTCGGCCAACGCTGCCGTGGCCATTGCCAGGCTGGGCGGCAAGGCCGAGCTGTGGAGCCGCATCGGCGATGACGCGGCCGGCGTCGCCATCCGCGCCGGTTTGAAGGCGGAGCGGGTGGATATCCGCTACGTGCAGTCGTTCGAAGGCGCGCGGTCCTCGACATCCGCCATCATTGTTGACGACAGGGGCGAGCGGCTGATTGTCGGGCAGCGCGACGCCGGCATGCCGGGCGGCACCAGCTGGCTGCCCCTGGAGCGCGTCAAGGAGGCCGACGCCGTGCTGGGCGACCTGCGCTGGCTGGAGGGCCTGCGCGCGGTGTTTACCCGCGCCCGCAAGGAGGGCGTGCCGACCATCCTCGACGGCGACCTCGGCGCGCGCGAGGCGCTTGGCGGCATCCTGAAGCTGACCGACTATGCCATCTTCGGCGCGCCAGCCTTGCGCGAGTTCGCGCCGGGCAGCACCGATGAGGAGCGGCTCAATCACGTTCTGTCGCTCGGACCGCTGCATGCCGGCGTGACCTTGGGGGGAGAGGGCTATACGTGGCGCGAGCGCGACGCCAACGGCCACGTCCCCGCCTTCAGCGTCAGCGTCACCGACACGACCGGAGCAGGCGATGCATTCCACGGGGCCTATGCGCTGATGCTCACCGAAGGACGCTCCTCGCCGGAGCGCGCGCGCATCGCCACGGCGGTGGCGGCGCTGAAGTGCACGCGGCTCGGCTCGCGGGCCGGCCTGCCGACACGCGCCGAGCTGGACGCCTTCCTGGCGTCACACTCCGGTTGAGGATTGTCGCCTCGAGGAACGAGGCGGCGCATCGAACGTTATCCACAAGAATTGTGCTTTTTCCCAATCATTTGACTTGAATCAAGGTGCGCGCGCCGATCGCGCAGATACATTTCTGAAATTGGGGCACCCGAGAGCAGGAGGATCGAGTGCATGCCTGAGAAATCGAGCAACGGGCGGGCCGAGTTCGCGTTTCCGCCCATGATGATGCCGTTTGGCTTCGAGGCGTTGATGGAGTTTCACCGTCCGGCGTTGACGGCGGCAGCGCAGATGAACGGCAAGGTCTACGACGGCATCGCCGCCATGAATAAGAACTGTGTGGCCTTCTTTAACCGGCGGCTGAAAGAGGACCTCGCCCTGCCGCAACAGCTGGCAGGCTGCAAGAGCATGCAAGACATGTACAGCGTCTATAACGACTTCTTCCAGACGGCCTACGCCGACTACCAGGCCGAGTTCGAGCAGCTGGGCAAGCTCGGCAAGTCGCTGGCGGAAGAGACCGCGCACGCCGTGCAGTCAGGCGCCGAGGAAGTCGTCAAGAACGTCACCGAGAAGGCCCGCAGCAAAGCCGCCTAGCAAGGTTTTGCCGATCGCGCTGCGTCGTCGCGCCCATGCTCTGGGCGTGCGGCGGCCTGCGTCTGTGCGCCGTCAGGCCCGACTGCTATCGAGGCCCGCTGACACTACTTGAAGCGCCGGCCATGGTACGGCCGGTACTGGTAGGCCCGCGAGTAGGTGTATTCGTAGGTCGTGGGCTTGTAGTAGTAGCGCGAGGGGGGCGCGTAGTAGGTGTAGACGGGCGGCGCATAGTAGCGCGGCGCCACGTAGTAGACGGGACCGCTGCCGGCGTAGCCGTAGACCGCGGGTGCGCCATAGACGTAGTAGCCCGGCGCGCCATAGCCGTAGTAGCCGCCGTAATAATAGGCGCGCGGATAGGAATCATCCCAGAAGAAGCCAGCCGAAGCGGGTCCGCTTCCTAACGCGAAGAGCGCGACCGCGAGACCGCTTCCGACCAAGTACCTGCGCATTTCCAGCCTCCTCTCCGACCGGGAGATTGACGTCGATTCAGAATGACAGGCCGGCATCTCCTGTGCACTCGGGCAAAACCCCGATTGGAGCGGAGGGCGACCCCCTAGCGCGCTCCCATGCAACTCGAAGCAGCCGCGTCTGTGAACGACTGCGCCGTCGCGGGTGGACGCCGAGGACGGGGGCGGCTAATGGTCCCCGTACAACTCGAAAGCCAGACAGCGGGGGCAGCGTGGCGAAGCCGGCGGTGAAGATGAGCGCAGACAGTGCCTCCATGCACAAGGACATGGCCAACGCCATACGGGCGCTGGCTATGGATGGGGTCGAGCAGGCGAAATCGGGTCATCCGGGCATGCCGATGGGCATGGCCGATGTGGCGACGGTGCTGTTCACGCAGTTCCTGAAGTTCGACGCATCGGCACCCGATTGGCCGGACCGCGACCGCTTCGTGCTGTCGGCGGGGCACGGCTCGATGCTGCTGTACGCGCTGCTGCACCTGAATGGCTATCCGGGCATGACCATCGATGAGCTGAAACACTTCCGCCAGCTCGGTTCAAAGACCGCCGGTCATCCCGAGTTCGGACACGCGCCCGGCATCGAGACCACCACCGGTCCGCTGGGGCAGGGGCTCGGCAACGCGGCCGGCATGGCGCTGGCCGAGCGGCTGCTCAATGCGCGGCATGGCGACGGCATCGTCGATCACCACACCTACGTGATTGCGGGCGACGGCTGCCTGATGGAGGGCATCAGCCAGGAGGCCATCTCGATGGCCGGCCACCTGAAGCTCGGCAAGCTGATCGTGCTGTTCGACGACAACTCGATATCCATCGACGGGGCGACCTCGTTGTCCGTGTCGGATGACCAGGTGAAGCGCTTCGAGGCGTCCGGCTGGGCAGCCACGCGCGTCGATGGTCACGATCCCGGCGCGATTGCGGGCGCCATCGCAGCGGCGCAGTCCTCCGATCGGCCGAGCCTGATCGCCTGCAAGACGGTGATCGGCTATGGCGCGCCGACCAAGCAGGGCAAGGCATCGACGCACGGCGAGCCGCTCGGCGCCGACGAGATCAAGGGCGCGCGCGAGAAGCTCGGCTGGGCGCATGCCGCCTTCGAGGTGCCAAGCAACGTGCTGGCGGCCTGGCGGGCGGCAGGCTCGCGCGGCGCCGGCCAGCGCAAGGCCTGGGAGCAACGCGCCGCCAAGCTCGCGCCGAGCGTCCTGCGCGATCCCATCGACAGCCGAGCGGCCGAGGCCATCAAGGCGGCCGTGGTAGAGATCAAGGCGGAGTTCGTGGCGGCGCCGCCCAAGCTCGCCACGCGCCAGTCCTCGCAGAAGGTGCTGGAGAAGCTGGTGCCGGTGCTGCCCGGCCTGATCGGCGGCTCGGCCGACTTGACCGGCTCGAACGGCACGCGCACCAAGCATCACACGGCGGTCGGGCCTAGTGCCTATGCCGGCAATTATGTCCACTACGGCGTGCGCGAGCACGGCATGGCGGCCGCCATGAACGGGCTGGCGCTGCACGGCGGCATCGTCCCGTACGGTGCGACCTTCCTGGTCTTCACCGACTACTGCCGGCCGTCGATCCGGCTGTCGGCGCTGATGGGACAGCGCGTTGTCTATGTCATGACGCACGACTCGATCGGCCTCGGCGAGGACGGCCCGACGCATCAGCCGGTCGAGCAGCTGGCAAGCCTCCGAGCCATGCCGAACCTCAACGTATTCCGTCCGGCCGATGCGGTGGAGGTGGCGGAATGCTGGGAGCTGGCGCTGCTCGCCGCGAGCACGCCGTCGATCCTGACGCTGACACGGCAGGGGCTGCCGGCGCTGCGCACGGCGGCGGGCAGCGAGAACCTGTCGGCCCGGGGTGCCTACGTCCTGGCCGAAGCGAAGGGGTCCAAGCGCGACGTCACCATTCTGGCGACCGGCTCCGAAGCGAGCCTCGCCATGCAGGCGCGGGAACAGCTCGAGAAGAGCGGCGTTGACGCCGCAGTGGTGTCGATGCCGTGCTGGGAGCTGTTCGCGGCGCAGCCAGACAGCTATCGCAAGGCGGTGCTGGGCTCAGCCCCGCGCATCGGCGTCGAGGCTGCGATCGGCATGGGCTGGGAGCGTTGGCTCGGCGACGACGGCACATTCATCGGCATGAGCGGCTTCGGGGCGTCGGCGCCGGCGCCCAAGCTGTTCGAGCACTTCGGCATCACAGCTGCCCATATCGTGGCGGCGGCACGAAGAGTGGTGAGCTAGCCCGACATGCAACTCGACCGACTGAAGACCGCTGCCGGGGTCGATCTGAAAGGCAAGCGCGTGCTCGTGCGCGCCGACCTCAACGTGCCGGCCAAGGACGGCAAGGTCACGGACGCCACGCGGTTGGAGCGCATCGTGCCAGGCCTCGAAGACCTGGCCGAGCGCGGTGCCAGAATCATCGTCATCTCGCATTTCGGCCGGCCGAAGGGCGGGCCCGACGCGCAGTACTCGCTCAAACCCGTGGCCGACAAGCTAGGTGAGCTACTCGGCAAGCCGGTCGCCTTCGCTGCCGACTGCATCGGCGAACCAGCGGCAAAGGTGGTGGGAGGTCTCAAGGACGGCGAGTTTGCCGTGCTGGAGAACTTGCGCTTCCATGCCGGCGAGGAGAAGAACGATCCGGCCTTCGCCAAGGAACTCGCCAAGCTCGCCGATGTGTTCGTCGGCGATGCCTTCTCGACTGCGCATCGCGCGCACGCCTCCACCGACGCCATCACGCGCCTGCTGCCGTCCTACGCCGGGCCGCTGCTGATGGAGGAGGTCGACGCGCTGCGCAGCGTGGTCGATCGGCCGGTGCGTCCGGTCGCCGCGGTGATCGGCGGCGCCAAGGTATCGACCAAGATCCCGGTGCTCACCAACCTGGCAGGCAAGGTCGACAAGCTGATCATCGGCGGCGGCATGGCCAACACATTCTACTTGGCGCAGGGCGTCAACATCGGCAAATCGCTGGCCGAGCCCGACTTCACCAAGACCGCGCTGGAGATCATGCACGCGGCCAAGGAGCAGAGCTGCGAGGTGGTGCTGCCGGCCGACGTGGTGGTGGCCGCCAAGTTCGAGGCAGGCGCGCCCTTGCGGGTCGTGCCGGTGCTGGAGACGCCGTCCGATGAGATGATCCTCGACGTCGGCCCCAAGGCCGTGGCGCACTACACCGACGTGATCGGCCGCTGCAAGACGCTGCTGTGGAACGGCCCGCTCGGCGCCTTCGAGATCGCGCCGTTCGGCGAGGGTACGTTCGCGCTCGCGCGGGAGGCCGCCGAGCTGACCACGGCCGGCAAACTGATCTCGGTGGCGGGCGGCGGCGACACGGTGGCGGCGCTCAATGCGGCCGGCGTCACCGACCAGTTCAGCTACGTGTCGACGGCGGGCGGTGCCTTCCTGGAATGGCTGGAAGGCCGCGAGTTGCCCGGCATTGTCGCTCTGACACGCGCGGCCAATTGAGCCACGTTGGCAATCACGACCGACGCGGCCACCCCGCCCTGCTGCCAACCTCGCTGCAGGACGAGCGTGACCCATTCGCATAAGGCGACCTACCCTAGCCGCCTCTTCCGGAAACTCACCACTTGCCGGTGTTGGGCATCGACAGCCAAGGCTCCTGCTTGGGTTTCGATTCGCCCTTCTGCAGCAGCTCGATCGAGATGTTGTCAGGCGACCGCACGAAAGCCATGCGCCCGTCACGAGGTGGGCGGTTGATGGTGATGCCGGCCTTCATCAGCTGATCGCAGGTGGCGTAGATGTCGTCCACCTCGAAGGCCAGATGGCCGAAGTTGCGACCCTCTCCATAAACCTCGGGGTCCCAGTTGAAGGTCAGCTCCAGCAGGGGCGCCTTCTCGGCGGTGGCCCGCGATTTGTCGTCGGGCGCGGTCAGAAAAATGTTCGTGTAGCGTCCGGCCTCACTGTCGATGCGCCGGGTCTCCTGCATGCCAAGCTTGTTGCAGTAGAAATCCAGGCTTTTCTCGACGTTGGCGACCCGTACCATTGTGTGCAGATAGCGTAGCGGCACCCTCTTCACTCCCGGCTCGTGTGTTGACGATCGCCGATACAATCGCCGGTCGCTGGCCGGGACGCAAGAATCGCGCGACATGGCGGTCAGCTGGAGCTGGCGATGCCATCAACAGGATCGCGGGTCCTGGCACGGAAGGACTTGCATCGGGGGGCGGCGCGGGGGATTGTGACACCTGTTGTCTCAATCTTGCCATGATGGCGTTAACCATAGCGGGCCGAGTCCATACGACTCGGTCGGGCGGTTGAGTCGGATGTATTTAGCAAGATGTATTTTGGTCTTTCCAAGCTTATCCACCGCGGGGCGGACAAAAAATCAGTCCACAAGCCACGCCGGCCAGGGAACGAAAAGAATTATCAGTGCGTTGAGGTGATTCTTCTCTGAGAGTTATTAACATGCATGCTCGGTTTGCACAGATCAGACCAAAAAAGTCCTAGCAAGCCTTCCCACCCTTGATTATAGCTTGTTGTAGCTGATCCGTCGTCGCGGGCTTCAAGAGGGCAAATTGAGGCGCGAGGTGAGGGGCCAGTAGATGTGGCTCAACGTTGCGGGGGTTAAAGTATGACGGGGGATGACGACAAGTTCCCTCCGGAATTTCCGGGAGATGAACCACAGAAAAGTGGCGCAGGCACCGGTACTGATCCGGCGGTTGAAGTCTTCGAGATTGCAGGAACCATCAAGTGGTTCGACGTTTCGAAGGGATACGGGTTCATCGTACCCGACAACGGTTTGGCCGACGTGCTGCTGCACGTGACCTGCCTGAGGGCAGGCGGCTACCAGACGGCCTATGAAGGGGCCAGGGTGCACTGTCAGGTCCTGAAACGGCCGCGCGGCCTGCAGGCCTTCCGGGTGCTCAGCATGGACGAAAGCACCGCGATCCATCCGTCGCAGTTGCCTCAGCGTACCCATGTCGTGGTAAATGCTGAGAGCGAATGGGAGCGGGCCAGGGTCAAGTGGTTCAATCGGGTCCGCGGTTTCGGGTTTTTGACACGTGGCGAAGGCACCCCAGACATTTTCGTGCACATGGAGACGCTGCGGCGTTTCGGGTTCACGGAGCTCCGGCCAGATCAGATCGTCCTGGTCCGCTTCGGCGGCGGCTCGAAGGGCTGCATGGCAGCCGAGCTGCGCCCCGATGGAGCGCCCACGGGACTGCCGCCCAAGCATTGAGGGCGGCTATCCACGGTTTGCGAGCATGCGCTGGGCCGCCGCGTTGGCGGCCCCGTTGCTTTTGGTGGCTGCCTTGTTGGCAGCCCTCATCCAGCCGGCCGAGGCCATGCGACGGGAAACGCTGACCCTCGTGACGGCGAAAGGGCCGGTGCAAATCGACACCGAAGTCACCGAGACGCTGGACGAGATGCAGCGCGGGCTGATGTTTCGCACGCACCTGGCCGAGAAGGCCGGCATGCTGTTCACCTACGACCGGCCGCGCGAGGTGACCATGTGGATGGAGAACACCCATATTCCGCTCGATATGGTGTTCATCCGCGCCGATGGCGTCGTGCACCGAATCGAGGCTTGGACCGAACCGTTCTCGCGCAAGACGATCGCATCGCGCGGCGACGTGCTGGCGTGCCTGGAGTTGGCCGGCGGCGGAGCGGAGCGGTTGGGTCTCAAACCGGGGGACCGGGTCGAGCATTCAGCCTTCAAGCCCGGCAAGAAATAGCCCCGCCGGCGCCAGGCGCTTGACGGTGTGCGGCGAAACCGGCACTAGAAGCGCCGTCAGTGCGGCCGGGGCATAGCTCAGCCTGGTAGAGCACCTGCTTTGGGAGCAGGGGGTCGCGAGTTCGAATCCCGCTGCCCCGACCAACACTTGGCTGAGTTTTTCATCCGCATTCCTACTCCTCTGCTGGACCGATTCGGACTCTCGTCCAGATCCTGTTCCTCTCGGTAGCAGAAATCCATGCCCGACACCTAATCAGGGCTGCGTGTTTCTGGGCCTCGGTCCGCTTGACGTAGCCTCGCGCGGCGTCCGCCGTGCGGTGTCCCGACAGCGCGATAATGCCCTGCTCGGTCAATTCTGCGTCATCGAGCTCAGTCATTCCCCCGTGCCGACACGCAGCAAGGGTGGAGTCGCCCGAGCGGCGGTGCGATACAGAAACGGCTTGGCCGGACCTGGTTGGCGTCTGCCCAGCGGCTTCGACTTCATTAGTACGATCGGTGGGCCAAGCCGCTGCAGGCCGTCGAGGTACGCAGTCAACCCCGGGAAACGATTCTGATCATCTAGCCCAGTCGGGATTCAGATGGCTGAGCCGGAGAATGTCGTCTGCTGTGTGCCTTGCTTCGCTAGTGTCCCTGCGCACATTCGCGAAAGATCTCAACTTGGGCTTCGCTAAAGTATTCAACACCACGGCTCGCGTTGCGATGTGTCAGATGCAGGCACATGTCGCGTTCGATCGTTCTCGCGTAGTCATGAGTCACTGCACTCACCTCTTCTGATTCAAGATGGTGGCGGTTTTCGCTTACGAACTCGAACGCGGACTTGGTGCTGGCAAACATCAATTCGTTGACGATGGCCTTGCGCTCAAGAATGGTCATGGCCCGTGTGGGCAAAACCCGGATTGCAAAGTCGAGCCATTCCTTGGAAGATGCGCTTCTTCTGATCGCATTTGCGATGAACGGGCGCACCTCACCGGGTGTCAGTATGTCTTCTAGGTTCTCTCTGGAAAGTTTAGCCACGGCGAGGTCATCGAGGCCCGCGTCAGCAATCACCTTTTGCAAGAGCCTCTCACGCAGCGAGCTCGAGAAATTCAGGTGCCGTAGAGCCGCGATCGCATAGGATGCTTGCGCGTTGACTATGGCCCTCACGGCATCGTCCTGCGTTTCTCGCGGCAATCGCTCACCAAATACTTCCAACGCCGTTACGGCGACGCCTGGTTTCTGGTCAAAAGCTGAGCGCATGCGCGGAACGAGTTGCTGAATTTCTGCGTCAAGGATGCGAAGCGGCGCAACGTGCTTGACGATGAGTTCGATGCTCGCTTCGCGAAAGACCTTGGCTCGAAGCGCCAGACGCTGGCCTTGGTTGAGCCGGTTCACTTCCACAAGAATGCTCAACGCATCGTCACCACCATCTGCCGTTGCGATAATTCTTTCAATCAATGCATCAAACTGTTGCTCGTCGAGCATGCGGGATCTTCGCGCGACTTTAGCCATCTCGCCCGTGGTACGAGCAATCTCCATGAACAGTGAATAAACCGCGTCCCGCGAGCGGAGCGGCGAGCTGTCTTGCGTTAGCAATTGCACCAAAGTCGGCAGGTGCTTTTCGTTGATCGCTTCTTGTTCCGTGTAGAGCTTGCTCCAAATGCCCCCAACGCTCTTCGCGGCGATTTGCGGCGTAAAGGTCAATTTTACAGGGCACCCCCCGCCGTCCTGAGCGACGGTGCGGCAGATGTGATCGATCAAACGACCATTCGCTGCGGGTGTTTCGAATAGTGCGATCCGAGCAGACCTGGACTTCGTGCCTTCGACTGCGAGCGCCAAACTCATTGCACTGATGAGGGGCTTCGAAACGTCCTCGTCATCGCTGCGTCTCGCAATGTATGAATCCGCAAACCGATACTTCACCTCGAGCGAATTGATGGTGGCCGTACCTGCCACATTGCGCACAATCTTATTGCCGCCTCGTCCTGCTAGGAGGAACACCTTGTTCCCCGGCTGCCGCGCCGCCTCGCTTGCGAAGAACACTCGTCCATCTTGGCTTACGACTGCCGACGATTGGGGAATTTCAGTCCGCGTGAGCCAGAAGGGAAAATACAACCACGTCCACGTAATCACCAACCAGGCCCAAACTTCGAGTGTTCGATCGCGAGCGGAAGAGGCGGCGAGCGTGATGAAAGTGGCAAGCGATGCGCCAAGGCAGACAACGGGCCAGAAGCCACCGGCATCGGTCAGCCAGATTGTACCACTCAATCTCAGATACTGACCGATACCGATCCCAAGGACGCACGGGATGATCCCGAACATCATCACCTTCGATATCGTCCTCTTCCGTGTCGATGTGCTCCCCATTCTCTGTCCTTCCGAAGAACTAGAGAGATTGGCCAGACTGGCACGAACTGCCGGTACCGAAGATCTTGCTGAACAGCGCCCCGCGTCCCAATTGGCGCTGCACCTGCGGTCGAGATCCGCTCATTCGACCGAACCGGTGAGAATGGCCGATCATATATCGAACACAAAAAGGCACACTACCCTCTGGCCTTCACCATTGTTCGCCGGTCTGAGTCAAAGCAACACCGCCTCGTGCCGACATGGACAGATGGCGTTTGATTCGCCGGCTAGGGCCCGCACTCACAGGTCCCGATGAGGATGGGCAACAAGGGGCATGGCTCCTTTGTCAGTTGATGCTCCAGCAACGGACCTGATCTTGCCCTAATGACGTGGCCTTGAGATGAACGCTCTCGCTTTCAATAAAAGCTCGGCCAATGTCCCTCGAAATCTGCGTCCTTGCCAGCGGTTCGGCCGGAAACGCAGCGATACTTCGATCGCCATCCGGCGTTCTGCTTATAGACGCCGGTATTGGCCCGCGCACGCTGGCAAGACGTCTCGATGGTACCGGGGTGCGGGTAACAGACATCGCGGCCCTCTGTCTTACCCATCTCGACGGCGACCACTTTTCGGCCCGGTGGGTCTCGACACTTCACGACCTGAACATCCCGATCTATTGTCACGCCAACAAGGTCGAGGCCCTCGCCTCCATCTCGCCCGATCTGGTGCCGCTCATACGACCATTCGATGTTGACGCCTTCTCGCCGATCGGCGGCCTCATATGCGACCCGATCAATTTCCCTCATGACCAGCTTGGCTCGCACGGCTTCCTGGTCGACGGGTTCGGTTATCGCATCGGCTACGCCACCGATCTCGGTCATGTCCCTTCGTATTTCTTTGATCGATTCCGAGACCTGGACTGCATCGCGCTAGAAGCCAACTACGACCCTCAGATGCAGGCCGCCAGTGCCCGCCCCTTGTTCCTGAAGCGCCGTATCATGGGTGGCCATGGCCACCTTTCCAATTTCCAGGCCCTGGCAGCCATACGCAAACTCCTTGACCGCACCCGCCGATTGCCGGACCACATTGTGCTGCTGCATCGCAGCCAGGAGTGCAACTGCGCGCATCTCGTCCGCCAGCTGTTCAGCACCGACCGACGAATTGCATCGCGCCTTACTTTGGCGCAACAGCACGAGCGCTCTCCATGGTTAGGGCGCGCAAATCGCCGCCAATACGTCGGCGAGCAGTTGACGCTCGAGTTCTGAGCCTCTGGAAGCCTGAACTTCACCCCAGAGCGCAGGTCGTCCTATCGAAACGTCGATACAGGGGCCGATGACGCCGCCGCGCGTTCGCGCGTCTGGTCCACCGCCGATCATGAAATCAAGGCGCGTTAGAGCTATCGCTTCGGCGCAACGCTCGTGCGCACTACGAAGCCTGGACCCTGTTGTCAGATGTGTCACATTCTGTTGAGCCCCCAGGATAGGAGTGGCGCCAAATTGGGGGAAGGGTCTTTGCCTGAGCGGATCGACAGCCGAGAATCGTGGCTGATCACGGTGGCAGCACTTCTTGTCGCCTCCGTGAGCCTCGGTGCTCCCTACGTGGTGGTTGTTGCCCTCAAGCCTATTGCCGAGGAGCTTGGCGGCCTCCGGTCCGTTCCATCGGGCGCCATGTCGCTGGCTATGCTCGGCACGGGGGTTGGCGGTCTTGCGATGGGTTGGATGGCCGAGCGTGTCGGCGTCCGGGCAGTGGTGATGTTCGGCGCCGTCATGGTATGCGCCGGCCTTGCTCTGTCGTCGCGCGGCGAGGTCTGGCAGCTCTACATTGGTCACGGACTTCTGATCGGCCTGATCGGCAACGGCGCCATCAACGCACCCCTCTACGTCTACGTCACCAAGTGGTTCGAGCGGCGCCGCGGGACCGCCCTGGCGCTGATCGCGAGCGGACCGAATGTGGCTGGCGCCTGCTGGCCGCCTTTGTTTGAGCGCGCCATCGCTGGCTACGGCTGGCGCCAAACCATGGTCACTTTTGGGTTCGTCGTGGTGGGCGTGGTCGTGCCGCTCGCCGCGCTGTTCCTGCGAGCGCCTCCGGCACCTCCCAAGTCCGCGATCGCTGCAAGCACGGCGGCGACCAAGGCACGAGTGCTCGGACTGCCGCCCAACGCGGTCTTCGCGCTGCTCGCGGGCGCATCGTTCCTGTGCTGCATACCGATGGCAATGCCGCCCGCGCACGTGATCGCGCTGTGCGGCGACCTCGGCATGACGCCGGCAAAGGGTGCGGCCATGCTGACCGTGATGCTCGTGTGCGCCTTCATTGCCCGGCAGCTATGGGGGTGGCTCTCTGACAGTCTCGGTGGGCTGATAACGCTGCTGATCGGATCGCTGGCGCAGGCCGCAGCCGTCGCAGGATTCATCGTCACCCAGGACGAGGCGGGACTGTTCGCCGTGGCCGGTGCCTTTGGGCTTAGCTTCAGCGGGCTTATTCCAACCTACATCCTGACCGCCCGACAGCTGTTTCCCGCGCACGAGGCGAGCTGGCGCATCCCTATGTTGCTGCTCACCGGCATGTCGGGCATGGCGGCAGGAAGCTGGCTCGCCGGCGTGATCTACGACCACTTCGGTTACTACGCGCCGGCCTTCGCCACCGGCCTCGCTTTCAACATCGCCAACTTCGCCATCATAGCTGGCCTCGTGATGCTGTGGCGCTGGCCGGCGCACCAGGCCGCCATACGCTTCCCGTAGCCCGCGCTTTAAATGGCGCGTGAAGGCGCGTGGCCAGCACGCACGAGGCGCGCACTCCACACCACCAGCCTTTTGTGTTCTGTTATAGTCACAAGCGGGAACCTGCGAGGCCGCCCAAATGTTGGCTTGGCGGCTCACGAACGTGAGCGCCACCATGGCGGTGGCGGCCCGCCTCTTCGATGCCGCCGTTTCGGGCAAGAGGGGACTCGCTATGTTTCAGACCACCAGAACTGCATTGATCTCCTGCGCAGTCATGGTTTGCACAATGCTTACCCCGGTGCACGCAGCCGAACGCGAGCAGGTACGCATGGTCATCAATCTGGTATCCGGGGTGAAGATGCCGTTCCCACGGAATTTGCAGAATAATCTGTCACGCACCGAGCGCGTCCAGTTGGACACGAACGGCGCAACAGTCGCCTGCCTGCGTCTCGATGACAAGATCAGGTGGTGCTACGAGCACATTGCTCCCGTCGGTGCGCGAGCCGAGATGCTGCGTATCACCAACGAACCCGTGGCAGGCCTGCTGGTCGGTCAACTCTTCCACTATGTCGACGACTTAGACCTCGACGGCTCGGTCGACATCGGCAGCACGACCCGGCTCGATGGCCAACCGCATGCTCCGGCCGGAGTGGTGAGCCAGTTCTTCTTCCGTGGCATCAATCGTGGCGAGCAATTCCGAGCCGACTATCAGAAGCTGTACGACGAGGGCATTCAGGTCGCGCTCAAGTACTTGGGCGAATGACGATTTCACTGGTTGCGCGCGGCCTGCGCGGGTGTGGGTAGAACTCACGCCCGCGCCACGATTGGCAATTGCCACCGCCTGCATCTGCAAATTGCATCGCGGCAACGCTACGCCCGAGGGGAACCTTTTTTCTTCGTCTCGGCGAACTTTAACCGCTGTCCCGAGTTGAACCGTGGGCTCTGCCTGACCAGGCGGCGGCCCGAAGTCGCCAGCGCTTCCTGCGGCTCTTGTGAGGGGGTTTGCCAATGCTCCAGACAGCTAAGCCTTTCTTGTTCGCAAGTTTTCTGCTGTGCGTTCCGTTTACATCCGTCACAGCCGCCGAGCGCGAGGACGTGCGCAAGGTGATCAATCTCGTGACGTCGGTGAAGATGCCATATCCGGAGACCCTTTCCCGCAACAAGGCGAGGACGGAGCGTGTATGGCTGGAGCGGGACGGCTTGACCGTTGGCTGCATCCGGCTCGAGGAGCGTCGCTGGTGCTACGAGCACATCGCCCCGAACGGCAATCGTGCCGAGATGCTGCGCATCCGCAATGAACCTTCGCGCGGCGTCTACATTGACGCGCTGTTCTACTACATGGTCGATTTCGACCTCGATGGACTGATCGACGTCGGATCGACCACCGAGATCGAAGCCGTAGGCCGCCAGGAGCGCACGCCGATCGGCCACATCACCCAGTTCTTCCACCGCAGCACGAAGCGCGGTGATCAGTTCCAAGCCGACTTTCAGAAGATGTACGACGAGGGCATTCAGGTCGCGCTGAAACACTTCGGCGAATAGCAGTCCATCCGACTTGCGCGCGCGATGCAGGAGGACGCGCGACTTGCTGCGCGCCCACTCTAGTGAGGAGAAACCAATTGGTTTCTCCTCGCCATCATGCGCGAACATGCAGCTGCGAGTACGTCGCGGCCAGGCTCTGATTGGGCAGGGCGCCGGTACACTACTACGGCACGTGTGATCGACCTGTGCGATCGTTTTCGTTTGCCTGCTGCTCGGCAAGTGCCGCAAGTCGCTCCATGAGCGATGCTGGCTTCGATACCCCAGAACTCTGCTTCCACCCACGCTTACTCGGCTTCTTCTTGCTGGCCATTGGCGCGCTCCACATTTTCGAATCACTAGAATATCACTGAAGGTGATTTTATTGAATCCGTCTGATACGGATTCGTTGCGCCAGCATCAAGCGCGGTCGGCTCACTTGAAAAAGTAGAACGGTTTTTCAAGATGCTTCGGCTGCAAGCGTCGTCCACTGCGCCGGCACGACAGTTGCCCAGGGATTTGTCCCTGCGCCTCAGCCGCAAATCCAAAACAGCAACAGCAGATGGCAGACTAAACTCTCAAAGACCGGCGCCGCGAAACGCGCAAATGAGAGAGACGCCGCCGGACGAGAGCTTGCGAAGACAAACATGAATGCGGCCGTCCGGCGATTTCCTCCAATGAGGATAGTCTGCTGGAATTACGACCGACATGCCCTGTGCGGTCAGCATGTAACTTCCGTCATCACGACGAACGACAGGCTCAGCGGGTGCACAATCGTGTTGCGTGCAACATTCGACTGGATACCAATCGTGAGCGCAGACATGGGTCGGCGACGAGAGCGAGCCACCGAGGACAAAAACAAGAAGACCGAGCCTCATAGGTGCTTCGGGCCTCAGTAATGCGCGCTAGACTGCAGGGACAAAGGCGCGCGGCGTAAAGTCCGTTTCGAACGGCGCTTGGCGCAGGCACAGGCCCCCTTTCCAGTCCGGATGGGAGCCCATGCCTGTCGTTGGCTAAGCTTTCTGATTGCGATAGCGGATCATATACGCGTCCATGGTGTACTCAGCGACTTGCCACCACAGATATTGATCGGCGCGGAAGGCCGTGAAGTGATCATAGAATTTTTTGAACCACGCGTTCTGCGCTGACAGCTCCGTATAGAACTCGTGCGCTGTCTTGTAACAGGCGTCCATCACCTCGGGAGGGAAGGGCTTCAACACGGCTCCTGACGCTGCAAGACGCTTCAGTGCGGCTGGGTTCGCACCATCGTACTTGGCAGTCATTAGCATGCCAGACTCTTGCGCCACGGTCTGCAGGACCGCCTGATAGAGCTTCGGTAGTTCATTCCATTTCTGCAGGTTGAAAATGTAGTGCGGTGTCGAGCCGGGTTCCCACCAGCCGGGGTAGTAGTAGTACTTTGCGACTTTCACAAAACCGAGTTTCTCGTCATCGTAGGGCCCGACCCATTCGGCGGCGTCGATGGTACCCTTCTCGAGTGCAGGATAGATGTCACCGCCGGCAATCTGTTGAGGCACGACGCCCAGTCGACTGAGGATCAATCCGGCGAACCCGCCCACTCGGAACTTCAGACCCTTCATATCGTCTAACGAGTTAATCTCCTTGCGGAACCAGCCGCCCATCTGGCAGTTCGTCGACCCAGAGACGAAACCTGTGACGCTGTATTTTTCTCGCAGGTACTCATCCATCAAAGCTTGACCGCCTCCCTGGAAATACCAGGCATTCTTCATGCGGCTGTTCATGCCGAACGGGAGATCAGTTCCAAAGGTATTGGTGACGTCCTTGCCGAAGTAATAGTAGAGCGCCGTGTGGCCGCTTTCGACGGTGCCGTTCTGCACCGCGTCGAGTACCTGCAGACCCGGGACGATCTCGCCTGCTGCGAACGGCTGGATCTGAAACTTGTTGTCGGTCAGTTCAGCGACACGCTTGCACAGATACTCAGGATTTCCGTAGAGCGTATCGAGGGACTTGGGCCAGCTCGCCGTCATACGCCATTTGACTTCCGGCATCGACTGCGCGACTGCCGGGGTTGCTACGGCAGCGGCCGCCGCTCCCAGCCCGCCAGCACCTGCTGACGTGATAAACTTGCGCCTTGAGACGTCTCGCATGTCTTCCTCCTTCGGCTACCAGCCTTTTTTGTCAGAGCCGGCTGGGACGCTCACAGAATAAGCATTCGAGGAACTGGCGCAATCTGTCTATGGACTGAGCATCATCGCGGCGGAGAGCACGGTCGTGCTGAACTGAGACCCGACTTCCTTCCAATCACGAGGAGAGGCCTGGGCTAAAGTTTTGATCGTTCTCGACGATTTGGGTCGCGTCTTGCCGATCGAACTGCTTCACAGCCAATCTGCCGCAATCCGCTGATCCAGCGGGCGAACTGATTGCAGATGATAACGGCCGGGAGGGCCGCAACAAGACCGATAACGCTAGCGAGCAGGGCCTCGGCGATGCCGGGTGCCGCCACGGTGCTGTGCGGAGCTACCCGGCGTCCGGCGCTCGGTGGCAACCTTACCCCGGAGAACGGTCACCTGTTTCAGTGGAGAGTACTAGGGAGCCATGTCGTGATCGGTGGGTACATAATTGCGAGAATTAGGACGATGATAGACCATGCCAGGAACGGCAAGGATTCGACGATCACGGGCTTGATTGGGATCTTGCCCACGTTCGCAACTACGAACAGCAGAAGCCCGATGGGCGGGTGAAGAAGACCGATCATCAGGTTCAGTACGATGATCGACCCGAAGTGGATGGGATCGATTCCGAGTTGCGCAGCAAGCGGAAGTAGCGTCGGGACGAAGATAATCATGGCGGGCAGTGGCTCCAGGATGCATCCGACCAGGAGCAGGGCAGCATTGACGGTGAGCAGTATGATCGTGGGGTGATCCGACGCCCCGCGTATCAGGTGGACGACAGCTTCGTTGACTTGGCTTTCGGCGACCAACCAGCTGAAGGGCCCGGCCGCGGCCAACAGGAAAAGGATTACGCCGGCAGACTTGCCGGCGGACGTCAACAGCTCAGCAAGCTCGCTTAGCCGCAAGCTGCGATAGATGAAGAGGCTGACGACCAGCGCATAGAGGGCGGCCATTGCCGCAGCTTCCGTGTCGGTGACGATGCCGAAGCGAATTCCGAGAATGACGATGAGGGGCATCATGAGCGCCCAACCTGCATTTCGCGTGACCTGCCCGCGCTGACGCCACGTCACACGCGGGGGGCGAGGGTAGGCGCGCACGCGACCAATTACGGTGCAAAGGACGAGATAGCCGGTTGCCAACAGGATGCCGGGTATGACGCCCGACATGAACATCTTCACCACCGATTGACTTGCAAGTTGGGCGTAGATGACCATCGGGATCGACGGCGGAATGATTGGTCCGAGCAAGGCACCGGCCGCGATCACTGCGCCCGCGTATCCGTCGCCGTATCCGGCTTTCCGCATCGCTGGAATCAAAGGCTTGCCGGTCGCCACGGCGTCGGCCACAGCAGATCCCGACACTCCAGCCATGATGAAGTTCGTGATTATGGAGACGTGGCCGAGGCTGCCACGCACCTGCCCGACCATGGCTTGTGACCAGTCGATCAGGCGCTGCGTGAGGCCGCCGCGGTTCATAAGCTCGCCGGCCATGATGAATAGTGGAATCTGCACCAGCGCATAGCTGTCGACGCCGTTGATCATGGACAGGGGCAGCATGGTGGTGTCGACCACGCGCTCCGTCTTGAATTGCACACCCAAGAAGGCTGCTAGCACCATCGAGAAGCCGACATCAAAGCCGACAACGAGCAGGAGCAGGAATGCCAGGAAGAGCAGCGTGAGCATGGTTCAGCCGGTTGAACCTTGCAGCGCCCCGAACACTCGGCGCAGGAGCCGCACACTCACGAAGAAGGCTCCGAGGGCGACGCCCGCGAGCAGTCCGGAGTAGGGAAGATCGGCCGTAAATGGTGTGCCGAGCAGGATCTGGCTGGCTCCGATTTTCACTACGGTCCATCCCTTCACGATCAGCACGAGGAGCAGTCCGAGAAGAACGAGGTCGAACACCGCGTCGCGCCATGCGATCACCCGCGGTGGCAAGACATGATCGACAAGATCAATGCGAATTGCAGATCCTCCGACGATGGCCAGCGCGGTCCCCAGGAAGCACAGCCAAACGACGGTAATGCGCGCCAGCTGATCCGGTGCGTCCCATGGCAGGTCGATGAAGTGCCGATCGATGAACTGTCCCGAAACGATCGTGAGCGCGATCAGCATCAGCAGCGCCACGAACCATCCGAGCAGGCGCTCCACCCACCGCGCTACTGCAGCCAGTATATCGATCATGCAAGAGTCCAGCTTTCGGAGAGCAGATCGGGAGTGGCGCCGGTATCACCATCAAGGGAGGCCGGCGCGTTCTCAGTTTTGCATCGCCTTGATCTGATCCACCAAGCCTGCTGGCCATTGCTTGCCCTCGTAGGCCTTGTGCGCGTTCTCAAAGGCTTTTCGGAAGGGTTCGAGGTCGGGCTTCGTATAGGTCACCCCGGCTTTCTTGAGTTCCTCGATACCGTTGGCGTCGATCTGCTCCCCTACCTTGGTGACGACAATACCGCCCTCCTTCGCCGCCCGCTGGAATAGCGCCTTGTCTTCGGGCGTCAGCTGCTGCCAGAGCTTTTCCGAGATGTACCAAGTGGCCAGCTCGTAGCAGTGATCGGTCGCTGACCAATATTTGGCGACTTCGTGCCACTTGAACGAAAGGGAGAGATCGAAGCCATTGTCCTGGCCATCGACCTGGCCGCGAGACAACGCCAGATAGACCTCCGACAGGCCCATTGGGACAACCTTGACGCCCAGCCCCTCGAAGGCGTCCTTGAACATTCCGATCGGGGGTATGCGCAGGCGCATGCCCTTGAGGTCCTCGGGCTTGTTGACAGGACCTTTGAGAGTCTGGATCGCGCGCCCCGAGCGGGCTCCCGCGGCAGCGAAGACGCGGACACCGGACTCCTTTGCCAGCTCGTCGAACATCGGAGCGAAGATCGGACCGTTCAGCACCTTCTCCGCCCACTCTTTGCTTTTGAAAAGGTAGGGCGTGTAGGCGATGTTGAGCGGCCCGCCGCCCTTGAGCGCGGCTCCATTGCCGATTCCGAGGTAGGCCATGTCGACTGTGCCGAGCTGCATTCCCGACAGCAGCGCCTGGATGTCACCGATCTGGCTATCTGTATAGACGAGGACTTTGTACTTGCCCTTCGACTCTGCATTCACAATCTCGGCGAACTTCAACATGCCTTGATGGAGATTGGAGCCGTTGACGAACGGCGTACCCATGCGCAGCTCCTTTGGCTGCGCTTCGGCCATCGGGGCCAAATAGATTGAAGCAATCAGCGCGCAGAGCGCTGCAATCGACTTTGATGCCATTGGGTCTTCCTCCGGGATTTTGCTTTGTTGGGCTTGGCGGGATGCCCCGCTGCAACTTTTGTTGTCTGGCGTTGCTGTGCCAGGAGCTGGCCGTAAAGGCTGTTCGACCGCAGTTGATGACGCCGCATCGCCTCCGCCGCAGCCGCCGGATCGCGAGCCTCAATTGCACGGGCGATGGTCACGTGCTCGTCGTGGCTCAGCAGATTGGCGCCCTTCACGTGCACCATGTCGGTGCGAAACCGAGCCAACCACTGAAGAATGACCGCGGTCGCCTCCACGAGAATGGCGTTTCCAGTAATTCTCGCGATGGTTTGGTGGAACGCGATATCGCTGCGCAGGTAGTCTTGCCCGCTCGCGATAGCGCGCTGGTTAGCAGCCAACGCCACCATCAAGCTGGCGACATCGGCGTCGGTCGCAACCTCCGCAGCGCGCGCAGCCATCGTGACTTCCAGCCCCAGGCGTGTTTCCTTGAGGTTCTCGACGAACCGCT
>Ga0075363_100000074_pt1 | contig 20920 bp, 31 predicted proteins | sample EndMetdeltDD1763_FD_71470 | JGI IMG/M metagenome (GOLD analysis project Ga0075363, IMG submission 71470) | Populus endosphere microbial communities from Tennessee, USA - Endosphere MetaG P. deltoides DD176-3 | ecosystem: Host-associated > Plants > Roots > Endosphere | place: USA: Tennessee...
CTGCCGGCTCGACACGATGATCTGAGCGGTCACCTGATTGAGACCAGCCTTGACGATGCCGACCGTGAGATGAGGGTTGCGAAGACGCGCCTTCCTGGCCGCTTGCTCGATCAGTTCATCGGTGTGCGCGATGACAAGCACGCGCCGACCGAGCCCGTAGTGATCGGCGAGTCCATCGAGCCTGCCGCTGTTCGGGTCACCCACCCAAGCACCCTCAAGCGGCGAGAAGATCTCAGTCTTCCCGAGTCCCGTGGCGAGCACCATCGGGACGCGCGTTGCGCCGGCATCCCACCGCTTGAGCAGATCGATGATCGCCTGAGTCTGATAGTCGCGGAGATGCGGATGAGCCGAGAAGATCGCTGCGGCGCGAACGTCCGCCATGTCGAGGGTCACTTCGACTCATCCTCCGGTGTGGCGTGGTATTCGGCGAGGCAGTGCGCACGCAGCGTTTCGAGCATTTCGGACATGTCATCGATCTTGGCGATGGTGCTGGCCCAGTACAGGCGTTGCGCCTCGGGGTACTCGTCGGGGCGGCGCTCACGCGGATGTCCATGCCCATACACAGTGCCCGTGACGTTCCACCACGCACCGAGCGTGCCGATGACAACCTTGATCTCATTGAGGTGCCGAAGCACGGTTCGCCGCGCTCCGGCACGTCCGCTGCGTGATTTCGCCATGACCTAAGTCTACGCGTCACAGTCCAGATGTCAACTACGATGTCAGAGCAGCGTACATGGCATCGGTGATCACGCACACGCGGTTTTCCCAACCCATCGCGTCAAGCGCCGAGATCTCGTAGTCCGTCAGGTGAATCCTGACGGGCAGGTCCGGCTTGAGTACATAGAGCTTGTCCTCGCGACCCACGAGGCGTAGGCACACGTCCGAGTGCTCAAGAGGGATCACGGTGTAATGCGAGGCGGGATGCACGTGCCAGCCACGTCGGTACGCGCTGTGCACCACAGCCTCGGTACCCCGAAAATTGATCCGGTCACCGGTACGCACATCGTCCAAGGTCCTGTCTTCCCAAGACATCTCAAAGGCGAGCGCCGGATCGTTCTCAGGCCCCAGGGGGGGAACGTCGATCGGCTCGACTCTCACGATGAGCCGGTACGTGCCGTACGAGTCATCGTGCCGGTGTGGCCCGAGAATGAACGTTCCATCCCCGCCCCATGTCACGCGAGCCTGTATCGACTGGATGCGCGCGGGGATCAACCGTTCATCATCATCGTCTTGATCAAGATCGACTGTGTTCATCCATTCCTCGACTGTGGCGAACGCAATCTGATTGAGATAGCCGGCGAGCTTGCGCTGCTCGTCCGGGGTGAGGCTCATCGCTCACCCACCTCGCGCTCGATCGCATCCTTCAGTAGTTCGGCGAGATGGATTTTCGCGGCATCGGTGCGCCACAAGTCCTGCGCACAAGAGCCGGCAGTGATGCCCTGTTTACGCAGGAAGGCGTACGCCGCATCGCGGCGCTCCCTCCACTCCATCTGAGCCGGAGTCAGGAAATGCGCGCCGCCATTCCCGTAACCCGTGTTCTCGTTCTGCGTGTCCATGCGCATGCGCCACGGGCGATACGCCGGTTCGGGCACCGAATCGATGTCCACCCACACCCTGCCGATTTTCGCGATGCGGCAAGTGATCGGCCGATCGGTCGCGTGGCGGATTCCCCGGAAGACGAACACCGTGTCACCGACCTTGACATCACCGAGCGCCGGCCGTTCGTATGCCGAATGATCAAGCGTGATCTCGCTCATCTACCTCTCCTGTCTCGTTCGATTCGCTGCCCGCCTACCGTACCACCTAGTTGTCATCTGGACTAGGTACGCGTACGGTTGACCACGACGGTACGCGGTGTGCGGCCAGAGGAGATGAGGGCAGAGAGCATGGCGGACATGAAGCAATTTATGGTGCTGGTCACCCCGCTGGACAGGGCTCGGTTGGACGCCTTGCGTATCGTCGCGGGGGTCAGCCGTGCGGACGTGGTGCGGCAGTTCTTGACACGCTTCCTCGCACCCGTCGAGTACGAGAACGCCGAACGACTGCTTCGCCTCACGCGCGTAGCGGCGGCAGCGGGTTACGCGTCGCGCGAAGATTTCGTCATGGCACTGGTCGAGATGCCGGAGTACCGGCAAAAGACGCCCTCGCTCGAAGATCTTGAGGAACAGTACCTGCGGGGTGATGCCGGCACGGCGACAGACCTCGGCGCGCCGGACGCCAACTCCGAAGTGACCACGGCCGAAGGTCTGGCGGACAGCCTGCTTGAGGCATAACGTCAGACGTTAAGACCTCACACTAGATACGAAACAGCCCGTCAGGCCGGAAGCTGGAGCACCGGTCTAGACGGGCTGTGTCGTCCGCAGCGAACGGAAAGAGACAAGAGGAACATAGCATGAGCGATGCTGACTTGACAGCGGACGAAATAGCAATGGCACTGAAGATCGCACATGAGTTTGTTGATGCTGGTGTGCCGGTCTTCGTGGCCGAACAGTGCCCGCCCGACTGTCCGATCCCGCAGCACCGTGGCGGACCTGGTGAGTATCACCGGCCGATGAGGTGGCAGACCCTGGCTCCCTCGCACGAGCGGATCGAGCGGTGGCAACCGGGGATGGCCCTCGCCGCGATCGGGGGGTGGACGGCTGACTTCCTCGACATCGATCCACGCTCAGGCGGGCTAGAGAGTGAGAAAGAACTGAAGCATCCCGCCATCGGTCAGTTCCCGCGCTCGTTCGGCCAGCAGGCAACCCCCTCGGGCGGAAGTCACCACGTAATCAGCAAGACGGGGGAGCGCAAGAGTACGGGCTTCATGCCCGGTCTCGATCTTCAGTCGGGCGGCGCGATCGACCACACCGGAGGTGCCGGACGTGGCTTCATCTGGATCGCGCCGACCATCCGCCCCAGTAAGGCTGCGGACACCCTCGGGCAGCTGAGGCCGTACCGATGGGTGGTCAAGCCCGACTTCGAGGCGCTTGCCTCGTACGCGCGTACGGGTGATGACTCGCTTGAGGGCATCGTCGGGCGGATCCGGGCGAAACGCGGCACGCCGAGCGCGCCGGCGGCACGGGACACGGCGCACGATGAGCCATTCATGACCGCTACCGAGGCCCGGCTGTTCGGGCAGGGCGCGGCGGGCGGGCAAGATCGCTCGTTCACGATGAGCCAGGCGCAAGACTTCGTGCGACCGTTTCTGATCAGCGTACAGCAGGCTCAGATTGGGGAGATCGAGGAACGGTGCAACGCGGCAGCGGCAGTGCTCTCGCACTTCGTGCCATCGCACTGGAGTGTGGACGCGGGCATGGATCTGCTGAGCCGGGCGCTCTCGCACACCGCCTACGATCCGGCAGGACCGAGCACGTGGACCGTGGAGAAGTTCCGGCCCGTACTCAACGGCTCACGTCCCACGGTGGATCCCTGGCCGGCCACGCTGCGCACCGAGCACACGGATCCCGCCGCAGCGCTCGACACGGCCAGGGAGGGCACGAGCGCGGATGAGGTAGAACGCCTCATCGCCGAAATGCTCACCCTGAGTCAGGTGAAGGAGCAGCCTGAGCAGCGCTTCCTCGTCAAGGGATGGCTGAACCTCGACTCTGAGGCGTGGATGATCGGCGCGCCGGGAACGAAGAAAAGCTTCGTGGCACTCGATCTCGCGTGCCACGTGGCGCACGGCAAGCCCTGGCAGGGCCTGAAGACGGCTATGGCGGACGTGATCATCATCGCGGCAGAGGGTGCGGCGGGGATGCGCAACAGGGTGCGGGCATGGGAGATCAAGCATGGGGCGCTGCCGGCCAACGTGCACGTCCTGCCACGCCCCGTGCAGGTATCAGACGTCAAGGCATGGGCGGTGCTGGTGGAAGCGGCCAGGCGGCTCACGGCGGGGCGTGACGCGTTCATCGTGATCGACACTCAGGCCAGGGTGACCGTAGGTCTGAAAGAGAACGACGCGACAGACATGGGCTACTACGTGGCAGCCAAGGGCGCGCTGCGGCGTGCCACGGGGGGATGCATCTTCACCCTTCACCACACGGGACGCAACGGGGGGGACGCTCGAGGCAGCAGCGCGATCGATGGCGCGCAGGACACTGAGCTCAAGGTGATCAAGAAAGAGGCCTTCCGTGGTGAGTTGTGGGTGGAGAAGCAGAAAGATCTCGACGGGACCATCCCGCCGCTACCCCTGGTCTTCGAGCGCGTGGTGATCGGCACGGATGAGGATGGAGACGAGATCACCTCTCTCGTGCTGGTGTCGGATCCGTTCGATGAGGCTCACGGTCAGACGGCCGAGCCTCTGGAGGAATGGGAAACCGGGCACGCTGCGGCCATCGTGCAGCTATTCAAGGTGCTACGAGACCAGGGCGGGCAGACCGGGCTCACGAAGACCGAGGCTCGTGCGGCCATCGTGGAGCGCTTCTATAGCAACGAGCCGGCGCGGCTCAAAAAGAGCACGTACTACACGGCGTGGTCGCGCGGCCAGGAGAAGACCTCCGTCACAGGGGATCCGGTCATGGTGAACGTGGCGGGGCAGCGCTGGACTGTGGACCCTGAGGCGCTTGCCACCATGCCGCCCAATGACGGGCCAGGGCACAAAACGGGCGAGACCGGCTGAGACCAGGACATAAAATGGGGTGAGACCAGGTGAGACCGGGCCCTATCGGGACACATCGGCCAGGGATAGGGCCCGGTCTCGTGTGTTTTCCCTGGTCAGGAATTGCGTACCGACAAAACGGACTTTGATCATGCTGCGTACCTAATTGCGTACCTGTCATGCGACTAGGGCTAGTCAAGGGACTGCGTACTAACTGCAACCACCTCTGACCTGCACTGCGTACCGCTGCGTACTAACTGCGTACCTAATTGCGTACTACCCCGGCAACTAACTGCGTACCAATCCCTCCCCCCCTATCTTTTGGAGGGGGGGAGGGGTACGCAGGGCCCAGAAAGTTTGATCATGAAAATCAAGACCCTGATCACCTAGTTGACATCTGGACTAAAGAGCGTACTGTGGTCTTCATGACGAACGAAGAGACCCTGAGACTCAGGCAAGGCATACTCCTGGCCGCTCTCGCTGAGACGCGCGCCGTGTGGCAGCGCGCCGCCCGCAAGGCGGACGCGTGGCAGGCTGTTTTGGACGATGCGTTGCAACTTGAAGAGACCATCGAGACGGCGCTGCGCGCTCTGAGCGTGCCCGTGCCGGCCAAACAGGACTCGGTGGGGGGTGAGGACACCCCGGTCACGCCTACGGCCTTCCTGGCCGACCTGAGCCGGTTTGCCACCGGTCAGCGCGCCGCTGGCACCGCGGTCAGTGCGGGCGAAGAGGACTGGGGCACTGCGATGATCCATCGCTTGCTGCCGTCCGGTCGTGAGCCGGGAATCTTGCCGCTCGCCTACAAGCCGATGCCGTACTAGTTGACATCTGGACTGATGCGAGTAGACTGGGTGCATGATGAAAGAGCAGATCGAAGAGGCACTGACCAGCGCGCTCGGTACCCACATCGGCGCTCAGGTCCCGGCTCAGTCGCGTGGTGTCACGCAGCACATGCGTGAGCTTGGCTTGATCGGTGACAACAACGGTCTGACGCGTGCCGGCTCGATTCAGGCGATGCGCCTCAAGCGTGCCGAAGAGGAGAGGCTGTTCCAGCTGTGACCACCGCTGACGTGCTCGTGAGTGAGTTTTTCGTACCGGGCAGGGCTCGCACGAAAGGCTCACTTGAGCCGAAAGCCACGCGCGCCAGGGGCGGCGTGGTGGTGGTCAACATGGTGGAGAGCGTCAAGCTCAGTGTCCCGTGGAAGCTCAAGATCATTGACGTGATCTGCCGAGAGCATGGCTGGGCGAAGCCGAAGGTCATCCGTCAGCGTGGACAGAAGCCACGTTACGTGTTCGATCATGAGCCGCGTTTCACCGGCCCCGTCGAAGTGCGCTTCGAGGTGCGCTTCGAGCGTGAGCACGGGGAGGACATGCACGCGTACGACATCACCGTTGGTCCTGAGAGCCGATGGCCGATTCTGATCAGTTACGGAGACGGGGACAAGCTTGAGCGCAACCTGTGGGATGCGCTCACCCAGAGCGGCCTGATCACTGATGACCGCATGGTTGTCTCGTGGGCGGGGCGGAAGCGGTTCGTCCGCGAGAGCAATGGCGTGAAAGAGACCGCCGGCCTGATCTGCCGTGTGACAGAGGTGAGATGACGTGCTTGAATTCGAAGAACCGGATCCGATCGAGGCCTCGCATCTCGTGTCCGCTCAGTGCCGCGAGTGTGGCAGCAAGGCGCTCTGTGTGCCGGAGCGTGCACGTTCGGCACGGTGCGGGGCGTGTCTCGGTGGTGGCGTGGTGGTGACGGGTGTCAAGCCCGGCCCGGTGGTGCGGTACGGCGTCTTCTCGATGGCACCCCCTGAGGAGGTGATCCGCGAGGCGTACCCGCAACCGACGTACATCGGGGCGGTTGGTGGTGTGGATGACATCGAATTCGTGCAGTGTCCCGCCCCGGTGCGCGCCCTGGCCGGATACGCGCGTGAGCAGTCATGGGAGGTGCGTTCGCAGTACACGCGCGGGCGCTTTCCTCACGGGACAACGGGACGGCCGGGAGCCGAGAAGCACGTGATCTCGCTGCGGTTCGGCGGGCACCCGATGACGGACCGCCAGGCGTACGCGATCTATGCGCGCGGGGTGTCCGGCGGGACGTGGACGTGGCAGAGCGTGGCGGTATGGGGTCCCGCGCTACCGCCGTACCTTGGGTGTGGTCTCGCTGATCTCTCGTTCTTTCTCAATGCGGACGTGGTTGGCTCGTTCAGCGATGAGCGCATGTTGACGTGGGTGCGAGAGCTCAAGGATCGTGAGGCCGGCAAGGATGATGCGCGCAAGGCGCGCGAAGCCAGGCGTCGCGAGATTCGCAAGGCGTTCGCCGAGATCGACAAGGCCGTGATCCCCTCCGTGACCATCGCGAAGCTTGCCGCACAGTACGGCATGACCGCCGATGAGGTGACGGCTATCGTGAGCAGGAGCAGCGGATCGAAGAGGGAGAGTGGCGGATGAGTCAGGATATGGGGAGCGTGTCGGACGGATATCACACGTTCAATGAGTTGTACGAGCATCGCCGGGCGCTTACGGCTGCACTGATGAGCATGGCTCCCGGTTGGTCCTACCGCTCGAAGGCGCATCACCCTGATGATGATGTGCCTATGTATCCCGGTCATTTCAAGGTCGGTATGATGACGCCCGATGGGCAGATCTCATATCACTACGAGATTGAGCACTGGAGCGACTTCGATTGTGTGCGTGAGTTGCCGCATGCTCCGAAGTGGGACGGCCACACGTCGCAGGACGTGCCGCGCCGGCTGCTCTCGATCGCTGGTGTGTCTCATGAGTGACCTGATGAGACACGGGAGGATGCTCGCCGAGGCTGTGCGTGAGAAGCTGCGGCTTGAGCGTGAGTTGACCATCGTGACCGCTCGCATCAACACCCTGGCCGCTGAGATCACGAGCATCATCGAGCGTGAGCACGCCGATGAGACAGCCGTGATCCCGGCGCTGACTGATGAGACACGCGTGTTGCAAACCGTGCGCCCGTATGTGTCGGAGAGTGCCGGCGCGAGTGCTGCGGAGAACCGGCGCAAGGGCAGGGCTGAGACGTTCGCGCTCACGCCGATCGCGGACCGGATCGAGCGTTGCCATGACGAGATGTGCAAGCGCGTCACGCCGCACGTGCATACGCCTGCAGGGCATATTGTGAGTGTGATCAAGCCATGATGCGTCTTGCTGTTCAGCCTGGCGTGTGGACTGTGGTCGGTGATCGCTCGTATGCGCACAACTCACCACACGTTCAGAGCATCGTGATCAATGATGATGAGTCGATCACTCTGGACGAGAGTGTGGAATGGTTGAAACGTGAACTGACGCCTCTGCCGTATGACATTATTCTTGCTGGTGAGAGCATGATCATCCGTAGTGAGGACTTGTCTGGTGACTGATCATTGGGGAATCCCTCAAGGTCTCACTGAGCGCGAGCATGAGATCTATCGGCTCACTGTGGTCAACCAGCTCACGCAGGACGTGATCGCGGACAAGCTTGGCATCTCACAGCAGCGCGTGAGTCAGTTGCTCGCCGCTGCCCGCGCCAAGCTTCCGCCCGTGGATCTTGAGGCCGTGAGACAGAACGCGCTCGCGCTGCACGAGGACGTGATCCGCAGGGCGTATGAACTGGCCGAGATGAAGGGCGCACCGGTCACGGCCGGCAAAGATGGATCGGTCGTCTATGACCCTGAGGACAACTCCGTGGTCCGCGACTTCGCCGGCAGACTGGCCGCGCTCAACCTCGCACTTAAGGCTGATGAGCAGCGCCGCAAGTTGCTGGGTGCGGACGCGGCCAGCAAGACCGAAGTGACGGGCAGCGTTCGGTATGAAGTGGTCGGCATCGATACAGAGGACCTGACGTAGCTAGTTGACATCTGGACTAGGTGCGCCTAGACTGAGTGCATGACAAACAAGCTGCAAGACGCAAGCCGGGACGCTAGCACTTTCGCCGTGCGGTACACGGTTCTCCGGAAGGCCCGTAAGGCACAGACTAACGGGCAATTCGCAACGTCGGTTCGTAAGATCGAATCGCAGAACTGAGATCCACAAAACGCCCCCTCTGTACAGAAGGGGCGTTTTCGTATGCTTGTCCACCATGGCGCTGCTGCTCGTGGTTGCATGGGGGTGGGGGATGTTGCTCGGTTGGGCGCTGACCATCACTGTTGATCGTTTCTGTAACCCATGGAAGGGCGAACACCGAGCACGTCACTAGTTGACATCTGGACTAGAGCGCGTAGACTGGATGCATGGCGAACCAAGCTCAAATGAGTCGGGCAATGTGCGACGCGATGGCCAGGCTGAGCAGGGAACGCAGCCTGGGCTTGTATGACGGCATTAGCCGATCGACATTCTTGGCGCTAGAGCGTCGAGGGCTGGTCACGATTGAGCGACGTGAGCCAACCGTCCGTCATGGTGTCCGTGGTATGGAGGGTGGCAGGCATCGCGGAAGATTGATCGCTAATTGGATTGTGACGGCGTCGGTAGGTAGTTGACATCTGGACTAGAGCGCGTAGACTATGGGTATGACGAACGAAGCGCGGTTTCAGGTGGTCGAGGTCAAGCATGGCTACGCCGTCAAGGACACGAAGACTGGTGACATCTGGACGCGCACCTACAAGATTGTGGGATGGGCCGCTCGTAAGGCTGTTCAACTCAATGAGCTTCACAAGAACCTGAGGTACACGAAGTAAGGGGAGCGCCTTCGTATGCTCGCTGCATGACGCAAGCGGTAGTGCGGCGGTACGCGGCCAGAGGGGCAGCCCTCGAGGTCTTTCGCCGGCGAGAGCCTGAAGTGCTTATCGCAGGACCTGCCGGCACGGGTAAGAGCCGGGCGTGTCTGGAGAAGTTGCACCACATGTGCATGTTGAACCCCGGTATGCGTGCGCTCATCGTGCGCAAGACGCACCGCTCGTTGTCCGCCACCGGGCTGGTGACCTTCCGCGAGCATGTGCTGCCTGAGGCGTTGGCACACAAGCACGTGTGGTGGTACGGGGGGAGTGGCGAAAAGCCTGCCGCCTACATGTACGCGAACGGCTCGACCGCCGTAGTGGGTGGCATGGATCAGGCTATGAAGATCATGTCATCGGAGTATGACCTGATCTACGTGCAGGAAGCTACCGAGATGACCATCAATGATCTTGAGTTGATGACCACTCGCCTACGCAACGGGAAGGTGTCCTTCCAGCAGTTGCTCATGGACTGCAACCCACAACAGCCGACGCATCTGCTCAAGAAACGCTGCGATGCCGGCCAGACGGTCATGCTGCACGCGAAGCATGAGGACAACCCCATCCTCTTCGATCTTCTTCCTGATGGCTCGTGCCGGATCACGGAGCGCGGGCGCGGCTACATCGAGAAGCTTGACGCGCTTCAGGGCGTGCGCAAGCTGCGGCTGCGGCATGGCATCTGGGCTGCGGCAGAGGGTGTCATCTATGAGGGGTGGCGTCCCGAGATTCACCTCACGGACCGCAAGATCTTGCCGTATGAGTGGCCGAGACTGTGGGGGGTCGACTTCGGATTCGTGCACCCGTTCGTCTGGCAAATGTGGGCCATCGATCCGGATGGCCGGCTATGGCTTGAGAAAGAGATCCATCGCACGCAGCGCCTGGTTGAGGATCACGCGAAGGACATCCTGGCCGTGGTCACGAAGCAGGACGGCAAGACATGGAAGTACCCGCGCCCGCGCGCCATCCTTTGTGACCACGATGCTGAGGATCGCGCCACGCTCGTGCGTCATCTCGGGCTTGGCACCACGCCCGCTAAGAAGACCGTGAGCGATGGCATACAGGCGATGCAGTCGCGCCTCAGGGTGCTCGCGGATGGCAAGCCTCGCCTGTACGTGTGCAGGGATTCCCTGGTCAGTCGCGATGAGGCGCTTGCTGAGGCGGGCAAGCCGACGTGCTTCGCCGAAGAGATCGAGGGCTACGTGTGGGAGAAGACGCCTGACGGTAAGCCGGACAAGGATCAGCCACACAAAGAGGATGACGACAGTATGGACTGCGCGCGGTACGTGGTCAGTGAACAGGACCTGCACGGTACGACGCGCGTCCGTTGGGGCTAGTTGACATCTGGACTATGAGCGCCTAGACTAGGTGCATGGACGTTTTTCGTGAGTGCTCGGAGTGTGGGCATGTGCACCTCTGCTCATTTGTGGCTGAGCCTGACGAGTGGATGTGTCAATGGTGCATGTCCTCTGACTATGTTAATGATCCCGTTGGGGACTACAGGAAAGATGTCCAATGAGCTGCTGGAATGGGGGTGGACGGTTGCTCCGCATGAGGCAAGCGCGCCGGACGGAGAGTAGTCATGAGTCTTGAGGCGTTTGCTCCGGAGCCCGGCATGACGGACATGGAGATCTACCGGCTGTTCTTGGATGCGGTCGGCCAGGCACCCGATGCTCCCGTGCCGCTGGCCCGTTCCGGGCACTGCTATGAGGTGCCCGCCATGGGCGTCTACTTCGATGACGATGGTGATCTCATCGTGGCGCACGTGCATGACTGACTAGTTCCATCTTGACGCCCGCGTACCTGTCAGGTACGCGGGCGTTTCTGCTGTACCATCCGCATCATGGTCACCATCGGTGCGACATGGACACAAGCACGTGCTGCCCGCCGAGAGCGGCCGGCACGCGTGTCCGTGGTGCGCCTCATGGTGGCCTGGCTCGCTCGCGTGCTGCCTGCCTGGCCGCGAGTGCGCACCACCGTGATGCAACTCGGAGCGTTCGGCTTTCTGGACTACGCCGCGTGGCACTGGAAAGGCGCTGTGCTCGGCTGTGTGGCCATCGGTGTGAGCCTGTTCGTGCTTGAGGCGCTGACGGGTGAGCCTAGGCGTGGTGGTCGATGAGGTCACTCGGGCGCACCATCGCATCGGCGTTCACGGCGAAAGCTCCGGTTCCGTTCGTCTCTCGTGGTCTTGAGGGACGTTGGGGTGGCCGGCCCAACCGTGGTGATCAGGTTGCCCAGATGGATGCGATGGGTGCCAGCGCCACCCTGTTCAGCATCGTGAACCGCACGAGCACGGCGGTGGCCAAAGAGTGCTGGCACCTACATAGAGCCGCCCCTGGTGCGGTGTGCGACTATCGCGCGCCCGGTGACAACGATCCGTGCGGTGCGCATGACGTGATGATGGTCGACCGTCATCCCGCCCTGGCCGTGCTGGCACACCCGAACGATTTCTACACCACTCAGGAATACTTCGAGAGCGGACAGCAGCACGTTGACCTGACGGGTGAAGGCTGGACTGTCGTCGGGCGACTGGGCAGTGTGCCCTATGAGTTGTGGGTGGCGCGCCCTGATCGCATGATCGTAGTCACGAACCGCGCTGACTTTCTCGTCGGGTACATCTACGTCGATCCGGACGGCAACGAGATGCCGATCCGGAAAGAGGATGTGCTCAGTATCCGCATGCCGAATCCGAAGAATCCGTATCGCGGCATGGGGCCTGTTCAGACCATCCTCGCCAACGTGGACTCGGCCGCGTACTCCGCAGAATGGAACGCCAACTTCTTCCGCAACGGGGCGCGGCCTGGCGGCATCGTCAAGCTTGAGCGCACCATGGGTGACACCGAGTTTGAGCAGCTTGTGGAGCGGTTCAACTACAACCACAAGGGGCCGGCCAACGCGAACCGTACCGCCTTCCTCGAAGAGGGCGATTGGATCGACGTCAAGCCGATGAGCGTTGCTGACATGCAATTCGTCGAGACCGCCAACCTGAACCGCGACACGATTCTCCTGGCGTTCGGCATGAGCAAGTTCGCGGTGGGCGTGGTGGACGATATCAACCGCGCTACGGCTGACGCGAGCAAGGCGTGGTTCGGCGAGACACAGACAGTGCCCCGGCTCGACCGCTGGAAAGCCATGCTGAACAGTGACTTCGGTCCGCAGTTCGGCGGCATGTGGACGCCTGACCTGAGCTTCGTCTATAGCAACCCCGTGCAGGCTGACCGCGAGGCAGCGCGGCTGGACAAGGCCGCTGACGTGGCCAACTTCGTTGCCCTGGTGACCGTGGGCGTGGACCCCGCACAAGCGGCCGAGGTGTGCAACCTGCCACCGCTGCTGGTCGAGCGCGCCATCGCTGCCGCTCCCGAACAGCCGATGCCCGATGCTGCGGCCATCCTGGCCGAGATTGCTCGGCGTGCGCCGGCGGCGATTGGGTCATGACATGGGACGCGTTGAGCCGATCGCCGCTAACCGATGGGTCGCTCGTGAGCACATTGATGACAACACCTGTCAGCCATGCATCGACAATGACGGGAAGCTCTACAAGAACCGTGAGGATGCGTACGCCGACTATCCGGACGGTAAGGGTTACGTCAATTGCGTCGGTGCGGAGTTTGGCAATGACTGCCGTGGACGTGTGGTCAAGCGACGGGGAGGAAGCGCAGTGACACCGGAACAGATCACGTTCATCAACTCACTCCGCGCACGTACCGAGCACTTCTCGGCCAGGGCGTTCACTACGGCTACCGGTCCGACCGAGGGCTTGCGTATGGAAGCGGCGAGCGTCGGCGTCAAGAACGCGCAGCTCTACATCTATGACTACATCGGCGGGTATGACGGGGTGTCCGCGATGGATGTCGTGCAGGCGCTTGACGGCATCACAGGTGACGTGGACGTACATATCAACTCGGGTGGCGGCGCGATCTTCGAGGGCGCGGCTATCTACTCCGCGCTGGACAACTACGCGGGCGGAACGGTGCGCACGTGGGCGGACGGTGTTGCCGCGTCAGCCGCGTCCGTGATCCTCATGGCGGGCGAAGAGATCACGGTTGAGCCGGCAGCAACCGTGATGGTGCACGCGGGAAGCGGTGGCGTGTTCGGCACAGCGGCCGACATGCGCTCTCTGGCCGATGTGCTCGATCTGCTCACGGAGAGCATGGCCGGCATCTACGCGGCCAGGACGGGCGGGACCACGGCTGAGTGGCTGACACTGCTCAACTCTGGTGACACGTGGTATTCCGCAGAGAAAGCGCTTGAGGCGAAGCTTGCCACGCGCATGGGCGGCAAGGCCAAGCCCGCAATGCCCGAACAGCCGGAGCCTATGGACGTGTTGAGCGCCATCGGGATCGCGTTCACCGCGTCCGCTCCGGTCAAGCCTGAAGTGCTGAAGTCACCCGTCAAGCACTTCGGCGATCCCCAATTCATCTCGACTGAGGATGTCGAGGGTATCCGCAACGCGTTGAAAGGAATGTTCGCATGACCGCACCGACCAAAGCGGTACCCACGAATCCGGCCGAATGGGAAGAGTACGTGCACACCACGCTCTCCTCTCCCGAGGCATTCAAGGCCGCGTTTGATGACGGCTCGTTCAAAGAGGCGATGGCCGGCTACACCGGGGCGACGAACGCCACCATGCAGGCGCTGCGCGCCGACCTCAAGAACGACATCATCACCACCGTGATCGAGATGAGCAAGCGCAACGGTGTGCGTCCGGACGTCGAACGCATCGCGCTCGCGGCCAGCAAGGGCGGCGCGTACAACGAGGGCGCGCCCGGTGCACTGAACAAGGTGTGGAAGTCTGGCGGGCAGATGCTCTCGGACATCTTCACGCCGAGCAAGGCACTCAAGCCCGAACAGAATGCCCGCCTGGCCGCGTACAACGATTTCACGATGGCGTATTCGGAGCGGATCCCGAGTGAGGGCGGCTACCTCGTTCCCGAGGAGATCCGGGCGGACATCCTGTCCCTGGCGCTTGAGAACAGTGTGGTGCGCTCTCAGGCCGTGGTGGTGCCGATGAGCACCAGCAAGCTGCGGTATCCGGCGCTCGACTTCACCACCGAGGTTGGTGAGGTATTCGGCGGCATCGTCATGTCCTGGCTGGATGAGGGCGAGGAACTGACGCCGACCTCCGGTACGTTCGCCGCGATCGCGCTGGTTGCGCACAAGTTGGGTGGCTTGGCTCGCATCCCGAACGAGTTGGTGCGGGACGCTGCGGCGCTTGAGGCCTGGGTGCGCCAGGCGATGCCTCAGGCGGTCATGCACTTCGAAGATCTCGCGTTCCTCAAGGGCAACGGTGTGGCCAAGCCGCTGGGTGGCCTGCACGCTGACAACCCGGCACTCATCGTGGTCGGTGATGAGACCGGCCAGACCACGAACAGCATCACGTGGAACAACGTGCTCGCCATGTTCGCGCGCCTGTTGCCCGAGTCCTACGGCAACGCGGAGTGGGACATCACCCCGGACGCCATCCCTGAGATCTTCACGATGGCGCTCCCGGTCGGTGTTGGCGGCAGCGCGGTCATGATCGGCGAGGGGCAGGGGCCGCAGCGGTTGCCTCAGTCCCTGTTGGGCATCCCGATTCGCTGGACCCGGAAGGCTCCGGCAACGATGGGTACCCAGGGCGACATCTCGCTTGTCGACTGGAGCAAGTACGTCATCGGCGACACGATGAGCATGACGCTCGACACCTCCGAACACAGCGCGTTCACCTCGGACAAGACTGACTTCCGGATCATCGAGCGAGTGGACGGTCAGCCCGGCCTGCTGGCTCCGCTGACACCGGAGAACAACGGGCCGACGCTCTCCGCGTTCATTCAGCTCGAAACTCGCACCACCGACTAACAGACGCTCATCCCGAGGTGCCGGCATCAGGTCGGCACTGGTAGGGACTAATCCCCAGGAAGGGGAAGCATGGAAGCGCTCGGAAGGCTTTTCGATATCGGCATCGGTTGGGTGCCGGTTGACCTCAACACGTCGGATGGTGCGACGGGCAAACGCATCGCGATGTCCGGTGCGGACGCGATCACGTTTGTCGTGTGCACTGGTGTCGGTGGTGCGGAAGATCTTGTGCTCGATCTTCAGCAGCACACCGCGTACACGTCGGGCACGTCGGCCGACCTTGACAGCGTTGGCGTGGCCGGCACAACCGACCTCGCTCGTTTCCACATCAAGGCTGAGACTGCGCTGGACAACGATGAGTCCTGGGTCAAAGTGGACGTCACAGCGGGCACCACGGCCAGTGAGGTCACCGTGGTCGGGGCGACGTACGGCGCGATGCAAAAGTTGGTCGTGATCGAAGTGAACTCCGCGATGATGGCGGCAGGGTATACCCACCTCAGCCTGAACGCTGCGATCACCACGAGCACGGCGCAGCTTGCGTGCTGCCTGTACTTCCTGCACGAGCTGCGCTACCAGCGCAAGCCCGTGAACCTGCCGAACCTCCTGCGGCCAGGGGCGGCGAACGCCTGATGACTGTCATCAACGAGGCTGAGGCGTACACGAAGGCCGTGCTTGGTAACGTCGTTACCAAGGCGTCCGGCACTCTGGCGAGCACGGCTATCCCCGTGTTCACCGTGGCCGGCGGCGAAGTGATGATCACTTCGGTGTGGCTCAAGGTCACCACGAGCATCACGGCGGCGAGCACGCTCGCCCTTCAGAACAACCCGACCACGGGCGACACGATGACGCTCGTGACGGCTACCGACCTCGGTACCACTGACACGCTTGCCGGCGGCATCGTCGGGTTGGATCAGGGCACCACGGCGGCATCCTCGTTCTTGCGGGGTGGCCGGCACGATATCAACTGGGTCATCTCGATCGGTCAGGTTGAGCTGCTTCCTTCGTCGGCCAACGGTGCTGTGACCATCGGCGTTACGTGGGTACCGCTCGTCACCGGCGCAACGCTGGTTGCCGCGTAGCATCACTGACCGGATCCCCTGGCCGTATTCCCCCAAGGAATCCCCACAACGGCCAGGGGATCCCCCCATCGGAGAGAGATCATGGAACTGACGCAAGAGGACTACGAGGAACGCAAGTCCCGTGTTGAAACGGGCATGGGCGATGACGATGACGCCCGGCTCGTGAAGCTCTACGAACGGGAGGGGTTCACGTGGGATGGGAGAGCTATGGAGACATCCTCCGGTTCAACGCCGAGCAAGCCCAAGAGGAACACGAGCGCGTCCCGGTCGAGTGCCCGAACGACGCCACGCCGCTCCAACAAGTCAGTGGCGGACGCCACCACTGTCCTTTCGACGGATGGACCTGGCCAGACAAGCGCATCGTCGGGAGACTCTGAATGATCCCGACCATTGGGCGCATTGTGATCGCGGGCGTGGATCCGGCCAGCAACAACGGCGTGGATGTCTGTCCCGCGATCATCACGCGCGTATGGGGCCCGGCCAGTGCTCCGGCGAACGGGCGCGGGTTGGTCAACCTCAAGCTGTTCAATGACAGCGTGAACGTGCAATGGAAGACCTCGGTCATCCTGTTCGATACCGAAGAGGAAGCGCGAGCGTTCGGACTGCTGAACGCCTGCTTCTGGCCACCACGCGCGTAGCATGTGGACCATGCACGACAACTGAAGATCCGCCCTTCCTGGCCGATGAGTCGGCCTGGCCACGAATGCAAGGCAAGGGGAGCGCATGACTGCCTCACTCGATGAGGTGTGTTACACGACGCGTGAGCACGTGCAGCACACCCTTGATCAATCCGATGCTGTGCGTCTCAACGCGCGCATCGATGAGTGCATTCAAGCCGCTTCCCGCGACCTTGAGAACGATGTGTGCCGGCGGCGCTTCTATCCACTGACGGCCGTTCGTTACCCGGATCCGCGCTGGGTGAGCGGCAACACGCTGTGGCTGAACCATATCGACTACGAGATCTTGAGCCTTAGCTCTCTTGTGGTGGACGGGACCACGCTCACGGCGAACACGCACTACTACCTCGACTGTCAAGTTGCGTCAGGCGCGTACACCGCCATCCGTCTCATCAACACGAGCAACGCGGCGTGGACCACGTTGCAACGGCGCATTGTGCTCACGGGAACGTTTGGTGGGTCGGACGGCAGTGCGGCATCTGGTGCTCTCGCTGCCGCCGTGAGCACTACGAGCGCGACCACGATGACGGTCACCGACGCGTCCCTTGTGGGGGTCGGAGATCTTGTGCTCATCGACAGTGAGCGCGTGCTGGTCACCGAGAAAGCCGTGATCGACTCGACGGCCACCGTGAGCGGAACGGTCGCCTCATCGAACGCCACAACTACGGTGCCCGTGTCGGATGGCACGAAGCTGCACGTCGGGGAACAGATTCTCATCGGCAGTGAGCGCATGTTCATCGAGAACATCTCGGGCAACAACCTCACGGTGAAGCGCGCGACGAACGCCAGTACGCTGGCCGCTCATGCCGCTCTTGATGTCGTGTACGTGCCTCGCTTGTGCACGGTGGTCCGAGGCGCGGCGGGCACCACGGCGGCAACTCACAGCAGCGCGGCGGCGCTCATGCGCAACCATGCGCCGGCCTTCGCCCGTGAGGCGGCTCATGCCCTGGCACTGAGCTATCTGGAACAAGGCAAGGCTGCGTACGCGCGCACGGTCGGCTCCGGTGATGCTGAGCAGACGGCATCGGGCGCTGCGCTGCGAGACGTGGTGGCGCGTGCCGATCGCGCGTACGGGCGGCACGGCCGAATCGGGGTGGCGTGATGGGAACGGTGGTCACAGCCTCGGGCACGGTGGTCACTGGCCGCGCTGTGCAGCTACAGCACGATGCGGCTGACGCATGGGCGGAACGCCTGGCCACGCTCGGTGCCAGCATGGTGCGCACGAACCTCAACAGTGTGCTGCGCAAGCAGACGCCGTACTACCGGCTACAGGTGCAACCCCGGCCGGAGCCACCGGGATGGAAGATCACAGACGGCGGTGTGATCTACGGCCCGTGGCTTGAGGGCACTGGCTCACGTAACCGGACCACGCGATTCAAGGGCTACTCGACGTTCCGGCGCACCGTGCAACAGATCAACGCACGCGCTGAGAACGTGGGTCAGCCCGTGGTGGCGCGTTTCGTGAACACGATGAACTCATGAGCCTCGACTCACGCGCGCTCATGAACGCGCTCACGACACTGGCCAGTGAGTCAGGCGTCTTTGAGACGGTGTTCGGCCATGAGCCGAAAGCCGCGCCGAGCGTGCTCGGTGTCTCATGCGGCGTATGGGTCAATGACATCCGAGGCGTGCAGTCGAGCGGCTTGAGCTCCGTGAGTATGCGCGTTGAGTTTGTGTACCGCGTGTTCCGCTCCATGCTCACGGAGCCTCAGGATGACATCGATCCCGAGGTGATCGACGCTACCGATGCTCTGCTCACGCGCATCATCGGCGAGTTTCGGCTAGGGCTCAGTGATACCCGGTACGTGGACGTACAGGGCAGCGATGGTGAACCGTTGCGCGCCGTACCCGGCTATATCGATCAGGACGGTAAGAAGTTCCGCGTCATGGAGATCTTCGTACCCATCATCGTGAACGACGTCTACACCTATGCGGCTTAGGGGAACAGCATGAGCAAACAGGGCGGCATGGGTGACCGTTTCTACGTCGATGAGTTTGACCTGTCGGGCGATGCCGGCTCACTGGGCAACGTGGGCGGTGGCCCGAGTCCCAGCATCGTCACGGCCATCAACAAGAGCGCCGAGGAACGCATCGGCTTGCTACTCGATGGCCGGCTGAGCTTTGTCTCATGGTTCAATCCGAGCACCGCGCCCGGTGCGGAAGGCTCGCACGCCGTGCTCAAGACCTTGCCTACGGCCGATCGTATCTGCACGTACACCATCGGCGCGGCCATCGGTGCGCCGGCGGCATCGCTGGTGAGCAAGCAGGTGAATTATGACGGGACTCGCGGCCAGGATGCCTCGTACTCGCACAGCGTTGATGCTCAGGCCAACGGCTACGGGCTTGAGTGGGGGGAACAGCTGACCGCGGGGATCCGCACCGACACCACGGCCACTAACGGCACGTCGATAGACCTCGGGGCGACCAGCACTCTATTCGGTGCGTCAGCGTACCTGCACGTCCTGGCCGTGGTCGGCACGAGCGTCACGGTGAAGATCCAAGACAGTGCCAATAACAGTGCGTTCACTGACGTGACTGGGCTGACGTTCACCGCCGTGAACGGTGGCGCTGTGGGTAAAGAGCGTGTGGCCACTAGCAGCACGGCAACGATCCGGCGCTACGTGCGCGCGGTCACCACGGGCACATTCTCGTCCGCCCTGTTCGTGGTCAACTTCGTGCGGTATGAGGCGACCGGTCATGCCTGAGCCGTTCCGCATCGCACCGAAGATGCCGCCGAGCGCGTACAAGACGTACGCGCTGCGTATGCCGCCGGCCACGCACTTCCGGAAGGCTACGTGTCAGGAAGTGGACTGCAGGGCGTACGCCCACGGTTGGGTCACGCATATCGACGTGAGCACCGAGCTCGGCCAGAAACAAGCGCGCTACATCGTGGACAAGTCGGGGCGCACGTACACGACGAACGGAGCACCCGACAGTACGGACACGCGCGTGACGTTCACGTTCCCGCCCGGCCAACAGTGCTTCGCCGATCATCAGGTGCCACTGGAGCGCGAACCGCTCTACATCGTGCGGGGTGGCGATTGGCGCGGCAACCCGCGTGGCGAGAAGCGGCAGCACGTACGCGCCGTTGATTGGGTCGAAGACTTCGCCGAGCATCAGGCCGGCATCATCGCAGAGATCGAGAAAGGTTAGACCATGGCCAAACAGGGCGGCATGGGGTTTGCGGTTGCGGTGGACGATGCCGCCGGCTCCCCCCAAACCATCAGCAACGACATCACGAACCTCGCCTACTCCACACCGCGTGGTGTGCAGGACGTGACCGGTGTGGACAAGAGTGCGATCGAGCGCCTGCTTCTGCTGGCCGACATGAGCGTCACGCTCAACGGGGTGCACAACAACGCGGCGAACCTCTCGCACGCGGTTTTCAAGACCGTACCGAGCACGAGCGTGCAGCGCACCACCACGCTGACAATCTCGTCTCAGGTGTTGGCAGGAGAGCTGCTTTACTCCGATTACGCCACCACCCGTGCACAGGACGCCTCTCTCACGTGGACAGCGCCTGGCGTGCTGGCCAACGGCGCTGTGCCGACGTGGGCGTAGCGGTGGGCTTTCCTGGCCGGCGCATCCTCACTCTCGAATTCGAGGGCGCGATGGCGGAAGCGAAGGTCACGCTGCGCGCGGCCAGCGTGGAAACCATGCTCATCGTGCGCGAGAGCACGATGGCCGAGGCCGTGCCTCTGTTGGCTGAGCACCTGGTCTCATGGAACATCACTGACGAAGAGGGTGAGGTGATCCCGTTTGAGGAGAAAGCCATCCTCGCGGGGGTTGAGCCGACAATCCTTCAGAAGATCATCGGCGAGTGGTACGCGGTGGCAGCAGGCATCAGCGCCCCTTTAGATCTGCCATCGAAAGATGGGGATTCCAGACAGGATACGGAGATCGCGGAGCAATCCATTCCGATGGACGTCCTGTAGTCGCGCCGGACGAGGTGCACAGGACGCGATGGGTGCTCGCGATGTGTGAGCGGTTCGGGTGTCTGCCGTCCGCCCTGCTGGCCGAAGACTCGGAACTGATGCGCATGTTGGA
>Ga0075363_100000075_pt1 | contig 20707 bp, 16 predicted proteins | sample EndMetdeltDD1763_FD_71470 | JGI IMG/M metagenome (GOLD analysis project Ga0075363, IMG submission 71470) | Populus endosphere microbial communities from Tennessee, USA - Endosphere MetaG P. deltoides DD176-3 | ecosystem: Host-associated > Plants > Roots > Endosphere | place: USA: Tennessee...
ACGATGACACCGGCCGGCGTGCGTGTCGATCCCGATGTGTATTGCAGATAGGCCGCGCCGGAAGAGTTTTGAGTCTGCGGCAATTCGCGCGGCGAATCCAGGTCCAGCAGGTCGATTTCAATGACCATCGGGGCCGATTGCCCATTCTGTCCGGTTGCGTATTTCGCAACATCGGTCACCACACCCGAAGTTGTGAGGATGGCGACCGGCTGCGAATCGCGCAACACCGAAGAAACGCGATCATCGTGAATACCGTATTGCGGTGTCGAGAGCGGGACGGCTATGAATCCAGCCTGCAGCGCCCCAAGAAAGGCAATGACATATTCCAGTCCCTGTGGCGCCAGAATTGCCACTCGATCACCCGGTGAGCCGCAGAGTCGAAGATCTTCAGCTATGCTGCAAGCGCGTCGGTAAACCTGGGACCAGGTCAAGCTCTCGGCAAATCCTTTTGGATCCAATCCGTAGTCGATGTACGTATACGCGGTGGTGTCGGCCTGTTGATCCGCCCGCTTCCTCAGCAAAGCTGGGACGGAAGACTCGGTCACCGGCATCGCATTACCTTCCCGTTTTCGGCTGTCGGCGTTCAGTATCTCCGCGCACCCTGTGAGCCACCTGTTGAGCAACTTTGCAGGCCCCCTAAGTAGCCCCTTAACCTGCCGATTTCAGCTGGCGAGGCCCTTTCGTGGTGCGCGCCGCACGGCGCCTGCTGGTGGGAGCGTCGTGCAGTGAGAGCTAGATAGCAGGATGCTCCACCCCGAAGCCAGCCCCTAAAAGAAAGGTAAGCATGTTTTAGCGGGAAGGGACAGTATTTACGAAATCTTCAGTTTGATGTCGCGGCCGGAGCGCTTGAATGTGTCGCATTTCACAAGCTGAAGTTGCGTTCCGCGTCCAAGCAGGTGATTTGTGTTGCAAGCCATTGTTGTTCATGAGGCTCATGATGCAGAGGTGACGGATAGCCAGTAGAGTGATAGCCGGCCTGCGGTCGCCCATCGGGGTGGCTTCCGCCGGAGTTTTGGGACCATCGCACCGTTTTTTGGCGTCGCGAGCCTAGTCGCCGCGTCAGGTCCGAGGTTCCGGCCGAGACCCGAGTCGAGCGGGGTCCGCGTGGCGGCCGCCGGTCCCGCACCGGGGCAGGGGGTCTTCGACCAGGCATCGCGAAGGCGCTATCAGCGAACTGATGATCCCCTGATGACAGGACGGCCCTGAGGGCGACCGTCGATGCACCGGCCAGCCTGTATCGATCCGGTGGCTAACTTTTGGCGCAGCAATCAAGGGTTCTTTCCTCGACGTCTTTCACCAGCTCTGGCAAATTGTTGTTGAGGTAGAAATGATCACCGGGAAAGGCGCGAACCGCGAACTCCGCCGTCGTACGATCCCGCCACGGCGCCATGTCTTCCTGGGTCGCGATCCAATCCTTGTCTCCGATGAATGCGTAGATCGGGCACGACACCTTTGTCCCTGGTGGGCAGTCATAGCCGGCAATGGCCCGCGCGGCCCTCAACGTGGGCAGCATCCCAACGACAAATTCTTCGTCCGCGAGGATATCCGTGTTCATGCCCGGCACCCGGGCGATCATTTTCAGCATGTCGTCATCCGAAAACCTCTGCAGTTGCCTGTATCTCATGTGACCCGGGGCCGAGCAGGAGGACACAAAAAGGGCGACGACCCGATGTCCGGCCGATTGGAATCTCAGCGCCACTTCGAATGCCAACATTCCGCCCAGGCTGTGACCGAAGAACGCGACCGGATGGTCGGTGTGGGCCGAGGGTTTCATCATCGCAAAGATGTCTTCGGCGAGCGCGGGAATGCTTTCCAGCGGTGGCAGGCCGCTGCCCTCCTGCAGGCCCGGATACTGGACGGCGATCCGCTTTATGTCGGCGGAAAACTCCCGGGAAAAAGGCACATAGAATTTCGCGGTTCCACCGGCGTGCGGAAAGATATACAGCGTTGGTGCGGTTAGCCTCTGATCGCTATTACCGGTCGAGCCGCCGTTCACCGCGCCACCATACCTTGATCGGCAAAACCCCAGCGTGGACGTATCGAGCGGATTGCGGGCCGGCCGACGACGGGCGTGCGCCGGCGGGGCGGCGATACGCTGTAGCAGGCCGCGTGACTGATGAATTAGGGACCCGACACACCGAGTCGCCACCAACGTCACAGACGTAACACCAGGCACACTGGTAACAACATGAATTTTGGCAGGATGCCGGGAGGGTATGGCCGTGTACCGAGTCTTTGAAGCGCTGGACGAATTGGGCGCCATTGTCGAAGAAGCCCGTGGCGTGCCGATGACGGCAGGCTGCGTGGTGCCCCGCGGCGATGTGCTGGAGCTGATCGACGACATCAAAGACGCGATACCCGGCGAGCTGGATGACGCCCAGGACGTGCTCGATGCCCGCGATTCGATGCTGCATGACGCCAAGGCACACGCCGATTCGATGGTGTCCTCGGCGACCACCGAGTCGGAGTCGATGCTCAACCATGCCCGCGCCGAGGCCGATCGGCTCTTGTCCGACGCGAAAGCACAGGCCGATCGAATGGTCAGCGAGGCCCGCCAGCACAGCGAGCGGATGGTCGGCGAGGCCCGTGAGGAGGCGATTCGTCTCGCCACGGCGGCCAAACGCGAGTACGAGGCCAATGTGAGCCGCGCCCAGGCCGAAGCCGACCGGCTGATCGAAAACGGCAACATCTCCTACGAGAAAGCCGTGCAAGAGGGCATCAAGGAGCAGCAGCGCCTGGTATCGCAAAACGAGGTGGTGCAGGCGGCCAACGCGGAATCCACCCGCCTCATCGACACCGCGCACGCCGAGGCCGACCGGCTGCGCGGCGAGTGCGACATCTACGTCGACAACAAGCTGGCCGAGTTCGAGGAATTCCTCAACGGCACGCTTCGTTCTGTCGGTCGCGGCCGCCACCAGCTGCGCACCGCGGCCGGCACGCACGATTACGCGACGCGGTAACCAGATGGGCCGGCGACGGCCAAACGAGCCATGGCTCGTCCATGGAACTCTGCGGCGCGCGCCGTAGGATTTCTCCTATGGCCAGGCAGCACAGCCCGACAGCGCAGCGAAATCTGAGTTCGCCGCTTTCGGTCGACATCGCACGATTGGGGCGACGCCCAGGAGGCATGCTCACGCTGCGCGACACCGTGGACAGCCCGTCGCGCATCGGGCTGGACCTGATCGCGATCCAGCGGGGCGCGCCAATGGAGCTGGATCTGCGGATCGAGTCGGTGTCCGAAGGCGTGCTGGTGACCGGGTCGGTAGACGCGCCGACCAGCGGCGAATGTGCGCGTTGCCTGACCGACGTCCGGGGGCGGGTGCAGGTTTTCCTGACCGAACTGTTCGCCTATCCGAATAGCTTGACCGACGCCACCACCGAGGAGGGCGAGGTCGGGCACGTCGTCGACGAAACCATCGACCTGGAGCAGTCGATCATCGACGCCGTCGGTCTGGAGCTGCCGCTGTCGCCAGTGTGCCGGCCGGATTGTCCCGGCCTGTGCCCACAGTGCGGTGTTGCGCTGGCGTCGGAGCCGGGTCATCGGCACGAACAGATCGACCCGAGGTGGGCCAAGCTGGCCGAAATGATCGAGCCGGAGACCGACACCGGGCCGGACGGGTCGGGGGGTGGGCCGTGACGCCGTCGCGACAATCCCTGCTCGACGCGCTCGGTGTCGAACTGCCCGAGGAGCTCCTCTCCCTCGCGTTGACGCATCGCAGTTACGCCTACGAGCACGGCGGGCTACCGACCAACGAGCGCCTGGAGTTTCTCGGCGACGCCGTCCTCGGGCTGACCATCACCGACGAGCTTTACCACCGCCATCCCGATCGCTCGGAGGGAGACCTGGCCAAGCTTCGGGCCAGTGTGGTCAACACGCAGGCGCTGGCCGACGTCGGGCGCAACCTGTCCGACGACGGTCTCGGCAGGCACATGCTGTTGGGGCGCGGCGAATCGAACACCGGCGGAGCCGACAAATCAAGCATCCTGGCCGATGGCATGGAATCGCTGCTGGGCGCGATCTATTTGCAACACGGCATCAACACCGCCCGTGAGGTGATCCTGCGGTTGTTCGGCCCGCTGCTGGACACCGCGCCCACGCTGGGTGCCGGCCTGGACTGGAAGACCAGCCTGCAGGAGCTGACCGCGGCGCGCGGCTTGGGCGCTCCGTCGTACGTGGTGACCTCCACCGGTCCGGACCACGACAAGGAATTCACCGCGGCGGTTGTCGTGATGGACACCCAGTACGGGTCGGGCATGGGCCGCTCCAAGAAGGAAGCCGAGCAGAAGGCCGCGTCAGCGGCCTATAAGGCGCTCGAATCGCTCGACGCGCTGGACACCGCGGGGAAATCCACCGTTTAGATGCCCGAACTGCCCGAGGTCGAGGTGGTGCGGCGCGGCCTGCAATCCCATGTGGTGGGCAAGACGATCACGGCGGTGCGGGTGCACCATCCCCGCGCGGTGCGCCGCCACGAGGCCGGCCCGGCCGACCTGACGGCGCGGCTGCTTGACGCGCGCATCACCGGAACGGATCGCCGCGGCAAGTACCTGTGGCTGATATTGGACCCGGACACCGCGCTCGTCGTGCACCTCGGGATGAGCGGGCAGATGCTGCTGGGGACGGTGCCCCGCGCCGATCATGTCCGGATCTCGGCGTTGCTCGACGACGGGACCGTGCTGAGCTTCGCCGATCAACGGACCTTCGGTGGGTGGCTGCTTGCCGACCTGGTGACCGTGGACGGCAGCGTGGTGCCGGTGCCCGTCGCCCACCTGGCGCGCGACCCACTCGATCCGCGGTTTGATACCGATGCGGTGGTGAAGGTGTTGCGCCGCAAGCATTCCGAGATCAAGCGGCAACTGCTGGATCAGCAGGTGGTGTCGGGGATCGGCAACATCTACGCGGATGAGGCGTTGTGGCGGGCCAAGGTGCACGGCGCGCGGGTGGCCGCCACGCTGCCCCGCCGGCAGCTGGTCGCGGTCCTGGACGCCGCCGCCGACGTGATGCGCGAGGCGCTGGCCAAGGGCGGGACCTCTTTCGACTCGTTGTACGTCAACGTCAACGGCGAGTCGGGCTACTTCGATCGGTCGTTGGACGCCTATGGCCGCGAGGGCGAGCCGTGCCGGCGCTGCGGTGCGGTGATCCGGCGGGAGAAGTTCATGAATCGCTCGTCGTTCTACTGCCCGCGGTGCCAGCCCCGGCCGCGGAACGGCTGAGTCAATCGAAGATGTCGCGGCGCACGGTGCCCGGTGACCCCGGTGGCCCCTGTGACGAGGCCGGATCGACGAACCACTCACGGGCGAACACCAGGCCGAACACCTGCGGCGGCAGCGCCAGCATCACGGCCAACAGGCGTGCGGCGAGGCGGTTGTTGCCGACCTGCGATCGATGGGCGGCCATCGCGTCTCGCTTCTGCCGCGCAAACCGGAAGACGTCGATGCGGTGGGTGATGGTCGCCCGGGGCGCGTAGGCGGTGCCGACGATGTCCGGGTCATAAGGTCCCGGTAACCGCAGCAGGCGAGCGAGATCGGTTATCCGGCGCAGTAATTCGCGCGGCATCGTCGCCTCGAGTACTCGCGGGGTCGCCGCGAGTTCGGCGGCCCGCTTGCCGACGTGATGCACCTGCACGTGGTCGCGGTGACCGTAGCCACCGTTGGGCTGGTAGCTGAGCAGCAGGTCGGCGCCCTCGGCGCGGAGGATGTCGGCGAGCCGCTGCGCCGCCTCGTCACGATTCGCCCGCCCGAACCGGACCCGCCCGGGTGGATCAGGGTAGAACTCGGGACCGTAGCCACTGTCGGCGTAGCCGAGGCACTCGACTCGATGAACTCCGAGAATGTTTGTGCTGGAACGTAATTCGTCGATTCGGAGATCATCGTCCTCGTTGTGCACACGGCCGTCGGTCGCCGTGACGACCACCACGCGATGTCCGGATGCCGCCGCCCGCGCGAGCGTGCCACCCGTGAGGATCACCTCGTCGTCGGGATGGGCGTGGAACGCGACGACGGTGGCCATGGGATGCAGTATGCCTGCCAGCGTGCGGCGCCATGAGCACGGTAGAAAGAAGCCATGACGGAACTGTGGGTCGAACGCACCGGATCGCGCCGCTACACGGGGCATAGCTCGCGAGGCGCGCAGGTACTGGTCGGTTCCGAGGACGTCGACGGCGTGTTCACCCCCGGTGAGCTGCTCAAGATCGCACTCGCCGCGTGCAGCGGGATGTCCAGCGACGAGCCGCTGGCCCGCCGGCTCGGCGCCGACTACAAGGCGGTGGTCAGGGTGTCTGGCGCGGCCGACCGCGAACGGGAGGTGTATCCGCTGCTCGAGGAGACCCTCGAGCTCGACCTGTCGACGTTGAGTCAGGACGAGAAGCAGCGGCTGCTCATCGTCGTCGAGAGGGCCATCGATGCGGTGTGCACGGTCGGGCGCACGCTCAAGTCCGGCACCACGGTCAACTTCGAGGTCGCGGATGTCGGATCCTGACGTGCGGCTGACCGCCTGGGTGCACGGACAGGTCCAGGGAGTCGGTTTCCGCTGGTGGACCCGCGCGCGGGCGTTGGAGCTGGGTCTCACCGGTTACGCCGCCAACCAGGACGACGGCGGGGTGCTGGTGGTCGCCCAGGGCCCGCGCGAAGCGGGGGAGAAACTGCTGCAGCTGCTCGAGGGCGGCGGTTCGTGGCCTTCCAGGCCGGGCCGCGTCGACAAGGTCGTCGCCGATTGGTCGCAGCCATCGGAGCAGTTCACCGGTTTCGTGGAGCGCTAGCCACACCAGTCAGATCGCCACCGTGATAGCGCCGGCGCTATCACGTTTGAGAAGGAAGCATCGCCTCACTTGCAGTGACTGATGTGGTCTCTGTGGCCAGTGTGCAAGCCGTGAACGGCCGGTGAATTTCGAGCGGCCCGACACCCCGCGCGGAGCGTGGACACCGCAATTTGACCGGTAGTCTGGCACGCCGTGTACCTCAAGAGTCTGACGCTGAAGGGCTTCAAGTCCTTCGCCTCGCCGACGACTCTGCGCTTCGAGCCCGGCATCACCGCCGTGGTCGGGCCCAACGGCTCCGGCAAGTCCAACGTGGTCGATGCCATCGCCTGGGTGATGGGGGAGCAGGGCGCCAAGACGCTGCGCGGCGGCAAGATGGAAGACGTCATCTTCGCCGGCACCTCCTCGCGCGCCCCGCTGGGCCGCGCCGAGGTCACCGTCACCATCGACAACTCCGACAACGCGCTGCCGATCGAGTACAACGAGGTGTCCATCACCCGGCGGATGTTCCGCGACGGCGCCAGCGAATACGAAATCAACGGCAGCAGTTGCCGTTTGATGGACGTCCAGGAGCTGCTGAGCGACTCGGGCATCGGCCGCGAGATGCATGTGATCGTCGGGCAGGGCAAGCTCGACGAGATCCTGCAGTCCCGACCCGAGGACCGGCGGGCGTTCATCGAGGAAGCCGCCGGGGTGCTCAAGCATCGCAAGCGCAAGGAGAAGGCGCTGCGCAAGCTCGACGCGATGTCGGCAAACCTGGCCCGGCTCAGCGATTTGACCACCGAGCTGCGCCGCCAACTCAAACCGCTGGGCCGCCAGGCCGAGGTGGCCCGCCGCGCCCAGACCATCCAGGCCGATCTACGCGACGCCAAGCTGCGGCTGGCCGCAGATGACCTGGTCAGCCGTCGAACCGAGCGGGAGGCCATCTTCGAGGCCGAGGCCGCGATGCGCCGTGAGCACGACGAGGCCGCCGCGCGGCTCGCGGTCGCCTCCGAGGAACTAACCGCGCACGAGGCGGCGCTGGCCGAACTGTCCGCCCGCGGCGAGTCGATCCAGCACACCTGGTTCGGGCTGTCCGCCCTGGCCGAACGCGTCGGCGCCACGGTGCGCATCGCCACCGAACGCGCCCAGCATCTCGATGTCGAGCCGGTCGCGGTCAGCGACACCGACCCCAGAAACCCCGAAGAGCTGGAAGCCGAGGCACAACAGGTGGCGGTCGCCGAGCAGCAATTGCTGGCGGAGCTGGCCGCGGCGCGCACCCGGCTCGAGGCCGCCAGCGCCGAGCTGGCCGAACGGGAGCGCCGGGCCACCGAGGCCGACCGGGCCCATCTGGCGGCGGTGCGAGCGGAGGCGGACCGGCGCGAGGGCCTGGCGCGGCTCACCGGTCAGGTGGAGACCATGCGGGCGCGCGTGGAATCCATCGACGACAGCGTCGCGCGGCTGTCCGAGCGCATCGAGGAAGCGGCCGCGCGGGCGCAGCAGACCCGAGCGGAGTTCGAGACCGTGCAGGGCCGCGTCGGCGAGCTGGATCAGGGCGAGGTCGGGCTGGACGAGCAGCACGACCGCACGGTGGCCGCGCTGCGGTTGGCCGACGAACGCGTCGCCGAACTGCAGTCCGCCGAGCGCGGCGCCGAACGCCAGGTCGCTTCGCTGCGTGCCCGCATCGACGCGTTGTCGGTGGGGCTCGAACGCAAGGACGGCACCGCCTGGCTGGCCCGAAACCATAGCAGCGCAGGGCTTTTCGGTTCGGTCGCACAGCTGGTCAAGGTGCGCTCGGGGTATGAGGCGGCGCTGGCGGCGGTGCTCGGGTCGGCCGCCGACGCGCTGGCCGTCGAGGGCTTCGGCGCCGCCCGCAGCGCGGTCGCCGCGCTCAAACAGGCCGACGGAGGCCGCGCGGCGTTGGTGTTGGGTGACTGGCCGGCCCCCGACGAACACGCCCCCTCCCCGTTACCCGTCGGCGCGTTGTGGGCGCTGGACCTGATCGAGGCGCCGGCCCGGCTGCGCGGCGCGATGGTCGCCATGCTGTCGGGCGTGGCGGTGGTCAACGACCTGGCCGAAGCGCTGGATTTGGTGGCTTCCCGGCCCACGTTGCGGGCGGTCACGATCGACGGTGACCTGGTGGGTGCCGGCTGGGTCAGCGGCGGATCCGACCGCAAGCCGTCCACGCTCGAGATCACCTCGGAGATCGACAAGGCCGGCGGCGAGCTGGCCGCCGCCGAGGCGCAGGTGGGTCAACTGACGGCCGCATTGTCGGGTGCACTGACCGAGCAGGGCGCCCGTCAGGACGCGGCCGAGCAGGCCTTGGCCGCGCTCAACGAATCCGACACCGCGATCTCGGCGATGTACGAGCAGCTGGGCCGCCTGGGGCAGGAGGCGCGCGCCGCGGAGGACGAGTGGAACCGGCTGTTGCAGCAGCGCCAGGAACTGGAAACGGGGCGCGCGCAAACCCTCGAAGAGGTCGTCGAACTCGAAACCCGGCTGCGCAACGCCCAAGAGACCCAGCAGGTGCATGAGGTCGATCCCGTCGACCGTCAGGCGATCGCCGCCGCCGCCGAGGGCGCCCGCGAGGTCGAAATGGAGGCCCGGTTGGCGGTGCGAACCGCCGAGGAACGCGCCAATGCCGTTCGCGGGCGCGCGGATTCGTTGCGACGCGCGGCCGCGGCGGAGCGCGAGGCGCGGCTGCGGGCCGAGCAAGCACGCGCCGCACGGGTGCACGCGGCGGCGGTGGCCGCGGCCGTCGCGGACGCCGGTCGGCTGCTCTCCTGGCAGTTGAACCGGGCGGTGGACGCGGCCGCGCAGCACCGCGACGCGCTGGCCGCCGAACGGCAGCAACGTTCGGCCGCGATGACCGCGGTCCGCGACGAGGCGAACACGCTGAATGCCCGAGTGGCCGCGCTCACCGACTCCCTGCACCGCGACGAGGTGGCCAACGCCCAGGCGGCGCTGCGCATCGAACAGCTCGAACAGATGGTGATGGAGCAGTTCGGGATGGCGCCCGCCGATTTGATCGCCGAGTACGGGCCCGATATCGCGCTCCCGCCGACCGAGCTGGAGATGGCCGAGTTCGAGCAGGCCCGCGAGCGCGGCGAGCAGGTGACCGCGCCCGCCCCGATGCCGTTCGACCGCGCCACCCAGGAGCGCCGGGCCAAGCGCGCCGAGCGGGACCTGGCCGAACTGGGCCGGGTCAACCCGCTGGCCCTAGAGGAGTTTGCTGCGCTGGAGGAACGCTACAACTTCCTGTCCACCCAGCTCGAGGACGTCAAGGCCGCCCGCAAGGACCTGCTCGACGTCGTCGCCGACGTCGATGCCCGCATCCTGCAGGTGTTCAGCGATGCCTTCACCGATGTAGAGCGCGAATTCCGCGGCGTGTTCAGCGCGCTGTTTCCCGGCGGTGAGGGCCGGCTGCGCCTCACCGAACCCGACGACATGCTCAAGACCGGGATCGAGGTGGAGGCGCGTCCGCCCGGCAAGAAGATCACCCGGCTATCTTTGCTGTCCGGCGGCGAGAAGGCGCTGACCGCGGTGGCGATGCTGGTGGCCATCTTCCGCGCCCGCCCATCGCCGTTCTACATCATGGATGAGGTGGAGGCCGCGCTCGACGACGTGAACCTGCGCCGCCTGATCGGCCTGTTCGAAATGCTGCGCGACCAATCGCAGATCATCATCATCACGCACCAGAAACCGACGATGGAGGTCGCGGACGCGCTGTATGGCGTGACCATGCAGGGCGACGGCATCACCGCGGTGATCTCGCAGCGCATGCGCGGCCAGCAGGTCGATCAGCTGGTCTCCAACTCCTCCTAGCGCCCCGCCCTGGCAGGATTGGCACCGTGTCGGAAGGCCTTTGGATCGCGATCGCGGTCGTCACCGTCCTGGTCATCATCGCCGCAGTGGTCTTTGGCCTGGTGCGCTACCGTCGCCGCCGGATCAGCCTGTCACGGCCGCAGCCTGACGTAATCGACCGCTCGGGTGGTTACACCGCGTCGTCCGGCATCACGTTCAGCCAGACGGCCCCGCCTGTCGAGACGGTCGAGCCGGCCGAGCGCATCGACACCAGCGGGCTGCCCGCGGTGGGCGACGACGCGACCATCCCGCGCGACACGCCGAAACGCACGATCGAAGACGTCCACCTTCCCGAGGTTGAGCCCGAGCCGGTAGTCCCGGAGGCCCCCGAGGCCCCCGAGGCCCCCGCGATCGAGGCGATCGACGAGATCGAGCCCCCCGAAGGCCGATTGGAACGGCTGCGCGGCCGGCTGGCCAGATCGCAGAACGCGCTCGGCCGCAGCATGCTGGGCCTGATCGGCGGCGGCGACCTCGACGAGGACTCCTGGCAGGAGGTCGAGGACACCCTGCTGATCGCCGATCTGGGGCCAGTGGTCGCCGATTCGGTGGTGTCGCAGCTGCGCAGCCGCCTGGCCAGCAGCAACGTGCGCACCGAGGCCGACGCCCGGGCGGTGCTGCGCGACGTCCTGATCAAAGAGCTGCAACCCGGCATGGACCGCTCGATCCGCGCCCTGCCGCACGCCGACCACCCGTCGGTGCTGCTGATCGTCGGTGTCAACGGCACCGGAAAGACCACCACCGTCGGCAAGCTGGCCCGGGTCTTGGTGGCCGACGGACGGCGTGTCGTGCTGGGCGCGGCCGACACCTTCCGCGCCGCCGCCGCCGATCAGCTGCAGACCTGGGCGGCCCGGGTGGGCGCGGAGGTGGTGCGGGGACCCGAAGGCGCCGATCCGGCCTCGGTGGCGTTCGACGCCGTCGACAAGGGCATCGCCGCCGGCGCCGACGTCGTCGTCATCGACACAGCCGGCCGGCTGCACACCAAGGTCGGGCTGATGGACGAACTCGACAAGGTCAAGCGGGTGGTGACCCGGCGCGCCGCCGTCGACGAGGTGCTATTGGTGCTGGATGCCACGATCGGGCAAAACGGGCTCATGCAGGCCCGGGTTTTCGCCGACGTCGTCGACATCACCGGCGCGGTGCTGACCAAGCTGGACGGAACGGCCAAGGGCGGCATCGTTTTCCGCGTCCAGCAAGAGCTCGGGGTGCCGGTGAAGTTGGTCGGGCTCGGCGAAGGTCCCGACGATCTGGCGCCGTTCGAGCCGGCCGCATTCGTCGACGCCCTGCTCGGGTGAAAACGCCTTACCGGGCGAGCGCGACGTTAATGCCGCCGAAACACGGTGGCCCCATTGCTGAAACAACCATTGCGCAAGGTTCTGGATCAGGTCAGCAGGCGGATGCCTGAGGGCTGTTCAGGGCCGACCGGAGGTGATAGCGAGTGAGTTTCCCAGTAATGGGCCAGCCCAATACCGGCGATACCGCGTGGATGCTGGCGAGTTCCGCACTAGTGCTGTTGATGACGCCAGGGCTGGCGTTCTTCTACGGCGGCATGGTGCGCGCCAGGAGCGTGCTCAACATGCTGATGATGAGCATCAGCGCGATGGGCGTGGTGACGGTGCTGTGGGTGCTCTATGGCTATTCGATGTCGTTCGGCAACGACACCGGCAACGTAATCGGCAGTCCAACCGAATACTGGGGCCTGAAGGGTCTCATCGGTGGCAACTCGGTTGCCGCGGACCCGAGCACAGGCACCGCCGCGACGGATATCCCGCTGGCGGGTACGTTGCCCGCCACCGTATTCGTGGCCTTCCAGCTGATGTTCGCGATCATCACCGTCGCGCTGATCTCCGGTGCGGTCTCCGACCGGCTCAAGTTCAGCGCCTGGCTGGTGTTCGCCGGGCTGTGGGCGACGTTCGTCTACTTCCCGGTCGCCCACTGGGTGTTCGCGTTCGACAAGTTCGCGTCCGAGAAGGGCGGCTGGATCGCCAATAAGCTGCACGCGATCGACTTCGCCGGCGGCACCGCGGTCCATATCAACTCCGGTATGGCCGGCCTGATGCTGGCGATCGTCCTCGGCAAGCGCAAGGGCTGGCCCACGACGCTGTTCCGCCCGCACAACCTGCCGTTTGTGATGCTCGGTGCGGGACTGCTGTGGTTTGGCTGGTACGGGTTCAACGCCGGCTCGGCGACGAGCTCCAACGGCGCCGCCGGGTCGACGTTCATGGCTACCACGATCGCCACGGCCACGGCCATGCTCGCCTGGATGCTCACCGAGCGGATCCGGGACGGCAAGGCCACGACGCTGGGAGCGGCGTCGGGCATCGTCGCCGGGTTGGTCGCCATCACACCGTCGTGCTCATCGGTCAACGCCTTGGGCGCCTTGATAATCGGCTTGGTGGCCGGTGTGCTGTGCGCGCTGGCGGTCGGGCTGAAGTTCCGGCTCGGCTTCGATGACTCGCTCGACGTGGTGGGTGTTCACCTGGTCGGCGGTCTGGCGGGCACCCTGCTGGTGGGGCTGCTGGCCGCCCCCGAGAGCGTGGCCATCAACGGCGTCGCCGGTGTATCCAAGGGGCTGTTCTACGGCGGCGGCTGGTCCCAGCTGGAACGGCAGGCGGTCGGCGCGTTCAGCGTTCTGATCTACTCCGGCGTCGTCACCCTGATCATCGCCCTGATCCTGAAGTACACCATCGGGCTGCGATTGGGAGCCGAGGAAGAAGCAACGGGTATCGATGAGGCCGAGCACGCCGAGACCGGCTACGATTTCGCCGTGCTGTCCACGTCGGTGCCCCGAGGCGGCATCTTGGGGGGCACCCTTAACAGCCAGGAGGAGCCAGTGGACGAGAGAGTGGAGGCAGAGCGGAAATGAAGTTGGTTACCGCGATCATCAAGCCGTTCACGCTCGACGACGTCAAGACCAGCCTCGAAGACGCGGGGATCCTGGGAATGACCGTCAGCGAAGTCCAGGGCTATGGGCGGCAAAAGGGCCACACCGAGGTTTATCGCGGCGCTGAATACTCGGTCGATTTCGTGCCCAAGGTCCGCGTCGAAGTTGTCATCGACGATGCCCTCGTCGACAAGGTCGTGGACAGCATCGTGCGGGCGGCGCGCACCGGCAAGATCGGTGACGGCAAGGTGTGGGTGAGCCCCGTGGAGACTATTGTGCGGGTACGCACCGGTGAACGCGGATCCGATGCGCTATGAGGCTAGCCGCGGATTGCTGATCCAGCCTGGACGGGTCGGGAGGGTATGAAACCAAACCCCTCCGACCCGTCCGGGGCTGCTTTACCGGATCGACTCGAGACCTCCGAAGCCGGAAGCGTTTGCGCCGCCAGCGATTTGGCCGGCGCGCGGCGCAAACTGCTGACGGACGACCATCACGAACTCGATGCGGCCGAGCTGCGCCAAGCGCTGCTGGAATTGCACGAGTCGTGGCTGGTCGCCAAGGCCGCCGAGCTAGGGATCACCGACAGCAGTGGCTTTTCGATCGTCGGCATCGGGGGACTGGGCCGGCGTGAGCTGGTGCCGTACTCGGACCTCGACCTCATGCTCGTGCATGACGGCAAGCCGGCCGATGAACTGGGGCGCGTCGCCGATGGTCTGTGGTATCCGTTGTGGGACGCCAACATTCGGCTCGACCACAGCGTACGAACCGTCGCCGAGGCATTGGCCACTGCCAATTCCGACCTGACGGCGGCCCTCGGCATGCTGGAAGCGCGCCACATCGCCGGTGAAGAGCGACTGTCGGCCGAATTGATCGACGGGGTGCGGCGGCAGTGGCGCAGCGGGATTCGTTCGCGCATGGACGAACTGGTCGAAACGACGCATGCCCGCTGGCTGCGTCTCGGCCGCATTGCCCACCGCGCCGAGCCCGACCTCAAATCGGGTCGCGGGGGCCTTCGTGACGTCCAAATGCTCAACGCGCTGGCGATCGCCCAGCTCATCGACCGCCGCGGCATGAACAACCCCGACGTGCCGGCGGGCTCGCTGGACGCCGCCTACCTCACGCTGCTCGACGTGCGCACCGAACTGCACCGGGTGTCGGGCCGGGGACGCGATCAGCTGCAGGCCCAGTTCGCCGACGAGGTCAGCGCCGCCCTGGGTGTCGGGGACCGATTCGCCTTGTCGCGCATGCTTTCCGGCGCCGGCCGTACCATCGGCTACCACGCCGTGACCGGGCTGCGGACGGCCGCCAACGCGTTGCCCCGGCGCGGCATCTCCGCCCTGGTGCGGCGACCCAAGCGGCGGCCGCTGGACGAGGGAGTCGTCGAGTATGCCGGAGAAATCGTGCTGGCCCGCGAAGCCCAACCCGAGCGCGACCCGGGCCTGGTGCTGCGAGTGGCCGCCGCATCGGCCGACACCGGGGTGCCCATCGGGGCCGCCACGCTGAGTCGGCTGGCCGACAGCGCGCCCGAGTTGCCGACGCCGTGGCCGCGTGAGGCTCTGGACGACCTGCTGGTGGTGCTGTTGGCCGGCCCGACCGCGGTGGCCACCATCGAGGCGCTGGACCGCACCGGGTTATGGGGTCAGCTGATACCGGAATGGGCCGCGATTCGGGACCTTCCGCCGCGCGACGTGTCCCACAAATGGACCGTGGACCGTCATACCGTCGAGACCGCCGTAAATGCGGCGCCGCTGACCACCAACGTGGCCCGGCCCGATCTGCTCGCGCTCGGCGCCCTGCTGCACGATATCGGCAAGGGCAGGGGAGTCGATCACAGCGTGCTGGGGGCCGAAATGGTGATCCCGATCGGCGAGCGGCTTGGCTTGTCGCCTCCGGACATCGACACCCTGTCCAAGATGGTCCGTCACCACCTGCTGTTGCCCATCACGGCCACCCGAAGCGACCTGAACGATCCCAAGACCATCGAGGCCGTATCCGAGGCGCTGGGCGGCGATCCGCATCTGCTCGAGCTGATGCACGCCCTGTCGGAGGCCGACTCGAAGGCGACCGGCCCCGGTGTGTGGAGCGACTGGAAGGCATCCCTGGTGCAAGACCTGGTGCGTCGCTGCCGGCTGGTGATGGCGGGTGAGCCGCTGCCGCGGGCCGAACCGGCTGCGCCCCACTATCTTTCGCTGGCGGCGGACCACGGTGTGCACGTCGAGATGAAGCCCGGCGATAGCGAGCGCTTTCATGTCGTGATGGTTGCCCCGGACGAGCGTGGGTTGGTGTCCAAAGCGGCGGCCGTGCTGGCCCTGAACTCGCTGCGCGTCCATTCGGCATCGGTGAACATTCACGAGGGTGTCGCGATCACCGAATTCGTCGTGTCACCCCTATTTGGTTCGCCGCCCGCGGTAAACCTGCTGCGCCAACAGTTCGTCGGTGCGCTGCACGGCGACATCGACGTACTGGGGACGCTAGAGAAGCGTGACAGTGAGGCCGCCAGCTCGGCGTCCGCCCGGGCCGGGGAGGTGCAGGTGGGGGTGCCCGTCACGCGGTCGACCGCCCCGCCCCGCATCCTATGGCTCGACACCGACACCCCGGGCCAGCTGATTCTCGAAATCCGGGCCATGGACCGGACGGGCCTGCTCGCGCTTCTGTCCCAGGCTCTGGAGCATGCGGGCGCCGACATCGTGTGGGCGAAGGTCAACACCTTTGGGTCGACGGCGGCCGACGTGTTGTGTGTGACGGTGCCCCCCGAGTCCGACGCACGAGCAGCGGTGGAAAAACAGCTGCTGGCCGTGTTGGGCACGCCGGCCGTCGTCCTCGAGGACGAACCGGTCGGCGACTAAGCCTGTTCGGTGTTCAGCTGTCGCAGCGCGTCGATGCGGTCCTTGAGTTGGTCGCGGGTCGCCGCGGCGATCGGCGGCCCGCCGCAGCGGCGGCGCAGTTCGTTGTGGATCCAGCCGTGTGGCTTGCCGGTCCGGTGGTGGGCGACCGACACCAGCGAGTTGAGTTCGCGGCGCAGCTCGCGAAGTTGCCCATGGGTTGTGATTGGGGTCGGCCCCGCCTGCCCCGCCGCGGCTCGTCGCTGCAACTGTTCGTCCTGCCGGCGGTGCAGCAGGGCACGCATCTGCTCGGCGTCCAGCAAGCCGGGGATGCCGAGGTAGTCGGCTTCCTCATCGCTTCCGGCGGGGGTGGCGGTGCCGAACGAGGATCCGTCGAAGATGACCTGATCCAATTCGGCGTCGGCCCCCAGTGACGTGAAAGCCTTTTCGGCATCGTCCTTTTCGGTTTGCGTCCGGGTCGCCGGGTCACCGTCGAGGGGATCCTCTGCCTCTCGGTGCGGTTCGCCGAGCACGTGGTTGCGCTGGGCCTCCAACTCGCTGGCCAGCTGCAGCAGGTTGGGCACCGACGGCAGGAAGATGCTCGCGATTTCGCCCGCCCGGCGCGATCGCACGAACCGGCCGATCGCCTGGGCGAAGAACAGCGGCGTGGAGGCGCTGGTGGCGTAGATCCCGACGGAGAGCCGGGGCACGTCGACGCCCTCGGAGACCATGCGCACCGCGACCAGCCACCGGCTGGTGCCCTCGGCGAATTCGGAGATGCGCGCCGACGAGCCCGGGTCGTCGGAGAGCACCAGCGTGGGTGCCTCTCCGGTCAGTTTCGTCAGCAGCTTGGCGTAGGCGCGGGCGGCGGTCTGGTCGGAGGCGATGATCATGCCGCCGGCGTCGGGTACGTGCGTGCGCAGCTGGCGCAGCCGCTGATCGGCGGCGGTGATCACCGCGGGCATCCACTCCCCGGCGGGGTCTAGAGCGGTGCGCCATGCCCGCGCGGTCTGCTCGGCGGACAGGGGCTCGCCCAGTCGCGCTGCGTGCTCCTCGCCGGCGCTGTCGCGCCACCGCGCCTGCCCCGAGTAGGCCAGAAACACCACCGGCCGGACCACGCCGTCGGCGAGGGCTTCGGCATAGCCATAGCTGTGGTCGGATTCCGAACGCAGCACCCCGTCGGCGCCGGGCGTGTAGGTGACGAACGGGATCGGGCTGTCGTCACTGCGAAATGGCGTGCCCGTCAAGGCAAGTCGGCGGGTCGCGTCGCTGAAGGCCTCCCGGATCGCGTCACCCCAGGCCTTGGCGTCCCCGCCGTGGTGGATCTCATCGAAGACGACCAGGGTCTTGCGCTGCTCGGTGCGCACCCGGTGCAGCGTCGGATGCGCGGCGACCTGTGCGTAGGTGACCATCACGCCGTGATACTCAGGCGACGTCTGGGGGTTGGAGTTGGAGAATTTCGGGTCGAGGGCCAGCCCGTAGGCTCCAGCGGCCTGGGCCCACTGCACCTTGAGGTGCTCGGTGGGCACCACCACGGTGAGCTGCTCGACGGCGCGATGGGCCAGCAATTCGGCCGCCACCCGCAGGGCGAACGCCGTCTTGCCGGACCCCGGGGTCGCGACGGCCAGGAAATCGCGCGGCTGGTTGGTCAGGTATTTCACCATCGCGCGACGCTGCCAGCCCCGCAGCTGCTGCATCGACACAGCTCCCCCCGTAGATGCCTGCGCGTCGCGCAGCGGCGAGTGTGAAATCTAGCATGCCGAGAGGGCAGATGCACTGGGAGATAGGAAGTTTGGCCTCAGCGCGTCGCGAGGATTTTCGATTCAGCGCCTTGCTGGACGGCGGCTGGCGGGTGCGGTAAAGCCGCCGGTGTCGTCGAAGAATGCCCACTTTCCCTCGTCGACGACCTCCATGCGCCAGCCCAGCTCGGATTTGCCGGCAATGGCGTCCATGAACCATGCGTGCGCGGCTTCCGCGCTGGCGAAATTCTTCGTCGCGACGATCGCGCCATGCGGGTCGATAACCCGAAAAGCAACCATGGGGACGTGAATATCCCGTCCGGCCGCTTTTCAATCGCAGGTGATGCCCGGTATCGACGGGCCTACAGGGTGCGAGCCAGGCGATCGGCGAGCAGTCCGGCAAACCGTGCCGGGTCCTCCAGCGCGCCGCCCTCGGCGAGAAGCGCTGTGCCGTAGAGCAATTCCGCGGTTTCGGCGACCTGTTGTGACCGGGTGTCGTCGGCGGCGGCGTCCTTGTGCGCCTGGCGCAGGCCGGTGACCAGCGGATGATGCGGATTGAGTTCCAGAATCCGCTTGCCGACCGGGACCTCCTGCCCGGAGGCCCGGTACAAGCGCGCGAGCGCCGGCGTCATCCCGAACGCGTCGGTGATCAGGCAGGCCGGCGACTCGGTCAGGCGGGTGGACAACCGCACCTCCTTGACGTGCTCGTCCAGGGTTTCCTTCAGCCAGGCCAGCAGGTCGGCGAAGTCTTTCTCCTGCTCCTCGCGTTCGGCGTCGCTCTTGTCCGCGTCGGAGTCCAGGTCCACCTCGCCCTTGGCCACCGACTGCAGCGGTTTGCCGTCGAACTCGGTGACCCTGCCCACCCAGACCTCGTCGACCGGGTCGGTGAGCAGCAGGACCTCATAACCCTTGGCCTTGAACGCCTCGAGGTGCGGCGACTTCAGTAGTTGCTGGCGCGTCTCGCCGGTGGCGTAGAAGATCTGCGTCTGCCCGTCCTTCATGCGCTCGACGTACTCGGCGAGGGTGGTGGGTTCCTCCTCGTTATGCGTGGAGACGAACGAGGAGACGGCCAGCAGGGTCTCCTGGTTGTCGTAGTCCGACATCAGGCCCTCTTTAACGACCCGGCCGAACTGGGTCCAGAACTTGCGGTAGTCCTCAGGCCGCTCGGACTGCAGGTCCTTGATCGTGGAGAGGACCTTCTTGGTCAGGCGGCGGCGGATCGCTCTGATCTGCCGATCCTGCTGCAGGATTTCGCGGGAAACGTTGAGCGACAGGTCCTGTGCGTCGACGACGCCCTTGATGAAGCGCAGGTACACCGGCATGAGCTGGTCGCAGTCGTCCATGATGAACACGCGCTTGACGTAGAGGTGTACCCCGATCTTGGCGTCCTGGCTGAACAGGTCGAACGGGGCGTGGCTCGGGATGAAGAGCAGGGCCTGGTACTCGAAGGTGCCCTCGGCCTTCATCGAGATCACCTCGAGCGGGTCATCCCAGGCGTGCGCGACGTGCTTGTAGAACTCCTTGTACTCCTCCTCGGAGACCTCGTCTTTGGCCTTGGCCCACAGTGCCTTCATCGAGTTGAGGGTCTCGGTCTCGATGGTGACCTGCTCTTCGCCACCGTCTTCGGAGGGAGGGGTTCTGTGCTCGACCTCCATCCGGATCGGCCACGCGATGAAGTCGGAGTACTTCTTGACCAGGTTCTTGATCGTCCACTCGGAGGTGTAGTCGTGCAGGTCGTCCTCGGCGTCTTCCGGCTTGAGGTGCAGCGTGACCGACGTTCCCTGAGGCGCGTCCTCAACGGGTTCGATGGTGTAAGTGCCCTCACCGCTCGACTGCCACCGCGTGCCCTCGCTTTCGCCGGCCTTGCGGGTGAGCAGCTCCACCTTGTCGGCCACCATGAAGGTCGAGTAGAAACCGATGCCGAACTGCCCGATCAGTTCCTCCGACGCGGCCGCATTCTTCGCTTCGCGCAACTGCTGACGCAGCTCGGCGGTGCCGGACTTGGCGAGCGTGCCGATCAGATCCACCACCTCCTCGCGCGTCATGCCGACGCCGTTGTCGCGAATGGTCAGGGTGCGTGCTCCCTTGTCGGCCTCGATCTCGATATGCAGATCGGAGATGTCGACGTTGAGGTCCTTGTTCCGCAGCGCTTCGATCCGAAGCTTGTCCAGCGCGTCGGAGGCGTTGGAGATCAACTCCCGCAGAAACGAATCCTTGTTGGAGTAGACCGAGTGGATCATCAAATCCAGCAGTTGGCGGGCCTCGGCCTGAAACTCCAATTGCTCGACGTTGGTACTCATTTGATTTTGATTCCCTTCGACATAATGACCGAAGTTACAGGCCGCGGGTTTCGAGCCACTCCTGGATCCGCGCGGCGACGGACGGCCATCCGGGTTCGAGCATCATGTTGTGTCCCATCGTGAAGAACTCCGGCTGGGTGCGGTAGGCGCGTGCCGTGGCGCGGACCGCACGCACGCTGACGAAGCCGTCGTGCACGGCGCCGAGGACCAGCATCGGGGTGGTCACCCGTTCGGTCTTGACCCGGCGGAACATCGGATCGGTCATCGCCGCGCGGATGCTCTCCGGTCCGGCGCGTTCCCAGCACGATGCGACGATGGCCTCCGGCGTGTCCGCGCAGAAGAGGTATTCGCGGGCGAGCGCCTGGGTGCG
>Ga0075363_100000077_pt1 | contig 20689 bp, 25 predicted proteins | sample EndMetdeltDD1763_FD_71470 | JGI IMG/M metagenome (GOLD analysis project Ga0075363, IMG submission 71470) | Populus endosphere microbial communities from Tennessee, USA - Endosphere MetaG P. deltoides DD176-3 | ecosystem: Host-associated > Plants > Roots > Endosphere | place: USA: Tennessee...
TATACGTTGACGCCGGACGGCGATGCCACCCGGGTCCACTTCGAGCTCATGGTCGATCCGACCATTCCGCTTCCCGGGTTCCTGGTCAAACAGGGGGCGAAAAGTGTGATGGATGCGCTCACCAAAGGACTGCGCAAGCGCGTGCTCGACGTAACGAAGGGTGGCGATTAGCTTTTCCCTATGAAATCCCTTACGGCGAGCACTCTGCACCGAATCGTTTTGGTCATCTCGGGCCTGGCACTGGTTGCGGCGCTGACGGGCTACGACAGTGACGGTCGAAGGACGGTGTCACTGGCGCCGAAACTGACGTCCGTCGGGCCTATCGCGGAATCGCCTGCCGACGGGCCATTGACGATCAGCAGCCCGGCGTTCGACGACGGTGCTCCGCTCCCATTGCAATACACCTGCGAGGGCCCCAACATATCGCCGCCGCTGACGTGGTCGACGCCGCTGGGGGGTGCGCTCGTCGTCGACGACCCGGACGCGGTCGGGGCGCCCTACATCCACTGGATCGTGATCGGAATCGCGCCCGGCCCCGGCAACGTCCTCAACGGTGAGATTCCCCGCGGCGGAACCGAACTGCTCAACTCCGCCGGCGCGGCCTCGTACACCGGGCCGTGCCCGGTTTCCGGCACCGGCGTACACCACTACCGGTTCACGCTTTACCAGCTTCCCGGCACGCCCCAACTTCCCCCCGAACTGGGTGGGCTGAAAGCGGCGCAGGTGGTAGCCAAGCTCAGCACCGCACAGGTGCAGATCACCGCGACATTCGCGCGCTGATCGCGTGGCGCCCGGTGACTACGCGTCGTCGAGCGCCTGATAGGCGGCGTTGTACCCGGGCGTGAACGTGATGCCCGGGCCGCCATGGCATCCCGCGCCTCCGAGATAGAGGCCGTCGATCGGGATCGGGAAGTCGAGGAAGCCCTTGGGCCCCGGACGATTCGGTCCCATCAGGTCCGGATGCAGCAGCCCGTGGCAGAAGTCGCCGGCGGGCGCGCCGAACATGGTGTTCATGTGGTACGGCGCAAACGTGATGTGGCGGATCACGATGTCCTTGAAGTTCGGGGCCAACCTGGTGATCTTGTCGATAACACGTTGGGCCATCTCGTTTTTGAGGTGCCCGTGCTGGTCGCGGCTCACTTCGACCGGGAACGCGTAGGCGAACGCGCTCGCGGCGTGCTTACCGGGCGGCGCCATGCTCGGATCGTGCACCGACGGGATCTGCATTCCCATCGACGGGTTGTCCGGGACAATGCCCCGACGGCAGTTTTCCCAGTGCAACTGCTGTTCTTCCGGGGAGCCGAAGATGCCGACCGACTGCTGCATGCCCTCTTCGTTTAAGAACTCGTAGGGCGGCGCGAATTCGGGCAGCCCGTCGAGGGCGAAGTGGATCTGCACGAACGAGGCGCGGTGATCGCGATCGGAAACACGCGAAACCAGCTCCACGGGAACATGTTCGGGCGCGATGAGTTCGGTGAGCGTGACGTCCGGCGAGAGGTTGGACACCACGATCGGCGCGGTGATCGTCGACCCGTCGCGCAGCAGGACCCCGGTGGTCTTGCCGTGGTCGACGAGGATCTGTTCCACCTTGGTGCGGAAGCGGATCTCGCCGCCGTGGGAGACGAACAGCTCGCGCAGGTGTTCGGTGAGTGCGCCGATGCCGCCCTTGAGCTTGGTCATCATCGCCGTGCTGTCGTCCGGCACCGCAAGGGCAAAGGCCAGGCAGGTGGCGCTGCCCGGGGTATACGGGCCGCGGTAGGTCGAATTGATGGCCAGAAACGCCAGCATTCCGCGCATGACCGCGTGCTTGTCCTTGTCGGGCAGGTAGCGGTCGATGACGTCCATCGCCGACCCGAACAGCATTTCGTGAATCGCGCGGCGCTCGGCGTCGTTGGCCGCGCAGGCATACATCTCGTCGAGTGTCTTGGGCGGCTGCCGGACGTCGAAGCGCCCCAAAGCTTTTGCGGGCCCCTGACTCCAGCCGATAAGTTCGGCCATGCCGGTGACGGCCTCGAAGCCGTGCTTCTCGCTCAGGTGCGTCATCAGCTGCATCGGGTCGCGATAGAAGATCATCGGCTCCTCGCCGTGATCGCCGATGTTGGTCGACATCACGTCGGGCTCCACGGTGGGCAGGGTGTCCAGCCCGAGGTCCTTGGTGATCTGGCTGGCGGTGGGGAATTGCACCGAACCCGCGATCTCGTAGCGGAAGCCGTCGATCAACTCGACGGTCGCGGCCATTCCGCCCGCATATGTGTTGGCTTCCAGGCACAGCGTGCGCAGGCCCGCTCGTTGCAGGACCGCGGCGGCGGTCAGCCCGTTGTGTCCAGCACCCACCACGATCGCGTCATAGTCCGTCATTGGCCAAGAATATGTCAGTACTGACATAATTGGAAGGTGTCAGATACGATCGGTCCGACATGAGCGCGCCAAACCTCCATGAGCTACGCCGCCGATCGACGCATGAAGCGCTTCGCCAGGCTGCGTTAAAGAGCTTTGCCCACAAGGGATTTGCAAATGTGACGGTGACCGAGCTGGCACGCGAAGCCGGCGTCACCGAACGGACGTTCTTCCGGCACTTCCCCACCAAGGAAGCGGTGCTGTTCCAGGACTACGAGACGCAGCTGGAATGGTTGACCGACGCGCTGGCGCGGCGGCCGTCCTCCGAGTCGCTCTTCGATGCCGTCCTGGCGAGCGTCGCCGCCTTCCCCCACGACCTTGAAGTGGTCCGCCAGGCGGCGACCGCCCGCACCGAGTTGATCAGCGCGAACCGCATCGCAAGCCATCTGCGGGTGGTGCAGGCGTCGTTCGCGCGGGCGCTGACCGATTTCGTCAGGAACCGGCACCCCGACATGGCGAACATCGATCTCGCCGCGGAAGTCGCGGGTTCCGCGCTGGCGGCGGCTCTGGTTGTGGCGGTGGAGAATTGGGGCCGCAACGGGTGCGCCGACGATCTCGGTGAATTGGTGGCGGCGAGCCTGGATTTGGTGCGCTCCGGTTTGGCGCCGTTGGCTTAGGGCGTTCGTGTGGCAAGCCGAAGCAGCCCGCGGCGCAACTCGTTGTCACGTTTTTCCGCCGCAAGTTCCAGCAGCGCGATCTCGGCGACCGCGGCGACCAGGAGGGCGGCGATCGGTTCCGGGCGCTCCCATCCGAGTGCCGCGAGATCGGGCAGCATCAGGCCGGCCGCGCTCTCGTTGCGGGCGGCAACCAAATCGCTCAGGCCGGCCTCGGTGCGGGACTGCACGAGCAGCGCCTTGGTGGCCGGCTCGGCCAGGCACCCGTCCAGGTAGGCGTTCATCCCCGCCTCAAGCCGGTCGCCCCCACGCGGCAGGTCGGCCACGGCCTCGGCGATCGCTTCCTCGAGTTGATCGTGGAATCGCACGTGCAACGCGCGCACGTATTCCGACCGGCTGGGCCAGTGCTGATAGAAGCTCCCCTTCGCCATGCCGGCCTCGGCGACGATGGAATTGACGGAGATGCGAGCAAGGTCGGCGGTCCCCAACAGGCGCTGCCCCGCGTCGAGCAGCGCATTGCGGCCGGGCTCAGGCGATCTCACCGCGACCAGTCCTTTGCACGGCTCTGGCCTGGCTGCGGCGGGCCAGCATCTCGCCGTACTGCTCGCAGACATGAATCACGCCGGTCAGTTGATATGTGATCCATCCCTTGTGGGTCGACGGCAGGTTCTTCTCGAACAGCCGGTGGCCGATGATCTGCATGGCCCATCCTCCGACGAACATCGTGGCGCCGACCTTCGGCTTGGCAAAGATTAGCGGCAGGCCGGCCGCGATGATCGGCGTGCCGACGAGATGGGTTGCCCGCACCCCCTTCGACGTGTGTTGCGTGCGGTAGTAGGCCATCTTGTCCGCGAATGGTGCTTCGGATGGCGGGGCCTGTTGCATCTCGTTTGCCTCCTTGTCAGGGTGCTCTTGCCGTTGTACTGTACGGGATGACCGACCAGTCGGTCAACATGCGAGAGGAGCCGCGAATGACGACAATCCAAACCCGGGCGGGACGCGTTGCCTATCACGAATTAGGGAGTGGTCCAACGGTTTTGCTGCTGCACGCGACGCTGCACGATCGGCATGACTTCGACCCGATCGTCGAGACGCTGGCACGCCGCTACCGCACCATCGCGGTGGACTGGCCCGGTCATGGCGAGTCGGATCCCTTAAACGACCTAGCGGCCCCCATGGAGGCCGGCGCGCCGCTGTTCGCGGACGTGCTCGAGGATGTGGTCGACGGTCTGGGCCTGTCCCGTGCGGCGTTGATCGGGAACTCTGTCGGTGGATTCGCCGCCGCTCGACTGGCCATCAACCGCCCCGAGCTCGTCGCGGGCCTGGTGCTGGTCAACACGGGCGGGTTCGTCCCGTGGAATCCGCTGTCCCGCATGTCTTGCCGCATGCTCGGCACGCCGGCGGTGTTCCGTGCGGCCGCTCCCCTCCTCGTGCGTGGCTACATGAAGGCCACGACCGACAGCGACCGCGCGATCGTCGAGCGTGCCGTCGCCGCGGCGAAGACGGCGGACGGCATCCGGACCGCCACGGCGCTGTGGCGCAGCTTCGCCACACCCGGACATGACCTGCGTGGTCGCGCCGCCGAACTGTCCGCGCCCACGCTCATCGTGTGGGGCAAGAAGGACATCGCAATACCGCTGAGCGCCGGACGCGCCACCCAGAAAGCCATTCGTGGGTCCCGGCTGGAGATCCTCGACACCGGGCATGTGGCTTTCTCGTCGGATCCGCAGGGCTTTCTCGCGGCCGCCGAGCCGTTTCTGGAATCGGTTGCGCTGCGGCGATGATCGCCGTGGTCACCGGCGCGTCGAGCGGAATCGGGGCGGCGACTGCACATCGGCTGGCGCAACTGCGGGGAACGCACCTGATCCTGGTGGCGCGACGCGAGCACAGACTCGGGGCCTTGGCCGATGCCTTGGAATCGGCGTCCATCTGCGCCGCCGACCTGACCGACGCCGCTGCCGCCACCCGCATTGCGGCCTTCGTCCGCGAGCGGCACGGGCGCCTGGATCTGCTGGTCAACAATGCCGGCGCCACCTGGCCCGGTACGTTCGCCGAGGGCGGGCTCGGCGGCGTCGAGCGGCACATGGAGCTGAATTTCTTTGCCGCCGTGCGGCTTACCGAGGCACTTCTGCCCATGCTGCGGGCCAGCGCACCCAGTGCGATCGTCAACGTCGCGAGCGTCGCGGGTTGGGTGGCCCGGGCACGCAGCGGCGCGTACTCGGCATCCAAGTCGGCGATGATCGGGTGGAGCGAGGCGTTGCGCCAGGAGGAAGCGACGGCCGGCGTGCATGTTGGTCTGGTGTTGCCGGGTTTCGTTGCGACAGAGGGCTTTCCGCAGCGGGACTTGCGCGGCCGCCGGGCCACGCGGTGGCTGGTTTCGACGCCGGAGAAAGTCGCCGAAGCGATCGCTGACGTGTGGCTGCGCCGGACGGCCGAACGGTATGTTCCGCGGCCGTACGCGTTGGTTCCGGGACTGCGGGTGCTGGCGCCCACGCTGATGCGCCGCGCGATCGGTAGCCTTGGCCGATGACGACACAGGCCGAAAACCATCGGCACTACCCACAACTGATTCCGGGCCGGCTACTGCGAAGCGGGCGGGCCCACAGTCCGGCCGTGCTGGACGAGGCCAGGAGACGCCGCGACAAGTTTCAGCTGCGCCTGGCCGACCGGATCACGGCGTTCGCGGGCTCGATGAACTTCGTCTGGATTCACGCGGCATTGTTCGTCGTATGGATGCTGGTGCTGGAGCGAAACCCCTGGCCGACGCTGACCCTGGTGGTGTCGCTCGAGGCGATTTTCCTGTCGACCTTCGTCATGATCGGGCAGAACCGTCAGGCGGCGTTCCAGCAGGCCAAGGCCGACCACGACTTCGAGACCCAGGAATTGGAGCTGCAGACCAACACAGAGCTCACTCGCCAGATCCACTTGCTCACAGCGGAATTGCACAGACGCTTCATCCCAACGTCTGATCGCTAAGGCCGTCCAGCCCCCAGAATCAGTAAAGCGGCGACCAGGCCGACGTTCGCAGCAGTCGGCTCTGCCATTGATCGCGGTACTTCAGGGCCTCGAACATGTAACTGCCGGGCCCCCGGTGCTCGGGTGGGATGTCGTTGGTCAGCAGGTGGACGAGCGCGGCGTAGTTGTTGGAGTCATCAATCTTCTGCCACAGCATGGCTTCTCGTCGCCGGTAGCTGCCGTGCGCGACCTGAAAGCAGGCCTGGATATCGAGGATCCGCATCCGGGCGGGCGCCTTGGACATGGGGCGGTAGTAGATCTCGTCCCAGGAGCGGATGTAGTCGTCCAGCGGCGCGTACGGCCAGCCGGTGTCCTCCATGAACAAGCTCAACGGGTGGGTCACCCCGTTGGTGGGCACAGTCGCGAGGTCCACGCTCTGCAGCGGCGACCAGCCGACCGGCAGCAGCATCTTGCCCGTCACCTCGTGGCGCAGGTCGTCCAGCTCGCGCATCCAGGGCCGGAGGTCCCCGGCCTGGGCGCGGCGCACCAGACTCTCCCAGGCCGTGCCGTCGGCGACGGCCGTGATGGTGACCACGTTGTAGGACAGCCCGGAACCGTGGGCGTGGTTGGTGTACCAGAGCAGCCGGGCGTTGTCCTCTTTGGCCAGCGTGGGCATCCAGCCCTCGCGGTAGGCGGCCTCGAAGTCGTCGTGCCGCGCGCCGACCACCCGGTGGGTCTCGTGAAGAAACAGCACTGCGGCTCCCTTCAGGCGTCGTCGATTAGTGCCGCGATCTGGGTGCGGCTGACCTTGCCGGTCGCGCTGTACGGGATGTTCCCGACGATAGCCAGCCGTTCGGGCAGTTTGAAGTAGGCGATCAGCTCGCGACAGTGCGAGCGCAGCTCCTCGAGTGTCACCGGGTCGCGCGCCACCACCGCGGCCCCGACCCGCTGGCCCATCTCGTCGTCGGCGATTCCGGCGACCGCGACATCGTGCACGGCCGGATGGGATCGCAGCGCCTCCTCGACCTCGATCGGCCCGAACTTCTCTCCCCCGCGGTTGATGGTGTCGCTCACCCGGCCACTCGGATAGATGTAGCCCTCGGAGTCCTGGCGGGCGAGATCACCGGTGTGCAGCCAGCCCTCGGTCACGTTCTGGGTGGTGTTCACCCATAACTCGCCTACGCTGCCCGGCTCGACGTCGTTGCCCGTGGCGGGGTCCACCACGCGCACGTCAACCCCGGGCAGCGGACGGCCGACGGATCCCACCCGGCTGGGGTCGCGATGGTCGTCGGGCATCAGGGTCGTGTAAGCGCCGAGCGTCTCGGTTTGCCCAAAAACGTTGGCGAAGGCCACATGTGGGAGGGCGGCCATTGCCCGTTGCACCAACGCGATGGGCGCGGCGGCCGCCCCGTAGGCGATGGCGACCAGCGAGGTCAGATCGGTGTCGGCGAAGTCGGGATGGTCGAGGATCCGCTGCAGCATCGTTGGCACCAGGAACATCGCGGTCACCCGGTGCTCGGACACCAGGCGCAGCCACTCCCCGGCGTCGAACCGGGTCTGCACCACCGAGGTGTTGCCCGAGTACAGACTGCCGAGCATGCCGATGGCGCCGCCGACATGGAAGAACGGCACGCACATCATCCCTACCGCGGGTGGCGTTTCCGCGCGGAAGGGCAGCGACATCCGCCCGATCCGCGCGCTGAGCTGCCCGCTGGTGATGGTGACCGCCTTCGGCAGCCCGGTCGTGCCGCTGGTGAACAGGATGAGGGCCTCAGCATCGTCGGCGGGGGCCGTCGGGGCCAAGGCGTCGTCGGCCGGCGGCGGCGATTGGCCCACCAGGTCGGTGGCCGTCAGCACCGTGCCGGCGCCGGCTTCGCGAAGCCGGTCTACGTACGCCTCCCCCGCGACCGCCACGTCGCGGCACCCGGATTTGGTCAGCAGCACCCGCAGCTCCGCTGAAGTCAGCGCGGGGTTCATCAGCGCCGCCGCGGCACCGATGCGCGCCGCCCCCAGCAATGTCGCGATCGACAGCAGGCTTCCGCCGTCGACGACGGCGACGCGGCCGCCGGCGGCCACCCCGCCGGCGGCCAGGCCCGCGGCGCACTCCCGGACGGCGCCGCCGAGCTCGCCGTAATCGATGGAGCGGCCGTCGATGATGAGCGCGGTGCGGTCGGGATCGCGGGCCGCCGCGGCGTCGATGATGGTGCCGATGTTCATGGTTAGTGCAGGGGCGACCATGCCGAGGTGCGCAGCAGTCGGCTGGTCCACTGATCGCGCAGGTCCAGGGCGTCGTACATCCAGGTGCCGGGGGCGCGGTATTCGGGAGGAATATGGGTCCGGAGCAGTTCGAGCAGGGCCTCTGGCCGCGTGATGCGCTGCATCAGGCTCACCTCGCGGCGCAGGTGGCTGCCCAGCGCGGGCTGGAAGGCGGCGTGGATCGTCAGCATGGACGACGGCTGTTCGAGGCTGCGGGCGTAGACCTGCCCGCAGCGGTCGATGTATTCCTCGAACTTGTCCTGGTAGGGCCACATGGTGTCTTCCATGTACAGGCTTAGCTCGTGCTCGCGCCCGTCGACCGGTACGTCTTCGAAGGGCACTTCCTGGAGCGGCGACCACGGCAGCGGGACCAGCAGCTTCGCCTCGACCTCGTGGCGCAGCTCGTCGACGCTGCGCACCCACTTCTGCAGGTCACCCTTCTGTACCCGCAGCGCGAGGCGCTCCCACGCCGCGCCGTCCTGGATAGCGGTCACGGTGACCACGGTGTATGCGGGGCCACTGCCCTGCGCGTGGTGGGCGTACCACAGCAACCGGGCGTCGTCGCCGGCGGCGAGCATCGGCATCCAGCCTTCCCGAAACGCCGTCTCGAAGTCGTCTTCAACGCGCCCGCGGACCTTGTGCACTTCGTGCATGAACAGCACGCCGAGACCTCCCACACGGCGCTGCGTTTTCAACGCCCTCGTTCACGGACGTTAACTGTGAGAGGTCAGCCTGTCCACGGCGGGGTCTACAGATGCGCAATTGTGTCCGGCGCCCGACCCCGGCTCCGAGCGTCGCGCTATCGCGATCGATCGTTCGTTATTCCCTTGTGTTGGTGGGTATTTGACGATCACGCCGGTCCTGCCGTGGGTGGCGGCGCGGAGCGGGCCTAGACAGTTGCGTTGAGAATCTGGTTTGCTCCAATCGGTATTCGAATTCACCGGGCAGGAGTACGCGCATGGCCCGACTAGACGTGCCCGATGGTCCCGGTGGCGAGGCCGCGATGATCTGGACGCTGCGGCCGCAGCTCGGTGGCATGGTCGAGCGAATGATCCGCGGCGCATACCAGCAGAGCATCCTGCCGGCCGACGAGCGCGAGCTGGCCAGGATGCGGATCGCGCAAATCAACGACTGCGTCGCGTGCTCGGGCTTTCGGGCGCCGTCGGTGCTGGAAGAAGGAGTCCCGCCGGAGCTCTATGACAATGTGGCGGCGTACGCCAGCTACGCCGGCTACACGCCGCGGCAGCGGCTGGCCATCGAATTCGCGGAGCGCTTCGCCAACGACCACGCGTCGATGGATGACGCATTCTTCGACCGGTTGCGGGCGTCGTTCTCCGACGAGGAGATCCTCGATCTGACGCTGTGCGTCGCGGTGTTTCTCGGGCTCGGGCGTTCGTTGACGGTCCTCGGTGTCGACCAGTCCTGCGCCTTGGACATTTGAGGACATGTGAGGAGAGTCGGTGGACATCGCCTCGGTTGACGAGCTGCTCACTACCACGAGGTCGGTGCGCAAGCGCCTCGACCTGACCCGCCCGGTGGGTCGCGACGTGATCCTCGAGTGCCTGCGGCTGGCGACGCAGGCACCCACCGCGAGCAACGCGCAGGATTGGCGCTGGCTGGTGGTCACCGATGCCGACAAGCGCGCCGCGATCGCCGACATCTACCGCAGCATCGGCGCGGAGTATCTCGCTGCGGCCGCGGCCGACGCGTCCGACCCGCAGACCAAGCGCGTGTACGCCAGCGCGTTCGCCCTGACCGACACGCTGGCCCAGGTTCCCGTGCACGTCATCCCATGCCTGGACAACCGGATCGACAATTCCAATTCGCTGGTCGCGGCGTCGGCCTGGGCGTCGATCATCCCGGCCGGCTGGAGCTTCCTGCTTGCGCTGAGGTCCCGCGGTCTGGGATCGGTGTGGACGACAATGCACCTGGCAAAGGAGCGCGAGGTGGCCGATGTGCTCGGAATCCCGGCCACGGTCACCCAAGCCGCCCTGTTCCCGGTGGCCTACACGATCGGTACCGACTTCCGTCCGGCCGCGCGGCCGCCCGTGGAGACCATTACCTTCTGGAATAGCTGGGGAGAAAACTGATGCAGTCCTACACCGTGCGATTCCACGTCGACGCGCCCCCGAAAAAGGTGTGGCGGGTGCTGCATCCGCCGGTGCCGCCGAACTCGCCGCGGCCGCGGGTCCTCAAGTGGCCGACGGGCAGCATGGAGATCCTGCACGAGGGCGACGAAGCCGGTGAGGGCCTGGTCCGCACGTGCATCTTCGAAGTGCCCAAGTACCTGTTGACGGGCGGGAAAGGGCGCTCGTTTGAGACGGTCACCGAGGCGAAGCTCGACAAACTGTCGCGTTACGTCGCGGTCGGCGCGCCGCTGTGGTCCCGCGCCGAGGGCTATCACCAACTGGACGAACAGCCCGACGGCACCACCGTGCTGACCTTCCACGAGACGTATCACGCCTACAACCCGGTGCTGCGTTTCTTTCTCGAACGCGTGGTGCACGCCGCGATTTCGCGGGACAACCTCAAGACGTACTCGCACGCACTCGGCTACGCCGGCGAAGTGCGCCGCCTGGATTAGGGCGGCCTAGCTCTTCGCTCGCCGAGTGTGGGGCGTATGGAAGAAAAGCGGCGAAATTCGTACCTAAGCCACACGCTCGACGAACCCACTACGTGGCGCTGTGCACTTCTTGTCGGACCTCGCGTGCACCTTGGTCCCAAGCAGACAAGAAAGGGCAGAGCAATGTGCTGGAGATGCGATCATCCGGACAGGCCGGAACAGGACTACCTGGACGAGCTGTACGCGACGATGCTGCAGTTCGGTTGGGCCGTGCAATATGTCGAGAGCGAATGGGCGCCGTTTGCGTACACGGTGGGCCTGACCCGTTACGACTTGCCGGAATTGTTGATCACCGGTGTCTCGTCGCAGCGGGCGGTGCGGTTGCTGAACGGCGTCGCCCGGCGATGGGTGGATCGCGGGGCGCCCACCCCGGGCACGCAGTTCACCGTCCCGTCGGGGCCGTTGATCGAGGTGGTCGAGGTCGACCACCCAGACGCGCACCTGAATTCGGCGGTCGCGTTTTTCGGCAGCGAGATAAGCGCGCTGCAGCTGGTGTGGGCCGACAAGCGGGGTCGCTGGCCGTGGGCTCAGGACTTCAACAGGGACTTCAATAACGGTCGAGACAAACAGCCGGTACTCGGCGTGCGGGCCCCCTGCGACCTAGATAAGAGCGGCTAACAAGGCGAAAACGGCGACGACCGCCGCCAGAATGGCGGCCAGCACAAATAGCGACCCGACCGCGGCCAGCCGGTCGCTTCGATTCGCGTTGTCGTCGAGAATGGCGCGGAAACCGCCCCGCATACGGCGGAATACGTCCGGCCATTCCACCCGCGCGGAGGCGCGTTTCGCTCCGGTGGGGTCGTCCGGCGTGCGGCGCTGCGGCGCCACCCCGGTGGCATTCGCGAAGAGCACAAACCCGATCACAAACGACGCCACGCTCACGGCTATGAGCACCACGGCAAGCCACAGCATCACCATGTTTTCCTCCCCTGACCTGCAATGCGAGTCATTGGGAGGGAATACCCATCCCGCTTGGCCGGAAACGATTCGTCGAAAGTCATTGCCGCACAGCTTGTTTGCTGAATGTATGTGTCACCGTGTGCCCGCCCGGCGACCGGGCGAGCCAGTCGGGCCGTCCCGGCGGTTCGAAATGGGCCGTCATCGCCGGTACGCTGCTGTTCTATGGGTACGAAGGCACAGGTTGCGGCCAAGTCTGTGGCCGCGGGGTTGCTCCTCGCGGGCTGGGTTGCCTCCGCGGGGGTCGCTGGTGCGGACCCGACACCGTCACCGTCGCCGGCGCCCGCGCCGAAGACAACCATTGACCACGACGGCACCTACGCGGTGGGAAGCGACATCACTCCGGGCACCTATAGCACCGCGGGACCCGTCGGCAACGGCACCTGCTACTGGAAGCGGCTGGGCAACCCCGACGGGGCCCTGCTGGACAACGCCCTCAGTAAAAAGCCGCAGGTAGTGCAGATCCAGCCGACCGACAAGGCGTTCAAGACGACCGGCTGCCAGCCGTGGCAGACCGCGCCTGAGGGCACCGCGCCCCCCGATGCTCTCAGCCCGGCCGCGGGAGCCCAGCTGCAAGGCACTCTCGGCATCCTCAACGGGCTGCTCGCTCCGAACGGCCAGCAGGTGCCCCAGCCCTGACGGCTGATTACGGTGCTGCGGTGAGCAACGGTGCGCAACAAATTCTCGTAATCGGCGCCGGCGTCAGCGGCTTGACCTCCGCGGTGTGCCTGGCGGAAGCGGGATGGCCGGTGCGGGTGTGGACGGCGGCGATGCCCCCGCAGACGACCTCGGCGGTGGCGGGCGCCGTGTGGGGCCCGGTGTTCACCGAACCCGTCGCCAAGACGCTGGCCTGGACGGCGGACTCGCTGCACGCGTTCCGCGAGCTGGCCAACGACCCCGCCAGCGGGGTGCAGATGGCGCCGGCGATGACGGTCGGTGACCTGCCCGTCGGCGACCCGCTGCCACCCCAGGCCATGCTGATCCCTGACCTGCGCCCGGCCGACCCCGCCGAGCTGCCCGACGGCTCTGCCACCGGCTTTCGCTCCACCATGCCGATGATCGACATGCCCCCTTACCTCGACTACCTGAGCAAGCGACTGGCGGCGGCCGGCTGCGAAATCGAGGTCCATCCCGTGCGGACGCTGGCCGAAGCGGCTGACGCCGCGCCGATAGTCGTCAACTGTGCCGGTCTGGGCGCCGCGGAACTGACCGGCGACGACACGCTGCGCCCGCGGTTCGGACAACACGTAGTCCTAACGAATCCGGGTCTACGGCAACTGTTTCTTGATCTTCACGACGCGCCGGAATGGACCTGTTTCTTCCCCCACCCGCAACGCGTGGTCTGCGGCGGCATCAGCATCGCGGACCGCTGGGACACCACCCCCGAGCCCGCGGTGACCGAGCGGATCCTGCGGCGCTGCCGTCGCGTCGAGCCGCGGCTGGGTAAGGCCGAGGTGATCGAGACGATTACCGGGCTGCGCCCCGACCGGCCGTCGGTGCGGGTGGAGTCCGAGCCGCAGGGCCGGGCGCGGTGCGTCCACAACTACGGTCACGGCGGTAACGGTGTGACGCTGTCGTGGGGTTGCGCGCGGGAAGTGGTGCGCCTGGTCGGCGCCGGCTGATGGCTGGCTCAGGGGGACGGCGACAGAGCGCTCTCGACCGACGGGTAGAGCGGCAGCAGGCGGCGCAATCCGCAGGCGGCGATGGTTCGTGCCACGATCGGCTGAGTGCTGACCAGCCGGAGGCTCACACCGCGACGGCGGCACCGCACCGACGCCTGGGCCAAGACGGCGTAGGCACAGGAACCCATGAATTCGAGGTCGCGAACGTCGATGACGAACGGGCCCGGGGCGATGGCGATGGAGGCGCTCCGGTTCACCAAACGTTGCCAGGCGTGCTCGTTGCTGGCGTCGATGTCACCACCGACGTGAACGACCACCGCGGAGCCGGTACATTCGGTGACCGCTCGGATGCCGCTTTGCGCGTCGCCAGGTTGCGAATTGGGCCGCGTGCTCGCAGGAGCGGGAGCCGTTCCGATCGCGACAGTGTTCATCTTTTGCAACATCGCGTCCTGTCGTGTGTTGGGTGGTGCCGTCCCGTTTCTCGGATGGCGGGCAGGGTAACGCCGTCGTGCCTAAGACCGCGCCGTCTTCAGGGTGTAGTAAGCATATGTGTAACAGGTCCTGACAATAAAGGATGTCGTATAGCGAATTTTGATGGGAATTTCGCTAATCATCGTAAGGTCGATCGACGCCCGAACGTCTGTATGAAAGTTTACGGCTGTGTTACTTAGTTCGCACAAGAATCGGTCAAAGACGCGGTGAGCATCGACTACGCGCTGCGCGGACATATTGTCACCATCACCATCAACCGGCCCGAGGCGCGCAACTCGCTCGACATGGCGCATTTCCGCGATTTAGCCTACGCGTGGGCCAACTTTCGCGATGACTCCAACGCGTGGGTCGCCGTCATCACCGGCGTCGGGCCGGACTTCTGTACCGGAGCGGACCTCAAGAAATTCATCCCCGAGTTAACCGGTGATCTCCCCCAACCCGAGGGATGGAATAAAGACGACGCCATCCACGCCGTCCTGCATAGATTCCCGGTGTACAAGCCAATTGTCGCGGCCGTGAATGGCGTATGTGTCGCGGGCGGTTTTGAGATGTTGGGCTCCACCGATATCCGCGTTGCCGTACCCGAGGCACGATTCGCGGTTATGGAGCCGAAGCGCGGTCTGTTCGCCGGCGGCGGCAGCACCGTGCGACTGCCGCGCCAGGTTCCCTACGCGCTCGCGATGGAGCTGCTGTTGACCGCCGACATGGTGGACGCGGAGCGCGCGCTCGCGATGGGACTGATCAACCGCGTGGTCCCGGCGGACCAGTTGATGGATGCCGCCTATGACTACGCCGAGCGCATCGTCGCCAACGCCCCGCTCGCCGTGTCCGCAACCAAGCAGTCGGCCGTCGAAGGGCTGGCCCTCGACCTCGAGTCCGCGTACGCCAACGAGACCCGGCACAGCGACCGCATCTTCGAGACCGAGGATGCCAAGGAAGGACCCCGCGCCTTCGCCGAGAAGCGGCCGCCGCGGTGGCAGGCGCGCTAGCTACCGCGTTTCGCGCTTAACGCGGCGCGTCAGCAGCGACAGGATCCAGCTCACGAGCGACAACAGGATCGCGGCCCAGATCGCGGTCCACCAGAAGTGGTCGATCTGTAGACCCCAGTGGGTGGTGTTCTCGGTGATGCGGGCGGTAATCCACAGCATCAGCGCGTTGACGACGACGTGGAAGAGTCCCAGCGTCAGGATGTACAGCGGGATCGACAGGAGCTGCACGATCGGTTTGATGATCGCGTTGACCAGACCGAAGAGCACCGCGACGGCGAAGATGATCGCGATCCGCTGTACGTCATTGTGGCCGCCCACAAATTGCAGCCCGTGGACGAACTTGGTGACAACCCAGAGGGCGAATCCGGTCAGGCCGGCGCGAATGAGGAAGGGTCCCATGATCGCGCCGCTTCAGTTGAGCCCGTAGAAGCGCTGCGCGTTCAGCCCACCGATTTTCTCGCGCGCCTCTTCGCTGATGTCCGTGCGGGTTCGCAAATGTTTGGTGCTTTCCGGCCATTCGCCATCCCAGTGCGGGTAGTCGCTGGCGAACATGATGAAGTCGTCGCCGAGCACGTCGATCACCCCGGGCAGGATCGGCTCCTCGGGCTCGCATGTCACCCAGATGTTGCCGGCGCGCAGGTACTCGTGCGGGTCGCGGCGCCAGCCGCGCTCCACCCAGTCGCCGCGCTTCTCGTAATGCTCGTGCAGGCGATCCATGAAGAACGGCACCCAGCCCGCGCCCGCCTCCAGGAAGGCGACGCGCAGGTCGGGATGGCGCTCGAAGACGCCGCCGGAGACGAGCGCCGTCATCGCGGTCATCTGGTCGAACGGAAAGCTGATGCAGTGCACCTGGATGTAGTTGGTGAACCGGTCCACACCGATCTTCGGCAAGTGAATGCCGGGGGCGCCGTGAATGCCCAGCGGCATTCCAAGCTCGACCGCGGCGGCGTAGAACGGGTCCAGGTCGGGGTGGTCGAGGTTGCGGGTCTTCAGCGCCGGCGGGACCAGCGTCGCCACCAGGCCCAGCTCCTTGGCCTCGCGCATGACGTCGATGGCCGCCTGGCCATGTTCGATCGGGGTCACCGCGACGCCGCGCAGCCGGCCGTCGGTATCCGCGCAATAGTCCGCGATCCATCGGTTGTAAAGCCGCGCGAATCCCGCGGCGAACTCCGGATCCTCCAGGCTGGGTGCGCACAACCCCAGGCTGGGATAGAGCACCATCGTGTCGATGTGGTCGAGGTCGGCGTCGCCCACCACACCCTCGGCCGTCCTGCAGTTGATGTTGGGCGCCTTGGTAATCCCGTGCTCGGGTGGACACCCGGCTCCCGGGCCCTCGTCCTCGGGGTAATAGCGGCCCTCGATCATCAGCCGTAGCCGCCTGTCGGTGCTGGGTTTGACGTGATCCGGCCAGCGTTTGATCGCCTCGATCGCCAGCGTCGGATTCTCGGCGACGTGTCCATCGGCATCGATGATTCGCATATCGGGAACTTACTCGCGCGAGTTGCGCTCGCGCCATGGCGCCGCGTGCGCCACGATGCTCAGGTGACAACGCAAAAGTCCCAACAGCTCACCGGCGATCAGCGGAACTCGTTCATCGCGGCATTGCTGGGCTGGACGATGGACGCCTTCGACTACTTCATCGTGGTGTTCGTCTACGCCGATATCGCAAAGGAATTCCACCGCAGCACGGCCGAGGTCGCGTTCCTCACGACGGCCACCCTGGCGATGCGCCCGGTGGGCGCGCTGGTGTTCGGGCTGTGGGCCGACCGGGTCGGTCGACGACTCCCGCTGATGGTGGACGTGCTCTTCTACTCGATCGTCGGATTCCTGTGTGCGTTCGCGCCCAACTTCACCGTGCTGATCATCCTGCGGCTGCTCTACGGCATCGGCATGGGCGGGGAATGGGGGCTGGGTGCGGCGCTGGCCATGGAGAAGGTTCCCGTGGAGCGTCGCGGCTTTTTCTCCGGGTTGCTGCAGGAGGGCTATGCCTTCGGCTACCTGATGGCGACGCTGGCAGCACTGCTGGTGATGGACGTGTTGGACCTGTCGTGGCGCTGGTTGTTCGGACTGTCCATCATCCCGGCGCTGGTCAGCCTCATCATCCGGTACCGGGTGAAGGAATCAGAGGTGTGGGAGGCCGCGCAGGACCGGATGAAGCTCACCAGCACCAGGATCCGCGACGTGCTGCGCGACCCGGCGATCATCCGCCGGTTCTTTTATCTGGTGTTGCTGATGACCGCGTTCAACTGGATGAGCCACGGCACCCAGGACGTCTACCCCACCTTCCTGAAGGCGACGGTCCACGACGGCGCGGCCTTGTCCAGCACGACCGCCAAGTGGATCGTGGTGGTGTACAACGTCGGCGCCATTATCGGCGGATTGTTCTTCGGCTCGATGTCGCAACGGTTCAGCCGGCGCTACACCGTCGTGTTCTGCGCTCTGTTGGGACTGCCGGTCGTGCCGCTGTTCGCCTTCTCGCGCACCGCGGCGATGTTGTGCCTCGGCTCGTTTTTGATGCAGGTCTGCGTGCAGGGCGCCTGGGGCGTGATTCCCGCGCATTTGACCGAGCTGTCGCCGGATGCCATCCGCGGCCTCTACCCCGGCGTGACCTATCAGCTCGGTAACCTGCTGGCGGCGTTCAACCTGCCGATCCAGGAACGGCTGGCCGAATCGCACGGCTATCCCTTCGCGCTGGCGGCGACGATCGTGCCGGTGCTGATCGCCGTGGCTTTCCTGACATTGATTGGCAAGGACGCCACGGGAATTCGTTTTGGTACTGCCGAAACCGCCTTTGTTCCAACGGAAGTGAAGTGAGCTAGCCGTTTCCGGGCTCGCTGAGGGCGCGCAGCAGCATATGCATCGCCACGGTTGTGGAGCGCTCTCGGATGTCGGATCGGTTCCCGGGTAGCCGGATGGTTCTCGTGTTGGTTGGGCCGTCTGCGAGCATGACGGTGAAACATACTGTGCCGACTGGCTTTTCCGGCGTTCCCCCGCCCGGGCCGGCGATCCCGGTGACGGCGACGGCGGTGTCGGCGGCGAAGCGCTTTAACGCGCCGGCCGCCATCGCCTCGGCCACCGGCTCGGACACCGCGCCGTGTTGTTCGATCAGGGCGGGGTCCACACCGAGCAGGTCCGTCTTCGCCTCGTTGGAGTAGCTGACCACGCCGCCCATCACGTAGTCCGACGACCCGGGCCGGTCGGTGAGGCGCGCGGCGATCAGCCCCGCGGTGCAGGATTCCGCGGTCGCAATACGGCGGCCGTTCAGCGATTTCGCGACGAGATCGTCGACGTTGGAACCGTCTTCGGAGTAGAGCTGATGTCCGTGCTTGTCGCGCAGCAGCTGCGTCAGGGCTGCGTACGCGTCGGCGGCGTCGGGCTCGTAGCGGGTCACCATCTCGATTTCCCCGCGCCGCAGGCAGGTGGTGATTTCGAGCTTTTCGAAGCCGGGGACGGATTGTTCTGCGCCGCGCAGGCTTTCGGCTAGTCCCGACTCGGGCAGCCCGAACATCCGAATGGTCTCCTGCCGGTAGACCGTGCGGCCGGCGAGCGCCTCCTGTGCGGTCGGCGTCTGAATCGCCTTGTGCCACATAGGCTGAAGCTCGCGCGGCGGACCCGGTAGCACGATCACCGCCGGTTTTCCGGGCACCACCACACCGGGTGCGGTGCCGACGGGATCGATGGTTTGCGCCCCGACCGGGATCAGGGCCTGCTTGCGGTTGGCGGCCCTGATCGAGTCGAAGGTGCCCGGATCGAACGCCGGATTGCGCCCCATCAAAGTCTTGAGGATGTTGGCGATCCGGTTCTCGAGCGCGTCGTCCAGCACCAGCTCGCGCCCGCAGAAGCGCGCCACCACCTCGACGGTCATGTCGTCGGCCGTCGGGCCCAGGCCGCCGCTGGTGACGATCAGGTCCACACCCTGATCGGCCATGAAGCGCAGCTGGGCTTCGATGTCGGCGGGACGGTCGCCGCAGATCGTGATGTGGGCCAGCTCGACGCCCAGCTCCAGCAGCCGATCGGCGATCCACGGGCCGTTTCTGTCCTGGACCCGCCCGGTCAGGACTTCGGTTCCGGTGACGACGATGCCCGCGCGTGCGCTCACCGGCATGAGCCTACGCATCAACTAGCCTGAGGCCGTGGCTGGGAAGTCTGGGGCGCCGCGGATTCGCTACGCCAAATGCGGAGACCCCGACTTGGAGATGGACATCGCCTATCAAGTCTTCGGCGAAGGCTCGGTTGACCTGGTCCTGCTCGCGGGACCGTCGATACCGATCGACTCCATCGACTCCGAGCCCTCGCTGTATCGCTTCTACCGGCGTCTGGCGTCGTTCAGCCGGGTGATCCGCTTCGATTTCCGCGGCATGGGCCTTTCGTCGCGTGTCCCCTCACTGGAGATGATCGGGCCGAGGTTCTGGGCCGAGGACGCGATCGCGGTGATGGATGCGGCCGGCTGCGGGCAAGCGGCCATCGTCGCAACGAGCTACAACGCGATGAGTGGACTCGTGCTGGCAGCCGACTACCCCGAGCGGGTGCGCAGCCTGGTGATCATCAACGGTACGGCGCGGGTCTCGTGGGCGCCCGACTACCCGGCTGGCGCCCGGCCCCGCGCCACTGACCCTTTCACGACGGTCGCTATGGAGCCAGACGCGGTGGAGCGGGGTTTCGACGTGCTGGGGATCATCGCGCCGAGCGTTGCCGGTGACGAGGCGTTCCGGGCGTGGTGGGACACCGCGGGCAACCGCGCGGCCTCGCCGAGCATGGCGCGTGCCGTGAGCAAAGTCGTGACGGAAGGCGACGTCCGCGACACACTCGCGCGCGTCGCCGCGCCGACGCTGATACTGCAGCGTGAGAGCGTTAAGTTCATCCCGCCCGACAATGGCCGTTTCCTCGCCCAGCACATCGCCGGGTCGCGCTATGTCGAACTGCCGGGCGAAGATTCGCTGTACTGGGTTGGCGACGCCGGCCCGATGCTCGACGAGATCGAGGAGTTCATCACCGGCGTACGCGGCGGCTCCGAGGCCGAACGGGTGCTCACCACGATCATGTTCACCGACATCGTCGGCTCGACGCAGCGCGCGGCCGCGCTCGGCGACGATCGCTGGCGGGACCTGCTCGACAACCACGACAGGATCGTGCGTCACGAGCTTGGCCGGTTCGGCGGTCGCGAGGTGAATACCGCCGGTGACGGATTCGTCGCGACGTTCACCAGTCCCAGCGCCGCTCTTGCGTGTGCCGACGACCTCGTCGACGCGGTGCGTGTGCTCGGAATCGAAGTGCGGGTCGGCATTCACGCGGGCGAGGTCGAGGTGCGCGGCGCCTTGAAAAGTGATGTCGCCGGCCTGGCGGTGCACATCGGTGCGCGGGTCTCGGCATTGGCGGGGCCCAGTGAGGTGCTGGTGTCCTCGACGGTTCGCGACATCGTCGCCGGCTCACGGCGCAGGTTCGCCGAGCGCGGTGAGCACAAACTCAAAGGTGTGCCGGGTCAGTGGCGTCTCTATGCACTTGAGCGCCAGCAGGTGAGGGCCCCGCCGTAGCGGCGGCATTGTCCGAGTCGGGATCGGGAACGCCGTAGTTGCCGTTTGGTGGTGGCCGTACGCCGTGTTGAGTGCGGCAGGTGTCGATCAGGCCTATTTGCCTGGGCCGCCGGGCTGGCCGGGTTGGCCGGGTTGACCGGGTTGACCGGGTTGACCATGCTGGCCGCCGGGTTCGCCACCTAGGCCACCTGCCCCGGGCTCGCCACCGGGGCCACCCGCGCCGGGCGGGCCCCCGGCCCCTGGCGTCCCGCCC
>Ga0075363_100000081_pt1 | contig 20237 bp, 16 predicted proteins | sample EndMetdeltDD1763_FD_71470 | JGI IMG/M metagenome (GOLD analysis project Ga0075363, IMG submission 71470) | Populus endosphere microbial communities from Tennessee, USA - Endosphere MetaG P. deltoides DD176-3 | ecosystem: Host-associated > Plants > Roots > Endosphere | place: USA: Tennessee...
GTTCCAGAAAGATGATCAGTCCGAGAGGGTTGGAGAGAAGAGAAAGCGGTCAAAATCTCTCTGATTTGATCACCGAGCAGTCGGACGACTTTTCAGTAACCCAGGATTACCTTGTAGCTTCTTTCGCACCCCCTACATCCTTCGGAGGTGGAAGAAAGGTAACTAACTATAGAATATATATAGTTAGTTAAGTAGGGCCCCAGAACGCTAAAAAGGTGGGGGAACAAGAGTTGTCACGATAGGAAAGAGAAATGACTATAAGTAACCAACGATTCTCTCTTCTTAAACAACCTATATCCTCCACACTTAATCAGCATTTGATAGATTATCCAACCCCGAGCAATCTTAGTTATTGGTGGGGGTTCGGTTCGTTAGCTGGTATTTGTTTAGTCATTCAGATAGTGACTGGCGTTTTTTTAGCTATGCATTACACACCTCATGTGGATCTAGCTTTCAACAGCGTAGAACACGTTATGAGAGATGTTGAAGGGGGCTGGTTGCTCCGTTATATGCATGCTAATGGGGCAAGTATGTTTTTCATTGTGGTTTACCTTCATATTTTTCGCGGTTTATATTATGCGAGTTATAGCAGTCCTAGGGAATTTGTTTGGTGTCTCGGAGTTGTAATCTTCCTTTTAATGATTGTGACAGCTTTTATAGGATACGTACTACCTTGGGGTCAGATGAGCTTTTGGGGAGCTACAGTAATTACAAGCTTAGCTAGCGCCATACCTGTAGTAGGAGATACCATAGTGACTTGGCTTTGGGGTGGTTTCTCCGTGGACAATGCCACCTTAAATCGTTTTTTTAGTCTTCATTATTTACTCCCCTTTATTTTAGTAGGCGCCAGTCTTCTTCATCTGGCTGCATTGCATCAATATGGATCAAATAATCCATTGGGTGTACATTCAGAGATGGATAAAATTTCTTTTTACCCTTATTTTTATGTAAAGGATCTAGTAGGTTGGGTAGCTTTTGCTATCTTTTTTTCCATTTGGATTTTTTATGCTCCTAATGTTTTGGGGCATCCCGACAATTATATACCTGCTAATCCGATGTCCACCCCGCCTCATATTGTGCCGGAATGGTATTTCCTACCGATCTATGCCATTCTTCGTAGTATACCTGACAAATCGGGAGGTGTAGCCGCAATAGCACCAGTTTTTATATGTCTGTTGGCTTTACCTTTTTTAAAAAGTATGTATGTGCGTAGTTCAAGTTTTCGCCCGATTCACCAAGGAATCTTTTGGTTGCTTTTGGCGGATTGCTTACTACTAGGTTGGATCGGATGTCAACCAGTGGAGGCACCATTTGTTACTATTGGACAAATTTCTCCTTTTGTTTTCTTCTTGTTCTTTGCCATAACGCCCATTCTGGGACGAGTTGGAAAAGGAATTCCTAATTCTTACACGGATGAGACTGAGCACACCTGATCAATGAAAAATTCTGACACCAATCATTTACAAATGAGTATTACACCAAGAATTGACAAGCGGATGAGTTCTCTAGTTGGCTATGTTGATATAGCTTAGATAGGGAAAAGAGACTGATTTTCGTACGCAAAAGCCCGCTATTAGTTGAGTGTCCCAGTCACCTTCCAACTCCAACCCGAGTGAAAGCAATTGATTGGATCACGTCAGCTGACCCACCACCTGTCCGGTCTAAGCTACAGTTGAACCGGTTTCTTTTCTTTCTCTATTTTACCCTGAAAGCATCCGAGCCAGCAGGAGAAGCACAAGCAAGGGCTTCCCCCCCAGCTAGATCTAGAGTGCTAGTTTCCAGTGATCGTTATCTTCATCCATCGCAGTTTTCTTTCTTGTATTTTGAACGGCGGCTTCAATCAAATCAAGCTCAACTTGGTCAGGGAATGAGAATCATTCTGCTTTATCCAGCTCTTCCTGAGTCGTGGTACGTATCCGCCTTAGATTCAGCTTCTGCGTCTGCAGACTAGTATACGTATTGAGATTCAGAGGTTCCTTAGTAGTTTGGTTTGGAATTGAATGACGAATCGTCATTTCCTCTGTTGACTTAACTGAAAGCTTCGCTTCTATTCTCGAGCAAGACCCCCCTCTTCCTGATAGGGCTAGTCCCCAAGACCAAGGGTGACGGAAATGCTTCTCGACAGATTTTCAAGAAAAACACCTTTTTTTTGGAGGAAGCGAGTGAAAAGAAGCAGAATACTTGGAGTGAGTTAAAAAGCGTAATAGAGAGAGCCAGTATACAAAGAACGAGTCAAAAGAGAGGCTAAAGAAGCTATCTTTTCCTTTTCTTTCCTTTGGGAGTGATCTATGAGTGCTACGTGTTTGAATGATCGTGAGCTCTACCCGGGTTATCAGTTGCGTGGGTCAATTCGTCTTGTCTGAATCAATTTCAAAGCATGAATGTTCCTTCATGTTGGCGCGGTACTTTCGATTCAACCTGAAAATGCGTCCTTTACTTCGAATCGTCTCTTTGGTAGATTCTTTCATATATAAAAAGTAGAAGCTTCTGTAGATAAACTGCAGGTTCTGCTGGGGTAGCTGTTCCCCGGGATTGGTAATCAGTCTTGCTATTGACGTTCGAGCTCGAAAGAGTGGGAGCGAACGGATGCTGTTTAGGGTGACTCGCTTTGAGCGTGAGATTCTCCTTAGCATGAAAATCCCTGAATCGACATCCATCTCGATCTACTAAACTTTTTCAAGAACCTGGCAGCAACACAGAACAACTGGGAGAAGGAGTGTCGACCCCTATAGCAGAAGGTTGTTAGACTGGCCTCTGAGTGGAATATTATCCTGCAACCATGTGTTGCAGACCAGTTACAGGTTGGTAAAACCTTGCTTGCTTACCGTAGCCTTCGGCTACGGCCAACGGAACGGGCTCGGGCGACGGATCAATAGTCGACTCCGGGTGGGCATGAGAATGAAAGACTGTAAGTGGTCCGCATGAGAAGTCAGGGAATCGACTATGTCTAAATAGAATAGTGAGTGCCGGATTCTTACGAGTGGAATCTTGAATGCTGTAACCGGGGTAGGTGAACGAATGAAGTGATTTACGAGTGACGTCTGCTTGGAGTTCCCGCTTTATTTCCCGGGTCGGGAATACAGGATCTCAGGCTTTCTTCCTATTGGCGAATGCTAGTCTCTTGTTGTTACCGATGTCGGCTCCATGGGCTTTGTCTAAACTAACCGAGTAGCTAGAGTATAGTTAGTCGCTAGGGAAGATAGCCCAGGGAAGAGACCCATACATGAGGGCGAAACCAAGATACATGAGTTCGCAACCCTTGAAGGAATAATATGAATAAGACAAAACGAATAGCCAAACCGATATCCAAGAGAATACCACCTTAAAGATAAAGAAATACCAGAAAGCCATACCAGCTTGAATGCAACAAGGGGGAAGAACCAATGATCGTATTGAGTCCCTCACCATGAAAGTAAAGAGACTCAGGGGAGATCCAGCAAGTGAATCAACTGACTCTCTTGAAAACGGGATTACTCCTCCGAGTGAGCGGACGAAGAATTAGTCTGGACTGAAATCCCTTCACCATCCCATCAAAGAAGATGGGTATCTCCTTGGCAGGGTTGGATTGGTTGATGTCAGAGAAGTGGAAGGTTCAGACTTGGAGAAAGAATCGAGGAGGGACTTTTCTCTCTCTGCTGGACTGGAAGTCGAGTTCTGTCTGACCGTCCTTCCCCTTTCGATAAAGTGGCATTCTTCTCCTTTTGCGGCTTCCACTCAACTGAGCTCCCTGAAGTCGAAAAAACTTCCTTGGTTGATGGCATTGAATGAGCCAAATCCCGATAGTCAAAACTCACGTAATCGTAATAAGAAGAGCTGGCGTCGCGCCCTCCTCCTTCGCTTCTTCAGAAGTGGCGATCCATTCTATGCCGGTGCCGGTTTTCGATTGGCTTTCAGCCGCTCTGATTCCTTGCCTAACCCGTAACCCGACCTGGCCACAGGAATCAAGTATGTCTTTCCCACAGTGCAGTTGAAGTAGGTCAGTTCCTTTCTTCTCGTCTACCATGACTGCTAGTCAAAGCTCTGAGAACGGCCCGTGTTGAGTTCCCTTCTTGCCCTCATCTCCTCATATCCCGGACTCCATGAGAAAAGGGTAGAACTCATGCTTTGAGTTTGCTGACTTGATCAAGTCTGTCTGTCCTGTCTTCTTGCTTGCTTGCTTGATTGCTGTCTTCTCTTCTGGCTACTCCATGCGGCTAGAATGCGGCTAGTAGTCCTAGTCGGAACTCCTTGCTTCACGGAGTCTTAGACAGCTCATCTTCTCCCATTCCGTGCCTGGTTATGTCAAACTATCTGTGATCTCTTTCCCCGGAGATAGGTACACGCGTAATAAAAGAAAGCTTTGACAGATCCAACAAAGACCTGGGAATTAGATCCTGGTACTTTTCTCCCTCTCCTTCGTCGGGCTTGGTCGTTTAACTCCCGTCTCGCTTTCCTTCCGGATATCTGACGGTCTATTTCGCCGATAAGACAGATCCATCGATCACGTTAAGTGCACAGAGCTAGACCCCTCTCGGGTTGGTCGCTTTTCGATGAAGCCTGCACCTACTGGGAAAAAGGAAAAATAGACCGTCGAATACTAGAATTGGTTGTTACAGAATCTGCTGTTTGAGAATCAGCTGAAACAGGATTTTTATGTCACTTAGGAAAGGAAATTGAATTTATGCCAGTTAATCCAATAGTATGTATAAGAAGAGTGCCAGACCAGAAGAGGTTTCACATTCATCTCGGGAGCAGAAAACTAGTAAAGGCACTCGATTAGCCGGGTTTAACGCTACGATACGACCCTTATTCCAAAAGGTTGAAAGGGTTGGTGCTAACTCTGCATCGATTCCGCCCATTGCAAGAAGACGGGGTTAGCCTTTCTTTCTTTGACTGTCCAATCTCGGGAAAAGGAACTTACATATGTTTTAAAATGCCCATTCCCGTATTTCCATAAACTGTATGGACGTCTATTAAGGGAAATCAGATTGATGTAAAAATTTCGGGAGGTTTCTGCAAGTAAATCAGAATAGAACAAGGAAGTTTCATCCATTTCTGACTTTACTGAGCGAGGAGGGGAATGCGCTCTTATCTTACTGCTCTAGGTCCGGCAAGCAATGACCGGATAGGCTTTTATCTCGAATGGCGGACAAGCCCTACCTTCTGGCGGTCTACCGATCCGCCAGAGTCTAATCTACTACTAGGCCACCTTGCACTGCTCTTATCTTTTGCTTATGGAGAAAGGTACTTGGTCTTTCTTTTTACATAGAGAAAAATAGGTGAAATCCTCGGTTCCACGCCCCTACTGCTTCCTCAGTCGCCATTTTTGATTGCCTAAAAGCGGCATACCTTCCCTGGTCTTCCAGCTGCATAAGGTAGTTTGCTTGCCCGTCTACCCTAGTGGAGATCTCTCCCTAGGGCCTCTTTCTCCTGAGCTAGGCTAAATAAAAGAGAAGTACAAGATAGCTCCGAAGGCTTTCTTCTTCTGCAGCTATTTCCCCAAGGCGGGTGTTGGTTTGTCATGAAGATCTTGTCGTGGAACGTGAGAGGAGAACCCAATTAAGAAAAAAAGTGGGGGTTAAAGGGGCGTTGAGGAAACTAAAGGCCGATATTGTTCTTATTCAGGAATCAAAGCTTTCTTCGGTGGACGGTGCTACAATAAGGGGGGTGTGGAAAGTGAATCGGTGTGGTTTGATTAGTGTGGATGCTCAAGGAACTGCGGGGGGTCTAATTTCGATGTGGTGCTCTAAGTCCGTAGTTATGGAGAATAGCTGGAATGGGAAGTCCACCTTCAAGGAAGAACTACAAGACGATAAATCGTCTTCTCTTATCGTCTTCTACCTTAGATTATACATGTCCCTCTCGCTCTTTGATTGAACTCATTTAGTCACTTTGCTCTGTTCATAGCTCTTCTTTTCGCTTCTACAAGGCTGCGCCTCTTTCTTCTTTTCTGAGTCAATCCATAGGGGAAAACCCTGAAATCCATAGTAGCTGACGATTATGTGCCAAATTGAGAGAAAGGGGCCGCTCGCCTCCTAGTTGTTCTGGATCGAGAGACCAGTTGGCTCTTCCTGCGGCCAGGCATAAATTAGTAATTCCTCCAATCTCCTTAAACCCGAAAGGCTGGGCTGACTTCATCGCCCGGTCAGTCCTCGAACCTTGATTCATCTAGTTTTCTCAGTCACAGGTTGGAAATCGGCTTTAAGCGAAAATCCCGGTCTTTCTAAATGATTCTACTTTTGTTTGATCCCAATCGATGAAAGGGTAATCCCGAATCTTTGGTTTGGCAGAGTGAGACCTTTATCCTTTATCCCATCTACCTTTCCGGGGACTTCTACTCACTGGAGGAATTCCCAATCATAGATAGAGGAAAGGTTGAATGCTGCCCTCTTCCTCTGACCCCGAATCATTCTTTCAACCTTCGGCCAGGCGCCTAACTAAGAGGAAGCTCCTGAAGCTAGCATCTGACCGAAATCGGATTGACTTTTCGTGCTGTTGAATTGAATGGCCTAGGAGTGAAGTTCAAGGGCTTGGCTTGAAGGCTCAGATTCCGTATCGGCAGTTTGTTCATCAAGCCTATTCTCGAGCCTATATCTACTCTCTTTTCTTTTAGAGGCGTACCTCTCCACGAGATCGAACACTTTACCAAGGATTGAATCCAAAAGCAAGAACTCGGTTTGGGTGAAGGTTCATCTTCAAATCTGTCTCCTTGTCATGAACAAACGACTTTCTCTACATTAGAGCGCAAGGTGCGCAGAAGATTCATTTAGGTAAGCACACTAGAAGGAAAGGACTTGTCTTGTCTGGACTTCCTATGTCTTGCTGCCTCCGCTTGAATCAGGAGGAGAGGAGAGCATTCTTCTACAAAAAGAAGAAAACGATTATTGCGAATAATGAGACGCTACCCTTGCCTTGAGGAAGATCTGCGAACCGCGATCGAGGGAAGGCGGATCTCTATGAGAACGGGTGGTCTACGATCAGCACCTTACCTTTCAAGCGTAGTAGATCAGACTGGGATTGGGCATCAGTCAGTCTTAGATGTCCCAAAAAGGTCTCGTCAAAGGCCTATCTTTTGGCATTAAAAGACGAGTTAGCAGGATTCGCAGGCGAGACACAGATATTGAATTAAGAAAGAGAGGTTATGAAGTAAACATAAACAGGAAAGACCAGATCAACCAGCCGGCAAGCGCAACTAGTCTTTTTCTTTTCGAGAGGGATTACTTGCTAACGGTTTTCTCCCGAAATGCCCGAATTGCACTAGTATCAGGAACATGCCCAGAAATGGTTGTTTTCGCACGTTAATAACTCTAGCTTTTAAGCCAAAGAAAGAAGCAATCATACTCCTTGGAACAGAAAGATATTGCACTTCAAAATCGTTACTAGAAGCATTGCAAGCGCACTTCCTATCTAGGCAAACCAAACTCTAAAAAGCACTTCCCTCCCGGCTAGCCTTGCAAGAGCGGGTGTGCGGGAGAATAGAGCTGAGCATCAAAGCTGCAAGACAGAAGGAAGGTTCCTGCGTGCAGGAAAGCTTTTTCACCGTCCATTGGGTATTTATCTCTATCTCGCTCTCCCAACTCATACTTATGATAGGCGGGCTCAATGCCAGACTTTAGCAGCGTCTTGAAATCCTAATTGCCATGGTTCCGCTGCATCACAAGAAATAGATGGGTCAAGTGAGTTGTGTGGATCAACAGCAGCATCAACTGCTGCTTCTGGGCTTGCATTCAGCTCCAAGCCTTCTTGCTTCCCTTCCCGGGCACATCATCCATCCTTAAATCATCCGTGTCTACACTACTTATCTTAATCTGGGTATTACTACAGCAGATACAGGATATGCCGTCGATTCTAGAATTACAGTTAGCATAGTTTATAGGGGGGGTTTCTTTGTTAGAACAACAGCCGCTAAAACAGGTACTAATGGCAGCGAAAACAGATTTTAGCCTGTGAAATAAGTAAATTTATCCATGATATTTGAGAAAAAAGAAATTCATATTCACACCTTAGCGGCCTCTCCATACTCGTCTACCTAACAGGGGTCGACCACTATTTCCAAAGTACCAGCCTTACGGATTCAGGCGGCCATAGTAATACGAAAGTCCCGTGTATAAGAGCTCTCGCTCAACGGATCACTATGTAAAGCGTCTTTCGGAGAGAGCGTATTACCAATCCGAGATCTTTTCCACTATAGGATAGGAAAAAAAAGGGCCTTTCGGCTATGTTTACTTTGTCATCAAGGGGCGGAGCGAAGTAACTAGGCGGAGATGCAGGATCGCTGTAAGTCATTTCTCATAGAAGAGAATCTTATCATATCATTGAGAGTCTGATTCCCCTTTGTTCAAGTCCGAGGTCGTGTCTCCTTAGCTAGGGCGCCGAAGTTAGTAAATCACGAATACGAGTTAGACTGGACCTTTACGAAGGTCATGCTTTCTTTCGAGGCTCAAGCTTTCTAGTAGCTTTGACTAACACGAGTCTTTGTAACCGAAAAAGTAGACATGCCATGCCCTAGGATTAGGATGGAGTAGTAAGCTCTTGAGATCTTATCCGGTTCGGAGGTTGTTCCGCGTTTGCACAGTTCAAGGCTTCCTCCCACAAAGCCGCACCGAAGCACAGCTTGGAAAGCTTGGGATGGAATAGGATCCGGTCATGCGATCCAAGCGCTTTAGTAGATTGCTGGACCAAGGTTCCGAGCGTAGAATCGAATCTGCTCTAGTATCCGCTAACAGATCAGTAGGCTCTGACAGCCTCCTCTCTTCTGCTAAGGCATGAAAAATGGAAACTCTAAAGTAAAGATGGAATCCGCCTCCGATCTGGCTTTCAAACTCTCAATTGAATAATTTAAGAAAGAAACCTCCTTGAAAGGGTCTCATCCTCCTCCGAACCTTTGTAATTGGCTTCGACCGTAGTCTGAATCTTTGGCCGCCTTTCGCTCCAACTAAATTGTTGTTTTCTACTGGCTGGCGTCCTTAGGAGGTCTTCTTCGAGATGTAATTTACTGCTAAACCTCCTCCTTGAGAAAGCTGGCTTGCATAACGAGAGAAGCGCGTAATGGCTCTAAGTGCGAGCGCGTGCGCTACTACTCTACTACATCAACAATAAAAAAGAGGTGACGAAGCACAATTAGCGTAACATAAGGGAAAGCAGCTAGCGCGAAACGAAAGCAAGGGCTAAAGGTGGGCTCAGGGAAGGAATTCAAAGCCGGGACTATAGGGCATGAGACTCGGATCTAGGATCAAAACACTCACATCCTCCGGGCTCTCATTCAGATTCAGTCAATTCAAACAAGCTCGGAAGCGGACCTCAAAGCCGACCTAAGCTTTGGTAAAGCCTCGTGATTAGAGGGGGGGCTACTAACTAAAGAAATAAACTTTTAAAGGACTAGACTAAGGACACTGACTGACCTATATAATAAGAGATATAACCAAAATGTTGTTACCGCACTTCTGAGCCGGCTCTCGGAAGAGTTACCCTACCTCGGATAGGGACAAAGGGAAGGCTAGCACCAAAGCGAAAGACCTACTTCAAGGCAAGGAGAGCAGGAGCAATAGACTGCATTAGTGAAGGAAGTATGGCATCAAATCAAAGGGCGCTTATCCCGCTAATCGTAGGTCTTGGTAAGTACCTGACAGACCTAAGGCTTGTAACTGAACTTCAAGCTGGGGAAGGAAAGCAAGGAACTGATACGCAAAACTAACTGGCAAGCAAAGCACAAAAGGCACTCCTTACCTTAGGCCTCATCAATCGAGGAAGGAAGCATTCCAATCGTTGAAAAAGCCTTCTTGCTATTGGGCGGGCTTTCATCGGCCTTTGGGTTGGGATGGGATATTTGATTGAATCAGAGAATCGGTTCTTACAGTGCCCGGAATTGGACAAATAGCTCTTTGAAGGTGCAGATGAATTGAATTAGACAAAAAAGAATAGGAGGGGGAGGATTCTGTCACCACAGTCTTAGACTTCCTCTAGGGCCAATAGACTCTCGCGCCTTAGGACTGCGAATATCCCTAGTCTTAGAGCTTGGCTAGTTACTTCTATTAAGGTGATGGCACAGTCTTAGTTCAAACCCGGGATAACTTTCATCTAGCTTGTGAAGGAGTTGATTACCCCTCGTAAGGCCTCCCAATAATAGTTCAGTCGGCGGCGTGGAGAAGTAACTAGGCCAATGCCAATGAAGGAATAGCGCGACGCCTTGGAAAAGCAAAACTGATTAGCTTCCCTTTGGGCGTTAAGTTCCTTACCTTCTAAGGATCTTCTACTTATAGGTAGGCTTGCCTAAGGCGAAAAAGTCCCTGGGGCGCCACGTGAAAGCTTGAGTAAAGCAAGGTTCGCAAGACACTCAGAAATAGCTGCAATCCGTACAGCCTGAGCTACCGTAGCTACTGTTATACCGTTCCCGCCCTACGACTAGTAGTGCGCTCACTCCCGGCTAAACACTAAGCTAATAGGGGGATATTCTTGGGTAGGGATGAAACTCAATAGCCCTACTATGCTCACTCAGCCCTACGCTTTTAGTGCATCCGGGCTAGAGAGCGATTGAGCACCCTCTCCAATCTTCGGAGCAGCAGCAGACGATTCCTTCCATCAATGAATGTGCTTGCTAAAAGCACTCCAATAAGCCTACCATATAACAGATCTTCCAGCAATCCCTACCTACGCAGGGAATGAATTCATACTACCACACGCTCATCCAATCACTTCTTACCAGCGGGTTAACCTCTCATTAGCAAGGAAAGCAGTTAATGGACATATCTCACAAGTAGTCGCTAGACTGACTAATTCAGTCTAATTGGCCTATAGGTCTTAGAGACTCTTCCTAGTGCAGCGTTGATAAGCTAGTTCCGTGCTAGCAATTGTCGGCGTAACGGGTGTTTTCTATACTATTCTTCAACATGGAATACCCTCTCCCCCCCAAGCTGTCTTCTCCCCCTAGCTGTCCAGATAGTCGGATCCAACATCTAGGAATGAAGCCATGGGTGGTTCTTTGGATTGGCCTACTTGGAAGAATGACCTCTCCCTTTCTTTTGCGTTATTTCACAACGGAATCGCCGCGGGGAATACGCTATTCAACGTCTTCTCCGCTCGTGTATCCCTCTTTTACGAGTGGTTTAATGCGATTCTTGCTGATTCTTCTCAATGGAATTCTTTTGTTGCACTATGTTACTTACGCGAAAAATGATTGTTCTTTCTTCTGGTTTTCTCATTCTAGCTATGTTTTGGAAGCAATCTCGCAAGCTTTTTCACTTATTAGACACAGAGCTAAGCAGGAGACTCCTATAACAGCAAATCCCCCTTTTTTAAATCAAGAGGGTCAAAGCCTGATCCATGAGCTCCTTCCCTTAGTTTTTCTTTTAGCTCGTCTTGTAACTGCTGATGTTGTATAAGATTGGCATTGTTCAAAACATCATTAATTTCCTCCCTGTATAAATTCCTAATTACTATATCTTTCACATTCTGAACCCAATCATGATTTAGGGAATCCAAGGTCGGTAAATAAACCATTTGGTCTGGGAGAAATACCCACCATAAGATGAATCCTATTATCAAAGAAGATATCATTTTCGATTTAAGAAAGCTTATTTTTCTGATTTGAAAGTCCGGCATCAAAAAACGCTTCATCTTGTGTTCTTTGTTCCTTTTTATGTATTCTTATAGCATCGAGCAACCCTGGTCTTATTTCGTGTAATTGTTCTTCGCTCTTTATTTTATTATTATCCTTCGTAATAATATTCTCGGTTGGAGGTAATTTAGCTAATAGTGGTAAAATATAATGAATTCCTTTTAAGGTCCCAAAAGCAAGTTTTTTCCCTAGATCCGTAAAGGAATCCGCCATATAATTTTCAGTAATAGGTTTTCTGAGTTTATAATTCCACATTGAAAGTGGGGATTCTACTTGTTTTTCATATGTAATCCGCTCCATTTTGTGGATAGGTCCTTGCCTTTTCAGCTTCGCTTCCTCTTCTGGTGCCTCTTCTACTGATTAGGGGTTCGCTTTCGCTTGACTCTCTTTAACTTCTGTCTTTCACTCCCGAAGCCCTTTCCTTTTCTGACTTCCTTCCTCTTTTTCCTGAAGTGACTTGACTGCCTTCCTACGTTTGGGGCAAATAGCAAAGGTAAGACAAGCTAGGCATAATGAAATTCTGTCTCGGTCTCCAGGCGGCCTCTGCAGCAGACTCCTATCCTATTCATTCTTTCCTCTCTTGAGCTTTTGCTCTTTCCTCTGGACCCTCAAAAACTAGGGTTCCAAACCTTAGCTCGGCTAAATGGCTCAATGAACAGGCATCGAGACAATGCACTCTTTGAGAACTTAGAAGGAGAACTTGGAAGAAGCGAGCCCAAACAGCAATGGGACACTAAACAAAATCAATGTTTTATTGGGATCATAACTTGAAGTTTGTGAAGCATATCCTACCGATCGGAACTTAGAATACGCTTCCGTTGTTAGTTGTTATTGTTATGCCTCAATGATGAACTTAGCAATAGGAATAGTTGTCCCAGCCTTAGAACAGGTCCTTGAGTTTGAGTCCCTGTGCATTAGGCCAGTCAGAACAGGAATAGCCATCCCTCGATCCTTTCAGTCTCGAGTCTGTCTTTTCTTTCCAGTAGGCTGGGCCAAGCTAGAAACCTAGGGCACGAGGACCGTTGTAAGAAAGAAATATAGTATATACAACATGCGGACGATCTCACACGTATTGTCATATCGTCCGAATGACCGCTTTACAATTGTTGAGATCCGCTTTTCCGACTAATGACAGAGCTTAACGCTTCTTTCGACTCTCTTCTTACTACGTTGAGCTGCTAACTGCTGTTGCTACTTTTACTCCCCTTCCTCTCGTTTACTCTCTTGGAATGGTCTTTATTAATCAGTCAGAAGATAGTAAAAGAAAGCTATCAATCCCTCGCTTATTCAAAGGGCTGATCCTTACTACAGCAGAGCAGGGAAAAAAAGAAACCCCATAGAGGTAGAGGTGCGCGGAGATCGTACCTGGATTGAGGAATGAGGTACCGAACCCCATTTCCGCTGTCCTCAGATGGCCAACTCGAATTATTCACCATCCCCTATCAAATGGGGCAACACCATATCTGTCATGCTGGACCTTTTTAGTGGGGCTCATAAAAGTTTTCCTTGGATGAACCCTATGCTGCAATACTTCCAACCCTTTTGCTGGCGTCCCTTCACCATTACAATGGGAGCCTAGCCTTAGTAGAAGTGGGTAGAAGACCCCTATGGAAAGGGATGCCCATCCACTCTCTTTCCCCTTAGCTAGGTTCTCTCCCAGCATCAACCCTCATAATAAGAGCAAAGGAACCTACTCAACAAGCAGCTACGGGTACAGCAACAGGAGCATCTAACCCATTAGACCAGTCGAAACCCATTGCCAGGTCGAGATTGATACCCCAAACACTCATCCATTTTCAACTCTACCCCTTCGCTTAACAACAAGGATCGCATGGCCGTACCGTTATTGAAAAAGATCTTCCAGTGGCACGATCAATGAATTTATCATACGCAAAGAAGGTAAAGAGTCCCCCCTAAAGATATGGGGGATTGAGAGTTTCGAGAATCTTCGATAGGGGAGAGAATTCCATAATTCAATAAAATATCTAGTCAAGGGAGAATTCCACTTATTGTTTTTGGCTCGCAATAAAGCTAGCGTCCTGATCGAGCAAGACGTAGTCCTATCTATCCACCTCTCGAATTAGATTTCCTCAGCTTAAGGAAGGTTTGAGTTTGGTAGTAGTCGTATCCTACGTATTCCACTACTGAGATAAGGAACGCCGGTGCAAGGGGCCACCCACCTTTCCCCTTGCCCCTCTCACTCCCTAAGCTAAGGAATGAGAGGGCCTCACTCTTCGATAAGAATACGAATAAGATCAATAAAGGCTAGGTAAACTATGCAATAGCTTCGGCAGAACCAGAAAAAAAAGAATCGAAACGAATGAGGTACGGAAAAACCTCATTAGAATGACTTCTTCCCCTGCTGATAGTAATTAATTACCGTTTTCATTCATAGTGGCGTCATCCCATTCCTTCATAGTAGCCTTGAGAGCATTCTAGCTTCCCGGGCATTTTTTAGATCTAAATTTCGATACATATTCATGGCCTTAGCCATTTTTTCTAATCGATCAAAATCAGAATGTTTTATGTTCTTCTGTTTGCGAAACTAAATTGTATTTAGTTGCAATCTTGGTATGCGCCTGTAGAAAATCACGCAGTTCCCTCTTCATTTCTTCTTGTTTTGCAAACAGGGAAGCCTGCTGTTCTGCGGGCCCTGGTCCCGCTTGCTCCACGACCGACCTGGGATGGTTGACCAGGAGCCACCCCGGTTTCCCCTTGCTGCAGCTGACCCTGGTTTGGGGTCGAAGATGAGACTTCGGGATTGAGCCATTTCTCAATCCACGAGCCACTCCATGTGGATGAGGTTGAAGGTTCGTGGGCCTCCTCCCTTACGGGGGCCCGGGCTGTGGATGGTTCGGGGGCGGAATCTCCTTCCTTCGGGGATGGCAAGTTTAGATATTGCCGCCAATTTCCCGACGAGCTGGAGGATGTAACTTCTTTGTCACCGTCACACTGTGCCCCCGAAGGAGCCATATATGCAACAAAGGGTGTGGCCTCGGCGAAGGCTTGCAAAAGATAAGAAATGGCCAAGGCTAGACCCCCAGAGAAGCCCATTTTTAAAAAGAAAGAAGAGAGGGCGCGGGCCCCCGTGGAGATGAAAGCCTTCGAAAGTAAGGCATGAAAGAAATCCATTCTTACCATAATGAAAAACAAAGAAGAGCACAGAGCGAGAACGGTCAACAGGATGAGGAATGCATAGAAGAAGTGAGGGAGAGAATTTTAAGAATCCTAGAATTCTGCTCCTCTTTATTGAACTAAAAAATCTGGATCTTGAAATCATAAACGACTGCTTATCCAGTTGAGGCATGATAGAAGAATTTCTTTTTTCTCAAATGCCTCAACTGGAGAAAGTCATTTATTTCACACCATTCTTCTGGTTATGTCTTTTCGTCTATTGCCTTTCCCGGGCTTTCCATTTTTTTCCGTTTCATCTGGAAAGTCGGGTCTTTTTTTTTACTATACTAAATTATAAAAGGTTTCTGTCAATTCTCCAGTGGACCCTCTTTTTATTTGTCTGTTTAAAGACAAGCATTATTGTCTTCCAAAACCTAGAGATGCTTGTCTTTAAGCATACTCTATTTGGAATGGCACCCGGGGGGTTACCCGATCTAAATCTTCCCCCCGAGCCTTTAGAGGAGGAGCCCCCTCGGGTCCTAAAAACTAGGGAACTCCCCTTAAGTCGGGAGGAAATTCTCGCTATAAAAAATCTTCAAGTCTTTGAGCGCCAAATGCGCAAGAAGGTTTTTTATATGCTTAAACCCTTGGAATTCCCCGTTGAAAGCCCCGAGGACCCGGATATTCGTCGCGTTGTATCGATGTTCATTTTTCATGTCGAACCGCATGAATATGGGCGCTATCTCTTTGATATTGTTAACCCAAACTCCGACCTCTTTGCGGCCTTTTTAAAACAATGGGAAGATTTCCATTATCCGCCAAATGGGCCGGGGATCTAGGCGGGGGGAGGAGCAGTGACTCGTAAGTAAAAAGTCTCTGACCCTAACAGTTTGGAAGATATCAGGAGTAGGGGGTAGGGGTGCGCCGGACCGCCGACGAATAATAGGTACCCGGGTAGAGAGTCTCCTCAAACCCCTTATTGTGGAGTATTTACCCCCCAAATGGAAAAAGGGGTGCTTTGGATTGGGAGTAATCACTAGTGATAGGGCATAAGGGGAGAGGACAAGGTCAAGAGCGATGCCTACATTAAATCAATTGATTCGTCATGGTAGAGAAGAAAAACGGCGCACGGACCGTACTCGAGCTTTGGATCAATGTCCCCAGAAGCAAGGAGTATGCCTGCGTGTTTCAACGAGAACACCTAAAAAACCTAATTCAGCTCTACGTAAGATAGTCAAAGTACGGTTGAGCAATCGACATGATATATTTGCTCACATTCCAGGCGAAGGTCATAATTTGCAGGAACATTCTATGGTCTTAATAAGAGGAGGTAGAGTAAAAGATTCGCCAGGTGTGAAATCCCATTGTATTCGAGGAGTCAAGGATTTGCTGGGAATTCCGGATCGAAGAAGAGGAAGATCTAAATATGGTGCGGAAAAACCCAAATCGATATGAATGGAAAAGGGGTAAGCTATCGTATAGAAGAAGAATGCCATAGATTGAATCGACAGATCGGCGCAGTCTAGTTCCGAGTAGATTCGAGTAGACGGCAGTTGTGCGGTCTAGAAGTGCTTCGAAGCAAGCAGAGATTTTTGTATTGTGGTCTCTGGTTGGTGTGCAGTGAGGGGTAGCCAGTCTTTACTTAACTCGTCCCAAGCAATGCCCCGACGACTCCCATGCTGGTTGGACCAAGCGATTTTCGACAAGTCTTCCTGAATTTGGAAAGCAAGAAGCGGAACTACAGGGATGAAATGAAAAGTCTTTCTTACGATTACGCCCAACAGCCCACTTGAGCAATTTGCCATTCTCCCATTGATTCCTATGAAAATAGGGGACTTGTATTTCTCATTCACAAATCCATCTTTCTTTATGCTGCTAACTCTCAGTTTGGTCCTACTTCTGGTTCATTTTGTTACTAAAAAGGGAGGAGGAACCTTAGTACCAAATGCTTGGCAATCCTTGGTAGAGTTTCTTTATGATTTCGTGCTGAACCCGGTAAACGAACAAATAGGTGGTCTTTCCGGAAAACAAAAGTTTTTCCCTCGCATCTTGGTCACTTTTACTTTTTCGTTATTTCGTAATCTTCAGGGTATGATACCTTATAGCTTCACAGTTACAAGTCATTTTCTCATTACTTTGGGTCTCTCATTTTCTATTTTTATTGGCATTACTATAGTGGGCTTTCAAAAAAATGGGCTTCATTTTTTAAGCTTCTTATTACCTGCAGGAGTCCCACTGCCGTTAGCGCCTTTTTTAGTACTCCTTGAGCTAATCTCTTATTGTTTTCGCGCATTAAGCTCAGGAATACGTTTATTTGCTAATATGATGGCCGGTCATAGTTTAGTAAAGATTTTAAGTGGGTTCGCTTGGACTATGCTATGTATGAATAATCTTTTCTATTTCATAGGAGATCCTGGTCCTTTATTTATAGTTCTTGCATTAACCGGTTTGGAATTAGGTGTAGCTATATCACAAGCTCATGTTTCTACGATCTCAATCTGTATTTACTTGAATGATGCTATAAATCTCCATTAAAGTGGTTATTTATTTATAATTGAACAAAAGCGAGTCTGAATGGGTATACTTAGTCGTGGAGCATTCCGAGTATTTGCTTTAGGGATCGTTCCTGCGCATCTGCTTCCTTTATAGCAGTTATTGCTCCGGTTCCAGAAGGTATAGCTCTTGCCTCGGCTTCGCCTTTGAAATCGGAGACTGTTCCAATTTCCTACTGAGATAGGCAAGCGTAGGGAGAACTAGACGTATCTTGCTAGGCAAAGACAGGTTAGAATGGATAGCTCGCGGGTGGACGGGATAGATCACTATTGCAGAAGGAGGTAGAACCGGGGGAAGAATTATGGCTAGAAAGGTCCTCGCCCTCTTAGGCACATGGTTCTAAAGATTCAATCTCAAAGCGGTACTAAAGATTAGGCAGAAGCGGAACTAGAACTAGAATTCTGCGCCCCTCCTCCTGTACCATACCAAGAAGCAAGTTCAGAACAGAAGGATAATGGGCTCGTCTATTATAAGTTATTAGTTGACGGAGCTATCTCAGATATCTCGAGTAAGGAGACGGGACGGGTTTGAGAGTTATAGTTCTATTTCTAGGAAGGAAGAGACTATCGGGAAGCGTGCTCTCGGCCGGGCTCGAAGCAGAAGGTAGAACGTAATATCTCTTGTTTGGCTTGGTTCAGCTCATCAAGCTATTACAAAACAAGTCCAGCGGAGACAAAGAAAGAAGCCATTTTGACGGTGTTTTCGCTTCCAGTCCGTAATTCTATCTTCAGGCTTAGTCCAGTCCGGATCCATCCTAAACCAAAGAGCGGGGCTAAGCGAGGGGCATAGCGATACAGTGTTCATACTCTTTTTGCTAAAATCCAGTAGGAATCTCAGGAAGGGGAGGATCTGTTTTAGTAGGGCAGACCTTTTTCGAAAAAAGTTACACAGCACAGAAAAGACTCAGACTAAGAGAGATGAAGAAGAGGGGGAATATAAGGAATGAAACTGTGCATAGAATCAACGGTAAATATCATCTCTGTCTTGGAACTTGCCCGAAGAAGACGAATCAATCAGTCTTATTCTAATCTGTCAAGCCAGTGAAGTTCTCTGAGCTGAGGAAAGGAAATGAGCTATCTGGTTTGGAATTCGGCTTTGGCTGTATCTCCTACGGCCGCTCTCTTATCTTAAATCAGCGCGAGGGAGGAAAGGATTCTTTGTAAGTGTGCAGCTTTGGTTTCAGGAAAGGCAGGAGTAAGCCCGGAAATAAGGAATGCGATGATTCTTTGCCCAATAGATTCGTAGAATAAAGGGTAAGAGGAAAAGAATATGGAATGGTCTCTCACTGCTTTCTGCCACTTCCGAAGGCATTGTTCCTAGGGCTGAAGTGAAGGCTCAGTCTTGCTCGACGGGAGTTCCGATTCCACCCATTCTGATTCCGGGCTCACGGCCCATCTTTTGGAATCTACGTCCTACCAGGACAATTCCAACCTTTCAAAATTCTCTTTCTTTTCGCCCGCTCTTCTAGCGCGCCTTTTTTATGGGGCGGGACTTTCTTTTTTCCGCTCATCTTGCTCTCTCAATAGAATGTGATTCCGTTCCGTGCTAGAAGGTCAAGTACAGTTCTTTTCTAATCTCTACAGCTGGTGGCATCTTTCTGTCATACTGGTTTTTCCTCATCCCGGATCTCATCAAGCTATGCTTTCGCCTTGTTCTTTCTCTTTTGGTGAGCGAAGTGACTGGCTTTTCTTTTTCACTTGAAGTGAAATCCGTTTCTTTGTCTCGTGGTCTACCAGTGGTCCAGGCTCTGTTGAAGTCTCGGAAGTAGATTCGGTATAGTACTGTCTATATATTTGTCTTGGTCCAGTGGTTCAGGTCCGTAAGCTTTCTAATCAGCCTGGGATTACTGTTCTTAGAAAGAATAAGCCCTACATGGTCTGATTTGAGCCCTGGTCAAACTGATCCCTCCGGCAGAGGATGGTCTCATATTAGCAATGTTTTGATCGCGCCTATCTGTCGTTGCCAATGAACCGATCACCTTAAGAAAGTCTCTCTTTTAAGGTGAAGCGCGTTTCAGCCAGCATAGCTATCCTATCATCTCCTAGTTCTGATCGGCTCACTCTCTTTCTAGGCTTAGTCTAGATGGAAAAAGGGGATCTTATTCTGAACCTAAGGGCTAACTTTCTCTCCAAAAGCATCGATAGCGATAGTCGGCTAGGCTTAATCCAGAAGGTAAGATAAGTCCTCAGCCATGCCACTGAATTCTAAGAACTTTAGGACGAAGATTCTAAGTCTGAGGTACGAATCCGAGGAGCGTAGCCTTCTGCTGCTAGGGCGAGAAAAAAAGAGAGAAAGCCACTAGAATCTAATCCGAAAGAGGGGAGGCCGGGAACGTAGCCTCTTCAGAATCGTAGTTCCTAGGCGCATTCATTATTGATTCACATTCTATCCTGGGGCGGGAAGGACTCCGTCTCAAAGCTCTTTTGCCAGCATTGAGGAACCTGAGAAATTAGATTACAGTAGTTATCCGATAGACGCAATTTGACAATTAGCGGAGGTGTCACCTTCTAAACCTACTTTCCTTGAGTCAATAAAGTACGACCTGGATCAACAAAACCCATCCCCGTCTGAGTAGAGACTTCCGAAGATAAAACAAAGCAAGGGTCCGAAGGAGTTCTAGCTTGATTACCGGGAACCCTCTCTTGATAGATGAAGAACCCCTGCCCCAGTCCCATATACAGATCTGTAGCGCGTTGAACCAAGACAAGAAGACCCGAACCCTTTGAGGATCATAAAGAAGGTTGAACCTCTTCGTAACCACTGAAAAATCGAGTTGGAGCAGGACACGGAAATAGAGAAAGCACATCCTACATCCTAAATTTGGAGAGCGGAGTTTGAGGATCTTTTTTTGTTTAAGCACTAAGAAAACTTATTTATGGAATAGATCAAGTTCAGTCCCAGTAGCGAAGGTAGGCGCATAAGTGCATATTCCCTTGAGGGGAGCGAATACACTCGATCTAGCTATGTTGGCTAAGGA
>Ga0075363_100000083_pt1 | contig 20120 bp, 19 predicted proteins | sample EndMetdeltDD1763_FD_71470 | JGI IMG/M metagenome (GOLD analysis project Ga0075363, IMG submission 71470) | Populus endosphere microbial communities from Tennessee, USA - Endosphere MetaG P. deltoides DD176-3 | ecosystem: Host-associated > Plants > Roots > Endosphere | place: USA: Tennessee...
GTTCCGTCAGGTGATCGAACCGCTGGCGCACGAGCTCGAAATGGATTTCGTGGCGGCCAACGAGCTCGAGATCGTCGACGGCAAACTGACCGGCCGGGTGATCGGCCAAGTCATCGACCGACCCGGAAAAGCCAAGGCGCTGCGCGACTTCGCGCAGCAGGCCGGTGTGCCGATGGAGCAGACGGTCGCCGTCGGCGACGGCGCCAACGACATCGACATGCTGACCGCCGCGGGCTTGGGTGTGGCGTTCAACGCCAAGCCGGCCTTGCGTGAGGTCGCCGACGCGTCGATCAGCTACCCGTATCTGGACACGGTGCTGTTCATCCTCGGCATCACGCGCGGGGAGATCGAGGCCGCCGACGCGCGCGACGGTGTGGTGCGCCGCGTCGACATCCCCGACGATTGACTTTCCTCGACGAGCCGGGCCCACGTGAAGCTGGCGAGCAGACGCAAAAGTCCCTATTTCTAGCGAAAAGTAGGCACTTTTGCGTCTGCTCGCGCGGGCCCAGCACGCGCGGAAAAGCTAGACCACGACGGTCGTCGGCTCCGGCGCTGCGGCACCGGTGATGCTGTGCCAGGCGCGGGTGAGCAGTTCGATGGCCTCGGTGAGCTGTTCCTCGGGCAGTGCGTACGGGACACGGACGAATCGCTCCAGGGTGCCGTCGACACCGAAACGCGGTCCGGCGGGCAGATCGAGTCCCAAGCGCGAGGCGGCCGCTGACAAGGCGGTGCTCATCGGTGCGGGCAGACGCACCCACAGGGACATGCCGCCGGCTCCGGGACCCGGCTCCCAATCGGGCAGGTGGCGATCCAGCAGGGACTGCAGTAGGGCGCGTCGGGCCCGTAAGATCTCGCGGCGTTCGGGCAGGATTTCGTCGCGACGATCGAGAAGCCTTGCCGCGGCGAACTGTTCGAGCACCGGGGTGCCCATGTCGATCGACGGCCGCAGCGCGGCGATCGTCGCGATCGTCGCGCGCTCGGCGCGTATCCAGCCGACGCGCAGCCCACCCCAGAACGATTTGGACATGGACCCGACGGTGAGTACCAGGTCGCGTCGTGTCGTCATCTCGGCGGCCAGAGGAGTGGGCATCGGCCCGTCCAGCCACATGTCGAGAATCGTCTCGTCGATGATCGTGCGGGTGCGGGTCTCGGCGATGATGCGCGCCAGACGTTTTCGGTCGCCCACGGGCATAGTGAGCCCGGTCGGGTTCTGGTTGTCGGGAATGAAGTACGCGAGGTTGGGCGCCAGCTGGTTCACCGCCGCCTGCACCGCGTCGAGTTCCCAGCCGGCCTCCGTCATCGCGACCGGCACCGGCCGCGCGCCCGCAGTGGTGATGGCAGACAGTGCGCCGTGATAGGTGGGCTGCTCCACCAGCACCCGGTCGCCCGGCTGCACATACGTCGTCAGGATCAGCGAAATGGCATGCAGGGCACCGGTGGTCACGAGCACTTCGTCGGGATCGGTGGGAAGGCCGCGCTCGCAGTACCTTTCGGCAATCGCCTGCCGCAGCGTGGCGACGCCGACGAGTTCGTGCCCCGGCTCGTGAAGATACGGCGTGACGTCGCGGGTGGCGTCGACGAACGCTTCCATCACTGCGGCCGCCGGAGCGGACAGCGCGGCGGCGGCCAGGCTCATCGTCGGCGGCAGTGCCTCGTGACGAGCAGCGGGCGTCACAGGCAGTGCGGTGGTGCTGCGCGCTCCGCGGCGGGCATGGAGGTAGCCGTCGTCCCGCAGCTGCGTGAACGCGGCGGTCACCGTCGTGCGCGACACCCGCAGCACGTCGGCGAGGGTGCGCTCGCTGGGCAGCCGCGCCCCGACCGGTATGCGGCCGTCGATGATCAGCAGCCGGATCGCATCGGCCAGCCCCTGGTAGGCGGGTCCACTCTGGCTGGATGTGCGCCAGTTGCCCAACTCACGGGCCAAGAGGTCCACATCGAGCGCTCTGGCTGCCATTTCTACCGTCATTTGCAAGCCAGTATGCGCCAACTGGCTATTGATGGGCAAGCCAGTTGGTCCGACTATGTAGTCATGAGTGCGAATTGGATATCAAAGCTGGGTCGCGGATTGTCGAGGACGTTCCACTGGGATGCGCCCGCAGGATGCGTCGACTACTTCGACCGAGACGCCGAGCGGATGGCTCGCGAGGTGGAGCTCATCAAGATGCGCTTCCCGCACCACTCGTGAGAGGACTGCTGCGCGGCACAGCGCTGCTGCTCGGATTGATCGGCTACGGCTTCTCCATGGCGATGATGGTGCGTTCCGAACTCGGGCTGGACCCGTGGGACGTCTTCCACCAGGGACTGGCCCGGCATACCGGTATGACGATCGGCACCGCGTCGGCGGTGGTCGGGGTGGCCGTGCTGCTGGCGTGGATTCCGCTGCGGAACCGGCCCGGCATCGGCACGATCGCCAATGTCATCGTCATCGCTGTCACCGTCGACTTCGGCCTGTCGCTGATGCAGACGCCGACCTCGATGCCGACGCGGATCGCGATGATGGTCGGCGCGGTCGTGCTCAACGCATTCAGTACGGTGCTCTACGTGGGAGCCGGACTCGGTCCCGGACCCCGCGACGGCCTGATGACCGGACTGGTCGTGCGGACGGGGCGTTCGGTGCGGCTCGTCCGCACGTCGATCGAGGCGACCGTGCTGACGATCGGGTGGCTGCTCGGCGGCACCGTCGGCGTCGGCACCGTTCTCTACGCGTTCGGCATCGGCCCGCTCGTCCAGTTCTTCGTCCGCATCACCCCGAAACGCGTCCTCGCGGTCAGCGGTTGGTCGTCAGTCGCGCAGGCCAGCGATTTGGGCGCGCATACGACCGCGAGGCGACCGCGAGCGCGCCGAAATCGCTTCACTACGATGAGCAGGTGCCAGTCGCCGAAGGAGAGACAGCCGACCCCGACCTGCTGATCGACTTCGCCAAGGTGTCTCTGCGCCGCGGCGGCCAGGTTCTCGTCGGGCCCGTCACGTGGTCGGTCGAACTCGACGAACGCTGGGTGGTCATCGGGCCCAACGGCGCGGGCAAGACGTCGTTGCTTCGGATTGCCGCCGCGATGGAGTATCCGTCGTCGGGTACGGCGTTCGTCCTCGGTGAACGACTGGGCAGAACCGATATGTCAGAACTGCGCTCCCGCGTGGGGCTGAGCAGTTCGGCGCTCTCTCAACGAGTGCCTGACGACGAGGTGGTGCGCGACCTGGTCGTGTCGGCGGGATACTCGGTGCTGGGCCGTTGGCGTGAGCGTTACGAAGACGTCGACTACGAGCAGGCGGTCGACATGCTCGAGAGCATCGGTGCCGAACATCTCGCCGAGCGCACCTACGGAACCCTGTCCGAAGGGGAGCGCAAACGCGTTCTCATCGCGCGGTCGATGATGACCGACCCCGAGTTGCTGTTGCTCGACGAGCCCGCCGCCGGCCTCGACCTCGGCGGCCGCGAGGACCTGCTCGCGCGGCTTGAAGACCTCGCCCTCGATCCGGATTCTCCTGCGCTGGTACTGGTCACTCATCACGTCGAGGAGATTCCCCGCGGGTTCTCGCACGGCCTGATCCTGTCCGAGGGCAAGATCATCGACTCCGGTCTGCTGCCCGACGTGCTGACCGCCGAGAACCTGTCGAAGGCGTTCGGGCAGTCGATCGTCCTCGAGAACTCCGAGGGTCGCTACTTCGCACGTCGGGCCAGGAGCCGGGCGGCACACAGGAGGCGTGCATGACCGAAGATCCGTTGGTTCCGAGGCCGGCCGCGACGGTGATGCTGGTGCGCGACACGGCCGAAGGTATCAAGGTGTTCCTGATGCGTCGGCACTCGGCGATGGAGTTCGTCGCAGGGGTGATGGTGTTTCCCGGCGGTGGAGTCGACGACCGCGACCGCAACGCCGACATCGCCTGGTTCGGACCCGAACCCGCGTGGTGGGCAGAGCGTTTCGGCGTCGAACCCGACCTGGCGGAGGCGCTGGTGTGCGCCGCGGCGCGTGAGACCTTCGAAGAGTCGGGCGTGTTGTTCGCCGGACCCGCCGACGATCCGGACGGCATCATCAGCGACGCGTCGGTCTACGGCGAGGCGCGGGTGGCGCTGGCGAACCACTCGCTGTCGTTCGCTGATTTTCTTCGCCGTGAAAAACTCGTGCTGCGTGCGGATCTGCTTCGCCCATGGGCCAATTGGGTGACTCCCAAGGAGGAGCGCACTCGCCGCTACGACACCTTCTTCTTCGTCGGGGCCCTGCCAGAGGGCCAGCGTGCCGACGGCGACAACACCGAGACCGACCGTGCCTTCTGGAGCACTCCGCAGGCCGGTCTCGACGAGTTCGCCGAAGGCCGCTCGTTCCTGCTTCCGCCCACATGGACGCAACTGGACTCGCTCAACGGCCGCACGGTCGCCGAAGTGCTTGCGGTGGAGCGAAAGATCGTGACCGTCGAGCCACACCTCGCCGCTGACACCGACACCGGCAACTGGGAGATCGAGTTCTTCAACAGCGACCGGTACAACGCCGCCCGCAACCGCCGCGCGCCCGACGGCTACAGCAGAGACGCTCCGCTGGCATGAACGAGTTCGTATCGGTGCACACCAGCGACGAGCAGCCGGGCATCGCGACGCTTCTGCTGTCCCGTCCGCCCAAGAACGCGCTGACCCGTCAGGTCTATCGCGAGCTCGCCGCCGCCGCGGCCGACATCGGCACCCGCGACGGCGTCCACGCGGTCATTCTGTTCGGCGGCCACGAGATCTTCTCTGCCGGGGACGACGTGTCCGAACTGTCCCTGCTCAACAGCGACGAGGCGGCATCGGCGGCACAGGCCTGCCGAACCGCCGTCGATGCCCTGGCCGCGATACCGAAGCCCACCGTCGCGGCCATCACCGGATACGCGTTGGGTGGCGGGCTGAACCTGTCGCTGGCCGCGGACTGGCGCGTCGCCGGCGACAACGTCCGGTTCGGGGTCACCGAGATCCTGGCCGGTCTCGTTCCTGCGGGTGGCACAGCTCGGCTGGCCCGCGCAGTCGGCCTGTCCAAGGCCAAGGACATGGTGTTCAGCGGTCGGTTCCTCGACGCCAAAGAGGCGCTCGCTCTCGGCCTCATCGACGAGATGGTCGCCCCCGACGGCGTGTACGACGCGGCGCTGACCTGGGCGCAGCGGTTCGTCGAACGCCCAGCTCAGGTACTGGCCGCCGCGAAGGCCACGTTCGACCTTTAGGCTGCCCTGTTATGAGCCTTGATCGCGAATCTGTCCCCCGCGAGCGGGAGGTGCCCCCAGTCGCCGCCGGGGCGGCTCCGGCCCCCAATCCGCACGCCACCGCGGAACAGGTGGAGGCGGCCCGCCACGACTCCAAACTCGCGCAGGTCCTGTACCACGACTGGGAGGCCGAGTCGTATGACGACAAGTGGTCGATCTCCTATGACAAACGTTGCGTCGACTATGCGCGCGATCTGTTCGACGCGACGGTGCCGGAGGAGGAGTTGCGCAATCTGCCCTATGACCGCGCGCTCGAGTTGGGCTGCGGAAGCGGTTTCTTCCTCCTCAACCTGATCCAGGCCGGAGTGGCCCGTCGCGGATCGGTGACCGATCTGTCCCCGGGCATGGTCAAGGTCGCCACCCGCAACGGTGAGAACCTCGGCCTGGAGATCGACGGACGGGTCGCCGACGCCGAGGGCATTCCCTACGACGACGACACTTTCGACCTCGTCGTCGGTCACGCGGTGCTGCACCACATTCCCGACGTCGAGCTGTCGCTGCGAGAAGTCGTTCGGGTGCTCAAGCCCGGCGGCAGATTCATCTTCGCGGGCGAGCCGAGCAACGCGGGTGAGAACTATGCGCGCCCCTTGTCCACGCTGACATGGCGGACGGTGACGAACGTGACGAAGCTGCCGGGGCTGTCCAGCTGGCGCCGACCGCAGGCCGAGCTCGACGAGTCGTCTCGCGCCGCGGCGCTGGAGGCGATCGTCGACTTGCACACGTTTTCCCCCGGCGACTTGGAGCGCATGGCCGAAAGTGCCGGCGCCGTCGATGTTTCGACGTCGACGACGGAGTTCACCGCCGCGATGCTCGGTTGGCCGCTGCGCACTCTCGAAGCCGCGGTGCCGCCGGGCCGATTGGGTTGGGGTTACGCGAAGTTCGCGTTCAACAGCTGGATCGCGCTCAGTTGGGTCGATCACAACCTGTGGCGTCGCGTCGTTCCGAAGGGCTGGTTCTACAACGTGATGGTCACCGGGGTCAAGCCGTCGTAGGGTTCCGGCTCGACGACGTCGCCTATCTGCGCAGCGACGCCGGGAGGCAGGCGCTGAGCGAAGTCGCTGACTTGCGGCTGACACCGGCCACCTTGGTCGCCGACGTGGCTTCGGCGCGTAGGCGTTTCGGCGAGTGGTCCGCGGTCCTGGTGGAGACGACGGTGCTGCGGCGCAAGGCCGCGGCCAAGATCGAGGACCCCGCGGACTGGCTGTTCACCGACGAGGCGCTGCAGCAGGCGACGACGCATTCGGTTGCCGCCCACCGAGCGCGGCGGCTGGCGGGCGCGGTCGTGCATGACGCCACCTGTTCGGTCGGCACCGAGCTTGCCGCTCTTCGGCACTCGGCAGCCGCCCTCGTCGGCAGCGACGTGGATCCGGTCCGGTTGGCGATGGCGCGGCACAACGTCCCCGATGTGGACCTGTGCCGTGCCGACGCGCTGCTACCGATCACCGGTTCCGCCGTCGTTCTGCTGGACCCCGCCCGCCGCAGCGGTGGACGGCGCCGGTTCGATCCGCGTGATTACACTCCCGGTCTCGACGCCCTGCTCGACGTATATCGCGGGCGGGACATCGCCGTAAAGTGCGCGCCGGGAATCGATTTCGATGGAGTCGCCCGATTGGGCTTCACCGGGGAGATCGAGGTGACGTCGACCGCCGGCGGGGTGCGCGAGGCGTGTCTGTGGTCGCCGGGGCTCGCCGGACCCGGTGTGACCCGACGCGCCAGCATCCTCGATGCCGGGGAGGAGATCACCGACGCCGAACCCGACGACGCGGCAGTGGCAGCCGCCGGCCGATGGATCGTCGACCCCGACGGCGCGGTCGTTCGGGCCGGGCTGGTGCGGCACTATGCGGCGCGACACGGGCTGTGGCAACTCGACCCCGAGATCGCCTACCTCTCGGGTGATCGGCTACCGAGCGGAGTGCGTGGCTTCGAGGTCCTCGAGGAGCTGGCATTCAGCGAACGCCGACTGCGGCAGGCGCTTTCGCGTCTGGACACGGGTGCGGTCGAGATCCTCGTTCGCGGTGTGGATGTCGACCCCGATGCGCTTCGGCACCGGCTGCGGCTGCGTGGATCGCAGGCGGTCTCGGTCGTCATCACCCGTCTTGGTGCCGGGGCCGCAAGCCGGACAACGGCATTCATCTGCCGCCCGTCACGCTGAGTTTGAGCGGGCGGGGTGGAATGCCACGTACGCTGACAGTGATACGTCGGCGGCGGAGCCGGCGCCTACCGCGAGGACGTCCATCGATGCACATTTTCAGGTCGGCGGCTGCCTTCGTGGGCACCTGTGCCGTGGCAGTGGCAATCGGCAGTCCGGTGGCGTCGGCGCAGTCGGGCTGCGCCGATCTTCGCGGTGTCGTAGGACCGGACCAGATCTGCCGGGTCCACATACAAAACCCGGCCTACACCGTCGATCTGAGCTTTCCCAACGACTATCCCGATCAGCAATCACTGGTCAAATATCTGACACAGTCGCGCGACGGATTCGTCAACGTCGCGCAGGATCCCGACGCGTACAACCTGCCTTACGAACTGGACGCCGACGGGGTCGGCTACCGCTCGGGCTCGCTTCTGCCCGGAAACGGCACCCGCAGTGTGGTGTTCACGACTTACCAGAACGTCGGTGGCGCACACCCGCAGACGTACTACCAGGCGTTCAACTGGAACCTCGCCACGAACGCACCGATCACCTTCGACACCCTGTTCAAACCGGGCACCAAACCGCTCGACGTGATCTATCCGGCGGTCAATCGCTACCTCACCGAACAGCAGGGGCTGATCGACGCGATCCCGTCGAGCGCGGGGCTGGATTCGGCCAACTACCAGAATTTCGCGCTGACCGATGACACGTTGCTGTTCTTCTTCAGCCAGGGGCAGATGTTCGCGGAGTCGGCAGGTCCGGTCCAGGCGTCGGTGCCACGTGCACTCGTCGCCCCGATGCTGGCGCTCTAAGCGGGCGCGAACCCGTAGACGCGGCCCTCGCTCGTCGCGGTGACGACCCGGCGGTCGTGGCCGATGGAAACGCCGACGGGCCATCCGCCCGCGTTGGGCAGCGGGTACGAGTTGAGAGTGCGGCCGTCGGCCGGGTCGAACACGACCAGCGTCTGACCGTTCTCTCCGTCGCGCGCGACGGTGTAGGCGACGTCTGCACCGGATCGACTCGACGTGGTCAGGGGCACGACGTCGTCACGCGTCCACTTCACGTCGCCGTTGTCGCCGGCGTCCTTGATTCCGATCAGCTTGGCGCCGGGACCGCCGCCGGCGACGATCATCCCGTCGGGTGACACCGACGGCGGCGTCTGCGCCAGATAGTCGAGCGGGACCGACCATTTCGGTTTTCCATCGTCGGTGTTGATCGCCCACAGGCGCTCGTCGCGCCCGCTGACATACGCGGTCGATCCGTCCGAGGACAGCACCGGACTCGCCAGAGGTCCGCCGCCGACGGCGTCGCTCGTCCATTCTTGGGTGAGAACCGGATTCTGACCGGGGCGGTAGCGCAACCCGACGAGGACAGGAGCGTCGGCGTCGGGCTGCCACAGACTCAGCACGATGATCCCGGTCTGCTCGGCGAAGGCCGGTGCGGCGGCGACCGGACAGCGCGCACGGGCCGGTCTGCAGTCCGCAAGTCCCCGCTCGGAGTCCTTCGGGTCGACGCCCTCGACCAGATCCAGCGGCGCGCCGTCGACGATCCCCTTGTGGGCATCGAACACGAGGACCTGGCCCAGATGTGTCACCACCAGCAGCCGACCCGCGCCCAGGATCCGTGGTGTCGTCGGCATCCCGATGACCGGCTGGCGCCAGCGGATCCACTGCGTCGGGGGAAACGAGATCATCGCGCCGGGCTGCCCGATGTAGAGGTTGTCGAAGCCATCGAACAGTGGGCTGGTCGCGCCGCCGCCCTGCACCAGCCGGGTGCACCACCGTTGCCGGGCACGGTTGTCCGTCTCCCAGACCATCAGCGAACAGCCTGCGGGGGTCTGCGCATTGACGGCCAGATAGCTGCCCGATCCGAGCGCGACCGATGCGGCGAGATCGCCCTTCACCGAGCGAGTCCATTCCAGCCGTAACGCGTCGGCTCCCGCCGTGGACTGGTAGCTGCTGTTGCGGGCGTCGCCGTACTGCGCGGACCAACCTGACGCCGCGTGCGCCTCGACCCAGGAATCGGTGTTCTGACAACCGGCCAAGAAGGCCGTGATCAGCGCTGTTGACACCAGCACCATCGATCGCCGGAACACTGCGCCCTTTCTGTCGTGATCCGCCCGCTGGTTCTGCGAGCCCACGTGAGGGTAACCGTTTTGCCCTACGGGTCTCGCGTAGGCTTTCCGGCCATGACGACGATGTGGGGCGCACCGTTGCACAAGCGGTGGCGGGGTTCGCGGCTGCGCGACCCGCGCCAAGCCAAGTTCCTCACCATGGCCTCGTTGAAGTGGGTCATCGCCAACAAGGCCTACACGCCGTGGTACCTCGTGCGTTACTGGCGGCTGCTGAAGTTCAAGCTCACCAACCCGCACATCATCACCCGCGGCATGGTGTTCCTCGGTAAGGGCGTGGAGATCCAGGCGACCCCCGAGCTGTCCACGATGGAAATCGGTCGCTGGGTGCACATCGGCGACAAGAACACGATCCGCTGCCACGAGGGCTCACTACGGTTCGGTGACAAGGTCGTCCTCGGCAGGGACAACGTCATCAACACCTATCTCGACATCGAGCTGGGCGATTCCGTTCTGATGGCGGACTGGGTCTATGTGTGCGACTTCGACCACCGGATGGACAGCATCGAGCTGCCCATCAAGGATCAGGGCATCGTCAAGGGACCGGTGCGGATCGGGCCCGACACATGGATCGCGACCAAGGTGACGATTCTGCGTAACACGATGATCGGCCGCGGGTGCGTCCTCGGGTCCCACGCAGTCGTCAAGGGTGAGATCCCGGACTTCTCGATCGCCGTTGGCGCACCGGCGAAGATCGTCAAGAACCGCAAGCTCTCGTGGGAGACGTCGGCCGCCCAGCGCGCCGAGCTCGCCGCCGCATTGGCCGACATCGAACGTAAGAAGGCCGCCCGCTGACCAAGCCGGGTGACGCGACACGGCGCATCGACCTTTCGACAGGCCCGGCGCTGGTCTCCGACGATGGTCTGCTTGTGCGGGCGCGCGGTGTGCCATACGGACGCGCAGACAGGTTCGCCTCGCCGGCGCCCCCCGAGCCGTGGGCGCAACCTCGGTCGCTGACTCAACGTGGACCGGCGTGTCCGCAACTGCCGTCGCGGCTGGCGTTTGTGACCGGTCCGGTGACCGACGGTCTGCAGCGTGGCGAGGACTGCCAGGTGCTCAGCGTCACCGCCCCCAGCGATGCCGACGGGCTCCCGGTGATGGTCTGGTTCCACGGCGGTGCGTACGTCTCCGGTAGCGGAGAGTCGGAGAACTACGACCCCGATGTCCTGGTCGCCGAAGGCCGCGTCATCGTGGTCACCGTCAGCTACCGGCTCGGCATCTTCGGCTACTGCACTCCACTGGGCGTGGAGGGAGACAATCTCGGTCTGCGCGATCAGCTGCTGGCACTGCGGTGGGTGCACGACAACATCGCCGCATTCGGTGGCGACCTGCAACGAGTCACGTTGTTCGGGCAGTCCGCGGGTGGCGACTCGGTGTACTCGCTGATGCTGTCGGAAGCGGCAGACGGCCTGTATGCGCGCGCGATCATCCAGAGTGCGCCGCTGGGAATGCGTGACGGCCGCGACGCCATGACCGCGGCGATGCGGGCTGCTGCGGCGGAATCGCTAAGGGACGCCGACCTTTTCACCGCGAGCGTCGAGCAACTGCACCGTGCCCAGACCGACTCCCTGATGGCGGCACGGCGATTCGGCGTGATCAGCGGGTTGGCGTACGCGCCGATCCTGGGTGTCGACCCGCTTCCCGGCGCCGATGACGTGCGCGACCGGATCGCGCGTGTGGCCCGGGAGATCGATCTGTTCGTCGGTTGCACCCAGCTCGATGCCGCCCCGTTCGTCGAACTCCGCCCGAGTGCGTCCCGGCTGCGCAGGTTGGGACCTGTCGGGAAGTTGGGTGTGCGCGCCGCATCAGCGACGATGACGCGCCGAGTCTTCAGCGAGCCTGCGAAGCGGCTCGCACAGACATGGCGGAGCCACGGCGGTAGGGCTTCGGTGTACCGGCTCGACTGGTCGCCGCGGGACGCACCGTTGGGCGCGTGTCACTGCATGGACCTGCCCCTGCTGCTCGGCGGGCCGGGTGCATGGTCGAGCGCGCCGATGCTGGGTCCGCATCCCGATCCGCTCGATCACAGGCTTGCCATTCAGATGCGCCGGCTGTGGAGTCGCTTCGCCTACGAGGGCGTCGCCGGTCTGGGTGCCGAGGAGCTGTTGCTCACCGGTACTTAGGCGCTCCAGTCGATGTCGAACCAGTCGGACAGAGCGGTACAGCCGTCGTCGGTCACCGTCAGCGCGCGTCCGCGCGGCACCTGCTTCACCCACCCGGCCGCCAGGAAACGATCGAACAGCGCGCGCCCGAGACCACCGGAGAGATGGTGGCGCTGCTCGGTCCAGTCGACGCAGTAGCGCACGAGAGGCCTTCTGCCGGTCGGTATCTCGACACCCATGCGGGCGAGAAACTCGTGCCCTGATCCGGTCAGTTCGTAGCTGACATCGTGGCCTGGCTTGCTCGGGGCGTCATCGCCGGCGCGCAGCCGGTCGTATCGACCGTCACCGCCGACGAGTACGGCGCGGTCGAGCAGGTTGCCCATGATGGCGACACCGAGTCGGCCGGCGATGTGGTCGTAGCAGGTGCGCGCCGAGCGCAGACGAGCGGCGCGGGTGCCCTCGCGCAGCGAACGGACGGGACGCGCCGGCGCCAACCGCCCCAGATGCTCGAGCAACTCACCCACCTCGGAGCCCGACAGTCGGTAGTAGCGATTCCTGCCGTGCGTCTCGACGGACAGCAGTCCCGCAGCGGTCAGCTTGTTGAGATGGCTGCTGGCTGTCGGTCTGCTGATGCCCGCTTCGTCGGCGAGCACGCTCGCGGGCAGTGCCCGTCCGTCGTCGAGGGCGAGCAGTATCTTGCAGCGCGCCGGTTCGGCCAACAGCGCGGCGACCGAAGCGATGTCGGCGTCGCCGACGCTGGGAAGCTCAGCCGCGTCACGCATTGCACACCTCCTCGTCGATACGTGCGGGGGAGTGCTCCCGCGTCCAGGCCAATACGATCACCGCGCCGCTCAACTGGACCAGACCGCCCACCATTGTCGCCGCTCGCGCGCCATCGGCATTCCCGATCGCGGCCATGGTGCTACCCAACACCGCGACACCGACAGTGATACCCACCAGCCGTGCCAGGTTCACCACGCCGGAGGCCAGCCCGGCCCGCCGCAACGGCACAGCAGACATTGCCAACCCGACCGCCGGGCCGGTGGTCAGCGCCAGGCCCGCGCCGGCGAGGACGAACGACAACTCGATCACCCACACATCGCTGCGGGGTCCCGCTGCGGCGTACGTCAGTAAACCCGACGCCATCACGACGAGCCCGCCCGATATCGGGAGGAGCGGGCCCGTCCGGCGTGCAAGCGCATTGACCGAAGGGATGAACACCAAGTACGTCAGTGGAAGCGGCAGGAACCACAGGGCGGTGGTCAATGCGCTGGCGCCCCGTTCCTGTTGAAAGGCAAAGCTGTTCACCAATAGCAAGCCGTAGATGCCGAACGTCATCGTGAACGTTGCGATGAGCCCGGCGATGAGGCGCCTGCTACGGAACAGGTCCAGCGGCAGCATCGGATGTCTGACATGCCGTTGGCTCCCGACGAACACGACGATGCTCATCACCGCCACGACCGCCACGACGGTGCTCACCACGGGCGACATGGTCCGTGCTTCGACCAGGACGACGGTCAGCGTGCCCAGGCCCAGCGTCGCAAGGATCTGACCGGGCATGTCGAACCTCGCCGCGTCGGGATCGCGGGATTCGGGCAGGTAGCGGTAGGTCATGCCCAATGCGAGGACACCGACCGGCGCATTCAGCCAGAAGATGTAGCGCCAGCCCGGGCCGTCCGTCAGCACGCCGCCGAGGATCGGACCGACCGCGGTGCTCATGGCGGCAGCCATCGCCCACGCCGCCGTCGCCCGCGCGCGCTCCGCGGCGGCGGGAAACGCGGCGGCGGTGATCGCCAGGCCCTGCGGGAGCATGACTGCCGCACCGACTCCCTGTGCGGTACGCGCGGCCAACAGCAGCGCCAGCGTCGGAGCTGCCGCGCAGGCCAGCGATGCGACGACGAACGTCACGATGCCGATGCGCAACAGCGTGCGTCTGCCGAACTTGTCGCCGAGCGACCCGGCCGTCAGCAGCACCGCGGCGAACGCGATGTTGTACGCGTCGATGCTCCACTGGGCTCCTGATATGCCGCCGCCGAGATCGTCACGGATGGCCGGTAAGGCGAGGTTCATCGCGTTGGCGTCGATGAGCCCGACGAAAAGGCCCAGGTAGGCGGCGATCAGGGTCAACATGGTGCCGAAGTTGAACCGAGTCCTGTGCATATCCCGCACGGTAGGTGCGGAATGATTCGATGCCCTTCGAACCGTCAGCGGTCGGGCAGTGCGTGCTCGACGATCGGTCGGCGCCGATGCGGTTCGCGCTCACCGCGTTTGGCGGCGACGTATACCTGCGCGGTCTCGTCGGCCACGGTGTGCCAGTCGAACGCCGACGTCAGGCGTTCGCGTGCGGCGATCGCCATGCGCTGCGCGTGGTCGGGGTCGTCGAGAACTCGACGCACGGCGGCGGCGATGCCTGCGACGTCACGCGGCGTGAACGAGACGCCGGTGCGGCCGTCGATCACCGCCTCACCCAAGCCGCCGACATTGGAGGTCACCAGCGGGATCCCCGTCGCGGCCGCCTCGAGACCCACGATGCCGAAGGGTTCGTAGTGGCTTGGCAGCACCGCGGCGTCGGCGGCATGCAGCAGGCGCACTAGGTGTTCGTGGTCGAGATGGCCGACGAACGTTGTGGCCTTGAGCACCTTGTGCTTTCGTGCCTGCTCGACGAGCCACTCCTGCTGTGTGCCGGTTCCGGCGATGGTCAGTGTCGTACCCGGATGTGTCCTTCGGATTCGGGGGAGTGCCGCAATGAGATCGTGGACACCCTTCTCGTATTCGAGTCGACCGAGGAACATCAGCTGCGCGGGACCTCGGTGCGGACGCCGCTTGGCGAACGGCCAGCGCGCTGATTCGATTCCGTTGCGGATCACGCGTGTTTCGGCCAGACCGGGCCCGAACAGTTCTACGATTTCGTCGCTCATCGACGCCGAACACGTGATGAGCGAATCGGATTCGTGCACCAGCCAGGACTCCACCGCATGTACCTGCCGACTGATGCGGCCTGACACCCATCCGGAGTGGCGGCCGGCCTCGGTCGCGTGGATCGTGGAAACCAGTGGCACATCGAAGTGTTCGGCGAGTGTGATCGCGGGGTGGGCGACCAGCCAGTCATGGGCGTGCACGACGTCGGGCCGCCACGGCTTGTTGCGGCGCCCCTTGATCGTGAGACCGGCACGCACCATCGAATGCCCCATCGCGAGTGTCCAGGCCATCATGTCGGTGCCGAAGTCGAATTCGTGCGGGTCCTGTGCGGCGGCGACAACGCGCACGCCTTCGGCGATCTCGTCGGTTGACGGGTGCGTACTGGGATCGGTGCCGCTGGGCCGACGGCTGAGCACGACGACTTCGTGGCCGGCCTCGGCGAGGGCCGTGGCGAGGTGATGGACGTGGCGGCCGAGGCCGCCGATCACCACCGGCGGGTATTCCCACGACACCATCAGGATTTTCATCGCGGCAGTCTTCGTGCGTCGAGCGCGCCGAACAGTCCGTCAGCGCGGTTCCAGCCGGCCGCGAGGCGCTGCGCGTGCTCGTGTCGGCCCGACGCCATCGCACCTGCGATCTCACGGGTGGCGTGGGCGTGCAGGTGTGCGCGATACCGGGCGTAGTCGGCGGCAGAGTCCTTGCTGACCATGAACGGCCAGTCACTGGACACCGTCAGAAGCGTCTCGCGCAGGATCTGGTCGGCGACGAAGTTGCGGGCCGGCGCGGAGTCCGACTCGGCGAGTGCCTTGTCGACGGTCGTCAGCGCAGTGTCGACGACCTCGCTGTTCAACTGGACCAGGTCGGCCACCTGCTCTCCGGCCCACACCTGCCAGTCCTTACCGGAACCCCAGGAACTGGGCGGCAATTCGACCGGTGAGCCGACAAAGCCGTCGGCGATCGCGTCGGACAGCGTGCCAACCCGCACGCCGGCCTCCGGTAGGGCGCGCAATACCCGTTCCAGCCATACCGGACCCTCGTACCACCAATGCCCGAACAGTTCGGTGTCGAAGGCAGCGATCACATGGGCGGGCCGACCGATGCGTTCGCTCTCGTCGACGAGGCGTTGCCGTACCACGTTGACGAAATCGACGACGTGGCCGTCGATCGCACTGTCGGCGCGTGCCGGGTCATACGGCGCTTTCGCATCCGAGGCGACATTGCGACCGGTGACCCTGGCGGGCTTGAGACCTGTTGTGTGGTCATAGGTGTGGAAATCGCGGTAGGCAGCGTGCCCGGGATAACCCGATTTCGGAGACCACACGCGGTAGCTGACCTGTAGGTCACGACCGAACGCGACGACGTCTGACGACCCGACCGGGCGGCCCAGTGCGGTATCCCCGTGCAACGAGGGGCCGTCCACCATGAAGTGACCGACGCCGGCCGCGGAGTAGTCGACTTCCATTCCCGGCGCGTACGCGCACTCGGGTGCCCAGATCCCCTTGGGTGCGTGCGCAAACCGTTGTGCAGCATCGGCGAGCCCCTCGCGCAGGGCGAACTCGCGCAGGCGCGGATTCAACAGCGGTTGGAACGGATGCGACAGCGGTCCGCCGAGCAACTCGATCGCTTCGGCGTCGATCAGTTCCCGCAGCAGCGGACTTCCGCCGTGGGCCCACAGCGTCGAGAAATCCTCGAGCGCGTGATCGGCCTCCGCGCGTTCACGAACACCGAACTCCCGCAACGGGTCACGCAACGTCGTCGCTTCTAGAGCACGCAAGCCCCAATTGGCCAGCCAGTGGTGCATCCCCGAAAGGCAGTACGGATCGTCGAGTTGGGCGGTGACCACCGGCGTCATGCCGAGCGTCAAGAGGTGACTGCGGTTCTCGGCGGCAAGGGTGCGGAGCACTCGCATCAACGGTACGTAGGCCGCCGACCACGATTGGTACAGCCACTCCTCGCCGACCGGCCAGCGGCCGTGATGGGCGAGCCATGGGAGGTGCGTATGAAGGACGAGCGTGAAGAGCCCCGGAGCCGGAGGGCCGGTGGCATCAGGCCTGGGAACCGTCGGGGTCGTCACGGCCGCACCGCGATTGCGACGAGGTCGAGGCTGTCGTCCACATTCCGGTCGTCGGCGTCGACGAGGTCGAAGTCTGCCGTCGTCACGGATGCGACGTCGTCCAGCAGATCAGCCGGCCAGGGCGCGTCGGCAAGAGCGCGTGCGATCTGGGCGTCGATGATCGACCCACCGTGGCGTTCGTCGAGCTCGACCAATCGTGAGCCGTGAAAGACCCCCAGCATCGACTCGACCGAAAAGCCCTCGCCGGACAGGAGTTCGGACAGTTCGGCGGCATTCAGTTCCCGGGTGTGGAACGGGTTGATCGGGGTGTCGCGACCGGGGGAGAAGGTGATCCGGTTCGGTGTCGACATCAACAGCACTCCGCCGGGGCGCAGCACCCGCAGGCATTCGGCGACGAATTGCCCTTGATCCCACAGATGTTCGATCACCTGGAAGTTGACGACGACATCGACCGTTGCGTCGGCCAGCGGGAGGTCGGCGAGATTCCCCTGGCGTATGTCGACCCGTGGGTAGCGGGCACGGACGTGGGCGACCGCGGAGTCGTCGTAGTCAAGGCCGATGACAGTGTTCGCCACGCTGGCGATCAGATCGGCGCCGTACCCCTCGCCGCAGCCGGCTTCGAGCACGTCACGGTCCGCGCAGAGATCAGCCAGCCGCTCATAGACGACCTCATGGCGGCGGAACCAGTAGTTCTCCTCCGCGAGGCCCGGAACCGTCCGTTCTCCTGTCAAAGGCAGGTCCGGACCGTCGGTGACGAATGCGCTCATTGGAAGGCAGGCTAACGTGAAACAGCTCACTGGCGAACAGTTCACCGCCCACGTGCTGCTAGAACACAAACTTCGACCAGCTATGGTGTTTCTGCGATCCACTAAAAGTTACCCGCGAGTAACATGAAGGTGATTGCTTGCAACGTGGTAATGAGGGCCGGTCATCGGCCCCTTCGAGGAGGACGAACCAGACTCATGACGAACATCGTGGTCCTGATCAAGCAGGTCCCTGACACCTGGTCGGAGCGCAAACTCTCCGACGGCGATTACACCCTCGACCGTGAAGCCGCCGATGCCGTGCTCGACGAGATCAACGAGCGCGCGGTTGAAGAGGCGCTCCTGATCAAGGAGAAGGAAGGCGGAGAGAGCACTGTGACAGTGCTCACAGCCGGACCGGAGCGTGCGACCGAGGCAATCCGCAAGGCGCTGTCGATGGGTGCGGACAAAGCGGTGCACCTCGTCGATGAGGGGCTGCACGGATCCGACATGGTCCAGACCGGCTGGGCGCTCGCCCGCGCCCTCGGCACGATCGAAGGCACCGAACTGGTCATCGCCGGCAACGAGGCAACCGACGGTGTCGGCGGCGCAGTGCCGGCGATCATCGCCGAGTACCTGGGCCTGCCGCAGCTCACGCACCTGCGCAAGGTGACGGTCGAGGGCGGCAAGGTCACCGGCGAGCGCGAGACCGATGACGGTGTGTTCACCGTCGAGGCATCGCTGCCCGCGGTCATCAGCGTCAACGAGAAGATCAACGAACCCCGCTTCCCGTCCTTCAAGGGCATCATGGCCGCGAAGAAGAAGGAAGTCACTTCGCTGACGCTGGCCGAGATCGGTGTCGAAGCCGACGAGGTGGGTGTCGCCAACGCCGGCACCAAAGTGAACTCGTCGACCCCGAAGCCGCCCAAGACTGCGGGCGAGAAGGTCACCGACGAAGGCGACGGCGGCACCAAGGTCGCCGAGTACCTCGTCGGTCAGAAAATCATCTAGCCCCAAACGCCGAACAGAACCCAGAAAGATAACGAAGACACATGGCTGAAGTACTTGTGCTCGTTGAGCACGCGGAAGGTGCGCCGAAGAAGGTCACCGCCGAACTCATCACTGCCGCACGTAAATTGGGCGAACCCTCCGCTGTCGTGGTGGGCAAGCCGGGGACGGCCGACGGACTCGTCGACAGCCTCAAGGCTGCGGGCGCGGCCAAGATCTACGTCGCCGAGTCCGATGACGCCGAGAACTACCTCATCACCCCGTACGTGGACGTGCTGGCCTCGCTGGTCGAGTCCGCAAGCCCGGCCGGTGTGGTGTTGGCCGCATCTGCGGACGGCAAGGAGATCGGAGGCCGGCTGGCCGCACGCATCGGCGCTGGTGTGCTGACCGACGTCGTCGACGTCCAGGAGGGCGGCAAGGCGATCCATTCGATCTTCGGTGGCGCGTACACCGTCGAGGCCGAATCAACCGGTGAACTGCCGGTGATCACCGTGCGTCCCGGCGCCATCGAGGCAGAAGCCGCCGACGGCGCGGGCGAGGTCGTCAAGGTCGAGGTCCCGGCCCAGGCCGAGAACGCGACCAAGATCACCAAGCGCGATCCGGCGGTTGCCGGTGATCGTCCGGAACTCACGGAGGCCACCGTCGTCGTGTCGGGCGGTCGCGGTGTCGGCAGCGCAGAGAACTTCAACGTGGTCGAGGACCTGGCCGACTCGCTCGGTGCCGCTGTCGGTGCTTCGCGTGCCGCCGTGGACTCGGGCTACTACCCGGGACAGTTCCAGGTGGGCCAGACCGGCAAGACCGTGTCGCCGCAGCTGTACATCGCGCTGGGCATCTCCGGCGCGATCCAGCACCGTGCCGGTATGCAGACGTCCAAGACGATCATCGCGGTGAACAAGGACGAGGAGGCGCCGATCTTCGAGATCGCCGACCTCGGCATCGTCGGTGACCTGTTCAAGGTCGCGCCGCAGCTGACCGAGGCTGTCAAAGCCCGCAAAGGCTAGGACTTCTCACGCGAAACCCCCGAACGGCTCAGGCCGGCCGGGGGTTTTTGCGTCTCCGCGCGGACTACGCACTTTCAAGGGCGCGATCTCACAGCTTCGTGAGTGAGGCTGGACGTATGGACGCACACGTCAGCGATCTCACCAGAGCCATCGAGGAACGCCGCTCCACACGGATGTTTCTGCGCGACAAGCCCGTCCCGCGGTACCTGCTCGACGAGGCACTCGCGCTGGCGATGCGCGCGCCGTCGAACTCCAACATCCAACCCTGGCGGTTGTTCCTGGCTACCGGGCCCCGCCGCGACAGGCTCGTCGAGGCGCTGCTGGAACGGGCGTCGCAGGGTTATCCCGCGACGGTCGGGCTGCCGGATAGCTTCTCCGCGCTGCGTTCCGAGATCGGTGCGCTGGTCTACGGATCCATGGGCATCGCCCGCGACGACAGCGAGGGACGCCGCATCGCCCAACTGCGCAACTGGGAGTTCTTCCGCGCACCGGTCGCAGGCGTGGTGTGCATGCACCGTGATCTCGGCGCTGCCGACAGCCTGGCCGTGGGGATGTTCCTGCAGACGCTGGTGCTCGCGCTGACCGAACGCGGGTTGGCGACGTGCATGCAGGTGTCGATCGCCCACTTCCCGGACGTGCTGCACGAACAGTTGGGTATTCCGGACGATCTGCAGACCATCTGTGGGCTCGCGGTCGGCTATGCCGACCCGGGATTCGCGGCCAATCGGCTGCGCACGCCTCGCAATCCGGTGGGGGAGAACGTCGTATTCCTCGACAGCTGACGTGTG
>Ga0075363_100000084_pt1 | contig 20011 bp, 15 predicted proteins | sample EndMetdeltDD1763_FD_71470 | JGI IMG/M metagenome (GOLD analysis project Ga0075363, IMG submission 71470) | Populus endosphere microbial communities from Tennessee, USA - Endosphere MetaG P. deltoides DD176-3 | ecosystem: Host-associated > Plants > Roots > Endosphere | place: USA: Tennessee...
GCTGAGTGACACCGGAGACCACGGCGTGGTTCACCGCTTCGGACGCGTACTGCCGTCGCACCACCTTCGGGTCGTTACGCAGGTCTTTCACAAGCGCGATGGCGAGGCCGACCATGACCAGCAGGAACGGCAAGGCCGCGATGATCGTGATTGTCTGCAGGCCCTTCAGCGCGTCTTCCCCACCGACGAGCAGCATCACCGCCGCCACCGCTCCCATCGCGACGCCCCAGAAGATGACGGTGCCGCGGCCAGGTTTGATGGTCCCCCGTTCGGACAGCGAACCCATCACGATCGACGCCGCATCCGCCCCCGAGACGAAGAAGATCGCGACCAGCACCATCACCAGAACGCTCGCAATCGTCGCGATCGGGTACTGATCGAGCAGACCGAACAGCTGTGCCTCGATGGACCCCTCGCCGGCGAGGTCGACACCCTCCTGTTGCACCCTGATCGCGGCTCCGCCGAAGACCGCGAACCACACCAGCGAGACGACGCTGGGTACGAGCAGCACACCTGCGACGAACTGCCGGATGGTGCGCCCTCGCGAGATCCGCGCGATGAACATGCCGACGAACGGCGTCCACGACACCCACCACGCCCAGTAGAAGATGGTCCACGTCTGCAGCCACGTGTCGACGTCAGCGCCCTCGGCGCCGGTGCGCGCGGACATCATCGCGATGTCGCCCAGGTAGCTCGCCATTGCGGTCGGTATCAGGTTGAGGATGAAAACCGTTGGGCCGACGACGAATACGAACAAAGCCAACGAAAGGGCGAGCACCATGTTGATGTTCGACAGCCATTGAATACCGCGGGCGATCCCCGACACCGCCGACAGCACAAAGGCGATCGTCAGCGCCGTGATGATCACGATCAGAATGGTGTTGCCGGTTTCACCGATGCCGGCGACGATCTGCAGGCCACTGCGAATCTGCAACGCCCCCAGCCCAAGTGATGCAGCGGATCCGAACAGGGTGGCGAAGATCGCCAGCATGTCGATCACCTTGCCCCACGGACCGTTCACCCGGGAGCCCAACAGCGGTTCGAACGCCGCGCTGATCAGCTGCAGGCGGCCCTTGCGGTAGACGCCGTACGCGATCGCCAGCCCGACGACCGCGTAGATCGCCCACGGATGCAGGGTCCAGTGGAACAGCGTGGTGGCCATCGCATTCTGGACCGCTTCCGGATTGCCCGCGGCGCCCGTGCCCGGGGGCGGAGTGGTGAAGTGCGTCAGGGGTTCGGCGACGCCGAAGAACATCAGACCGATGCCCATCCCCGCGGAGAACATCATGGCGATCCACGACACCCCGTTGAACTCGGGCTCTTCGTCGTCGCGGCCGAGCGGGATCGTTCCGTAGCGGCCGAGTGCCAGCCAGAGCACGAAGACCACGAACCCCGAACCGGTGAGCACGAACAACCAGCCGGTGTTGTCCATGACCCAGGTCAGTGCGCTGCCGGACGCGTCGGCCAGCGACGGGGTGCTGACGAAGCCCCACACCAGAAACCCGATGGCGATGACGGCTGTGATGCCGAAGACGACCCAGTCCACTCCCCGCGAGCGCGTGTACGCGGCTTCTTCGACGGGTACATCCAGGACTGGATGCGGAATGACCTCGTCAGTGGGCGACGAGAGGGCCCGTCCCGCGGAAGTGTGCGATTTCGGTTTTTCGGCACCAATAGTCACCGGTGAGCCATTCCCCCCGGAGGCGTTTCTCAACCAAGATCAGGAAACGCACTGTTCACCGGGCGGCCTCGAGCAGTTCATCCAACGATTCGCGCAACAGAGTCGGCAGCATGTCGACGTCGCTCATCGCGTCGCGGTCGGCGTTGATGCCGAAGTAGAGCATCCCGTTGTACGACGTCACACCGATGGCCAGGACCTGGTTGTGCAACAGCGGTGGCACCGAATACGTCTCGAGCAGTTTGGTGCCCGCGACGTACATCTGATTCTGTGCGCCAGGCACATTGGTGATCAGAAGGTTGAACTGCCGTGCCGAGAAGTCGGTCGCGACGCGAATCCCCATGGCGTGCAGAGTCGGTGGCGCGAAGCCTGACAGCGTGACGATCGTCCTCGCGTCGACCAGGCTGGCGGCGGTGGGATGAGATTCGGTGGTGTGCGCGATCTGCGACAGCCGGACCACCGCATTGCCCTCCCCCACCGGCAGATCCACCAGGAACGGCGACACCTCGCTGATCGCCTGTCCGGGCCCGGCCGGATCCAGGTCGGCGTCGGGATACACCGACATCGGGGCCATGGCGCGCATCGTCGTCGTCGCCGTGACCGGCTCGCCACGCGACAGCAGCCAATTTCGCAGCGCACCGGCCACCACCGCGAGCACGACGTCGTTGACGTCGCAGTCGTACTTGGCACGCACCAGGCGGAAATCCTCCAGGTCACCGCTGGCCACCGCGAGCCGGCGGTTGCGTGACACCGTGGTGTTCAGCGGGCTGCTGGGCGCTGTGCCGCGCGCGGCGGTCCGGACCACGTCGACGAGCCGCCTGCCGACTTCGGCCAGCTGACCGGCGTTGGTGACGACACCGGTGACCGCCGAGCGCACCTCACCGACCTGTTCGGCGGGACGCGTCACCCATTCGCCGACCGCGCCCAGCAGCAGCCGACGGTCGCTGGGCTCACGAGCCGGAATCCAGATGTCCTCACCGAACTCCGGGCGCTTCTGCGTGCGGTCGGCGATGACGTGGCCGATCTCCAGCGCCGTCATCCCGTTCACCAGCGCCTGGTGCGACTTGGTGTAGAGCGCGATCCGGTTCTTGGCCAGACCTTCGATCAGGTACATCTCCCACAGTGGCCTGGACTTGTCCAACGGCCGGGAGCCCAGCCGAGCGATCAGCTCATGGAGCTGGTCGTCGCTGCCAGGAGAAGGAAGCGCCGAGCGGCGAATGTGGTACGTGATGTCGAAGTCGGGGTCGTCCACCCAGACCGGGCGCGCCAGCCCGAGTTTCACCTCGCGAACCTTCTGGCGGTAGCGCGGGATCTGCGGGAGCCGTTGTTCCACGGTCGCCAGCAGAGTCTCGTAACTCAGGCCGTTGCGCGGCTTGCGCAGGATCGACAGCGAGCCAACGTACATCGGCGTCGACGAGTTCTCCAGATGGAAGAACGTCGCGTCGGAAGCCGACAACCTGGTCACCATCGCCGCGACGCCCCCTCGTTGACTACGCGGTTCTCGGCCGCGGTGGATCTGATGACCAACGTAGCGACCTAACCTGTCGCCGCGCATTACGGGTGCGGAGAACCCCCTGCAGACCGTGCGATCATGAACAGATCTGCAACTCTCCGGCAGATGCCGTCCATTCCCCCCGACAATCGCCGGAGAGCATTTCATGACCCAGTCCCACACCCCCGCGCCGGGTGCCCAATTGGTATCGCCGGTGGTCGACTACGAGCCGCCACCGGTCGATATGGCCGTGTGCCGGTCGACACCGACACTGCACCGCCGCTCCCCGCGACCGCCGACCCGTCCTGGCCATCGGCCCGTCCGCGAAGCGGAGCCACCCCCCACCGCCGTCACATTCGCCGACGCCGCACTACGCCGCGTGCTCGAGGTCATCGACCGACGCAGGCCCGTCGCACAGTTGCGGCCGCTGGTGGCGCCGGCGCTGATCGACACGGTCATCGAGCTGAGCCGGTCGTCGCACGTTCAGGCCGGCCGCCCGGCCAGTGAACGTACGGTCGCGAGGCTGCACCGGATCCGGCTGCGGATGGTCGACGGCACGCACGGCGCCGAGGCCGAGGTGTTCGGGACGTACACCAGCGGACCGCGGGTGCGTGCGCTCGCGGCGCGCATCGAGCTCTACCGGGATCGCTGGCGCATCGTCGCCCTGCAGATCGGTTGAGCCGCTGACCCGGCGATAGGGTGAGCGCGTGGAGGGAAACAGCATCAGCGTGGAACGGATCATCAACGCGCCGGCCGATCAGATATTCGCGTTGATCGCCGACGCCGGAAAGCATTCCAGCTTCGACGGCTCGGGAACGGTGGACCATTCGACGCTGGCGTCGCACCCGTTGACCCTTGGCTCCAAGTTCGGCATGTCCATGCGGGGTCGCCCCGAATCGCTGTTCCTGCCCTACCGCACCACCAACACCGTCATCGAATTCGAGACCGACCGTCGCATCGCGTGGAAAACCACCATGGGACCCCTCGGGCTCATCGGCGGACGGATCTGGCGGTACGAACTCGAGCCCGCCGACGGCGGCACTCTGGTCCGTGAGACCTGGGACGTCTCGTCAGACCGGCAACGGCCGATGCTCAAGATGGGCTCGATGCCCAGACAGACCGAAGACGGTATGCGCGCCACGCTGGAACGCATCGCCGCGCGGCTGACTCCCTAGCCGCGGCGTTTGGTTTCGCGAGCCTGCTGGCGCGCGGCCTCTCGCCGCTCCTTCCGCGTACCCCCGGACGGTGCGGAATGCTTGCCGCCCCCGCCGGTGCGCTTGACCTCCGCTGAACCGTCCTCGGAAGGGCCGCTGTAGGTCATCGGTGGCGGTTCGTTGTCAATTCCCTTGGCGCGCAAGGCCGCCGGCTGAGCCGGCAATCCGGATTCAGTCGGCGCTGGGCGCTCCTTGGTGGCAACTCCACCCTGGGCGCCCTCCTGCGCCTTGGCGGCGGCGGCCTGAGCGAATTCGGCGAGCCCCTGCGGCGTGGCGACCGGCGCCACCGCAGGTGCGGGCGCGGCTTCGACCGACACGTTGAACAGGAAGCCGACCGACTCCTCCTTCATGCCCTCGAGCATGCCGATGAACATGTCATAGCCCTCACGCTGGTATTCGACCAGCGGGTCGCGCTGCGCCATCGCGCGGAGCCCGATGCCCTCCTTGAGGTAGTCCATCTCGTAGAGGTGCTCGCGCCATTTGCGGTCGACGACGTTGAGCAACACGTTGCGTTCCAGTTGGCGCATCGCGCCTTCCCCGGCGATCGCCTCGAGCTCCTTCTCGCGAACTGCATACGCGCGTTCGGCGTCTTTGATCAACGCATCGAGCAGCTCGTCGCGGGTCAGCTCCCCGGCCTCGCCGACGGCGTCGGAGTCGATGAGGTCGTGGTGGTCGATGCCGACGGGGTACAGCTGGCCCAGCGCCGTCCAGAGCTGCTCCAGATCCCAGTCCTCGGAGTAGCCCTCGGCGGTCGCGCCGTTCACGTATGCGGTGACGACGTCGATGAGCATCTTGTGGGCCTGGTCGGCGAGGTTCTCACCTTCCAGGATGCGGCGACGCTCGTCGTAGATGACCACGCGCTGCTTGTTCATCACTTCGTCGTACTTGAGGACGTTCTTGCGGACCTCGAAGTTCTGCTGCTCGACCTGCGTCTGCGCGCTCTTGATCGCGCGGCTGACCATCTTCGCCTCGATCGGCACGTCGTCGGGCAGGTTCAGGCGGGTCAGCAGCGATTCCAGCGTCGCGCCGTTGAAGCGCCGCATGAGCTCGTCACCGAGCGAGAGGTAGAACCGAGATTCACCCGGATCGCCCTGGCGGCCGGAGCGACCGCGCAGCTGATTGTCGATTCGGCGGGACTCGTGTCGTTCGGTGCCGAGCACGTACAGCCCGCCGACCTCGATCACGTCCTTGGCTTCCGAGGCCGCTTCCGCCTTCACCTGCGGCAGCAGCTTGTGCCACGCGGTTTCGTAGTCCTCGGGCGTCTCGACCGGGTCCAGGCCCTGGTCCCGCAGCTTCTTGTCGACCAGGAAGTCGACGTTGCCGCCGAGCACGATGTCGGTGCCGCGACCCGCCATGTTGGTGGCCACCGTGATCGCCTTGAGCCGCCCGGCCTCGGCGATGATGTTCGCCTCCTGCTCGTGGTACTTGGCGTTCAGCACGTTGTGCGGAATCCGGCGCTTGGTGAACTGGCGCGACAGGTACTCCGAGCGCTCCACGCTGGTGGTGCCGATCAGCACCGGCTGGCCCGTCTCGTACCGCTCGCTGACGTCGTCGACGACCGCGATGTATTTGGCCTCTTCGGTCTTGTAGATCAGGTCGGACTGGTCGGCACGGATCATCGACTTGTTGGTCGGGATGCTGACCACGCCGAGCTTGTAGATCTCGTGCAGCTCGGACGCCTCGGTCTGCGCGGTGCCCGTCATGCCGGCGAGCTTGTCGTACAGGCGGAAATAGTTCTGCAGCGTGATGGTGGCCAACGTTTGGTTCTCGGCCTTGATCTCGACGTGCTCCTTGGCCTCGATCGCCTGGTGCATGCCTTCGTTGTAGCGCCGTCCGACCAGCACGCGGCCGGTGAACTCGTCGACGATGATCACCTCACCGTCACGCACGATGTAGTCCTTGTCGCGCGTGAACAGTTCCTTGGCCTTGATGGAGTTGTTGAGGTAGCTCACCAGCGGGGAGTTGGCGGCCTCGTAGAGGTTGTCGATGCCGAGCTGATCCTCGACGAACTCGACGCCGATCTCGTGTACGCCGATGGTCCGCTTGCGGATGTCGACCTCGTAGTGGACGTCCTTCTCCATCAGCGGAGCAAGCCGGGCGAACTCGGAGTACCAGTTCGACGCCCCGTCGGCCGGACCCGAGATGATCAACGGGGTACGGGCCTCGTCGATGAGGATGGAGTCGACCTCGTCGACGATGGCGTAGTTGTGGCCGCGCTGCACGAGATCGTCCAGGGAGTGCGCCATGTTGTCGCGCAGGTAGTCGAAGCCGAACTCGTTGTTCGTGCCGTAGGTGATGTCGGCGCCGTACGCGACGCGCCGCTCATCAGGCGTCAGGCCGGACAGGATCACGCCGACGTCGAGGCCCAAGAACCGGTGCACGCGGCCCATCCACTCGGCGTCGCGTTTGGCCAGATAGTCGTTGACAGTGACGACGTGCACGCCCTTGCCGGCCAGCGCATTGAGATAGGCGGGTAGGACACAGGTAAGGGTCTTGCCCTCACCGGTCTTCATTTCCGCGACGTTGCCGAAGTGCAGCGCCGCGCCACCCATCACCTGGACGTCGAAGTGCCGCTGGTCCAGTACTCGCCACGCCGCCTCACGAGCGACGGCGAAGGCCTCGGGCAGCAGGTCGTCGAGGCTTTCGCCGCCTTCGTACCGCTTCTTGAACTCGTCCGTCTTGGCCCGCAACTCGGCGTCGGAGAGCTTTTCCACGCCGTCGGACAGGGTGTTGACGTACTCAGCCACCCCCTTGAGGCGCTTGACCATGCGGCCTTCACCGAGACGGAGCAACTTATCCAGCACGCTATTCCTCAGGCTTTCCAAATGGGATGGATCTGATAGAGCTCAACCCATGGTAGCGAGGTAGCACGCCGAGTTTCGGCGAGCGTGTCAGGCCAAACGAATCAGCCCACCGTTAGGCGAGCCGAATCAGGCCGTAGTCGTAGGCGTGCCGGCGGTACACCACACAGGGTCGGTCGCTCTCCTTGTCGTGGAACAGGAAGAAGTCGTGGCCAACGAGTTCCATCTGGGACAACGCATCGTCGATGGTCATCGGCGTATCGGGGTGCTCCTTGGTCCGCACGATCCGGCCGGGTTCATGGTCGTCCAACATGGCGGCGTCAACCTGCGAGGATTCGGATCCGGACCCGTTGAGCGTGTCAGGCAGGGGGCCGATCGCGGTGGCCTCGGCCAGTGAAACCGGGGTCTTGTCGCCGTAGTGGATCTTGCGACGGTCCTTGCTTCGCCGGAGCCGGTTCTCGAGTTTGCAGACCGCGGACTCCAGGGCAGCGTAGAAGCTGTCGGCGCAGGCCTCGCCCCGAACCACGGGGCCGCGGCCGCGCGCGGTGATTTCGACATGCTGACAGTTCTTGCGCTGGCGTCGGTTGCGTTCGTGGTCCAGCTCGACGTCGAAGAGGTAGATGGTGCGGTCGAGTCGTTCCAGGCGAGAGAGTTTTTCTGAGACGTAGATGCGGAAGTGCTCGGGAATCTCGACGTTGCGGCCCTTGACGACGATCTCGGCTCGCGGTTCGGCTTCGGGCGTCTCATCGGTGACCAGCGTTGCTTGGTCCGAGGCAATGGAATGGGTTGACATACTTGGCAACTCGTTTCTCTTTCGCGTCCGCACGCGTCAGCGTGCCTGGCTAGCTGGAGATACGCGCCGAGGGGCTCTGCATTTCTTATGCCTTTGTCGCGGCCCGCCGGTGCAAGGTGTCGTCTACTCACCTCCTACCGCTGGTGGGCGATGCCGGCGCCAGTTGATGAGGCGCCGCCGTGAGGCATTCACGGGTGGTTGATCCTGACGGTAGTCCGTGTTCACCCGGTCGTGCCACAAAATCCACGCACCTGTTTTCAGTTCTTCACATCAACTTGATGCCGAAGTAATTGGCGGGACCGTCACGCCGAGCGATCACGCGTTGGCGATAGCCAGCACGGCCGCCACGATTACCCCGGCGCTCTGTAGGACGCGAACGGATTCGCACGCGGTGGCGCCCGTCGTCACGATGTCGTCGATGACCACGACGTCCCTCACGGCGTCCCCCACGGCGTCCCCCACGGCGGGACGTACCAACTTCACCCGCCCGGCGATGTTGCGCTGGCGGTCGGCGCTGGAGAGCCCTGCGGAATCGGCGACGAAAGCCCTCGTGCGCAGTGCTTGAACCACGGTGACGTCGCACAGTTGCGCGCTCGCGGCACGAGCAACGCGGGTGACCGGGTCCCCGCCGCGGCGCCTGGCGGCCCACCGGCGCGTGGGCGCGGGCACCACGGTGAGCGGTGTCCCGACGACGCCCCAGGCCAGCATGTGAGCCAGCCCAGCGCGAAGCGCGTCGGCGAGGGGCGCGACCAGGTCGGCGCGGCCGTGCTCCTTCACGGCGACTATGGCCTGCCGGCGTGCGCCCGCGTAGCGGCCCAGCGAGAAGACGGGTACGCCTGGGTCGACGCGAGGGCTGACGAGATGCGGCTCGTCGGGCTTGACGGCCAGGTCCTTGGCGCAGGCGTCGCACCACCGCGTCGAGCGCGCGCCGCAGCCGCCGCACTCGAGCGGGAGGACCAGATCGAGCATGCCCGCAGTGTGGTGGTGGCCTGTGACAACTTCGGGTACTCCCCCGGAATGCAGGACGAACGGGAATCTGTCATCGTCGACTGCCTCGTCGAGGCGTTCTCCGATCTGATGGAGGCGGATCCCGACGCGTTCCGGACCAAGTTCCGCAAGATGGCGGCCGAGCCGTTCGCCTTCTATCGGGGCAGCGCCTGCGTTTTCTACGCCGATGTCGCCGCTCGCGAGGACAGGTGGGCGGACGAACGAACCTCACGGGTGTGGATCCAAGGCGACCTGCACGCGGAGAACTTCGGCACCTACATGGACGGCGCCGGAGTACTCATCTTCGACGTCAACGACTTCGACGAGGCGTATGTCGGCCACTTCACCTGGGATCTTCAGCGGTTCGCGGCCAGCGTCGCGTTGATGAGCTGGCAGAAGGCGTTGTCCGACGACGTGATCCGGGATCTGAACACCACGTTCGTCCGGTCATATCTCGAGCAGGTGCGGTGGTTCCGCCAGACCGACGACGACTCGTTTTTCGCGCTGAACCTCGACACCGCCCGCGGAGCGGTGCTCGATGCGCTGCAGAGCGCCCGGTTGTCGACGCGCCAGGCGATGCTTGACCGGGTGACCCGCGTGGACGAGTCCGACCGCCGGTTCCGGGAGATCGGAGGTGTCCGCAGGCTCGACGAGGACGAATACGAGAAGGTGAACGCCGCGTTCGAGGCCTACCAGGAGACCATTCCGAAGTCGAAGCGGTTCCGCGAAGTCGGATACGACGTCAAGGACATCGTCGGTAGGACCGGCTTCGGGATCGGCAGTGCGGGATTGCCCAGCTACAACGTCCTGATCGAAGGGTTCAACCAGGCCCTGGACAACGACATCGTGCTATCGATGAAGCAGGGCAACATCGCCGCGCCGAGCCGCGTCGTCGACGACGAAGCGGTGCACAAGTACTTCAAACACCACGGCCACCGCACCGCTGTGTCACAACGCGCATTGCAGGCGCATGCCGATCCCCTCCTCGGCCACACCGAGATCGACGGGGTCGGCTACGTCGTCGCCGAACTTTCGCCGTACGAGTCCGACTTGGATTGGGCGGAGCTGACCGAACCCGACGAACTCACCGAGGTGATCGACCAACTGGGCCGTGCGGTCGCCAAGGTGCACTGCGTCGGCGACGCCGACAGCGACCAGGAACTCGTCGCATTCCAGACCGAGGACGCGATCGACGAGGTGATCGGCGATCACACCGATGAATTCGTCGACGACATGGTGGCGTTCGGTCTGGAGTATGCGGCGACGGTGCGCGACGACCATCGCCATTTTGTGGAGGCGTTCCGCGCGGGCCGCATCCCCGGTGTGAGTTCCACCTGATCACACCGACACCTTCTCCGCCGCCAGGCCGTGATGCGCTTTCAGCTCTTCGGCAGCGCGTTCACCGATGACCACGCAGGGTGCCATGGTGTTCCCGACGGTGATCTGAGGCATCACGGATCCGTCGGCGACACGTAGGCGCTCGATCCCGTACACCCGCAGGCTGCCGTCGACAACGGACAGCGGATCCCGGCCCATCTTCGCCGTGCCGACGTGATGGAAGAACGACGTGGCGGCATCGCGCAGGTACCTCGACAATTCGTCGCCCTTGAGGTCGCCGGGCATCACCTCCCGCCGCAGAAATGGGCGCATCCCCGCCGAATTGCCGACTTCGCGCATGCCTCTGATGCATTCGACGGCCCATGCCACATCGTCTGGATGAGACAGGCCGTTCTCCGCGATCCGCACTGGTTTGTCCGGGTCCGTGCTGGCGAGTTCGACCGTGCCGCGACTGCGGGGGCGGGTCGCCGCCCCGAACATCGTCCACGCCGAGTCGGGTGCCCCGAAGCGCGCGATGACCTCGTCGGTCGCGAGAGGGAACGGGGCGTGGGCCGCGAAAAGGTCGGGCGCATCGAGCCCGCCACGGCTGGGCCAGAACATCAAGGCCGCACCGACCGCCTCGCGTGATCCGTAGTCCGGGGTCTCCCATATGCAACTGAAGGCCGTGTGATTCTGGAAGTTCTTGCCGACACCCGGCAAGTGCTGGACAACCGGAATGCCCAAGGGCCGCAAGCTTGATTCGTCACCGATACCGGAGAGCATGAGGACCTTTGGCGTGTTCATGGCACCCATCGCGAGCACCACCTCGGAACGCGCACCGAACCGACGAACCGCTCCGTTGAGAGAGACCTCGACGCCATCGGCCCGGTTACCGTCGATGATCACCCTGCGCACCAGGGCATTCGTCAGAACCGTCAAGTTCGGCCGGTCCATAAACGGGTAGGTGTAGGCGCGAAAGATGGATTGGCGCTTACCATCTCGGACGCAGTTGTCAGCAGTGGCAATGCCGCCGCTGCGCTCCATGATCTCCCCGTTGGGGTGATCGAACCGCTTGATTCCCAGCACGCCGGCGGCTTCCAGAACCGCCGGGCCCGCCGGGTGCGTGCTGTCGGCGCGCGAGATGTAGACGGCGCCGCCGTTACCTCTCAGTCGGCGATCGCCCGTGCCGTGCCAATCTTCGACCCTGGCGAAGATCTTGCGCACCGAGTCGTAATTCCAGGCGTCGTTGGCGGACTCTTCGGCGAAGTGGTCCCAATCGGTCTGGTGGCCACGCACCCAGGTCATCACGTTGATGCTGGTACTACCCCCGAGCACTTTGCCCATCGGAAGTACCAACGCCCGCCCGTTGTAGTTCGGATTCGGTTCGGCCAGGAAGGACCAATCACGTTCTCCACCAAGGTTGGTCGACCATTGCGCGGCTTCGGTGACGCTCGGGACGTCATCGCTTCCGCCGGCCTCCAGCAGCAGCACACTGGCTCCGGGATCCTCGGCGAGACGTCGTGCGACGACGGATCCGGACGCGCCGGCTCCGCAGACGATGAAGTCATACGAATCCGAGAGGTTCGCGGCCAGTTGCTGTTGGTTGGCCGCGATGCGCTGGCGTAGGGTTGGGTCGTTGGTCATAGGTGTTCCCTCTCTTCCGGTTTGACAATCTCAATGGCCGGCGCTCCGCCCGCCGTCGACGTGCAGGATTTCGCCGGTGACGAAGGACGCGTTCTCGAGGTAGAGCGCCCCGTGAACGATGTCTGCCACCGCACCGATGCGGTTCTGGGGATGCATTCCGCCGTATACGGATTGAGCGTCGACGCCGGCGTGCATGGGAGTGTCGATGACACCCGGTGATATCGCATTGACCCGGATTCCCTGGCCTGCGTACTCGACCGCCAGCGACTTGGTGGCCGCGACGAGCCCGCCCTTGGTCAGTGCGGTCAGCGCGGCGGGAACGGCTGACTGGCCCTGCTCGGCGAGGGCCGTGGTCACGTTGAGGATATGCCCTCCGTCGCCCTGCTCGAGCATGCGGCAGATGACGCGGCGGGTGATGTGAAAGAAGCCGAGTGCGTTGACCGACGTGATCAGCTCGTAGTCCTCCGGCGTGCAGGCGGCGAATGGCTTGGCGAGGAAGGCGCCCGCATTGTTGATCAGTGTGTCGACCCGGCCGAATCGGACGATCGCCTCGTCGACGAGTCGCTTGGCGGTCGCTGGATCCGCGATATCCCCTGCGACGGGGTATATCTCGGGGTGTTCGGTTTCGGTCAGGCCGCGCGCGTTGGCAATCACCTGGAAGCCCATCTTCCGATACGCCTCCGCGAGTCCGGCTCCGATGCCGCGTGACGCACCGGTGATGATCGCTACCCGTTCGGTGCTGTGTTCCATCGTCATATCTCGAGCCCTCGCGCGGTGCTTACCGCCGCGGCCAGCGCAGGCGTCGAGGGGCCGGCGGCCATCGGAGCGCCGAAGATCCGAACGCCCAAGTCATTCAACGTGAATCGCTCAACCATGTTGTCAACGCTAGGGAGAGCATCGTTGGCCGACGAGCCGTTGTGCGCAGCGATTCGGACGATTTACGCGCGCTTCGGTTACTTCGAAGACGGACTACGTGTATCGAATCTGGGCGCGCCGCAGCGTCACTGCGGGTGTGACACCGTAGCGGGCGCTGTGCATGGCCGCGAACCGACCGAGATTGGTGAAACCCCACTGATAGGCGATCGACGAGACGCTTGCCGTCGACGGGTCGGCTTCGATGAGACTCTCGTGCGCGCGCCGCAGCCGGACTTGACGCAGGTATTCCGTCGGCGTGGTGTTCAGGTGACATCTGAAGCCCTGCTGGAGTGACCGGACACTCATGTGGCAGCGACGGGCGATGGTGGTAAGGGTCAGCGGAAGATGCGCTTGCTCTTCGATCAGGTCGATGGCCGCGCGGATGGCGCGCGGTGCGGGCGGATGTCCGTCGCGTGTAAGCACGCTGCGTTGTGAATGGTCGGCGGCGAGCAGAAACCCTCGCACCAGACTGTCGACAAAGGGCATCCCCGCGAGGGGCTGATTGAGCACGCTGTCGGGTTGGAAGATCTGCTCCTTGAACAACAGCAGCATGTTGATCCAGCTCTGGGTTTCAGCAGCTGCGGCGGGCAGGATGGGCGTGAAGTCCACCCGTGACGTCACCTCCCGGCCCAGTGCGTCGGCGAGTGCGTCGTGGACCGCGCTGCGGTGGACTTTCAAACAGATCATCCTGCTTGCCGCCGCCCATCGTGCCGTCGCCAGACCGACTGGCGCGTACACGACGGCAGTGCCCGGTCCCGCGGCAACAGGCTTGCCCCACTGCACACATTCCGTGCGGCCCGACTGCAGCAGAACCACGCGGTAGCTCTTGCACTCATCCCCGCATTGCATCGAAATGTCGGATCCGAGGACGGACTCGGTGATGGTCGCCGATCCCATGCGAACCACACGCTGCGTCATCGAGAACGCGTCGGGATCCGTCAGCAGAGCGAGGTCCGGCCTGTCGCAGCACGTCGAGGCGAACTCCTCGAACCCCGTTCGCGCCCAGACGCGCGCGTCCGATTCGTCCGCGCTACTTGCCTCACTCATCCTGCCGATCTCCCCTGTCGGTCTGACACAACTCGTCAAACGCAGCGAGTCAGGCACCATTGCCGCCTTCACGAGCTCGACAGGCAACCGTCAGCAGATTGACAGCGCTCAATACTCTCGCCGCAGCGCTACTCCGCCGGCGCACGACACGGATCCGGCGCAGTCTGAACGCCAACGCCGTTGACGTGATCCCACCGCGCCCGTCTTCTCAACGCAAAGTTCGCAGCCTCAACCCAGTACGATCGAGTCCCCCTGGACCGTCACGGGCTGCGACGCCAGCGGCTTCGTCGCGGGGCCTTGGGCCACCGAACCATCCAGATTGAACTTGCTGCCGTGGCATGGGCAGTTGATGGTGCCGTCGACCACCTCGTTCACCGCGCATCCGGCGTGGGTGCAGGTCGACGAGAAGCCCTTGAAATCGCCTGCGGCCGCTTGGGTCACGACGACCTCGCCGACGATGACTCCCGAACCGACGGGCACATCCGACGCCTTGGCGATGACGTTGTTCTGCTCTGGGGCCGTACCGCCGGTCGTCGGCGGAGGCTGCGTTGTCGTCGCGCCGTCTCCGGACGCCTCCGGCTTCTTGCCGTAGCTCGTGCAGGCGGCGAGCGCGGACGCGAGCAACCCGATGCCCGCGCCGATCAGAACCTTCTGCCGTGGGATACGCCGATCTGTGAGCGACATTGAAAACCTTTCCATTAGAACGTGATTCCGCTGGTCTGGAAGAACCAAAGGGCTGAGGTCAACCAGACGTATACGAGCACGAAGAACAGCAACCCGCCCGCGATCGGAATCACCCAACCGCGAAGGCCTTTGCGGGTCAGCAACATCATCTTCGTGACAAAGATGCCGTAGAACAAGCATCCGAACAGCGAGTGGAACAGCACTCGGCTGTCGGTCTCCTGGAATCCCAGGGCGTACAGGCAATGCACCGCGACCGGAACGCTGGCCAGCACCGCCAGCCGTCCCGACCACACATGTGCGATGCCCATCCATCCGGGCGCCCTGCCACCGGGAATCAGTCGGTACATCGCGAAGGCCGATACCAGCTGAAACAGCGCCAGGACAACCGCCAGGGTCCCAAGCCACGCCTTGACTGCCGTACCGCTGGAGAACCCCGCAACGCTCACTGAAAAGAACTGTGGCTCATGAACTTTGCCGAAAACGCCGAGGACGACGGCGACGAGCGAGCCGATCAGGACGGCGGTCAGCACAGCGGCGTCGCCCCGTGAGGTCGTGATCCGCTGCGTGGCGAGTGACTCAGACATCGCTGGCGCCCCCGACCCGCGTCGCGGTGACGGTGGTCCCGTCGATGACCGTGTTTGCATAGCCGACGCCGATCGCCAAACCCGGTGCGGGCACAGCCGATCCGTCATCGCGCCGCAGCACGCCGGTCGCCTTGCCGGTGGAGTCGACGATCCAGCTGCTGCGGATCCCGTCCTGCTCGAACACGTACAGCCCCGCCGGCGACCGCGCGGGCTCTGCGGTGAAGTCCCACTTCTTCGAGCCGATCCACAGGGTTCCGACGACGGCGGTGCCGTCCAGCCGTCCCTCGAGTCGACCGGTCCTGTCCTTGCTCATCAGGCTGACGGCGCCATCGACCGCGGGGCCGCGCATCCACGATTCGATGGAGTTGCCGTCGCAGACGTAGGCGACTGCCTTGTCGCCTTCGACGGCGATATCCAGGGTGATGACGCCCTTGGCGGTCGGGATCTTGCCGACGTAGTCGGCCTTGGCCGGAAACGACGGCGCCGGCGCGGCGGGTGGCGCGGTGACGGTCGTCGTCGCCGGTTCGGCGACCGGCGTACCGGGCACCACCGACACCTGTTCCTGGGAAATGTTGACCAGCAATATGCCTGCGCCCAGCACCGCGACCGTGCTGAGGGTGACAAGTGGACCGCGAACCTTCATCGTCTCTCCTTGGCTGTCAGCCAACGCCTCTAGCGTCGGTTTGTCAGCACAACGGGAGTTCGCGGGAGTTGGTTCAGTGCGATCTCAAAAAAGTCCGGAACGGCGCTCAGCCAGGCAGTACCGGTTGCGCGCCCGGCACCATCAGCGGACGCACCTCCGACCACACCGGGTCGTTGTCGGCGACCGACCCAGTCAGCTGCAGCACGCCGCGCTCGTCGGCGACGTACACCGTGGACGGGTTGGCTGCCACCGTGGTGACCGGCATCAGCAGGTTGCGGCTGGGCCCGTCGGAGTTGACGCCGTCGAGGTTCACGTAGGAGACCGGATGCTGCGCATCCGTGCGGCTGACGACGATGTCGTCGCCGGTCCGCCACGACAGTGAGACGACCGTGTTTTGCAGGCCGAAGCCGAGGCGTCGCGGATACGTCAGCGCATATCCGCCACCGGGGGTCTGCTCCACCCCGGCCAAGATGACCCGGCCGTCGATGACCATCGCGGCCCGGGTTCCGTCTCGCGACAGTTGCAGCTCACGGATGGCGCCGGGAAACCGTGACGACACGGGAGTGGAATCGACAGGTATCCGCGCCGGTTGCCCTGACGCGTCCTGGATGACACGGACCACGTTGTTGCCGTCGACGACGACCCAGACGGCGTCGTCGAGAGCCCAACTGGGCCGCGACAGGTTGCGTCCATCCAACGCCTGGGAGGCGTTGCCGCCCAACGGACCGACCCACAGCGACGACGCCATATCGGGCGCGCCGGGGCGCAACGTCACGATCGACGCCATGTTCTGGCCGGTGCGCGATATCGCCGCGGCAGTCTGATTCGGGGTCGAACCGAACGCCCCGGGGACGCGCGGCGCACGAGCGCCGTCCAGGAACACCAGCGACCCGCCCACCAATCCGTGCAGACCCGCCGCGGCCCCAGGGAACGCCCCTGGATCAGTGGCCGCCACATCGGAGGTCTCCCACCCGTCGGCGAACCGGTCGTCGAGCGCGGCGCCGTCGGCGGTGATCACGTACGGGCCATTGATCCCGGCGCGCGACAGCGTCCAAATAATCTGGGCCGCAAGCAGTTGGCGACTGTGCGGGTCGGTGGTCGAGAGGTTGTCCAGGTCGATGCGTGCGCCGCCGTAGCCGCGACCGACGCCCGTCTTCCCGCCGTCAGCTCTGGTCACCGGGCCCCGTAGCTTCAGCGGTGGACCCAGCAGGTTGCGCACGCTGTTGGCCATCTCCGGACGAGGTCCGGCGATCAGCTTGCTGACCAGTTCGGTGGCCAACTGATCCGGATCGGACACCGCGACGTAACGCGGATCGGGGACCACGGTGCTGCCGGTCGGATCGGCGAAATACAGAGTGTTCCGTTTGTAGGTGGCTTGAAACTGTTGCCAGTCAAGGAAAACGCCGTTGGGCAGCTTGTCGATCCGCCAGCCGCCGGACGTCTTCACCAGTTCGATCGGACCAGGATCGGGCAACGCGCCCTCACCCGTCTCGAACACGCCCAGGTCCGAAAGCGATCCCAAAATGTCGGCGCGCATGCGCACCGTGACGCGGTCGGGCCCGCGAGTCTCGGTGAACACGACGTTGTCGATCAGCAGCGCGCTACCCGCGTCATCCCATGCGCTGGAACCGGATTCGGTGAGGAACTGCCGCGCCGCCAGATGGCGGTTGGCGGGGTCGGCGGTGGCCTTGAGGAATTCTCGCAACAGCACATCGGGATCCATGCCGGGCGTGGGCTTGGGCAGGCTCGGCGGCGCGGGCCGGTCGACGGTGCCGATCGCCTGCGGTGACGATGAGCTGGGTACTCCTGCGCAGCCGGCAAGCACGAACATCAGCAATGAGACGAACGCTAAACCGCGTACGGAGTGCGCAATCAGGCCTGGGCGCTTCACACGGTTTCCGATTCCCGAGCCGACCGGCGCGGGGGACGTTCAGGCTCAACGGGTTTCAACGGAAGCGGGCTTGTCGTGACCTTGTGGCCACGCACCAACGGCAGGGTGAGCCGGAAACAGGCACCCTTACCGGGCTCACCCCAGGCCTCCAGTCGGCCCTGGTGCAGCCGGGCGTCCTCGATGCTGATGGCCAAGCCGAGACCGGTGCCACCGGAGCGGCGCACCCGCGACGGGTCCGAGCGCCAGAACCTACTGAACACCAGCTTCTCCTCGCCCGGCCGCAACCCGACGCCGTAGTCGCGCACCGTGACAGCCACGGTGTCTTCGTCGACACCCATCCTGATGCGCACCGGCTTGTGCTCGGCGTGATCGATGGCGTTGGCGATCAGGTTGCGCAGGATGCGCTCGACCCGGCGCGGGTCGACCTCCGCGATGACGTCCTCGGACGGCATGTCGACGATCAGCTCGATATCGGCGTCGGCCGCCAGATGGCCGACGTTGTCCAGCGCGCTCTGCACCGTGGCGCGCAGATCGACCGCCTCGACGGACAGTTCGGCGACACCGGCGTCGTGGCGCGAGATTTCCAGCAGATCGTTGAGCAGCCCCTCGAAGCGATCGAGCTCGTTGACCATCAACTCCGTCGAGCGGCGCAGCGCCGGGTCGAGGTCGTCGCTGTGGTCATGGATCAGGTCGGCGGCCATGCGGACCGTCGTCAGCGGGGTGCGCAGTTCGTGGCTGACGTCGGAGGTGAACCGCCGCTGCAGATTGCCGAACTCCTCGAGCGAGGTGATCTGGCGGTGCAGGCTTTCGGCCATGTCGTTGAACGACACGGCCAGCCGGGCCATGTCGTCCTCGCCGCGTACCGGCATCCGTTCGGTCAGGTGTCCTTCGGCGAACCGCTCGGCGATCCGCGAGGCCGACCGCACGGGCAGCACGATCTGTCTGGCCACCACGAGCGCGATTACGGCGAGCAGGCCCAGCAGCACGACGCCGCCGGTGGCCATGGTGCCGCGTACCAACGAGATGGTGGACTCCTCGTTGCTCAGCGGAAAGATCAGGTACAGCTCGAGATTCGCGACCGGCGACGACGCCGGGCTGCCGATGATCAAGGCCGGGCCCGAGAATCCTTCGGTGTTCACGGTCGCGTACTGGTAGCTGACCTGACCGGCCTTGACGAACTCGCGCAAAGCGTTGGGGATCTGCTGAACCGGGCCTGCCGCGGTGGCGGCGCGCGGTCCGTCCCCGGGCACCACGAGCACCGCATCGAAGGCACCGGCCAGGCCGGGACCCGCGTCGGCGGTGCGGTCGATGAGAGTGTTGCGGGCCAGCTGCAGGCTGCTATCCAGCGAGCGGGTTTCCTCGCCGCCGACGATTCCGCTCACGGTGCTACGCGCGCGGTCGATCTCCTCGGTGGCGGCGCGTACCTTCACCTCGAGGATGCGGTCGGTGATCTGGCTGGTGAGCACGAACCCGAGCGCCAGGATGACGGCCAGCGACAAGCCCAGCGTCAAGGAGACGACGCGCAGTTGTAGCGAGCGCCGCCAGGCGAGACCCATCGCTCGACCCAGCGCGCCCAGTCCGCGTACAAGTGGTGCCGAACGCCGATGGATGCGCCTTCGCGAGCTCCAGATCACGGGGGTCCGGCCTTATACCCCACTCCTCGAACCGTCAGCACGACCTGCGGGTTCTCCGGGTCTTTCTCGACCTTGGCCCGCAAACGCTGGACATGCACGTTCACCAAACGAGTGTCCGCCGGGTGCCGGTACCCCCACACCTGTTCGAGCAGCACATCACGAGTAAACACCTGCCGCGGTTTGCGCGCCAACGCCACCAAAAGGTCGAACTCCAGCGGCGTCAGGGAGATCTGTTCGCCCAGTCGGGTGACCTTGTGAGCAGGCACGTCGATGTCCACATCGGCGATCGACAGCATCTCGGCGGGCTCGTCCTCGTTGCGGCGGAGACGGGCGCGCACGCGGGCGACGAGTTCCTTCGGCTTGAACGGCTTCATCACGTAGTCGTCGGCGCCGGACTCCAGGCCGAGGACCACGTCGACGGTGTCGGTCTTGGCCGTCAGCATGACGATCGGCACGCCGGAGTCGGCACGCAGCACGCGGCACACGTCGATGCCGTTCATGCCAGGCAACATCAGGTCGAGCAGCACCAGATCGGGCCGCAGTTCGCGGACCGCCGTCAGCGCTTGAGTGCCGTCACCGATGACCGCGGTGTCGAAGCCCTCCCCGCGCAGCACGATGGTGAGCATCTCGGCGAGCGAAGGGTCGTCATCGACAACCAGAATCCTTTGCCTCATGGTGTCCATGGTG
>Ga0075363_100000086_pt1 | contig 19933 bp, 24 predicted proteins | sample EndMetdeltDD1763_FD_71470 | JGI IMG/M metagenome (GOLD analysis project Ga0075363, IMG submission 71470) | Populus endosphere microbial communities from Tennessee, USA - Endosphere MetaG P. deltoides DD176-3 | ecosystem: Host-associated > Plants > Roots > Endosphere | place: USA: Tennessee...
GAGGCCGACTTCGCTCAGCCGAGAATATCTGGTGCGCATCACTTTCGATCGCGGCGAGGTCCCCGATGTATTCGTCATTGATCCCGATCTTTCGAACCTCGGAGATGGCCGACCGCTGCCTCATGTCTATCATAACCCCTTGCGCCTTTGCCTGATCCTGCCGGGAACACAGGAATGGGCCGGCACGATGCGGATCGATCAAACGTTCGTGCCCTGGGCAGCGACGTGGCTCTTCTATTTCGAAGAATGGCTGGTTTCTGATGAGTGGAAAGGCGGGGGCCAGCATCCAGATGAGAATACTGGTGAGCAGTATAACCGTTCCGTGAGGCGAGCGGTGCGATGAGGAGCCGACATGTGGGCCAGCCACCCGTTGATGCTCTGGGGGCACGCCCGCCCTTCTATAAACAAATGAAGGGCAACAGACTTCGATTGTGGAAATAATAGGGCGTCAAGTCATTGCTGAGTTCCCAAACGGAATCAAGATCGAAGGCGCCCCAACAGGACGAAGCGATCCCTTCATCTAAAAGACGCTGTGGATTTCTGTAGTCGTATCGTCGCTCGATGCCCAACGTGATAGAAGAGCCGAATGTTCAATGTTTTTGCCAGACTAGTTTTCACAAGCACAGCCCTCGCCCCGGTCGGATTGACGTATGCTTGGGTAGCGTGGGTTGAATGCGCGCCTCAGACGGCAAAATTCATCCTGGCAGGCTGCCTAATCCTTTGTGTCCTATGCGTCTGGATTCTCTGGAGCGCCAAACGCTCACTACCTGCGTCAAAATTCAAAGCAGCGTCCATCGAGGCTGCGGATCATGAGAACACCGCGTTTCTCCTCCTATACGTAATGCCGCTATTCACGTCGCAATTTAACACGCTAGATTGGAAATTTTGGGTACCAACTGTTGTTATCTTTGGCGTTATAACCGCCACTGGATACAATTATCATTTTAACCCATTGCTCGGATTGTTTGGGTGGCATTTCTACAAGGTTCAATCTACTGAAGGGGTAACTTTTGTGCTGATAACGAAGAAACATCTTCGTACTGCCGCCACGGAATTGCAGGTAGGCCAGCTCACAGAATATATTCTGCTCGATCTGGGGGAAAAATAAATGACTCAACTCTACGCCGTATGCCGCCCGGCCGAGGTAGCCGAAGTAAGACACATTCAATTGGCCAATCCGTTGCAGGCCCAACTAAACGGGGTGTTCGAAAACCAAGAAGCTCAATTCATGGCCGGCATCGCCAACGAAATTGCATTTACGGGCGATTGGATTCCAGACAGCGAGGATGTGCTCTTCATCCAAAACCTGCCAGAGGCCCAAGCGCTGCTAGCTGCAGCGGACCAAAACGCGGTCGCACTTCCCGTGCTCGATGTCGCCAATTTTCAAGATCAATCCGTCAAGGGCCTATTCGCCGTCCTTGGCAATGGCCCAAATCAGCGCCTCTTGATCCAGAACTTTGGCCCGCAACAGGTGCTGTCTAATCGTTTCGCGTTTTTATATGAGGGCGATGTTTTTCGACGGCTGGTCGAACCGGCATTCTCACTAGATAACAAATTGGTTGCAATAGTCGACGCGACAGGACTGGTCCGGTTCAAAAGTTACTCTATGTTGCGGCGTGTCCTCGATATGTCCCCGGTCTTCCGAGACGCAACCGATCCCGAGCTAGCTGCATTTTGCGGCCACGCTAGCCTCGCCATCGAGGATGCTGCGGCATTCGTCGCCGGAGCTGATGAAGGTATCCGAAAGCACGTTCTTGCTATCACTAAGGCCAACGTTCTTGGAAATCACCCGGTCGCAAATATTCAGGCGCAGGCAGTGGCGATAGGATTTCCAATTGCCGTAAATGCAGGCCGTATCGAGATACCAGCTGATCGAAAAGGGGCAAAGGCTCTATTCAGTTTCCTACTGAATAAGGTCTATCTCGGACCTATCGACCAACAACTCTTCATAACCAATTCAAACCGACCTCTGGCCTAGTGCAATGAGTTGGGAAACGAGGGCTGCGAACAACCTGCTCCCGCTCAGTTGGGACAAGGGCAGCCTTTCGAAAGCTCTTCGCGAGTGGCGCTACACCGGCGACTACCATGACCTCGAAGCGCCCTCCGCGAACTGTGAACTCTGTGATCATCCCGACATCCGCTACCAATTCGAAATCGGCAATTTGCATACGGCCGCAAGGCTCCTGATCGGATCTGAATGCATTCATCGCTTCGGTATCGCTGCGACGGACGAAGAGGGCCGCACATTAGACGCGCTCGCCACTCGTAAGAAGGTCGACCGAGATCGGCGACAACTCTTCGAAAGCGCGCGCCGCAGGCGAGTGGTAAGCGCGCTTGTGGCGCTATCAAACGTTGAAGCCAGTTTCAATGTTCATTCGTTCATAGACTATTTGCAGACTCGGGGTGCATTCACCCCCAAACAACTGGCGATCGTGCTCTGGAGGTTAAAAAAGAAAGGCGTCGTGCATAGCCCTCAAGACTTTAAGCTCACGATCCGTCGAGGCCGGGAAAAAGCGCAACTTTTGTCCCTGAAGGACTGGGAAATGGTGCTCGTGCGGCCGTGCCTCACGAGCGAACAGTCAGCCTACCTCGAGAAAGTTGCTCATCGAAGGACGAGCCTCGACCATCTGCTCGGCTAAGCTAAATTGCCGTTCCGAAAGCGCATATATTCGATGCCGTAAACACCTACCTCTGGGTTGTGCGGCCTTCACCCGTGTCGGTATGCATCATAGGAAAGCGCGCGATGGCTGTAGCTCGGCTCAAGCGATGTCGGAAGGGCGTCCCAGCTTCACTCTCTGGCCCTTTCCCTTCGAGGTGAACATCCATATCAGAAGTGCTCCACAACGTAGGGATTACAATATCTCAAACGCCTTAATTACGCGAATCTAACTATGCGCTACGTCCACGTACTCTGAGTAAATGATGGAACCTACATCGGCTATCATGCCGGTTCGGCTACGGCTCTTTCAGACCTCTCGCTTTTCGCTTCAATTTTCTCCCGCGTAGTTTTGGTGGAAAGGTACTCAACCAATTCTGCAGCGTGGTTTTCGCAGCCCTTTGCCTGCTTACGAAGAAGCGAGACGTGGTCAGAAAGTTCTTGCGTTGTGCAGAGGCCTATTGGAACCAGGGACCGTTCGCCGTTCCGAAGCACAGGATACGATTTGACCAAGCGAGTATGGCCAGGAAGGACCATCTGAGGGGACGCAGGATCGTCACTCATGCCCACGCGTTTCAACATGCGTGTAACGACACCCACAAGTTCCTTCTTGGCAAATGCTCTATAGAAGTCGGCATGCAGGCCTGTCAGAGGTTTGCTTTTGAATATCTCCTCAACGATTTCGCTCGGCTGCGCGATCTGGCCAGCCTCCATCCGTTGCCCGATGAGTTTATGCAGCTCAGACAGAAGCGCTGAGTCTTTGGCCATGACTTCTATCCCATCAATTGTTGAATGGTGAAACTGGTAAAGCCTAAACGATCGTCAATCCGTCTCTGGGCCACAGCATCCACACTAGACGTGAATCACTGGTAAGTAGGGCGGATATCATCCGCCGATTCTACGATTTGTCAAAGTCGTGTTCTGACTTTGTTCGAATTTGCAGCCAACACGATACAGGCGAAGTCAGGCGGCCGGCAGGACAATGCGGCAAAGTTCGACTGATAGATCGCCGGCAACCTTATAATTAAACGGGTACCCGAATTCGTGCGACGGTCCCGGCGAATCGAATGTTCGGCTCTTCGTGTGCCGCGGTGACCCATTGAACGACCGACAGGAGGCGCATTGCGGACATCCGCGGCGTCGAGCTTTCAAAAACGGCACCCTCCAACGCGATAAGAGGCTGGCAACGCACGTCGGCACAAACGCTTGTTTATTAGCCCTTAGTTCCCGACGACCCCCAAGCACGCGATGAAAATCACCTACCGAGCCGCCGCCGAAGACCTTATGTTTACCGGCCGGAGACCAAATGCCGTTCCGATTCGTCCACACCGCCGATATCCATCTCGACTCGCCGCTGCGCTCGCTGGCGCTGCGCAACGCCGAGCTGGCCGAGCTCGTCGGTGACGCCAGCCGCCAGGCCTTCGTCGCGATCGTAGATCTGTGCCTTGCCGAGCGTGTCGATGCCTTGGTCATCGCCGGCGATCTCTACGATGGCGACCAGACCTCGATGAAAACCGCGCGCTTCCTGGGCACGCAGATGGCGCGCCTGCACCAGGCCGGGATCCGGGTTTTCAAGATCCGCGGCAATCACGACGCGCTGTCGCGGATATCCAAACAGCTCGTCTTCCCGGACACAGTCACTATCTTCGGTGGCCGTGCCCAGTCCGTCATGCAGACTGCCGGCGGGCTCGACGTCGCCTTCCACGGATTGAGCTTCGCCAACCCCAAGGCGCCGGAGAGTTTGCTGTCCAAATATGCGCCCGCTCATGAGGGCGCGGTCAATATCGGCATCATGCACACCAGCCTGGCCGGATCGCCCGGGCACGACGTCTACGCACCCTGCAGCGTTGCCGATCTGCACGCGCATGGCTTCGACTATTGGGCCCTCGGCCACATCCATGTCCGTACCGTTCATCCGGGCGCCAGCACGGTGGTCATGCCGGGAATGCCGCAGGGCAGGGACATCAACGAGGCCGGCGAAAAATCCGTCACCCTGGTGACGCTCCGCGATGACCGCTCCATCGAGATCGAGGAGCGGCTGACCAGCATCGCACAGTTCGAACGGGTCAGCGTCGACCTGACCGGCACCGTCGAATGGTCGGAAGCCGTCGGCCGCATTCGATCCGCGCTGCAGGATATCAGAAGCTCCGTCCGATCCCGCCATGCCGTTATCCGCCTCAGCCTGACCGGCGCGTCACCTTTGTCGTGGGCATTGATCCGCGACCGCGACCTGCTGCTCGCAGAAGCTGAGCAGGTCGCCGAACAGACGGGCGATACCTGGGTGGAAAAGCTCGACCTTGCCCAGCGCAGCGCGGACGCAGCCGAGGGCATCGCCGATCCGGTCTTCGAGCTTGCCCAATCCATGCACGCCGATGCCAGCTCGCAAGCCTTCCGCGCTGAGGCGAGGGCGCTGGTGCAAAAGCTGATCGCCGACCTTCCGGCCGAGGGGCGCGATTTCGCCGGCAAGGACGAGGCCGGGCTGGAACTGTTTCTCGACAAGGTGCTTGCCAGCGGCGCCGACCTGGTCACGGCCCGCCTCAAGGCCGGTGGGTCGCCATGAGGCTGCGGCGCCTTGATCTCATCCGCTACGGCAAATTCACCGATCGAACCATCGACTTCGGGCCAAAGCCGGCGTCGGGGCCGGACCTGCATATCGTGTTCGGGCTGAACGAGGCCGGCAAGTCGACAGCGCTGTCCGGCTACCTCGATCTGCTCTTCGGCATCGAGGAACGCAGCCGCTATAATTTCCTGCACGAGTACGGCGCCATGCGCATTGGCGGCGTGCTTGAGTTGGCGGGAAGCGAGCAGATGTTTTCGCGCACCAAACAGCGCAACAACTCGCTGCTCAACGAGGACGGCCAGCCTCTCAGCGAGGTGGCAATCACCGCCCATCTCGCCGGTCTGTCGCGCGACGCCTACGAGACCATGTTTTCCCTCAACGACGAGACCCTGGAGGCTGGCGGCAAAGCCATCCTGGAGTCGCGCGGCGACCTCGGCAAGCTGCTGTTCACCGCCAGCGCCGGGCTCGGGCAAGCCAACGACATGTTGAGCGCGCTCGAGGCCGAGGCCGACGGGCTTTACCGCAAACAGGCGCAGACGACCGACCTGGCTTTGCTCAAGAAGCGGCTTGCCGAATTGAAGGCGGGCAAGGACGCCATCGACACGCTGGCGTCGACCTTCGAGGCGCTCGAGGCCGAACGTGTCGATGCCACGGAAAAATATGAGCACGGCATCACCGAGCGCGCCGTGCTGTCGGCGCGGCTCGAGACGATCGCCAGCTATCTTCGTGCCTTGCCGATCCTCAACGATATCAAACGCAAGACAGACCAGCTGGCCGACCTGCCCGATATCGCTGCCCCGTCACGGACCTGGACCGGCAATGTCGCCGCGTTGATCGAAGATGACTCGCGCCTGCGCACCCGGCTTGCCGGCAACACCGACGAGATCGAGCGTTTGACGGCACGGGTGGCTGCAGTCGACACCGACGAAGCGATCCTTGCCGTCTCCGAGCGCATTCGCAACCTTGCCGAAAGCAAGGTGCGTTATGCCTCGGCCGGCCTTGACCTGCCCAACCGAAGGATGGAATTGCAAATCCTCGACGCCGCGGTGGCGACCTGCCTGGCAGCGCTGGCCAGGTCGTCCGAGCCGGACCCGGCCACCCTTCTGTTGCCTGCCGCCACGGTTGGCGCGGTGCGCGGCATGATCGAGCAGCGATCCGGCATCGCCACCGGCGTGCGTGTCGCCCGCGACGAGGCCGCGGCAGCCCATGACGCGCTGCAGAGCGCGCGCCAAAAGGTCGGCGAAGAACGCGCCGTGCCCGCGGCCGCCCGCGCAAGGCTCACCGCGGCGTTGGCGAATGCGAAAGCAAGCGACCACGCGAGGGAGCTGAAGGCGGCAAGCGAAGCGCAGGATGGCGCCACGGTGCGCTGGGAGGCGGCACGCCTGCGCCTGCTGCCATGGTCTGGCGATGCGCGCGCGCTGGCCAGCATCACCGTGCCCAGCGCGGCGCAAATTGGCGCTTGGAAAACGCAGGCCGCAGAGCTTGGCAAAACCAGAGCCGTGCTTTCCGAACGCCTTGCCGAACACGAGGCTAGTCATGAGGTCCTAACAACGCGGCTCGCCGCGTTGCGGGCCTCGACCGATGTCGCCGACGATGCGGCGGCAGCCCTCATCAGGCGTGAGCGCGATGCAGCCTGGGCACGGCATCGCGGCGAACTCACCGGCCCGACAGCCGACGCGTTTGCCGCTCTATTGGCGCGCGACGACGATGTCAGCGCCGGCAGATTGTCCAACGCGCGCGAACTCGCCGAGATCCGAATGACAGCAAGCAGCCTCGCCAGGGCCGCGGCGGACATTGCGCGCACAGCCGATCACCTTGGGCGGGCCGATATGGCGGTGGATACGACATTTGCGGAAATGCGGGCCGCGGCAGGAGAGCTGCTCGCTGACAGCCTGGCACCCTCGCTCGAGCCCGCCATCGAACAAATCGAAGACCGTGTTTCGGCGCGAGCCGACGGGCTGGCGGCCTGGGAGGAGATCGAGCTTGCCAGCAAGAAGGCTAAACGGGCCAGGGATGCAGAGGAGAACCTTCGTGTCGCCTTTAACGCCGCACTGCAAAGCGTCGGCATCGAAGCCGATCCTGCCGACAGCCTGGAGACCGTGGCGGAGGTCGCGGACCAGTTCCTGGACCGCCAACGCAAGGTCGATGCCGAACATGCCGAAGCGGTCAAGACGGTGACCGCCAGGGAAGAGGAGCTGGCCGCGCGGCGCCGTTCGGTCGGCGTGGCGGAGCGGCGCGAGGAAGAATGGCTGGCCGCCATTGCGCAAGCGCTGAAAGGCACCTGGCTCGAAAGCGGGGTTTCCGCGGCGGGCGTCGGCACGGTTCTCGACCAGTTGGCTGAACTGGCCAAAAGCCTGCAGGAGCGCGATGCCATGCGCCTGCGCATCGAAAAGATGGAAGCCGACAGGCCAACTTCGTGGTCGAGGTCGCCGCTGCCGCGGCTGCGGCTTGCGAACCGGCCAGTGACGACGAGCCGGAGCAGGTGGCGATGCGGCTGGCGGCGCGTTTGGAGCGCGCCGAGCGCAGCCGTGAAGCAAAGGCAAGCCTGATCGACGAGCTGAAGCGCCCGCAGGACGCCCGCGAGACGCTTGCGGCGGAGATGTCGGCACATGAGCGCCGCAAGCAAGAAGTCCTGAGCGCCTTTGGCGTATCAACGCTTGCCGAAGTCGTCGAACGCGACGAGGTTTTGCGCAACAGGGATCGGCTGCGCGCCGCCGTGTTCGAGCTTGAGCAGCAAGTGTGCACCGAGCTCGGCGTCGATGGCATGGAACAGGCCGCTGCGGTGCTGGGGGCGCTCGATGCCGACAGGCTTCCTGTCGAAAAGGCCGAAACCGAGCAGCGGCTTGGCGATCTCGACGAAGCGATAAAGCAGCAGCTCGTCAGGCAGACACGCGCATCCGACAAGCTCGATGCCATCGGCAGCGACAGTGCGGTCGCCCGCATCGATGCGCAACGCCGAACCGTCCTGCTTGAAATCGAGGAGAAGGCGGTCCGATACATCGAGCTCAAGCTCGGCGTCATGGCGGCCGGTAACGCCATGCGCCTCTATCGTGACCGGCATCGCTCCGGGATGATGGCCCGCGCCTCGGACGCGTTCGCGCTGATCACGCGCGGCCAGTATTCGGGGCTGGCGACCCAACCCGTCAAGGGCGGCGAAGTCCTGATCGCGCTGCAACGCGACGGCAAGTCCAAAGTCGCGGACGCCTTGTCGAAGGGTGCGCGTTTTCAGCTCTATCTGGCGCTGCGGCTCGCCGGCTACTACGAGTTCGCGAAGCTTCGGCCCTCCGTTCCGTTCATTGCCGACGACATCATGGAAACGTTCGACCATGTCCGCTCGGAGGAGGTTTTCAAACTGTTCGGGCAAATGGCCTCTGCCGGCCAGGTGATTTACCTTACCCATCACCAGCACCTGTGCGACATCGCCAGGGCGGTTGTGCCTGGCGTGGCGATCCATGAGCTTGAATAGCGGCGGCAGCCAGCAATCTTGGTCCCGGCAGGCCCGATGGCCCACCCCACGAATGGGGCTTTTCAACATCCCGGGTCGTCTCCGTCGCGTGCCAGGGTGCCGGCGCACATCGACGCCAACCCATGAAATTCCGGCCAGCCGTCAAAGCGCGTGCCCGACAGCGTGCTTTTCGGTGTGCGGGCGGAACTTCACAGACGATGGCTCGTTGCCGATGATGCAACGGTACCTAGCGGTTCCCGTTGCTGACCCGGACAGCCCTCATGTCTTGGTCGGCTCGCGCTTTGCATGGGCGCGAGCCACCAGGTTTTTCGCCATCCAGGATCCGTCGTGGAAGTCGGCATTTTCTAGTGATGCCCTGCCACCGCAATGGCTGTCACTTGCCTTTATATCGTCTTGTCGTCGGCCAGACTGGTCAGCGAACGGCGCGTCAGCGAATGCGCGCGAGACGACAGGCGCTCTGACTACGCACCGTCTGCGGCCGGCAGTGGCGGAGCTTGGTGATTGAGCAGTGTGGCGAGGGCGGTAACGATCTGGGGCAAGGCGAATGGCTTGGAGATCATGATGCTATCGGGAACACCCTCGGAACCCCAATGCGGTGCGCTGTCCCCACTGATATAGACCACAGGGATGGTGGAATTTGCCTGTCGAATGTGCCTGGCGAGTTCCCAGCCGGTCTTTCCCTGACCAAGCCGGATGTCGGTGAGAAGGGCACTAAAGCTTTCCGCGTCCGCGTCAAACTTCTCTATGGCCGCCTCGGCGCTCGGCACCCCGACAACGCGGAAACCAGCCTCTTCCAGGAGCGACTCCAGGTCGAGCAGGATCAACGCCTCGTCCTCGACGACCAAAACGGCGCGATCTTTCATGGTGGAATGTCACCCCTACTTCCGGCGCTCTTAACGGGGCAGCGGGACTTTGGTTCCATGCGGCAGAGAACCAATCGTGATAGCGACCCACGACCCGGCGAGGCCATGGCGCGCCACCTGCATGCTGCTTCGTGATATCGGCAACGACAAACACGTCGTGGTCGCACCGCGCCCGAGTTTAGGCATGGGGTCGCTGTGATCACTCGGGGCCACGATGGAGCATCGCGGGACGCCGCCCACCTGGTGGGCACGTCGGCCGCGCTCGATGCAACCTGCGTTTCCTCTTTCGGAACCATTTTAGCGCAAGCTAATTGAGACACGTTGGGGCGAGCGGGTAGCGTGTATGCGTTTGAAGTTTGTCGCGCCTTTGATGCCGACCCTTGTGGAGAAACCTCCTGAAGGCGACGGCTGGATACACGAAGTCAAGTTCGACGGCTACCGCTCACAGATGATCATCGATGAAGGAGGAACGCGCATCTTCACGCGCCGCGGCCTCGACTGGACGTCGAAGTACCGCGACCTCGCCGCGGCAGCGGCGACGTTGGAGGTTGAAAGCGCAATCATTGACGGCGAGATCGTCGTTCTGAATGACGCCGGCCTATCCGATTTCGCCGAGCTGCGAAAGGCGATTACCCAACGCCAGCACGATCTGTATTTTGTCGTCTTCGACCTGCTGCACCTCAACGGGCATGATCTGCGCGACATGACGCTGGATGAGCGGCGCGAGATCCTGGAAAGCATGATCCCGGCCGATAGTCGCATTCAGTTCAGCCAGGCCCTGCCTGGCGACGCAAGGGCTATCTTTCACCTCGTCGACCAGGCGGGGCTTGAGGGTGTGGTATCCAAGCGTCGTGACAGCCAGTATCGAAGTGGCACCTCGACCAACTGGCTGAAGGCGAAATGCTATGCCATCGATGAATTTGAGTTGCTCGGCGTCGAGCGCGAAAACGGCAAACCGGCGTTTGCATTGATGGCCGACCGGCAAACCGGTCGCTATGTCGGCTCGGCGTTCATCAATGCCAATCGTGAGGTGCGCGAGCGCTTGTGGAAGCGCGTCCAGGAGCACAAGGGAAGCGCGCCGGCGGGGATGAAGCGGCCGGCGACGCAATGGGTCAAACCCGGCATCATTGCCCGCATCAAACATTTGCGGGGCGAGGAGGATCTGCGCCACGCTTCGCTGCAGGATTTCCGCGAAGAGGGAACCTAAAACCGTCGGCGTTTGACAGCGATATCGTGCGAAACGCCTTCGACAAATCCCCTAAAACAGGTGGCGCGAACTCGCCCCCCACCTTCATTCGCGACTTCACCGGCACCGAGACGTTGACGCCGAGTCACTGGAATGGATTGTGCGAAAGTAGCACCGCCAAGCCGTCGACGCGGCGGCGGCTCTCATAAATGACCGGGACGTTCCTGCCGGGACGGCGTGGTCGAGCCAAGCTCTCCGATCAGCCGCCGGTATTCCGCCTCAGGCGCCCCATACCATTCACCGGCAAGTTCAACGAGGCCTTGTCGATCCCGGATCGTTATCTCACCTCGTCGGGCCCGAATGCACCCGCGGCCCTCGATCTGCTGGAGCGCCACGGTTACACCTGGCCGTCTGACGCCAAGCATGACGGACAGAAATTCGTGGGTGACGACCAATCTGCCGCCGATCGTGCGGTCAGCGCACATCAGCAACCATCTTGCCAATCGAGGTTCCAAATTCGACCTTGCATTGACCCATGCGGTGTAGCTCGTCTGAATGTGGAAAGATTGCACATAACGCAGCAGAAAGACCCGCAAGGTCGGACTGGCTTCCAGGGCCTCGGTGAAAGGTGAAGCGTCGATCTCGACCGCCTCGCTGGTCGACTGGATATAGCAGTCGTGCGGCGCCCGATCATCGCCCATTATCAAGGCGGACGCCGTCATGCCTTCAAACCCGATGATGCCGACCTCTGCCTCGTCAGAAGAGCGGCGTTTGGCGACCACCGATGCAAGCCCGCTTTCAGGGAAATAGATGGTCTGGATTGGTTGGCCGGCCTCTTCCAGCGGCGCCCGCAGTTCCAGGAAGACCGATCGCAGATGCGGCCGCAGTCGTGCAAAATCATCGGCGTTCATCCGCCGCAAAAGCTCGTTTCTCGTCTGCAGGATTTGCTGATCCATAGCACTCTTCCGATAGGGCAAGAGCACTCGAATCTCTCAGCCTTTCGCGCCCGTCGTTGTGCGAAAGGTGCCGGACCTTACGCCTTTACGTCGCGAAGCGGAGCTTTGGTATGAAACCGACCATTGCTGTAGGCGCTTCGCTGAGGCTGTGGCGGTGCGAGTTTTTGGAGTAGCGAGACCGGCCGCGAGCGGCCGCGCTCGCCGCAGAATCGAGGCTCGGTCGGTCCGGAGAGGCAATTTTGCCTATCCGTTGCTCGGTTGGCCATGATTCCCGAACAAGTGCAAAAACAGTCTCAGCCGCCAAACCCAGGTGCCGATGTCTCCAACGCCCTCCGGTCGGGCAGAATGAGACGCTAGCTTCCAAGCGACAGCGCCCCGGATCTGGGCTGGCGATCCTCTTTGTACGCCTTCGTACGGACTTTCTCCGATCACGATTGTACGTTTTTTACTCTACTTCCGGTATCCTTGACTCGGCTCGCCAAGAGTTGAATTTCGCTTTCAGCGAACGGTTCCTGGGTGGAGGCATCCGATGCTGAACGGCCTATATGGACATACGTTCTATCCAGACGAAATCGCCGTTTGCCAACGCGCCTTCGATCAAATCTGCCTTGAGGGAAGAATAAATCCCAAGTCGCTGGAAGCTGAGGCGCTGGCCGCGACGTTGTTTCGGCTCTTCGACACCGGATACGACGAGGCGACCCTCCTTGAGATGTGCCGGAGGTCAAGGCGGCAATCGAAATAAGGCTGACGACTGAAGGCGGAGTGAGGTGTCTGCGGTGGCAGCAGATATGCTCCCAGGTTCAGGTGACCATCTTTGCGACTCCCTCGAAAGAGAGCGCTCGCGTATTCACGCAGATGGTGGCCTCAACGCGTCCCGGCTACCACGTTCTCGCCGTTTATACGTGACTGTCCGGAGCGGACGCACCAGGTGAGCGATGCTCTGCTTCGACTTCGAAGTGCAACGCGACCTGCAAGACCAGCGCCCCACCGTCATCGCGGACTTTTATCGACAATCTGTGGTGATCGCCATCCGGCAAGGTATCCCTGATCATCTCGACCAGGGCGGTGATGGCTTCCTTTTTCACCTGCGCGAAATCGCTGCACTCGGTGCCCTGGTCGTCGGGATAGGGGATGCCGTTGTCATCGACGTCGAAGTAGTAGATCGCCATCGCTCAACCCTCGCTGCCTCAAGACAGGGCCAGCCAACGCAAGACGGGGGTCGCGCTGGCCTTGGCCGGCAGCTGGACGCGGTTAGAACGGCTGCGCCAACATTAACACGCCACGGCGCGTGAAAGTTCCAAGCGACAACCAAAGGCCATCACCAGGGGTACGGGCCCCATTGCTGGGACCAAGTGTCCGCCAATGAAAGCCAATCGCGAAACCCTATACCCCCTGCTCCAAATCAATCGCTTGTCTGAGGATGCGAAGGCCTCTCAGGCGGCGCGCGAAATCGCAATCACGATAGCTACGCCCTTAACGGGCCACTGATATTGTTCGAATTCCCTCTGACGCAAGTTTGCGAGTCAGTTCGTGCAACCCCGTCGGATCTCAGCGCCGCTTCCTGCTCGAGAAGTTCAACCTTTGCCCTGATCTCCTTGGGATCGGCGTGTTCAAGCCCGACAACGTCGTTCCTGGTTTCGGCCAGGGAAACGATGATCTCATCGAGTTTGGCGTGAATGGCGGCGGTGTCCCGATAGCCCTGGATCAGCACCACGCCGGTGATCACGATCGCAGCAACGGACAGGGCATAGGTCACTGTATTCGTCAGCCCGAAAGGCACAAGGGCGGTGCACAGCACCATTGCAACGAGCAGCACGTAGAAGCCGGGTGGCCGTGATAGAAAATCGGCCGCGGCAAAAAGGAGCCGGTTCATATCCCGGCCAGCGTGAGGATGGCGATCATGGCGGTAATGGCCACGCAAACAGGCACAGCCACCAGCAGCGCCGCCTCCAGAAATCTGGTTTCTTTGTCACTCAACATCACATCACCTCTCCGGGTGAACCCGGCCGCAGTCGGCATGCCGGAATCGGATCCGCTCGCTGCGCGCCGCGAGCGGATCCTACCAGCGCAGGAAGGGACGTAGCTGCGCTGATGGCAAAACGTCGTGATGCGCGCGTCAGCCAAGGGAGACCCCGATCACCATAAAGGCGACGGCAATCGCAAAAACCGGCGCGAGCAACCACCGCGCTTGGCCGACACTTTTATCCATAGTCTCCTCCTGCAATTTGCATCGGATAACGAATGGAAGGTGGCGGCCGTTCCGCGCATTGGCGCTCGTTGGGACCTTTGCGGCTTGGGTCAGACTTTGGTCGCATCGCCCGAACGGGGTCCCGGAACAATGATGCAGCGTTGGCCGCAAGCCCTGACATGGTGCTGCTGTTGGCGAAGCGTCGGTGCTTTTCGAACCGGCTGTGCACGAGGATCCCGCAACATGCGGCCTGACCTTGAAGGCCCTGGCCGCCGCCGCCAACTGCTCTGAAAGCCTGCTATCCAAGGTCGAGAACGGGGTCTCGCCCTCGTATCGGGTGCATTCCACAACGCGCTGTTCATCGCCCGCGTGGCGCCGGCGGCGATGATCTTCGTGCCATGCCGCGACGGGCTCAGCCACAACGAAGCCGAATATGTCGAGCCTGCCGACGCGGTCACCGGCGCGCGGGTCCTGCTGCAGGCGGCCATCGCGGCAGCATCGGCGCCTGTGCTCCTCCCTGCGTGAATGCGCCATTTCCGCCCCGCCGCAGCTAGGCGCGGAACTTTGTGGCCATGACAAACGTTGCACCCGCCGAACCAATTGCGGTTCGAGGAAAGGGGAACAGCATGCAAAATCCTGGCGTTGGTTGGCTGGCGGCAATCATCATCGGCGGTGTCGCCGGATGGCTGGCCGAGATGTTCATGAAAAGCAACATGGGCGTTGTCATGAACATCATCCTGGGAATTGTCGGCGCGATCGTCGCCAACATTATCCTTGGTCTTCTTGGGGTATCGTTGAGTGGCTGGCTTGGCTATCTCGTGGCCGGCTTCATCGGTGCCTGTCTTTTGATTGCGGTGGCTCGATTGATAAAGCGGTAGCCGCAAACCTGCTGGCCACCTTGCTCCTTGGCACCTGGCAAGGTGGCCGAAGCTTGCCGAAGCTACTCCCGATGTCCGGGATTATGTGCGACCTCGATGGATCGAAAAAATCCGTCGCGCATTTAAGCACAGGCTAATAACGGCCTCAGGAGAGAACCAATGAAAAAGACATTGCTTGCTTTATGCCTGCTCGTTCCGCTGGGCGCGTGCTCGCAGACCGAACAGGGTGCCGCTGTCGGCGGTTTGGGTGGCGCAGCCATTGGCGCCGCCGTGGCCAATGACCCGGTCGAAGGCGCGGTTGTCGGGGGTGCCGTCGGAGCGCTGGCCGGCGCGGTCATCGGGCACGCCAGCGAAGCCGGCCAGTGCAGATATCGCGATCGGCACGGCCGCGTGTACATTGCGCGCTGCCCGGACGGCTACTGATGTCAAGGGCGCGTGGTCCTTCGATCACGCGCCTTTTCCGGGTTAAATCGAATGGACCTTTCGATCAAAAGACTCCGGGTTTTCTGCACTGTTTTTGCCTGCGCGGCTGCGATCAATGTCGAGCTCGCGACAACGATCTCCGCAGCGCCGGTTGAAGCCCAGGCCATTGCCGATCACTTCTCGTCGGTGAAGTCGATGTCGGGCGACTTTGTCCAAACCAGCCCAAAGGGAGAAAAGACCAGCGGCAGGTTTTTTCTCAAGAGGCCCGGCAAAATCAGATTCAATTATGCGCGGCAATCAGGGATCAGCGTCATTGCAGACGGAAAATCCTTGGTCGTTCTCAACAAGAAACTGAAAACATCGCGGCTTTACTCGCTTTCAAAGACGCCGCTCAAGCTGCTTCTGGACAACAAGGTAGACTTCTCGGGCCGCCGTGTGAAAAGCATCAAAGACGATGGCGCCCAGGTGATCATAAGGCTGGCTGACAAATCATCGTTCGGCAACGCCGCAATTACTCTGGTGTTTGACCGGAAATCGTTCGATCTACGCCGGTGGAGCGTTACCGACGAGAAAGGCCTCACCACGACCGTGAGCATATTCAATGTCACGGAAGGGGTTGCGGTTGCGGAGGGCACCTTCGTCATCGACTACGCGGCAAATCGTGAACTCAACACCATGAAGAAGTAGTCGGCTGAGGCACCAGCCAAGCTCGTGCCGAACCGATCTGCCTTGCATGGCGCATTGGGATGGTGCGGCTTGACGAACCCGCGCTGCCGCTGCTTCCCGTAGATCCTTGCCGCGGACCAAAAAGTCACGCCGACGCCATCCACGACAGTCCGTCGCCGGGATAGCTCCAAGACTCCCGGGCACTCCAAGAAACAAGGCTGATGCCATTGGACGTGGATAAAGAACGAGAGACGGTGAAACAAACTTAGCCTTTCGACGTTTGCGCTCAATCAGCCGCCCTTGAAGGAGATTGAGAATGGCCGACGACAAAAACAAGCGCGACTTTCGCGACCGGGATCGTGTTTCAGCAGACGAGGATTACGAGGTGGAATATTTTGCCACCAAGGCTGGCATCACCCCCCAGCAGGTGAGGGCCCTGATCGCCAAGCATGGCAACGACCGCGAGACGCTGGAACGAGAAGCCAAAGCACTTTCCAAGCGGTGACGGCCAATTTGGTTTCAGATCGCCTACGCTGCTGCAGCGCCGGACAGGGTCCATCTAGCCAGCAATGCAAGTCGCGCAAGCGAGTTGGCCGCGGAAGATGAAACTGCCGAAACGTCGTTCAGCGGGTGAAAGGTGCTGCTGCGACGTGGGAATTTCCACGATGGCGAAATACTATATCGACGAGATGCGAGGCGATGATCCTGTCGCGCTGCACATCGCGAGGGCGGAATCTCCGCTGGAGGCTTTGAAGAAGGTTACCGCCGGTCCGTTTGTAATCCGGACCTCGGAGTCGAATTGGTTCAGGGTTGTCGACGAAAGGCAAAACCGGGTTTTCAGCTACGCCCTGGCCGAAGTCAGTCGACCTCGATAATTCGGCGCGCGGGTTTCTTTTGCAGGATTGCTCTCTCTGGAATGGATCCAGCGGGCTTGCAGTCAACCTGCAATGCCAAGCGCAATTCTCTCAAGCGAGCGGTCTTGGCATCTCTCGCCACTCGTTCGGCGTCAAGCACCCGCCTGGCTTCCCGATCAGCCCTTTCAAACTTCTCCCTGTCCACATGCCGCCGAGCCAAGGAAACCTCCCTTGTTTTGTCGGCGAAAAAAAGCGCTGACATGCGAAAAGTTCCAACAAACGAGAGTCAACACCGCGCCCAATGTGCCGCACGTGTCGAAAGAGACGGACTGAAGGCAGTCGGCAGCAACGACATTCAAGACGGCGAGCCGGTTCCCGGCGAATCCTTCGGGAGAAGGCAGGAGTACAGCCTTCGGCATGGCGGGACATCGGTCAAATATTTTGTGACGCCCATGCGACCACTTGGCCACTCCGAAGTTGTGTCGGTGCCCTGTCGATTGCTTTGGCAAAACTGGAAAGAGGTAAGGCGTCATGAGTGAGGCTCGTCACGTTGAGGAAGCGGCAGACAAGGCGACGGCGGAGTTCCTTCGACGCTCATCCCTCACATATCTGGAATGCTGTATCGCTGTGATGCTGACACATCTCGGCCGCGAAGAGGTCGCGGCAATCCTCGAACGAGAAGCAAGGGACCTGCGGGAGTTCGGATGAGCCGGAGGTGCCGGGACATTCATCCCAATGCGCCATTGCGCTGAAATCGCGCCGCGCCCAGCACTACTTCCCTCGGTGAACCTCACACTGCGTCGCATCGTCGTCAGCTCCGCGGCGCAAACCTCGGACCCCACTCGTTTCGACGCTAACCAAGCCACAGATCTCAGCCAGAGGATTGACGCCGGACGAAGTAGTCATCCGTGGTCACTTTCGGTCCAACAACCTGGCAAGATTTGCGAGCATCCGATGCCAAAGCTTCTGCGCGTCTTCAGGTCCGTCTCCAGCGGCCTGGAAATCGAGCCGTGACTGCGCACCCTCGGATGCAATGACAATCTCGATCAACGCCGTCCCCGTGAAGTGCTGGGGGACCATCAGACTGAATGCCAGGTGGCCTGGGCGCTTGACCACAGTATATGCCGTCGTGCGTAATGACGCTGTCCTCGTCCCGCTCAACGATTGAGAACGTTCCGCCCGGTTGCGGATTGGTCACTGCACTGAGGTTGTTGGTCGGTGATTTGAAAAGCCATTGCTCCATCACGGGTGGATCAACCCAAGCGTCGAAGACTAAATGCGGGTCGGCGTTGATCAGAAGCGACACCCTGGCTTTGATGTCAAAGCTCATATCTTGCCTTCAAGATTTGCGGGGATGAGAGCCTGTATATTAATCCGTGTCGGTCGCTGCTCACGCCCATCACCCAGTTAATCAACTTCGACTGCTCGAACGCAGCTTGGGCCACATCAAGGCGCCTCGCTGGAACCTCCCGGTCCGAGCTGAGCGGCTCAATCTATCAGTGCGCCTTGTCGCTCGAAGGGATTGCAGAAACGTCCATCCACATGGCGCCCACGGCATGGCCATCGGGATCTGCGAGGTCACGGGTGTACATGAACCCATGATCTTCGATTGGATTGATATCAGCTGTGCCGCCGTTCGCGGCAGCTGCGGCGGCCATCGCATCGACGGCCTCGCGGCTGTCCAGTGTCAGCGCCAGCATGACCTCGCTGGACGTTGATGGCGGGATGGGGCGGGTCGTCATGGTCTGCCATTTTTCGCGGCTGAGCAGCATGAAATTGATTTCCTCACTCCAGACCATTCCCGCAGCCATGTCACTGGTAAACCTGGGATTGTTCCTGAACTCAAGAGATTGATAGAAAGCCATCGATGCCTTCACGTCGGCCACCGGCAGACTCACGAAAATCTTCTTACTCATCGCTCATTCCTTCATTTCTGAGGTGCCAGTCCAGTGGGCGTCTGCTTGAAGACGTTCGGCCGACCCCAGACCCGACACGGGGGGTTCATATTTGTTTTGCGAGGCAGCGGCGCCGCCAAACAAGCTCTGTGACGGAGACCGGCTTTGATGCCAAAAAGCCTCTTGAAATCACTCAGGGGCTGCCACAGATTTTCTGAATTCCAAACGAGCCGGGACGCCCGGCCAAGAGCCAAGGAGGTCAGTATGCTAGCCAAGCCTTTTGAAAAGCCAGTCCGCGTATGGGTCGGTCTTGGCTTTCCCAGACAGCTGAATACGGTTGTCGACGCTTATCAATTCGTCTCTGAATACCATGGCAACAGCCTGGAACAGAAAGCAGCAATAAACGCTTGCCGTGCAGCGCTCACGGGCGACGTGGATGCCGAAACGGCCCGCGGCATCCTGGTTGCGTTTGCCCGCAAGAAGGACCTCCTTGTCGAGGACGAAACAATCCCGCCTTCGGCAACGTCAACGCACGCCAGTCACGTCTGATCTCTGCCCCGACGCCGGGCGATTTTCCTGTTTCGGGAAGATCTCTCGGCGTCTGTTTTTGTTGGCAAGGTGGGGATCCGATGAGATTTGCTGCTGCACCGATCAGGAACATGGACGGTTGTGGACAGAGTCTTTGATCTGCCCGCCGGGTTTCGCGGCGGCTCTCTGGTCGGATTGACTCGCCAGGAGATTTCCCTTGGTCCTCGGAGCAGCAGTAGCTACGCGGTGCCGCCGTCCCACGGTAAAGGTCGTTCTCCTCGAACCACAAAAAACCCGCGCCATGGAGGGACCAATGACGCGGGCCGGCTGGGGTTTGACCCACCAGCCTGCGCCGGATGCCAGTGACAACATCCGAGCGGGACCTCAACTATTCGAAACAGCTAATGTTCCGTCCGGGCGCGGCTTGGTCACTCTATGGAACTTGAACCCCGCAGCCGAGTTTCGGCAAATGGCTCTCTTCCAGTCGATATCTCATCGTGCGAACAATCGCCCCCCAATCCCCACGGCGGAGCATATCCGTACCATCTAAGCACCGGAACATTGATGGTTGCTAAAGGTTGATGCCAGCGGCAGGTGGTGCATTCCATCACCTGCCGAAGATCGGGCCTCCGATCGGCCCGCGCTTTTTTCCGCCAAGTAAGAGGCGCGGGCTTTTATCCTAGGAGAAGAAGCCAGACATGTCCCAATCCGTTGAACCACCGATATTGTCACAGGATAGTCCTGATCGGGAGATCAACTGTGAAGTCGCCTTGGAAGGCGCATTCGCAGCTTTGGTGACTGCCTCAGAGGCGCA
>Ga0075363_100000088_pt1 | contig 19865 bp, 23 predicted proteins | sample EndMetdeltDD1763_FD_71470 | JGI IMG/M metagenome (GOLD analysis project Ga0075363, IMG submission 71470) | Populus endosphere microbial communities from Tennessee, USA - Endosphere MetaG P. deltoides DD176-3 | ecosystem: Host-associated > Plants > Roots > Endosphere | place: USA: Tennessee...
AGTTCGGCATGCGTATCGTTTTGGACGGGTACACATGCGAAGAAGGAGTAGTCGACCAGATGTCCGGCCTGTCACAGCCAAACCAGGGTTCGGGGTCGGAATCGCGACCGCGCCAGGTGATGACCGTGGCGGTGTTGGCCGAATCCGAACTGGGATCCGAAGCACAGCGGGAGCGCCGCAAGCGCATCCTGGACGCCACCCTGGCCATCGCCTCCAAGGGCGGCTACGAGGCAGTTCAGATGCGCGCGGTCGCAGAACGCGCCGACGTCGCGGTCGGGACGCTGTACCGCTACTTCCCCTCCAAGGTCCACCTGCTGGTGTCGGCGCTCGGCCGGGAGTTCGAGCGCATCGACGCCAAGACCGACCGCTCCACGATCGCCGGCGGCACGCCTTATCAGCGACTGAACGTCATGGTCGGCAAGCTCAACCGTTCGATGCAGCGCAATCCCCTGTTGACCGAGGCGATGACGCGGGCATTCGTGTTCGCCGACGCGTCGGCTGCGGGTGAGGTTGATCACGTCGGCAAGCTGATGGACTCGATGTTCGCCCGCGCCATGAGCGACGGTGAACCGACCGAGGATCAGTACCACATCGCACGCGTCATCTCCGATGTCTGGCTGTCGAACCTGCTGGCGTGGCTGACCCGTCGGGCGTCGGCGACCGATGTCGCCAAGCGTCTGGACCTCGCCGTGCGGCTCCTCATCGGCGACGGCGAGCACCCTAAGATCTAGGCGTGCTCCCGATCGAACTGCAGCGCTCGCTCGATTCGATCTCCCGGGTTCCTCGCTTACTCGTCACCTGCGACTTCGACGGCACGCTCGCGCCCATCGTCAGCAACCCGGCCGACGCCCGGATGCTGCCCGACGCCGCGACTGCGCTGACCGCACTCGCCGACCTCCCCGGCACCGAGGTGGCCCTGGTGTCGGGGCGCGCGCTCGGCGTGCTGCGAACGCTCTCGGCGGTCCCGGCTTCCATTCACCTGGTCGGCAGCCATGGAGCCGAGTTCGACACCGGCTTCGCCCACGACATCGACGAGGACCTGCTGGCGCGAATCATCGCCGAGCTGAACGAGATCGCGGCGGACAAGCCGGGAGTGACGGTCGAGACCAAACCGGCATCGGTCGCCCTGCACGTACGCAATGCGAGCCCGGCCGACGGTGAGGCGGCGTTGGAGCAGGCCCGATTGGCCTCGGAATCCTGGGATGCGCACGCGACCGCGGGTAAGGCGGTGCTGGAGTTCGCGGTAATCCAGACCGACAAGGGCGAGGCGGTCGACATCCTGCGTGACCAGACCGGCTCGACGGCGGTGGTGTTCCTCGGCGACGACGTCACCGACGAAAAGGCGTTCGCGCGGATGCGAGAGGGCGACATCGGTGTCAAGGTCGGACCCGGCGACACGGCGGCGCGCTTCCGGATCGGGTCGCCCGACGACGTCGCAGAAGCGTTGACCTACCTGCTCGACAGGCGCCGTGCTGACACCTGAAGATCTGAAAGCCCGTACTGCGCGGGCGGTTTCGGCCGCGACCTCGGCGGGTCATGATCTCGGCCTGGACATATCGGAGCCCCGCGTCCTCTATGACGCGTTCTCGGTGATCGTGCATCTGGCCCCGACACCCGTCGTCGTCCGGGTCCCGACGGTGCTGCCCCCGTCCTATTCGGCGACCCCGGAAACCCAGACAGCGCAGCAGCGTTCGGAGCTTGCGGTGGCCGGGTGGCTGGCGGACCGCGGCCATCCGGTGGTGCCGCCGAGTCCCCTGGTGCCACGCGAACCCGTTCGTAAGGACGGGTTTTCGATGACCTTCTGGCAGTTGATCGACGAACTTCCCGACGCCGAGCCGGATATGTTGCGCCGTGTCGGGGAGACCGCACGCCTGCACGCCGCGTTGCGTGATTACGACGGCGACCTCGATTTCTGGGTGCCGTTCGGCACATACATCCCGGACGGGCTGGCCACGTTGGAGCGCATGCCAGAGCTGCTGCCTTCCGCCGATGTTGAACGGGCGCAGCGGGAATGGGCCGTGATCGCACCGGTGCTGACCTCGCAGGCCTCGTTCGAGCAGACCTTTCCCGGGGTCGAGATCCAGCCCATCCACGGGGATGCGCCCTACTACAACATGATCAGCACACCGGACGGTGACCTGTGGTCGGACTTCGAGCTCGTCACCCTGGGCGCGATCGAATCGGACCTCGCGATGGTGGGAACCGACGGCATTACCGCCTACAACGCTGCCGCCGCGGCCCTGGGCCTTCGCGCCGTCGACGACCGGGTGCTCCGCGTGACGGAGGCGGCTGGTCGACTCGCGGTGGTGGCAGTGCTGGCGATGGTGCCGGAATTGCCGATGCTGGCCGACGGTCTGGCTTCGACGCTCGACGAGTGGCGGGCCACGCCTCCGATCACCGAGGTCTAGGCGGGCGGACCCGACGTGCGGCCGCGGACCACCTCGGTTTCGAGCACCTCGATCACCGGAAGACCGGAGCGCGGCGGGTTGTGTAGCAACCGGCCCGCACGCCTGCCCTTCTCCATGCTCGGCTGAACGACGGTCGACAGGCCGCGCCGTAATGCCTCGGGCACTCCGTCGAATCCCGTCACCGTCATCTGACCCGGTACGTAGATGCCTTTAGCGCGTAGATAATCCATCGCCGACAGCGCCAGCACGTCGGCGGTGCACATCAGTGCGGTGATGCGCGGGTTCGCATCAAGTGCCACCTCTGCGGCGGCACCGCCCGATGTCGGCAGGTGTTCGTAGCTTTCGACCACGGTCAGCGAGGCCGGATCCAGACCTGCGGCGGTCATCGCGTCGTGTACGCCGTGGATACGCTCGCGCTGCACGTGGAAATGCGGAGTCTGCACACGTTCCGGGTCGGCCAGCGCCGGCTTCGCCCCGTGCGGCCAATCGCGGCCCAGCCGCATCGTGAGCAGGCCGATCTCCCGGTGACCAAGGCCCACAACATGTTCGGCGAGAAGTCGCATACCTTCGCGATCGTCGATGCATACGCGCGAGGTGCCCGGCACATCCTTGGGTTGATCGACGACGACGATGGGCAGATGCCGCTGCTGGACCACCGACAGATACGGGTCGTCGTCGGAAGCGGAGTACACCACGAACCCGTCCACACCCGCCGCGAGCACGGCCGCCGAACCGTCGTCGAGGCTGCGGTTCGGACCGATCGCCACCAGCAGCAGTCCCTGCCCGGCCTCTTCGCACGACTCCGCAAGGCCCGCGACGAAATCCAGGGCGGCGGGATCGCTGAACGAATAGTTGAGCGGTTCGGTGATCATCAGCCCGACCGCCCCGGCCTTGCGGGTGCGCAGCGAGCGGGCCACCGGATCCGGTCCGGGGTAGCCCAACTGCTTCGCGGTGGCGAGCACGCGGTCGCGAAGATCGGCCGACAGTTGATCCGGCCGGTTGTAAGCGTTGGAGATGGTGGTCCGAGAAACCTTCAGCTCCGCCGCCAACGAGGCCAGCGTCGCCCGGCGCCGGGGCGCTGGACTCCTGGACATGGTGTGACGTTAGCGGATTGATTTGCGTTCCCCGGGATGCTGTGGGCTAGAGTTATTGGAAACGGTTTTCATTTGTAATAGGGAGAGTGCGATGCGGGCCAGCTTTGCGGCGATGACGGCGGTCGTGGTGGCGATCGGAGCCGCCGGGTGCAGTCAGCAGGAATCGGCGCAATCCGGCCACGGCACCGCGACCGTCGTCGCCTCCACCGATGTCTGGGGCAGCGTGGCGGGTGCCGTCACCGGCGATCATGGGGCCGTGACGTCGATCGTCAGCGGGACGGTCGCCGATCCGCACTCGTTCGAGGCCAGCCCCGCCGACACCGCGGCGATCACCGACGCCTCGCTGGTCGTCTTCAACGGCGGCGACTACGACCATTGGGTCGAGCATGTCCTCGAAAGCCATCCGGACGTGCCGACCGTCGACGCATTCGCGCTGCGTCCCGATGCCCAGCAGCCCGGCAACGAGCATGTCTTCTACGACCCGGCGACCGCCAAAGCCGTCGCCACGCAGGTCGCCGACCGGCTGTCGACGATCGACTCCGCCAACGCCGACGCCTACCGTGCCAACGCCGACGCATTCGGCGCCAAGGCTGACGAGATCCTGACGCTCGAGCGCACGATCGGCCAGGAACATCCGGGAGCCTCCGTCGTCGCGACCGAGCCCGTCGCGCACTACCTGCTGGTCAACGCGGGTATCGCCGACAAGACCCCGGAGGGCTTCGCGAATGCGATCGAGGAGGACACCGATCCGTCGCCCGCCGATCTCGCCGCCATGCTGGACTTGATCAACACCCGGCAGGTGTCCGCGCTGCTGTACAACCCGCAGACCGAAACCGCGGTCACCAAGCAGCTGCAGGACGCCGCCAACCGCGCCTCGATTCCCGTGGTGACCGTGACGGAGACGCTGCCCGAAGGCACCGACTATCTGACCTGGCAGCGCCAAACCGCCGAGCAGCTGGCGAGCCAGTTGGATAAGGCGCCACAGGCGAACAGATAATCATTGGCGTGCCCGCTGACGTCGCTGCCGAACTGACCGGCGCCCGCCTGGCGTTCGGCGACCGCGTGCTGTGGGACAAGCTCGACCTCACCGTGCACCCCGGCGAGTTCATCGCCGTGCTCGGCCCCAACGGCACCGGCAAGACATCCCTGCTCAAGGTGCTGCTCGGCCAACTACCCCTCACCGCGGGCAGCGTGACGATCTGCGGACAACCCGTCGAAAAGGGCAGTCGTCGAATCGGTTACGTGCCCCAGCACCGCGCCATCGAAAACGGCCTGTCGCTGCGCGGATGCGATCTCGTCGGCCTGGGCTTCGACGGTCATCGGTGGGGAATCGCGACCGACCGCACGGCCAAACGGGCGGCCGTCACCAAGGCGCTGGCCCAGGTCAACGGCGAGGCCCTGGCAGGTGTGCCGGTCGGAGTGATGTCGGGCGGTGAACTCCAGCGAGTGCGGATCGCCCAAGCACTGACCACGGACCCGGTGCTGCTCTTGTGCGATGAGCCGTTGCTCAACCTCGACCCGGCCAACGCGCGGCTGGTGTCCGGCCTGATCGATGCGCGCCGCCGCGATGCGAACACCGCCGTGCTCTTCGTCACCCACGAGGTCAATCCCGTTCTGCCCTATGTGGATCGGGTGCTGTATCTGGTCGACGGCCGATTCCGGATCGGCACCGTCGAAGAGGTGATGACCTCGGCGACGCTGTCCGAGTTGTATCGCGCCGACATCCAGGTGGTGAAGGTCGGCAGCCGCTATGTCGTGGTCGGAGAACACGACCACTCGGCGCACGCGAGCGGGCACGACCATGACTGAACGGCTCACCGACCTGCTGACACACCTGTTCTCGTTCGACATCACGCTCGACCTGTTGCGCCGCGACTTCGTCCAACAGGCGCTGCTTGCCGCCGCACTGCTCGCCCTGGTGTCCGGTTTGATCGGACCCTTCATCGTTATGCGGCAGATGTCGTTCGCAGTTCACGGCTCCAGCGAGTTGTCCCTCACCGGAGCGGCTTTCGCGTTGCTCGCCGGTTTCAACGTCGGCGTCGGCGCACTCGTAGGATGCGCGCTGGCCGCCGTCTTGTTCGGCATCCTGGGTCAGCGTGCGCGCGAACGGGATTCGGCCATCGGTGTGGTGCTGGCGTTCGGGCTCGGTCTCGCGGTGCTGTTCATCCATCTCTATCCCGGCCGCACCGGGACCAGCTTCGCGCTGTTGACCGGGCAGATCGTCGGCGTCGGCTATTCGGGCCTGGCCCTGCTCGCGGTGGTGTCGGCCATCGTCGTGGTGGTGCTCGCCGTGTCCTACCGCCCCCTGTTGTTCGCCACCGTCGACCCCGAAGTGGCGGCGGGACGGGGAGTTCCGGTGCGCGCGTTGGGCATCGTGTTCGCCGCGCTCGTCGGGGTCGTCGCCGCTCAGGGCGTACAGATCGTCGGCGCGTTACTGGTGATGTCGCTGCTCATCACGCCAGCGGCGGCCGCGGTTCGGGTGTTCGCCGCGCCCGGCGCAGCGATCGCGGCATCGGTGGTCTTCGCGGAGTTGGCCGCCGTCGGCGGCATCCTGCTGTCGCTGGCGCCCGGAGTGCCGGTCTCGGTGTTCGTCACCACGATCTCGTTCGCGATCTTCCTGGTGTGCTGGCTGGTCGGCCGCCGCGGCCGGGCTCGCGGTTAGCACTTCTCCACCGGACGCGTTGAATGCGAAGACCATTCGGACCACGAGCCCGGGTACAACGCGGCATCGACACCCGCCGCGGCGAGCGCCGCGACCACGACCGACGCGGTGACACCCGATCCGCAGTACGCACCGACTGCACCGCTCAACTCCGGGACATCGGACACAAAGCGGCCATCGCCGTCCAGCAGGCTGGTGCTCGGCACGTTGCGCGCCCCGGGGATGTGGCCCGCGACCGGATCGACCGGTTCGACGTCGCCGCGGAAGCGTTCCGGCGCACGTGCGTCCAACAGAGTCAGGTCGGCTGCAGTCACCTGTTCGGCGGTCAGCGTCGGCAGCGCGCCGGAGTACAGATCATCGTGCTTCACCGTCACGTCGCCGGGTTGCGCACTCACCGAACCACTTTCGAGCGGACCGGTCCAGGCGGGCAATCCACCGTCGAGGATTCGGACATCGGCGATGCCCGCAGCCCTCAGCACCCACCACGCGCGGGCCGAACCGGCGCGGTTCCAGTCGTCGTACACAACGACCGGCGCACCGTCGCGCACACCCCACCGCCTGGCGGCCGCCTCGAGATCACGGCCGGACGGCAACGGGTGGCGTCCGCGACCGGTGACGGTGTGGTCGGACAGTTCTTCGTCGAGGGAGACGTACACCGCGCCCGGGATGTGGCCCCGCTCGTATGCCGCGCGGCCGTCCGGTTCGGCAAGCTGCCAGCGCACGTCAAGGATCGCCGGGCGCTCGCCGCCGTCGAGTCGCTGCGTCAGTTCCGCCGCGCTGATCAGTACCTGCTCACGGGTCACCCCTTCGATGGTGCCACGCCACCTAGGCTCATCCACGTGACCGAGCACGCATTCAGCGCCGCGGAGCGCAGCGCGATCTACCGGGTGATCGCGCAACGCCGCGACATGCGCCGCTTCGTCCCGGGCTCCGAGATCCCCGAGGACGTGCTGATGCGACTACTGCAGGCCGCGCATGCCGCGCCCAGCGTCGGGTTGATGCAGCCGTGGCGGTTCATCCGCATCACCGATATCGCGCTGCGCGCACACATCCACGGCATAGTCGACGAGGAGCGGCAGCGCACAGCGGAGGCCCTCGGCCCGCGAGGTGACGAATTCCTGGCCCTCAAGGTCGAAGGCATTTTGGACTGCGCCGAGCTCTTGGTCGTCGCGCTGGGCGACGGTAGGCAGGCCCACGTCTTCGGCAGACGCACGCTGCCGCAGATGGATCTCGCATCGGTGTCATGCGCCATCGAGAACCTGTGGCTCGCCGCCCGCGCCGAAGGCCTCGGCATGGGGTGGGTGTCGATCTTCGATCCGCGCCGGCTCGGGGAGTTACTCGGTCTCCCCGATGGCGCCGAAGCAGTCGCCGTTCTCTGCCTCGGCCCCGTTCCCGAGTTTCCCGACCGCCCGCAGCTCGAGATCGACGATTGGACGGTAGGTCGGCCGCTGAGCGAATTCGTCTCCGAGAACAGGTGGGCCGCGCCGTCGCCGATCGTAGGCTGGTCGACGTGACCGTCGATCTGAACGCCGATCTCGGCGAGAGCTTCGGAGTGTGGAAGCTCGGCGACGACGACGCCATGCTCGACCTCGTCACGAGCGCCAACGTCGCGTGCGGCTTCCACGCAGGCGATCCCGCGCTACTGCTGCGGACGTGCCGGGCCGCCGCCGAGCGCAATGTGCGGATCGGGGCTCAGGTCGCCTACCGCGACCTCGCCGGTTTCGGCAGACGCTTCATCGATGCCGACCCTGAAGACCTGAAGGCCGACGTGATCTATCAGATCGGTGCCCTACAGGCGATCGCCCATGTCGCGGGTTCGACGGTCGGCTACGTCAAACCCCATGGCGCGCTGTACAACACAATCGTCACCAATCATGATCAGGCGCGGGCGGTCGCGGAAGCGGTATACGCCGTGGACCCCGCCCTGCCCGTCCTCGGCCTGTCCGGTTCGGTGTTCTTCGCCGAGGCGCAGGATGTCGGGCTGCGCACCGTGTCCGAGGCGTTCGCCGACCGCGCGTATCGCTCCGATGGACAGCTGGTGTCCCGCCGATTGCCCAACGCGGTGCTGCATGACGTCGACGAGATCGCCGACCGGGTGTCGTCCATGGTCACGGCGGGCCGAGTGGCCGCGGCGGATGGCTCCACGATTCCGATAACAGTCGAATCGGTTTGTGTGCACGGGGATTCGCCGGGTGCGGTGCAGATCGCCAACGCGGTGCGGGACCGGCTGGGATCCGACGGGGTCGAGATCAGGGCATTCACAGGCTGAGTCGCCGGTAACGCTGCAGGCGGCGAATCGCGCCGGCCGGCGCGTTGCCGTCATTTGGCGCAAGGACGCTTTCCAGCAGCGCGCGCACATGCTCGGTGTCGAGATCCATGCCGATGGCGACGAGGCCGTTCGGCGTCGACGCTGCCGGAGCGGTGGCGATATGGACGGACGGACCCACGAGGTTCGCGACGTAGGTCCGCACCGCGGAGCGGTATCGCACGGCGACCGTGCCCTTGACGCGATAGACCCCGGACGGCGGATCCTCCAGCAGGTCAAGGAGTTTGCCCGGGTCGATACAGCCTGAGCTGCTCACCGTCACCGCGTCGGCGTGGGCATGGTCGTCATCCGCGTGGGCACGCGCCGTGTCGGCGGATTCGAAGAGAAGCTCGCGGAACGAGAGCTGACCTAACTCGTCACCCGTCCCGGGTAGGTCGTACAGCAATGCAGGATCGATGCGCGCCCCGACGGTCCCGACGACCGGAGCAAGTGGGTTGCGTTCGCGAACGCGCTGTTCGATGCGCTCGAGCATCGGCTGCCGGTCGTCCTCGCGAAGTTGATCCAGCTTGTTGACGACTATCAGCGACGCCGCGGCATAACGCGCCGGCGGACTCGTATCGCGATCCACGACATCGAAATGGGTGGTGGCGTCGACGACATCGACAATGCCTCCGGGCCGTACCCCGTCGACGCCGCTGAAGCGGATCAGCTGCGCTACGGCGACCGGGTCGGCCAGGCCGCTGGTCTCGACGATGATCGCGTCGAGGTCCAGCCGTGGGTCGGTGAGCTTGGCCAGCGCGTCGTCGAGCCCCCCGTTGTCGGGCAGGCAGCACACACAGCCGCCGGTGATCGAGCTGGGTTCGTCGATCTGGCCGGTAACCAGCCCGGCGTCGACATTGAGCGCACCAAAGTCGTTGATGATCACGCCAAGTCGGGCTCTCGGCGTCCGCAGGACATGGTTCAGCAGGCTCGTCTTCCCCGCGCCGAGATAACCAGTCAAGGCGATGACTGGGATGGTTCTCACGCGCGGAGATTACCGCAGGGTCGGGTACGGCAGCAGCGCCATCTCGCGCGCAGGAGATCGGCGGACCTGCCTCTTCTCGCCCACTACCAGCTCGCCTTCGAGACGCCGGGCAGCTCGCCGCGATGGGCGAGTTCACGCACTCGCACCCGCGACAATCCGAACTTGCGCAGATGTCCGCGCGGCCTGCCGTCGATCGCGTCGCGGTTGCGCAGTCGTACCGGGCTGGCGTCGCGCGGCAATTTCTGCAGGGCCGCCATCGCCTCGGCGCGCTCCTCGGGCGCACCCGTCCGGATGGCCTCCTTCAGTGCGGCGCGCCGTTCGGCATATCGCGCAACGGTTTTGCGACGCTGCTCGTTCTTCGCGATCTTCGAGGTCTTGGCCATCAGCGCTCCTCGCGGAAGTCGACGTGGCGCCGTACCACCGGGTCGTACTTGCGCAGCACGATCCTGTCGGGATCGTTTCGGCGGTTCTTGCGTGTGACGTAGGTGTAGCCCGTGCCCGCGGTGGACTTCAGTTTGACGATGGGCCGGATATCGGTGCGCGCCATCAGATTTTCGTCCCTTCACGACGCAGCCGGGCGACGACAGCCTCGATGCCGTCACGGTCGATGATCTTGATTCCCTTGGCGCTGACCCGCAGCGTGACGCGACGGCGCTCCGAGGACAGGTAGTAGGTCTTGGACTGGATATTCGGGTTCCACCGCCTGCGGGTGCGACGGTGCGAATGCGATACGGAATTGCCGAAGCTCGGCGATCGGCCGGTGACCTGACAGTGCGCGGACACGGCCCTCCCTTCGTTGCGCTAATGTAAATGATAATCGTTTTCAATAGTACAGGAGGTACCCATGCGAACGCCGGTGGTCCTGATCTGCGGTCAGGGCAATACCGAGGGCGTCGTCGACGTCGTGGCCAGGCAACCCGGCACCGTCGTCGTCGAGCACAGCTTCAACGGTCAGGTGGTGTTACGGCGAGTGAGCGTGGCAGGCGATACGACGGAGTGGCCGCTCGAGCTGAGGAAAGGCTGCGTCACCTGCACTGTGCGCAACGACCTGCTGATCCTGCTCAGACGACTGCACCGTCGCAGCGACATCGACCGCATCGTCGTGCGCCTGATGCCGTGGCTGGAACCCGAACCCGTCTGCTGGGCGATCAACAACGTCCGGGTGCGCGTGGGGCCCGGCTACCTCGACGGGCCTGCCGCCTGCGACGTACGAATCGATGCGGTGGTGACGTGCGTCGAGGTCGCGAAATGGCTCAGCCAATCCCTCGGTGACGACGATCTCGCCGACGGGCGCACCGTTGCGCAGGTGGTGGTGGCCCAGGCCGAGTTCGCCGATGCGCTCGTGCTCACCGAACCCGACACCCGCACGCTGTCGGTGCTGCGCCGGCTGGCGCCACTGGCACGACTCACCGTCGGAGCCGACCGCGTCGAGACCGCGCTGGCCAATCTCGAGCCCGACAGCCGCCGCGGTCGCAGTGACAATCCGCACGATCCCCTGCTCGCCGGCGAACCGTCACTGTCCGGCGACGGTGACGTCGGGCTGATCCTGTTCTCCGCGCGGCGGCCGTTCCATCCCGAACGCCTGCATGCGGCCCTGGATCTGCTGCTCGACGGTGTGGTGCGGACCCGGGGCAGGCTGTGGCTGGCGAACCGGTTCGACGATGCCATGTGGATCGAATCCGCCGGGTGTGGGCTGCGGACCGAGTACGCCGGAAAGTGGCTGGCTGCAATGACTTCCAACCAGTTGGCCTATGCGGACCCGCAAAGGTGCGCGCTGGCGTCGGCCGACTGGCATGACACCGTCGGTGACCGTCACGTCGCATTGACGGTGCTCGTCTGCGGCGCCGAACCCTCGGCCATCGCCGACGGACTGCAGGCAGCACTGCTGACCGACGAGGAGATGACCCGTCCACACGAGTGGCGTGCGTACCCCGATCCGTTCGGCGACTGGCATCAGGACCCGTGCGAAGACATGGCCGAGCACGCCGGTGACGTCGCCGGAAACCCTGCTGGTAACCACGAAGGAGACGAACGATGAAATCCGGCATCCATCCCGACTACCACCCCGTGGTGTTCCAGGACGCAACCACCGGCGACGCGTTCCTGACGCGATCCACGCTGACGAGTGAGCGCACCGTCGAATGGGAGGACGGCCGCACCTATCCGCTTGTCGTCGTCGACATCAGCGCCTCGTCGCACCCGTTCTGGACGGGCTCGCGCCGCCACATCGACACCGCCGGGCAGGTCGAGAAGTTCCGCAGGCGTTACGGGAGCCGCGCATAAGGTTGGCGCTATGCGCCTCAAGCTCGGCAGGCCGAACCTGGCCGACTACGCCGGTTACTTCGACGCGCCCGCCGCATCCGACGGCACGCCGCTGACCGTCACGTGGGCCGGTGTCACCACGCTGCTCATCGACGATGGTGAATCCGCTGTGATGACCGACGGATTCTTCTCCCGGCCGAGCCTTGCGGAGGTCGGGCTACGGGCGCTGTCGCCGTCGACTCCGCGGATCGACGGCTCCCTGGCACGCATCGGGGTGCATCGCCTGGAGGCGGTCATGCCCGTGCACACCCACTTCGACCACGCGATGGACACCGCCGTCGTCGCCGAACGCACCGGTGCGAAAATCCTCGGCGGAACGTCGGCGAGACAGGTCGGCCGCGGACACGGGTTGCCGGAGGATCGCCTCGTCGTGGCCAACCCGGGCCAGCCGATAACCCTTGGGGCGTATGACGTCACGCTGATCGAGTCGCAGCACTGCCCGCCCGATCGGTTCCCCGGCGTCATCACCGAGCCCGTGGCACCACCCGTGCGCGCGTCGGCCTACAAGTGCGGTGAAGCATGGTCGACGGTCGTGCACCACCGGCCTTCGGACCGGCGGCTGCTGATCGTCGGTAGCGCCGGCTTCGTGCCCGGTGCGCTGGCCGGGCAGCGGGCAGATGTCGTCTACCTCGGCGTCGGGCAACTGGGCGTGCAGCCCGAGCTGTATCTGGTCGACTACTGGACCGAAGCCGTGCGCAGCGTCGGCGCGCGCCGCGTCGTGCTCACGCACTGGGACGACTTCTTCCGTCCTCTGCACAAGCCGCTGCGCGCGTTGCCCTACGCCGGTGACGATCTGGACGTCACCATGCGCGTGCTGTCCCGGCTGGCGCGCGAGGACGGTGTCGAGCTGCATCTGCCGACGCTCTGGCAGCGCGCAGACCCGTGGAGTTGAGCCTGGCGCTCGTCGCACTGGCCGTGGTGCTGCTGTTCGCCATCATGCGGCCGCACGGCTGGCCTGAGGCCGTCGTGGCGATCCCGGCCGCGGCCGTCTTGATCGTGGCGGGCGTCATCTCGGTACCGGAGGCGCTCGCCGAGGTGGGCCGGCTGCTGCCCGTCGTTGGATTCCTGGCCGCGATACTGGTGCTCGCGAAGTTGTGCGATGACGAGGGACTCTTCCGCGCGGCGGGCGTCGCTATGGCGCGGTTCAGCGCGGACAACCCCAAACACCTGCTGTCGATGGTTTTCGTCGTCGCGTCTGCGACCACCGCGATTCTGAGCCTGGATGCGACGGTTGTGCTGCTGACACCGGTCGTGCTCGCGACGGCACGCACGTTGTCGGTGCCGGCCAGACCGCACGCGTATGCCACCGCTCACCTGTCCAACAGCGCGTCGCTGCTGCTGCCGGTGTCCAACCTGACCAACCTGTTGGCATTCACGGCCGCCGGCCTGACGTTCCTGCATTTCGCCGCGGTGATGACCCTGCCCTGGCTGGCGGCCATCGCGGTCGAATTCGTACTCCTGCGTTGGCTTTTCAAGCGCGATCTGGCGATCGAATCAAAACAGGTCGATGCGGCCGAGCCGGTCAACGTGCCGGTCTTCGTGTTGGTTGTCCTGGCGCTCACATTGGTCGGTTTCGCGGTGACCTCGCTGCTCGGACACTCCCCGGCGTGGGCGGCCCTGGCCGGTGCCACCATCCTCGGCGTGCGGGCACTCGTCCGCCGCGACACCACCGTCATGCGGATCGCGTCCGCTGCCGACGCACCGTTTCTCGCTTTCGTGCTGTGCCTCGGTGTCGTCGTCGACGCGGTGATGCTGCACGGCCTCGACTCAGCGATGCGCGATGTGCTGCCCACCGGGAATACGCTGCTCGCACTGCTCGGGATCGCTGCGATCGCCGCCGTGCTGTCCAACCTCGTGAACAACCTGCCCGCGGTCCTGGTCATGCTTCCGTTGGTCGCGGCATCGGGGCCGGGCGCCGTGCTGGCCGTGCTGATCGGGGTGAACATCGGGCCGAATCTGACCTATGTCGGTTCATTGGCCAATCTGTTGTGGCGTGCCGTCGTGCGCCGCGAGATGCCCGCGGGATTCGTCGAGTTCACCCGTATCGGGGTGTGCACCGTGCCGCTCACCCTCCTGGCGTCGGTCACGGCCCTGTGGCTGAGCCTCAAACTATTCGGTGTGTAGACCCGGTTACCTGAACCCGAACGACAGTGGGACAACGCACGTCGATTGGGCCACCGGCGGCGCTGCGGGGTGCACGTCTCCATGGCATCAGACACATTGGTGCTATGGCTGTATACAGCAGATACGTTGCGCTCGGTGACTCGTTCACCGAAGGTATCGGCGACCCCCACCCGGCCTGTCCGAACGGTCTGCGCGGCTGGGCCGACCGCGTCGCTGAAGTGCTCGGTAAGAACAACCCGGACATGCGTTATGCGAATCTGGCGGTGCGCGGTCGCACCATGGACGAGATCCTCGACGAGCAGATCCAGACAGCCGTGATGCTCGAGCCCGACATCGTGACGATCTACGCCGGAATGAACGATCTGCTGGTGGTGCGCAATAACATCGACGCGATGATGGCGCGCTACGCCGACGCGCTGAAGACCCTGCAGCAGACCGGCGCCGTCGTGCTCACCTTCACAGCGGCCGATCTCGGCACGGTGCCGCTGTTCCGCCGTTTGCGCGGCCGCGCCGCGATCTACAACGAGCTGCTGCGCACCGTCGTCGACGATCTCGGTGTGCAGCTCGTGGATTTCTGGCGGTTCACCGAGTTTCGCGATCCGAGGCTGTGGGCGGGCGACCGCATCCACCTGTCCCCGCTCGGACACGAACGCATGGCCGCCAAGGTCCTCGACACGCTCACAGTGCCGCACAGCCTCACGTCGCGGTCCGCCGCGCTGTTGAACTCGACGCCACCGGAACGCAGTTGGTGGCAGAACCTGCGATGGGCCACGGCGTTCGCCGCGCCGTGGGTGGCACGCCGGCTGCGCCGCGTCACGCCCGGCGCCGGTATCGAACCGAAGTTGCCCGGCCTGACCGAGGTGCTGCAGCCCGCGCTCTAACTCCTGCGCTGGCGGGCGATTTCGGCGAGCACCACGCCTGCGGCCACCGAGGCGTTCAGCGACTCCGTCGGCCCGGCCATCGGGATCGACACGATGGCGTCGCAGTTCTCCCGGACCAGCCGAGACAAACCCTTGCCCTCGGATCCGACGACCACGAGGATCGGGCCCGAGCCGTCGAGCTCGTCGACCGTGATGTCACCGTCGGCATCCAGACCCACCACCTGCAGGCCCGCGTTGGCCCAATCCTTCAGCGTGCGATTGAGATTCGTCGCCCGCGCCACCGGAAGCCGGGCCGCCGCACCCGCACTGGTGCGCCACGCGACCGCGGTCACCGACGCCGATCGACGCTGGGGAATCAGCACACCCTGGCCGCCGAACGCCGACACCGATCGCACGATGGCGCCGAGATTGCGCGGGTCGGAGATGTTGTCCAGCGCGACGAGCAGCGCCGGCGATACGTCGGTGGTCGCCGCCTTCAGCATGTCGTCGGGATGTGCGTAGTCATACGGCGGCACCTGTAGCGCGATGCCCTGATGCAAACCGTTGGTGCTCATCCGGTCGAGGTCGATCCGGGGCACCTCGAGGATGGCGATGCCGGAATCGGCTGCCCGGGTGACGGATTCAGTCAGGCGTTCATCGGATTCCGTGCCGAGTGCGATGTAGAGCGCGGTGGCGGGTACTCCCGCGCGCAGGCACTCCACCACGGGATTGCGCCCGAGCACCAATTCGACATCGTCGGTCTTACGCTGCCTGCCCTGCTGCTTCCTGGCCGCCTTCGCGGCACGCTTCGCCGCCGGATGATGGGCCCTGTCCCTGGCGGCCGGCGTGGCCCCCTTGCCCTCGAGACCACGACGGCGTACCCCGCCCGATCCGACGGTCGGCCCCTTCTTGGTCCCGGCTTTACGCACTGCACCACGGCGTTTCGAGTTCCCGGCCATTACTTGGTGTAACCGTCCAGCAGTGTCCATTGCGGTCCGTCACCGGTGTCGGTGACCTCGATGCCCGCCGCCTTGAGTCGGTCGCGGATCGCGTCGGCCTCGGCCCAGTCGCGGCGGTCTCGCGCGTCCGCACGACGCTGTACCTCGGCCTGCACAAGCACGTCGACGGCAGCCAGCGCGGCCGATGTCTCGTCCTTGGACTCCCAGCGCTCGTCGAGCGGATCGGCGCCGAGGATGCCCATCATCGTGCGGATCGACATCGCCTGTGCCAGCGCCGTTTCGTGGTCACCGGCGTCCAGTGCCCGGTTCCCCTCGGCGCGTGCGGCGTGGACCTCGGCCAGCGCCATGGGCACCGCGAGGTCGTCGTCGAGGGCCGCCGCGAACTTCGGTGTCCACTCGCCCGGCACCACCGCGCCCACCCGGTTGCGCACCCGGTGCAGGAAATCCTCGATCCCCGTATAGGCCTTCGCGGCGTCCTGCAGAGCGGTCTCGGAGAACTCCAGCATCGACCGGTAGTGCGCACTGCCGAGGTAGTACCGAAGTTCTGCGGCCCGAACCCGTTGCAGCACAGCCGGTATCGCCAGGACGTTGCCCAGTGACTTGCTCATCTTCTCGCCGCCCATGGTCACCCAGCCGTTGTGCAGCCAGAACCGGGCGAACGGATCACCGGCGGCCTCGGCCTGTGCGATCTCGTTCTCGTGGTGCGGGAACACCAGGTCCATACCGCCGGCGTGGATGTCGAACTCGGCGCCGAGGTAGGCCTCGCACATCGCGACGCATTCGGTATGCCAGCCCGGACGGCCGCGTCCCCACGGCGTCGGCCAGGACGGTTCGCCCGGTTTGGCGCCCTTCCACAGCGTGAAGTCACGCTCGTCGCGCTTGCCGGTGGCAACACCCTCGCCCTGGTGCACGTCGTCGATGCGGTGGCCCGAGAGCTTTCCGTAGTCGGACAGGCTCAGCACGTTGAAGTAGACGTCGCCGCCTCCCTCGTAGGCATGCCCGCGCTCGATCAATCGCTCGATCAGCTCGATGATCTGGGTGATGTGTCCGGTGGCCCGCGGCTCAGCAGAAGGCGGAAGCACGCCCAGAGCGTCGTAGGCGGCCGAGAACGCGCGCTCGTAGGTGGCGGCCCACTCCCACCACGGTCTGCCCGCATCGGCGGCCTTATTGAGGATCTTGTCGTCGATATCGGTGACGTTGCGGATGAACGCGACGTCGAGGCCCTTCGCCATCAGCCAGCGCCGCAGGACGTCGAAGGCCACACCGCTGCGGACGTGCCCGATATGGGGCAGGCCCTGCACGGTGGCGCCACACAGATAGATCGAGACATGTCCGGCGCGTACCGGCACGAAATCGCGGACGGCGCCCGCCATCGTGTCGTATAGCCGCAGGTCGGTCACGACGGGCCAGCTTACCGGGCTTATTCGGCTGGAATGACCAGTGCCGTCGCGATAGCGGCCAAACCTTCACCGCGGCCGGTCAGGCCCAAGCCGTCAGTCGTGGTCGCCGATACCGACACCGGGGCGTCGACGAGTTCGGACAGCAACTTCTGCGCCTCGGCACGGCGGGGCCCCACCTTGGGTCTGTTGCCGATGACCTGTACGACGGCGTTGCCGACCCGGTAACCCCCGGCCACGAGCAGACCGTGAACATGACGCAACATGTCCGCGCCGCTTACATCGCGCCACTCGGGGCGGCCGGTGCCGAACACTTCACCGAGATCGCCGAGGCCGGCTGCCGAGAGCAGGGCGTCACACAACGCGTGCGCGGCGACATCGCCGTCCGAATGTCCGGCGCAGCCATCCGCGTCAGCGAACGACAGGCACAGCAGCCAACACGGCCTACCGGCCTCGATCGGGTGTACGTCGGTGCCGAGCCCGACTCTGGGCAGGCTCGTCATGTCCTTCAGGACGCGGCAGCAAGTGCCTCGTCGAGAATGATCGCCGCCTTCTCGTCATCGGTGTTCTCCGCGAGCGCGAGCTCACCGACGAGGATCTGACGGGCCTTGGCCAGCATGCGCTTCTCGCCTGCGGACAGGCCACGCTCCTGATCACGGCGCCACAGATCGCGGACGACCTCGGCCACCTTGTTCACGTCGCCGGAGGCCAGCTTCTCGAGATTGGCCTTGTAGCGGCGCGACCAGTTGGTCGGCTCCTCGGTATGCGGCGCGCGAAGCACCTGGAAAACCTTGTCGAGACCTTCTTGTCCGACGACGTCTCGCACGCCCACGTATTCGGCATTCTCCGCAGGGACTCGAACGGTGAGATCGCCCTGGGCAACCTTCAAGACGAGATATTCCTTCTGCTCGCCTTTAATGGTCCGGGTTTCGATCGCTTCGATCAGCGCGGCGCCGTGGTGTGGATAGACGACGGTGTCTCCGACCTTGAAAATCATCAGATTAGAGCCCCTTTCACAACCCAATGTTAGCACGGGGTCCAGACACGCGTGGATCAACGGTGCAGGTCAGGGGCACTCCAGGTCGAGACTAGGGGTTGACAGGGTGATGAATACGTGCAACACGCAGGCGTCATCGAGAAATCTGCCGACCGTCCGTCGGCCCTCAGCTACCGCCCGCCACGCGTACCTACTACAGTCCATAGTCGAATCCAAAGTCCGTCGAGCAGGAGGCACGTGTGGACCGCTTCAAACTGGCCGCCTGTGGACTGGCAGCCGCCGTCGTCCTGAGCGGCTGCGGCGCCGGGCAGGTCTCCCAGACGGCCACCCAGGAAGCCGCGGTGAACGGCACCAGCTCGAACATCGGCGAGATCGCGGTGCGCAACGCCCACCTGCGGGTCGACCTGACGACTGATTACGCCCAGCCGGGCAGTGAGGTCGAACTGATCTTCGTCGCCTCCAACAACTCGCCGGACGTCAACGACAAGCTGGTGTCGATCACCTCCGACGTCGGCACCGTGTCACTGACCGGAGAGACCGCGCTGCCCGCGTCGGGCACGCTGGTCGTCGGCGCCCCCGACGGGCAAATCACCGCCCTGGAAAGTGTCGAGACGACCGAGGCCGCGAAGGCCAAGGTGGAGCTGTCGAAGCCGATCACCAATGGCTTGACCTACAACTTCACGTTCAAGTTCGAGCGGGGGGGCGAGGGCACCTTCGCCGTACCGGTGTCCGCTGGCGAAAGCCCTCGGCGGGAAGCAGGTGGCAGCGCGGGCCACGGGGGCGGCGGCTCCGGCGGTCACTGACCGCACAACTCCGCGACACGACACCTCACCACGGACTTTCTGTCGGTCCGTCGGGCTAGGTTCGCCCCATGCCCAAGAGTGGTGCAAGGCCACGACCGCAGTACCGCTGCTCCGAATGCCACCACGTCACCGCGAAGTGGGTCGGCAGATGTGCGGACTGTGGCACCTGGGGCACGGTCGACGAGGTGGCGGTGCTCAGCGCTGTCAACGGCTCGTCGGTGCGGCGTGCCGTCGCCCCGACGTCGCCCGCGGTACCGATCACCTCGATCGATCCCGGCCACACCCGGCACGTCCACACCGGAATCACCGAGCTCGACAGGGTCCTGGGGGGCGGAGTGGTCCCGGGGTCCGTGACGCTGCTCGCGGGTGACCCGGGGGTCGGCAAGTCGACCCTGCTGTTGGAGGCCGCGCACCGGTGGGCCCTGACCGGGAAGCGCGCGCTGTATCTGTCAGCCGAGGAGTCGGCGGGTCAGATCAGGATGCGGGCCGAGCGCACCGGCTGCACGCACGACGAGGTCTACCTGGCCGCCGAATCGGATCTGCAGATGGTGCTGGGCCACATCGACGAGGTGAAGCCGAGCCTGGTGGTCGTCGACTCGGTGCAGACCATGTCGACCACCGAAGTCGACGGCGTCACCGGCGGCGTCACCCAGGTGCGGGCAGTGACGACCGCGTTGACCATGACCGCCAAGACGTCCGGCGTGGCAATGCTTCTGGTCGGCCACGTCACCAAGGACGGCGCGATCGCCGGGCCGCGGTCCCTCGAGCATCTCGTCGACGTGGTGCTGCACTTCGAGGGCGACCGGGCGTCGGCGCTGCGGATGGTGCGCGGCGTGAAGAACCGGTTCGGCGCGGCCGACGAGGTTGGCTGTTTCCTGTTGCACGACAACGGAATCGAATGTGTGGCCGACCCGTCGGGACTGTTCCTCGACCAGCGGCCGAAACCGGT
>Ga0075363_100000091_pt1 | contig 19677 bp, 10 predicted proteins | sample EndMetdeltDD1763_FD_71470 | JGI IMG/M metagenome (GOLD analysis project Ga0075363, IMG submission 71470) | Populus endosphere microbial communities from Tennessee, USA - Endosphere MetaG P. deltoides DD176-3 | ecosystem: Host-associated > Plants > Roots > Endosphere | place: USA: Tennessee...
CGGCTCGGGGGCCGCGATCGGCACACAGATCGCGGCCGCTGTGGTGTTCGTCGTCGGGACGATGGGGATCATCGAGATCATTCTGGTCAGCTACCTGATCGCGCCGCAGAAGACCCTCGCGGTACTGCGGCGCATCCACAACTGGTCGTCAGCTCACCGTCAGCAAATCTTGGTAGCAATATTCACAGTGATCGGTGTCGCGTTGTTCGCCAATGGCCTGGGTGTCGTCTGAGCCGTTGGCTTCGAAGCTGTCCGGTAGGCCCACGTGCCCTTTGCGCAGATGGTTAAAAGTCAGATCGTAAACGGACTTCATGTCGATTAGTTACGCTGCGATGATGGTTCGGTTCGTTCTCGCTGGGGCCCCCGGTGTTGCTCGCGCCGTCAGAGGCCGTTAGTGGCACCCCTGACACCTCGTGAAAGCGCATCCGAAAGTGTTGTGCGGCCAGATAATCGGCTCACGATCGTGGACCACGGCCTATTCACGCAACATCAGGCCATCGGCCGCAATTTGGTCATCCAGTGCATGTGGGTCTACGAGCACCCTGTCGACTTCGATGAAGTAAAGCGCTTTCATCACAATTTCGGCCGTGGCTTGCTGGGAAGGCGAATCGAGCGGTCACCGTTGCCTTTCGCCCGCCATCGATGGGTCATGGATTGGCGTTCGCCCGACATCGACATCGAAGAGATCACCCGTCCACGCGCTGAACTCAGCGACTGGGCTGACGAACGCACGCTGGTGACTATCGACCCGGAATCGGGACCCGGATGGAATATGGCCGTCGTTCACCTCACGGACGGCTCGACCGCGATCAGCCTGGTGCTATCCCACTACCTTCTCGACGGCTTGGGGCTGGTGATCGCGTTGGTCGATGGAATGGTGGGGAACACGCGCCACCTTGGTTACCCGCCGCCACGTGCACGACCGAGACTGCGCGCGATTGCTTCAGATGCCCGACAGACAGTGCGGGACGTACCTGAGGTCGGTCGGGCGGTACGCGTAGCGACAAGGCTTGCCCGAAGTAACCGCCAGACGTCCGCGCCACCACCTGCGCCGCGGCCCGTCGCCTCCCCCGATGAGACAATCTTCGTGCCCGGCATCACGATTCGCGTCGACCGCGCAGATTGGGACGACCGCGCGAAGGCGCTTGGCGGAACGAGCAACACGCTGGGCGCCGCGTTCGTTGCGAAACTCGGGGAGCGCCTCGGACGCCGACGCGCCAGCGACGGTGCCGTGACACTCCAACTTCCCGTGAACATACGCACGGAGGGTGATACGCGTGCGAACGCGATGTCGTTTGCGCGTGTCAGCCTTGATCCAACGCTGCTGACCAAGGATCTGAGTGACGCCCGTTCCGCCATCAAGCAGGCGCTGCAAGCGATTCGGGAGGTGCCGGATGACTCTTTGCAAGTCGCTTGGCTGGTCTCGTTCACGCCGAAGCGCACGCTGAAACGGATGGATGACGCGACGGTCGCCGACCCGGATTTCCCGGTGTTCTATTCCAATCTCGGCGACGTCGGCTCGGTGGTGAACCGCCTCGACGGCACCGACGCCGAATACGCCACAGCCCGAGTGACGGCCCAACACGAAACGCGACAGTGGCTCGAGCGAATGGGCGGCCAAATGACTGTCCAGTCGCTACGCATCTCAGATGGCTTTGTGATCAGCGTCAACGCCTACCAACCGGGCGCCGAGAACACCAAACCGGCGTTGCGTGAACTCGCTGCACAAACGCTGGCAGAGTACGACCTGACCGGCAAGATCGAGTAAGAACGCGTCGACGCTTGGCTAGGCGTCCAGGCGTTCGAACTGACCGTGCCGATACTGCTCGACACACGCCGCGCGCCGCACCTTGCCGCTGGTCGTGATCGGGATGGAACCGGGCGGCACCAGAACCAGATCCGCGACGCCGAGGCCGTGCAAGTTTGAGATCGCCGACGTGACATCGCGCTTCACGACGGCGAACTTGCGCATCACCTCGTCGTCCCCACCCGAGGAACGCCCTTTGACTTCGGCGATGACAACAAGTTGCTCACTACCGTCATCGGGAACGGCGATCGCCGCGACGCGGCCGCCGGTTATCTCCTGGCTCGTCGCCTCGATGTCGTCGGGCGAGTGGTTACGCCCGTAGACGATCAACAGATCCTTGATGCGGCCGACGATGAACAACGCCCCGTCGGCGATGAAGCCCAGATCTCCGGTCCTCAGCCAAGGGCCTTCGGGGGTGCCGGCTGAGGGCGCGACCAGCGTGCCCCCGAAAGTGCGCTCGGTGTCTTCAGGCTTCTGCCAATAGCCCGCCGCGACGTTGTCGCCGTGCACCCAGATTTCGCCCGTCGTGCCGTCGGCACACTCGGTCCGCTGTTCGGGGTCGACGATACGCACGTCGGGCGACTCCCCCAGCGGATAGCTGATAAGTGAAGTGCCACCGCCGCTTTCGCACGGCTTCGCCTGGCCGTCGGCAAGTGCGGAGGACTCGAAGTCGGCGATCACCGGCTGTTGACCCGGCCTACTCGTCGCCACGTACACCGTCGCTTCCGCCAACCCATACGAGGGCCGAACGGCCGCCTCGGGAAGATTGAAGCGCGCGAACCGATCGGAGAAGCGTTTGAGAGTAGCCGGGTTCACCCGCTCACTACCGCTGAGAATGGTCTCCACACCACCGAGATCATGATCCGCCAGGTCATCGTCCGACGTTTTGCGCACCGCCAGCTCGAAGGCGAAGTTCGGCGCCGCCGAAAACGCGCAGCCGTTGCTTGCCAGCAATTGCATCCACCGGGCGGGGCGCTGCAAAAACGACACCGGACTGGTGAGTACAGCGGGCAGTCCCAGCACTACGGGCGCGCAAACCCCTAGTACCAGCCCCATGTCGTGATAGAAGGGCAGCCACGAAACGAAGGTCATGTCCATCGGGGGAACGCCGCCGCGGTGCGGAAAGTAGCCGGACAGGAGCTGCTCGAAATTGGCCATCAGGTTCCGACTGGAAATCATCACGCCAGCCGGACGCCGGGTCGACCCGGAGGTGTACTGCAGATAAGCGGTGGGTTGAGTGTTCTGTTCGTGTCCACCGGACCTGATCGGCGCATCCAGATTCAGCAGATCGACCTGGACAACGGCGGACTCGCCGAGTTCCGACGCCACATGGCGGCTGACGTCGCCGATGACATCAGAGGTGGTCAGAACCGCGGTGGGAGACGCGTCGCGCAGCACCGAGTCGACACGCTCGTCACTGACGCCGCCGAGCGGCACGGAAAGCGGTACCGCGATCAACCCAGCTTCCAGTGCACCCAGGAACGCAACGATGTAGTCCAGACCCTGCGGAGCCAGTATCACCACACGGTCACCGGGCGATGCATTCTGTCGCAGTTCATGAGCGACGTTGAGCGTTCGTCGATAGAGCTGATACCACGTCAGGCTGTCGGCGATTCCATCCCAATCCTGGTCGTAATCGATGAAAGTGAACGCCGTGTCATCGGGCTGCAGACTGGCACGCTCACGCAGAAGTGCCGGAAGGGATGTTTCGACCACCGCATGAGGTTAACGTCATCGGCGCACAGAACATCGACGATCGATATCCGCCGACGCTCCAGCAAAGTAACGATTAGATAACGGTTGCCGAGTTCACCAAATGGTTCGAGACCGCACAATAGGTTCGCCTTGCCGTATACCCCGGTCAAGCCCTGCTAGCGTATGCATTCAGCGGGAAACGTAGTATTCCTGGGGCTTCGCAAATGGTGCCACGGCGAAAGTCGAGCAACGGATATGGCTGCACCGTCGTAGCTGGGAGGAGACGGAATGGGTTCATTCGAGACGAGCGGTGATCGTCCTGGCCGCTCAGCTCCAGCGAATCATTCCTCCAAGGTGGGCAGCGGCTCCGCCGGTCCGGTTGCTGTCGTCGGTATGGCGTGCCGGCTGCCCGGCGGCATCAACTCTCCAGAAGGGCTGTGGGAAGCACTTCTGCGCGGTGACGACCTCATCACCGAGGTGCCGCCCGACCGGTGGGACGTCGACGAGTACTACGATCCCGAGCCAGGTGTCCCGGGGCGGTCCCAGTCGAAGTGGGGCGCGTTCCTCGACGATGTCGCCGGCTTCGATGCGGAATTCTTCGGCATCAACGACCGTGAGGCCGCCGCGCTCGATCCACAGCACCGACTGTTGCTGGAAAATTCTTGGGAAGCCATGGAGCATGCCGGTTTCACCCCGGAGCAGATGAGGGAATCTCGCACCGGCGTGTTCATGGGCTTGACTCACTTCGACTATCAATTGATCACTGCCGACTCGTCGGCCATGGAGGAGCCATACGGCTTCCAGGGCAACATCTTCTCGATGGCGTCCGGTCGGATTGCCTACACGCTCGGCCTACACGGTCCGGCGCTCACGGTGGACACAGCGTGCTCGTCCGGACTGGTCGCGGTCCACATGGCGTGCCAAAGCCTTCACGACGGCGAAAGCGATCTCGCGTTCGCCGGCGGAGCCTTCGTGTTGCTGGAACCGCGAAAGTACTTGGCAGGCACAGCCCAGGGCCATCTCTCCCCTACCGGCCGCTGCCACGCGTTCGACGCTGCCGCGGACGGATACGTCTGCGGGGAGGCGAGCGCAGTGGTGCTGCTCAAGCGCTTGCCAGACGCCCTGCGGGACGGCGACAAGATTCTTGCCGTAGTGCGCGGTACGGCCGCCAACCAGGACGGCCACACCGCCACCATCTCCTCGCCGTCGCTGGAGGCACAGACCGCGGTATACGAATCGGCATTGGCGGCAGCCGGCGTAGATGCGCGCAGCGTCGGCATGGTGGAGGCGCACGGCACCGGCACACCGGTAGGTGACCCCATCGAATACTCCAGCCTGACAAGGGTTTACGGCATCGAGTCGCCGTGTGCCCTGGCATCGGTGAAAACCAACCTCGGGCACGCCCAGTCAGCGTCGGGGACGCTGGGGCTGATCAAAGCGGTCCTCGCACTACAGCACGGTGTCATTCCGCCGAACCTGCATTTCAACCGGCTGCCAGACCAACTCGCGCGGACCGCCACCAATCTCTTCGTCCCGCAAGAGATCACACCGTGGCCGACGAACGGTGAGCATCCGCGCCGAGCGGCGGTGTCGTCCTACGGGGTGTCGGGCACCAATGCCCACGCCATCTTGGAACAGGCGCCTACGACCGCGAGCGCCGATGCAGACCATAGTGCGCAGGCCGATCCGCCAGCATCGCTGCTCTTCCCCATCTCGTCCACGTCCGCTGACGAACTGCGCCGTACCGCAGGCCAGTTGGCCGACTGGGTGCAGGCGCACGACGACCTACCGTTGCAAGACGTCGGCTACACCCTGGCCCGCCGCCGTGCCCACCGTCCGGTGCGCACCGCGGTCATCGCCGGGAGCCGGGCCGAGCTCGCCGCAAGGCTTCGCGATGTCGCTGACGGCGATACGCCCTATCAGCCCGCTGTTGGACGAGGCGACCGTGGTCCGGTGTGGGTGTTCTCCGGACAGGGTTCGCAATGGGCTGCGATGGGAGCGCAGCTGCTCGCGACCGACCCGGTGTTCGCGGCGACGGTCGCCCAAGTCGAACCGGTGATCGTCGCCGAATGCGGGTTCTCGGTGACGGAGGCGATGTCGTCGCCGGAGCTGGTGACGGGCATCGATCGCGTCCAGCCGACGCTGTTCACCATGCAGGTCGCGCTGGCGGCTTCGTTGAAGTCACACGGAGTGCTCCCCGGTGCGGTGATCGGACATTCGCTGGGCGAGGCAGCGGCAGCCGTGGTCGCCGGCGCGTTGTCGCTGGAAGATGGACTTCGCGTCATCTGCCGCCGCTCACGACTGATGTCCCGCATCACGGGCGGCGGCGCCATGGCATCGGTGGAATTGCCTGCCAAGCAGGTACTTTCGGAGCTCGCTGTGCGCGGCATCAAGGATGTCGTGGTAGCGGTGGTGGCCTCGCCGCAGTCCACCGTGATCGGCGGTGCGACAGATACGGTTCGCGAGCTGGTCGCGGTCTGGGAAGAACGCGATGTCATGGCCCGAGAGATCGCCGTCGATGTCGCATCGCATTCGCCCCAGGTCAATCCGATCCTCGACGATCTCGCCACCGCCCTAGCCGAACTCAAGCCGATGGAACCCGAGGTTCCCTTCTACTCCGCGACACAGTTCGACCCGCGCGAACAACCGCATTGCGACAGCAGGTACTGGGTGGACAACCTGCGCAACATGGTGCGGTTCTCAGCCGCAGTGCGGGCCGCACTTGAGGACGGCTACCGCGTGTTCGCGGAACTAGCGCCGCACCCGCTGCTGACGCATGCCCTCGACCAGACCGCCCGCAACCTCGACATGCCCCTGGCCGCCGTGGCCGCCATGCGCCGTGAACAACCTCTGCCGTTCGGTCTGCTCGGATGTGTAGCCGATCTGCACGCCGCGGGGGCCGCGATCGACTTCTCCGTGCCCTACCCGGTTGGACGTCTGGTCGACGCGCCGCTGCCAACCTGGACGCACCGGCACCTCTGGTTGAACCACGAAGGCCAGGACTCGCCGATCCATGGTGGACACACCGTGTCCGTGCATCCGCTGCTCGGCCCGCACGTGCGCTTGCTGGAAGACCCGGAACGCCACGTCTGGCAGGGGGAAGTCGGAACCGGCGCCCAGCCCTGGCTGGGTGATCATCAGATCCGAAGTGTCGCAGTGCTTCCCGGATCGGCGTATTGCGAAATGGCACTCGCTGCGGCGAAGACCGTTCTGGGAGACGCGGCTGAAGTACGTGATATCAGCTTCGACGAGGCATTGCTTCTGGATGAACAGACCACAATCGGCGCGTCGGCGTCGGTGGTGTCGGCGGGTCTTGTCGATTTCACCGTGGAGACATCCCAAGCAGACGAGAAGACGCGACATGCCGCTGCGATTCTGCAGACCGCAGACGACGGGCAGCCGGCGGCGCATGACCTCGAGGCCCTGCTGGCCACGCACCCGCGTAGCGAAGACGGCGCCGACTTACGTGAGCGATTGAGCCAGAAAGGGATTCAATACGGACCCGCGTTCAGCGGCCTTGGCACGGTACACATCGGCGAGGAGCAGACCGCAACCGTGCTGGCCGAGGTGGCACTCCCCCGCGAGATCCGCTCACAACAAGATGCCTACAACGTGCACCCCGCCCTGCTGGACGCGTGCTTCCAGGCCGTTGCCGCTCATCCGGATGTGCAGGCCCTCGGCCGCGACGTCCTGGCGCTGCCGTTGGGTATCGGTCGGCTGCGCGCGCACGGCACTGTGCGGAACGCCCAGTACTGCTACGCGCGCGTGACCAAGGCCGACACCGCAGGCGTCGAGGCCGATCTGCAGTTGTTGGACGACACCGGAGTTGTGCTGCTCACCGTGCATGGGTTGCGGTTGGGCACTGGCGCATCAGAGGAGGCGCTCAAGGAGCGGGTGCTTGGCGAGCGGCTGTTGACCATCGAATGGCGGGAACGACAACTGCCCGAACCTGTTAGCAGTGACGCCGGTAACTGGCTGTTGATCAGCTCCACCGCCACAGACGAGCTATCCACTTCGTTGGCTAACGCACTCAAAAGCCAAGGCGCGCAGTCCACCACGATGTGCTGGACGCCGCAGGCCGACATCACCGCGAGCGCGCAAGAGTTGAGCAACCACCTGCGCAGCGGTGGGTTCGGCGGTGTGGTGATCCTGACGGGACCGAAGATCGGTGATACCGACGACGAGTCGCCGCAGTTGGCTCGCCACCACGTGCAACATCTGGCGCATGTCGTCCGCGAGTTGGCCGAGACCCCAGCCGGTTCGCCTCGGATGTATGTCGTGACACGCAACGCGCAAACCGTGGTTGCCGACGATGTGGCCAACCTCGAGCAGGCCGGTTTGCGAGGGTTGATCAGGGTGATCGGCGTTGAGCATCCACACCTTCGCGCCGCGCAAATCGATGTCGAAGACGCGACCGATGCCGAGCAGCTTGCGCAGCAATTGTTGAGCGGGTCCGAAGAAGACGAGACCGCCTGGCGAAGCGGCCAGTGGTTCATCGCGCGACTGTCGGTATCGCCACTCCGTCCCGAAGAGCGGCGAACCACCGTCACCGATCATGAGCGCGACGGCATTCGACTGCAGATTCGCACCCCCGGTGATCTGGAGACCCTTGAACTCGTTGCCTGCGAACGTGTTTCACCAGGGCCAGGACAGATCGAAGTAGCGGTCAGCGCATCGAGCATCAACTTCGCGGACGTGCTTCTCGCCATGGGCCGATTCCCCAGCTTCGAGGGTTACCTGCCGCAGCCGGGAATGGATTTCGCCGGCGTGGTCACCGCAGTCGGTCCCGGCGTCACCGATCACCGAGTGGGCGATCATGTGGGTGGCGTCGCCGACGGATGCTGGCGCACATTCATCACCTGCAACGCCGATGCGGCCGTCACGCTGCCCGCTGGATTGTCCGATGGTCAGGCCGCCGCGGTCACCACCGCGCATGCCACCGCTTGGTACGGCCTACACGACTTGGCCCGTATCCAGCCCGGTGACAAGGTGTTGATCCATTCCGGCATGGGTGGCGTCGGACAGGCGGCGATTGCGATCGCGCGTGCCGCGGACGCGGAGGTTTTCGCGACCGCCGGCAGTGCGGAGCGTCGACAGATGCTGCGAGACATGGGCATCGAGCATGTCTACGACTCGCGCAGCGTGGAGTTCGCGGACGCGATCAAGCGTGATACCGACGGCGCCGGTGTCGACATTGTGCTCAACTCGCTCACCGGGGCGGCGCAGCGCGCCGGCATCGAATCGTTGGCCTTCGGCGGACGTTTCGTCGAGATAGGTAAGCGCGACATCTACGGCGACACCCGGCTGGGACTCTTCCCGTTCCGTCGCAATCTGACGTTCTACGGCCTCGACCTGGCGCTGATGTCGCAAACCCACCCGAAACGGATTCGAGACCTGCTGCGCACGGTGTACCGACTGGTTGCCGACGGCGAATTGCCGGTGCCAGCCGCTACGTATTACCCGATCTCGGATGCCGCCACAGCAATTCGAGTGATGGGCGGAGCGCAACACACCGGGAAACTCGTGCTCGAGATCCCCCATGAGGGGCGCGACACCGTCACGCTGCCGCCGGCCCAGGTTCCTGCCTTCCGCCGGGACGGCGCCTATGTCATCACCGGCGGACTGGGTGGCCTTGGTCTGTTTTTCGCCGAGAAATTGGCAACTGCCGGATGCGGACGCATCGTTCTGTCGTCGCGATCACAGCCGACGCCCGAGGCGACACAGTCCATCGAGCGTATCCGCGCGATGGGGGCCGAGGTCGTCGTCGAGTCTGGCGACATCAGCGATGGCGATACTGCTGAGGGGTTGGTTGCCACAGCGACCGCCACCGGACTTCCGGTGCGCGGTGTGCTGCATCTCGCGGCGGTCGTCGAGGACGCCACCTTGTCGAACATGACCGACGAGCTCATCGAACGGGACTGGGCACCAAAGGTTTACGGTGCATGGAACCTGCACACGGCCATTGCCGGCCAGCCGTTGGACTGGTTCTGCTCGTTCTCGTCGGCGGCGGCGCTTGTCGGCTCGCCCGGGCAGGGTGCATATGCCGCAGCCAACAGCTGGCTGGACGCCTTCACTCTCTGGCGCCGGGCGCAGGGCTTGCCGGCGAGCGCGATTGCGTGGGGCGCCTGGGCAGAGGTCGGACGAGCCACCGCTGTGGCAGCGAGCGCCGAAGTCGCCATCGCTCCTGAGGAGGGCGCTTATGCGCTTGAGGTGCTGTTGCGCCACGATCGTGGCTACACCGGGTATGCGCCGATTACCGGCACACCATGGTTGACCGCCTTCGCTGAAAGCAGCCCGTTCGCAGAAGAATTCCGATCCACTGGGCAAAACGCCGCAGGCACGAGCCAACTGCGTGCCGAGCTGAATGAATTGCCCGCAGATGAATGGCCCACGCGGCTGAGGCGTCTACTTTCCGATCAAGTCAGTTTGATCTTGCGCCGCAGCATCGATCCAGACCGGCCCCTTGCCGAGTATGGGGTGGACTCACTGGGTGCCCTGGAACTACGTACTCGTGTCGAGACGGAAACGGGCATTCGCCTGACGGCGGGCGACATCGCCACCACGTCAATTCGGGATTTGGCGGCGCTACTGTCCGAGAGATTGGCGGCCGCCGAAGCTGCCTGACCCCGTGGTCGTTACAACCACGGGGCCCGCAGCCTCAAACCTGTACGCGTTGGAGCGGCGGCGCGGCCTCGACGTATGCCGACACCGTCGGACGATGCTCAGCTGTGAGACAGCACGTCGCCAACTAGCGAAGATCGGGGCGAATCAGAATCCGTTGCAGGTGTTGAACGCGGCCTCGATCGTCGGCAGGTACGGCGCGACGGCTGGTGCGCTCACAAACTCGGTGGCGATCTTCTGGCGCTGCTCCGGCCCCGACGCGACGAACTGCATCAGACCCGCCTGCAATACCGGAGACCCTTCGAATGCCGCGCTCGCTTGCGGCCCTTGAGCCTTCAGAGCCGACACCAGCTGCGGATAACTGCACGTTGTGTTTACCGCGGGACCCAGATCAGGAGCAGCAGACGCGAAGCCGGCCCCCAACGACAATGCGAGACTCCCGATGGCGACACCCAGCCCCGTCAACGTGAGTTTGATCATGTACGGCTCCTCCGCTAACTAGTTTCATCACTCTAATCATGTGGCTCACACCTCTTGCGGGATTACCCAACAGCGGCTGAGCCAACACCGTCGCAGCAGTGACATTTATCCGCGAGGTGCGTTCCTCTTATCGGGCTGCGCTCAGCGAACGTTACGGCTGTCGACGATATGCCGTTAACGGTCGCGGAAGCAGGCCACACCGCCCGCTTCTCACAGGCTACTTACACAGGCCCGCTAGACAATAGGTCTCGGAATCGGACGTGTCACCGCGTCATCTTCGCCGCTGCGGTCGCCCTCGCCCAGCAGGTAGCGCCGCGCGGCCCAGCGAGGTCCCAGCGGCTCCAGCAGTGCACTCGCGGGCCGCGGGCGCACTCGTACCGGCCACCAGAACCACCGTCCGAGCAGCGCCGCGATGGATGGTGTCATGAACGATCGCACGATCATGGTGTCGAACAGCAGGCCCAGAGCGATGGTCGTGCCGATCTGCCCGATGATTTGCAGATCGCTCACCACCATAGAGGCCATGGTCGCGGCGAATACGACTCCGGCCGTAGTGACAACCCGGCCCGTGCTACCCATAGCGCGGATGATGCCCGTATTTATGCCGGCGCTGACTTCTTCCTTCATTCGCGATACCAGCAGCAAGTTGTAATCAGATCCCACGGCCAAAAGGATGATCACCGACATCGCGAGGACCATCCAGTGGAGGTGGATACCCAGAATGTACTGCCAGAGCAGCACGGAAACGCCGAACGATGCGCCAAGAGAAAGTGCAACCGTGCCCACGATGACCAACGAGGCAATGAAACCTCGGGTGATGATGAGCATGATGATGAAAATAAGACAGAGGGCCGCAATCCCCGCGATCCAGAGATCCCAGGTGGAACCGTCGTGCCAGTCCTTGGCGGTGGACGCCGCACCAGCCATATAGATCTTTGAACCTACGAGAGGTGTCCCCTTCAGCGCCTCCTCGGCCGCCGTCTTTATCTGATTGATCCGTTCGATGCCTTCGGGTGAGGCAGGGTCGCCGCGATGCGAAATAATGAAGCGTGCCGATTTTCCATCGGGAGACATGAACGAATTCATCGCGCGCTTGAAGTCTTCGTTCTCGAAAACCTCCGGCGGCAGATAAAAAGAGTCATCGTTTCGGCTGGCGTCGAATGCCTGCCCCATAGCCGATACATTCTCGGACGATTCGGTCATCGTCTTGATGAAGCCCGACATCGTGCTATGCATCGTGAGCAACAATGTCCGCAAGGTCTGTATGCTCGCTATCAGCGGCGGGAACTGCGCCGCCATCTGCGGCATCACTACGTCCAACTCATCCAGGTTCACCAGAAGATCATCAAATTTGATGCTGATGCGATCAATGCCGTCGAGCGTTTGGAAGATCGCCCTCAAAGAATGGCAAATCGGGATGTTAAAGCAATGCGGCTCCCAGTAGAAGTAATTTCGTATAGGCCGGAAGAAATCGTCGAAATTCGCGATACTATCCCGCGTCTCATCCAGAGCCACCTTCAGCTCATGAGTCTTACCTATTAAAGTGTGCGTCAAATCGTTCATCTGCAGCATCAGCCTGTACTGATCCTGCATTATGCCGATCATGGTCGCCATGTCGTCGGCTTGCTTCAGCAGGTCGTCCATTCGTTCTTCTTGGAACTTCATGGTTTGGACCTGGCTGGCATTCTGTAAGCCAATTAGGAACGGAATGGACGTGTGGCCGATCGGTGTTCCCTCGGGTCGAGTTATCCCCTGCACTCGAGAAATTCCTCGAATGTTGAAGATCGCCTTTGCCAATCTGTTCAAGACCAGGAGATCTGACGGATTGCGCATATCGCGATCAGATTCGACCAGGAGAATATCTGGCATCAGTCGGGCCTGAGAGAAATGGCGCTCGGCCGCGGTGTAACCCTCGTTGGCCGGAATGTTATCGGGTATGAACATTCGATCGTTATAGCTCGTCTTGTAACCGGGCAGCGTCGCTAGACCAAGCAATGCGAGCGCCAGCGAGGCAGCCAATATGGGTGCGGGCCAGCGGGCAACCGCCGTGCCGATCCCGCGCCACCGACGGGAGCGCATATTTCGTCTGGGTTCCAACAGACCAAATCGGCTGCCAATGACCACGCCCGCAGGGACCAGCGTCACGGCAACCCCAACCGACACGAGCATGCCGATGGCGCACGGTATCGCCATACTGTGGAAATAAGGCAGCCGGGCAAAGCTCAGACAGAAGATCGCGCCCGCGATCGTCAGACCCGACGCCAGGACGACGGGTACAACTCCGCGATACATGCTGTAGTAGGCCGTTTCGGTGTCCTCGCCGGCCAGGCGCGCTTCTTGATATCGGCCGAAGAGGAATATCCCGTAGTCCGTTCCGGCCGCGATACTGAGGAAAACCAGCATATTGACGGCGAACGTCGACAAAACCAAGACGTCGGTGTGGCCGAGAAACGCGACGATTCCTCGGGCGGCCGCCAGTTCGAATCCGACCATGATCAACAACAGGATGACGGTGATGATCGAGCGGTACACCAGGAGGAGCACCAAGAAGATGATCACGACGGTCACAACGGTGATCTTCAGGATGGAGTCGTTTCCGCTGCGCTGCATATCCGAGGCGAGCGGGCCCGGACCGGTGACATATGCCTCGACCCCCGGAGGCGGCGTCGTGCGATCGACGATTTCCCTTACGGCATCGACCGATTCGTCACCCAGGGCCGTGCCTTGGTCGCCGACCAGATTCAGTTGCACATAGGCAGCTTTTCCATCGGGGCTCTGCACGCTCGAAGACGTGAGCCGATCCCCCCACAGATCCTGAACATGTGCCACATGCGCCGGATCGTCTCTCAACTCGCGAATCAGCCCGGCATAGTATTGCTGCGCATCCGCACCGAGGGGCTCCTGTCCCTCCAATACGATCATCGCGGAACTGTCCGAATCGGACTCCTCGAACACTTGGCCGATGCGTGTCATGGCCTGTACCGATGGCGCGTCCTTGGGCATCAGTGAGACGGAATGCTCCTCTGCCACCCGCTCCAGCGACGGAATCGCCGCCGCCCAATTCCAGCTGACGGCTGACAGTGTGGAAATCACGATCAAAACCAGCCACGCGAGAACGATGACCGGCGCGAACCTACGTATGGTCCGAGCGATGAAGGAGGGCCGACGGTGTTCGGTGCTCATGCGGCCGTCGCTAGTCCCTCAGCAATAGCGAGCGCACGAGTGGGCGCGGACCCACCGACCTGAGAAGCCCGCTAGCCGGCCGGGGGCGCACATGTTGCGGCCACCAGAACCAGCGTCCCAAGAGTGCGGCGATCGATGGCGTCATGAACGCGCGAATGATCAACGTGTCGAACAAGAGCCCGACGGCAATGGTCGCGCCGAGTTGTCCGAGGCTCACCAAGTCGCTTACCAGCATCGATGCCATGGTCGCTGCGAACACGAGACCGGCGGCCGTCACGATCCTGCCGGTTCCACCCATGGCGCGGATGATGCCCGTGTTGATACCCGCGCCGACTTCCTCTTTCATCCGCGACACCAGCAGAAGGTTGTAGTCAGACCCCACCGCCAGTAGCACCATCACCGACATCGCGAGGACCATCCACTGCATCTGGATGCCAAGCAGATACTGCCAAATCAACACCGACAACCCGAAGGACGCACCGAGAGAAAGCGCCACGGTACCGACGATGACAAGCGCCGCGATAAAACTGCGCGTCATCAGCAGCATGATGATAAAGATCAGGCAGAGCGCGGAGACTCCCGCGATCAAGAGGTCGTATCTCGACCCGTCGATGATGTCCTTCGTGCCCGCGGCACTGCCGGCGAGGAAAAGGCGGCTGTCTTCAAGGGGAGTGCCCTTGAGCGCTTCTTCAGCGGCAGCCCTTATCGGCTCGACCTTCGCGACGCCCTCAGGCGTTCCGGGATCGCCCCTCTGCGAAATCAGCATGCGCGCCGCTTTTCCGTCCGGCGACACAAAAATCTTGAGCACGCGTTTGAAGTCTTCGTTCTCGAATACCTCAGGGCCTAGATAGAAGGAGTCGTCATTATTGGCGGCGTCGAAGGCCTTTCCCATCGCGGTCGCATTGTCGCTCGACTCCTCCATCGCGCTGATGGTGCCGGACATGGTGCTGTGCATGGTCAGCATCATTGTGCGGGTGCTTTCCATGGTCGCGATCATCTGCGGAAACGAGACGAGTATCTGCGGCAGGAGCACATTCAATTGATCGAGGTTGTCGACCAACTCCTCCATCTTTCCGGTGATCGCATCAACACCGTCCAGCGCATCAGAAATGGACCTGATTGACCAGCATATGGGAATGTTGAAACAGTGCGGTTCCCAGTAGAGGTAATTGAAGAGCGGCCGCCAGAAATCCTGGAAGTCAGCTAAGTGATCCCTCAGCTCCCCCGTAATTTCCTGCAGTTCATGCGTGCTCTCGACCATACGGCCGGTGGTGGCGACCAGCTGCTGCATGAGCTGATACATATTCTGCATCACAGCGATCGTGGCCGACATTTCGTCGGCCTGCTTCAGCATGTCTTCCATGCGTTCCTTTTGAAACGGCATGCCCAGAAGTTGACCGGCGTTCTGGGCACTCATCATGAAAGGGATTGTCGTATGCGGAATCTGGGCGCCCTCTGGACGTGTAATAGATTGCACGTTGGCAATGCCGGGGACAGCAAAGACGGCTTTGGCCACCTTATTCAGTACCAAAAGATCAGAAGAATTCCGCATATCATGATCGGACTCGATCATCAGCAGATCCGGCGACACCATTCGCGACTCGGGGAAATGCCGTGATGCGGCCTCGTAACCTTGATTGGCGGGAATGTCGTCGGGAAGACTTTTTATGTCGTTGTAACTAGGTACGTATCCCGGCAGCGCCAACAGTCCGATTAGCGAGATTGCCACTGTGGCGACAAGTATTGGTGCGGGCCAGCGGACGACCGCCGTGCCGACCCGTCGCCACCGGCGGGTGTGGATCTGGCGCTTGGGCTCGAACCAGCCGCGACGGCTTCCGGTCGCCAGAATGGCGGGCACCAGCGTAAGGGCCACCAAGACCGCAACCACGACCCCCAGCGCGCCGGGAACGCCCAGCGGCTGGAAAAATGGCAAGCGTGTAAAGCTCAGGCAGAAGATTGCTCCTGCGATCGTGACCCCGGAGGCCAAGACAACTTTGGCCACTCCTTGGTAAGTAATGAAGAAAGCCGTTCGGGGTTCTTCCCCCGACTCTCGCGCTTCCTTATATCGGCCGAAGAAAAATATCCCGTAGTCGGTTCCAGCTGCGATCCCGATGGACACCAGGAGATTGACGACGAACGTCGTCAGCCCGACAATTCCATGCAGTCCGAGAAACGCGATTATTCCTCGGGCCACCTGTAATTCGATGAGAACCGTCGCCAAAATGATCAGAGTGGTGACAAACGACCGGAAGACCAGGAGCAGCATTCCGAAAATCACACTGACGCTGACCAGGGTGATCAGAATGACCGTTCTATTACCACTTTCGCCCATGTCGGCGACAATCGCCGCAGGTCCGGTGGTATACGCTTTGACGCCCGGAGGCGCCGGAGTGCGGGCCAGGATGTCCTGGACGACTTTGACCGATTCGTTGCCCTCGGCCTGCCCCGGTTGACCGTGGAGATTTACCTGCACATATGCGGCTTTGCCGTCGGCGCTCTGTGCGGCACCCGCGGTTAGTGGATCGCCCCAGAAATCCTGAATGTGCTGCACGTATTGCGGCTGATCGCGCAACTGGCGTATCACGTCGTCGTAGTACCGGTGAGCCTCGTCGCCGAGGGGTTGTTCACCCTCGAGCACGATCACCGCGAGACCGCCCGAAGACGTCTCGTCGAAAGCTCGCGCCATCCGTTGGGATGCCTGGAACGAAGGCGCGGCGTCGAGACTCAGCGACATCGCTTTCTCTCGCTCCACCTGCTCCAAGGGCGGTACGGCGAATGTCAGGACCAGGGTGATCAACACCCAGGCGAGAATGATGAGCGCAGAGAATCGATAGATCGCGCGAGCTACTCTCGACGGCTCGGTGAGCTCGACGCTTCTGGTGATCATGCGGACTTCAACAGACAAGATGTGAAGGCATTCACCTGATTGGCGACCTTCTCGGTTTTGACCTCGTCATCAACGAGGATGCGGCAGCCGATGCTGTCGCTGTCGCCTTGCGCCAGGACGCTGCCCAACGCCGCGGTCTCGGTGAGATCGAACTTCAACGACCAGGGCAGGCTCGCTCCCTCGACGAATGTCGGCTCAGCATTCTGATCGAAATAACTGATGTTGGCCACGGTGCCTGCGGGACCAAACACCTCGTAGGTGAGACGCTTGGGATTGAAGGGCTTGGAGTCCTCGACCTTGGTGTCGGCATACGTCGCACGATTCTCGGAGCCGAAGATGCCGTGCAGTCGAGACACGGTGAAGCCCCCGGCGGCGCCCACCGCCAGCACCAGGAGCGGAATCCACAGCCGCCTCAGAACCCGGAGAATTGTCGACCCCTCCCATATCTTGCGTGCCCGGCGACATGCTAGCCGCTCGAACCCGTCAACTCACATCGGCGGCCACCCGTCGGATACGGGTGGCCCTCGAACTTAGCTGAACGTCGGTGCGCGCAACCTGCGCCTTGAGTAAAGCATGCCGTCAGCTTCCCATCCGGGCTTGTTCCCAACGTGAGATGGGATCGATGCATACCGCTTGTGCAAAAGTACGTTACGAATACTCAGCATCGATCGCAAATTTCTCAAACAGCCCAGCTTCGGACATGCGTCCGTTCAAATTCATCCGTTGCGGAGCACGGTATACCGCCGTTTGCGCGGGCGCGCGCGTGCTCCACATAGCCGATATACATCTGTAATACTTTCGGCAGAATTACCTGGCCAGGTTTACTGAGGAGGCCGCGGGTGTCCGCGATTGCGCGCGTCAGCGGGCCAGCGGCTGCTTTGCTGAGGCCGGCGACTGTAATGCACGCCGACGGCTCGAAAAGTATGGTCTGGCGACTCGCTGAAGACACCGGTCGATGATGTCACGGGCGACATCGTCTGGCAGCGTGTTGGCTTTCCGTTAAGGAAAACCACAGCAAGCTAGCAAGCCCCTGGACCGCCGACGACCGAACCGCATTCTGACGAGCAACGTTTGCCGTGACGTCAATATGTTGCCCGGACGGCCGCCCGCTTACTTGGCGCTGAATCCCGCGTCCACCGGCAGCGCCACCCCGGTGACATATCTCGCCTGGTCGCTGACCAGCCACAGGACCGCGTCGCTGACGTCGCCGGGCTGAATCATCCCCACCGGGAGCAGGTTTTCGGTCGCCGCCGCCACGTGCGGATTCTGGGAGAACCACGCGCCGACGACCTCGTTCATGATCATCGGCGTCTCAACGCCGGTCGGATGCACGGTATTCACCCGAATGTTTTCCTTGGCCAGCCAATGCGCGAAGGACCGCATCAAGCCGACCATTCCGTGCTTGGACGCCGCATACGCGCTCTGTGCCGCCGACCCGTCGCCGCCCACCCCCTTGAGGCCCTGCGTGGAGCTGATCAACACAATCGCGCCGCCATTCCGAGCCGCTCGCATGCTGGGCGCCGCCGCGATGACCGTATTCCATACCCCGATGAGGTTGACGTCGACGATGTCGCGGAACACTTCGTCCGAGTCGGGATTCGTGGCGCCGGCCGCCGCGATTCCAGCGTTGGCCACGACGATGCCGATCGGGCCGAGGAGTTCGGTGCCCTCCGCGACGACATTCGCCAGGCCAGGCGCATCGCGAACGTCGGCAGCGCGCGCAACAATGCGGCGACCGAGCTGTTCGACGCCTCTCGCGGTCTGATCCAGGTCATCTGCAGTGCCCAACGGATAGGGCACGGTATCGATCTGACCGCACAGATCGATCGCGACGATATCGGCGCCCTGCTCAGCCAGGCGAAGCGCGTGACTTCGCCCCTGACCCCGAGCGGCGCCGGTGACGAGAGCAACCTTGCCGTCGAGCATTCCCATGATCGGTACAACGGGTGGGCGCACCGTTCCGGCTCAGCGACGTCCTGTGGGTTTGCCCGGATTTACCCGTGGGACACGGACTCGTTGATCTAGGCGCCCCAGGAGCGGCCCTGCTGACCCTTCGCCTGCCCTCGTTGTGCGACGCTCTGAGCAAGCGCGCTCAGCAGCGGGTTGTCCTGAACCATCTGACGCTGGTCTTCTTCCGACATCTGACAGAACGTCCACATCGCCCAGGCGGCGGGCCGCACGCGCGGCGTCACCTTCTGACGTTTCCCCTTGCTGGCCGGCAGCATCGCCGGCACCGGAACAACCAGGAGCAGCGCACTGGCGAGTTCGGAGGCACGCGTGTCGATTGCTCGTCGATTTCCACGAAAGCTAAGCGGGGCTGGGCCGCTCAGGTGGCGGCCAGTTCGGGCCGATGGGTGCTCAGACGAGCGTCACCCGTTGGCGAAGAAATCCAAGATCGCTGCGTTCACCGCATCCGGCCGTTCGAGGAATCCGAGATGCCCGGTGTCGGCGATTTCCAGGTACCGGCCGTTGGGGATGGCACTGGCGACCTCAGCGCCGAGGTGCGGTGGCAACACAAGGTCGTCGGCGAACCCGATCACCAGCACGGACGCGGTGATCGCCTGATACGCCGGCAGCCGGTTGCTCGCCGGCGCGATACCGAACTGGGCACGAACCCCCGGAGTCGAGGTGGTCGGCCACATCGTGAACGTATCGATCCAGTCTTGGACAGCAATGTCGTCGTTCAACGTCTTCGGTGAAAACCCTTCCATGACACGAAGTTTCGCCGAGTACTTCACGGGTAGCCGGACGCCGGCGTCCATGAGATCCTTTTCGGCTCGTCCGAAAAATTCGCGCGCGCGGTCATGTCTGCCGCGAGTGGCCATCAGGGCAGCCTGGCTCACCAGGTCGGGACGGGCGAGCATCAATTCCTGCGCTATGAAGGAGCCCATCGAGACGGACACCAGCCGCACAGGGGCCAGGTCGAGCTGCTCGATGAGCGCCGCGGTGTCCGCGACGACGGTTGCGGTCGTGAACCCGCCGGCATTCGCGGTCGCGCCCACTC
>Ga0075363_100000092_pt1 | contig 19660 bp, 21 predicted proteins | sample EndMetdeltDD1763_FD_71470 | JGI IMG/M metagenome (GOLD analysis project Ga0075363, IMG submission 71470) | Populus endosphere microbial communities from Tennessee, USA - Endosphere MetaG P. deltoides DD176-3 | ecosystem: Host-associated > Plants > Roots > Endosphere | place: USA: Tennessee...
GGTGCGACACAAGCGGTTTCGCCGACGACCGCCCTGGTCGGCGGGTGCAGGTTCGGCAGCCCCCAGATCAGTGCGATGACATAGATCAGCACCAGGCAGATGACGAAGTTCATGCCGGGCCCGGCGAACAGCACCGCGACGCGCTTCCAGGTCGCCTGCTTGTACATCGCGCGGTCACGCTCGTCGGGTGCGAGGTCCTCGACCGGGGTCATGCCGGCGATGTCGCAGAAGCCGCCCAACGGGACGGCTTTGAACCCGTATTCGGTTTCCCCGCGCCGGGTCGACCACAGCGTGGGGCCGAAGCCGACGAAATAGCGGCGCACCTTCATCCCGGTCGCACGCGCGGCCCACATGTGGCCGCACTCGTGCAGGGCCACCGAGATAAGGATGGCCAGCGCAAACAGCACAATGCCGACAACGAACATCATCGGTGGGTCAGGACCTTTCTAGAGTCGATGCGTGGCGACCATTCCGGAAACCGCTTGCTGCGCTCGCTCACGAGCCCAGCGCTGCGCCTCGAGTACGTCATCCACGGTAGCTGGTAATACGGCCCATTGGTCGGCGGCGTGCAGCACGTCGGCGATCGTGCCGACGATTGCCGGGAAGCCGATCCGGCCGGCAAGGAACGCTTCCGCCGCCTCTTCGTTGGCGGCGTTGTAGACGGCGGTCATGCAGCCGCCGGCCTGACCGGCGTGCCGGGCGAGCTCGACCGCGGGGAAAACGACGCTGTCCAGCGGCTCGAATTCCCAGCTAGACGCGGTGCTGAAGTCGCAGGAGGCGGCCGCCCCGGGCACCCGCCGCGGCCAGCCCAGCGCCAGGGAGATGGGCAGCTTCATGTCGGGCGGGCTGGCCTGGGCGATCGTCGAACCGTCGACGAAAGTGACCATCGAATGAATGATCGATTGCGGGTGCACGACGACGTCGATGCGGTCGTAGTCGATGCCGAACAGCAGATGGGTCTCGATGAGCTCGAGGCCCTTGTTGACCAGCGACGCCGAGTTGAGCGTGTTCATCGGCCCCATCGACCAGGTCGGATGGGCGCCGGCCTGCTCGGGGGTGACGTGCTCGAGGTCGGCGGCCGACCAGCCCCGAAACGGCCCGCCGGAGGCCGTCAGCACCAGCTTGGCGACCTCCTCGGGGGCGCCGCCGCGCAGGCACTGCGCCAGCGCGGAGTGCTCGGAGTCGACCGGCACGATCTGGCCCGGCCGCGCCGCCCGCTGCACCAGCGGACCGCCGGCGACCAGCGATTCCTTGTTCGCCAGCGCCAGCCGGGCGCCGGAGGCCAGGACGGCCAGGGTGGGTCGCAGGCCCCGCGCCCCGACCAGCGCGTTGAGTACGACGTCGGCCTCGGTTTCCTCGACCAGCCGGGTGACGGCATCGGGCCCCCGGAAGGTGACGTCCCCGATCTCCTGGGCCGCGTGCTCGTCGGCGACCGCGATGTTGGTCACCCCGGTCTCGGCGCGCTGCCGCAGCAGCGTGTCCAGGTTTGCGCCCCCCGCCGCCAGCCCGACCACCTCGAAACGGTCCGGATTCTCGGCGATGACCTCCAGCGCCTGGGTGCCAATCGAGCCGGTGCTGCCCAGCACCAGCACCCGCAGCCGGCGGTCGACGTCGATAGTCACCCGTCCATTGTGCCGCGTGGACGGGCCGCAGCGTCAGCCCAACAAATTCTTGGACCCATCCGTGACGGCCGTCACTCCGAATCACTCAGGTACAGCCGGGAGGACGGCAGCAGAGGCCGTCTCAAAGGCAGTCTGTAGCAAAGGAATTGAAGCACGATGAGCAATGTATCGGCCAAGACGGTCGCGGCGGCAGCAAGTCTGGCAGCGATGGCGATCGTGGGACTCTCGGGGTGTTCGAGCAGCAAGCCCGCGGCGCAAGGCACCCCCAACCAGCAAACTCCCAGCGTCACGGCGGCACCCGCGGCCACGCCGCCCATGCCGAAGGCAGACCCGGCGGCCGACCTGATCGGCCCGGACTGCTCGGCCTACGCGGCGCAGAATCCCACCGGTCCGGGGTCGGTGGCCGGGATGGCGCAGGACCCGGTCGCGACCGCGGCGTCGAACAACCCGATGCTGACCACCCTGACCTCGGCGTTATCGGGCAAGCTGAACCCGAAGGTGAACCTGGTCGACACCCTCAACAGCGGCCAGTTCACCGTGTTCGCCCCCACGAATGCGGCCTTCGACAAGCTTCCGGCGGCCACGATCGAGCAGCTCAAGACGGACGCCACGCTGCTCAACAGCATCCTGACCTACCACGTGGTGAGCGGCCAGTCGAGCCCGAGCAAAGTCGACGGCACCCGCAAAACCCTGCAAGGTGCTGACGTGACGGTGATGGGCGGCGGCAACGACCTGAAGGTGAACAACGCCGGCCTGGTGTGCGGCGGCGTGCACACTACGAACGCGACGGTGTACATGATCGATACCGTGCTGATGCCTCCGGGGCAATAACGTAATCACGAGCTGGCAAGGTAGTCCGGATGGTCGGGCTACCTTGTCTTTTTTGCGCTTGAGCAGCGAAACTGCTTGCCGCCCGGACCAATCCGGGCGCACGGCGGCAACGAATAGGAGGCATGTTGACCCTCGCGTTAGTCGGCTTCCTTGGCGGCCTCATCACCGGAATATCGCCCTGCATCCTGCCGGTCTTGCCGGTGATCTTTTTCTCCGGTGCCCAGCGCGCCACCGCTGAGGCCGCACCGAAATCCGAAGGCGCCGTGGCGGTCAAGACCAAGCCCGCGCCGCGCGCCTTCGCGGAGAGGTCGCGCCCGTTTCGGGTGATCGGCGGTCTGGTACTCAGCTTCAGTGTGGTCACCCTGCTCGGCTCGGCATTGCTGTCGGCGCTGCACCTACCGCAGGATGCGATCCGCTGGGTCGCGCTGGTCGCGTTGGTGGCGATCGGTGTCGGTCTGATTTTCCCGCGGTTCGAGCAGCTGCTGGAGAAGCCGTTCTCCCGCATTCCGCAGAAGCAATTCGGCTCTCGCGGAAACGGTTTCGGTCTCGGCTTGGCGCTTGGCGTGCTGTACGTCCCCTGCGCGGGTCCGGTGCTGGCCGCGATCGTCGTGGCCGGGGCGACCTCGACCATCGGCGTGGGAACCGTGGTGCTCACCGCCGGGTTCGCGCTCGGCGCCGCGTTTCCGTTGCTGTTCTTCGCGCTGGCCGGGCAGCGGGTTTCCCAGCGGGTCAGCGCATTCCGGCGTCGCCAGCGCGAGATCCGGGTCGCCGGAGGAGTCGTGACGATCCTGCTGGCGGTGGCCTTGGTGTTCGACCTGCCGGCGGTGCTGCAGCGGGCCATCCCCGACTACACCGCACCGCTGCAGGAGAGGGTCGGCGGCGCCGAGCAGATCCGGCAGAAATTGAATCTCGGTGGCATCGTCACCGACCAGAACGCGCAGCTGTCGAACTGCACCCAGGGCGCTGCGAAACTCGAAAACTGCGGCACTGCGCCGGATATCAGGGGCATCGCCGGGTGGCAGAACACGCCTGGCAACCAACCGATCGCACTGAATTCGTTGCGCGGCAAGGTCGTGCTGATCGACTTCTGGGCGTATTCCTGCATCAACTGCCAACGTGCCATCCCGCATGTCGTCGGCTGGTACAACGCCTACAAGGACAGCGGCCTGGTGGTGATCGGCGTACACACGCCCGAGTACGCCTTCGAAAAGGTCCCCGGCAACGTCGCCAAAGGCGCGGCCGATCTGGGTATTACATATCCCATTGCGCTGGACGACAACTTCTCCACCTGGACGAACTATCGCAACAGCTTCTGGCCCGCCGAGTACCTGATCGACGCCAGCGGCACCGTGCGCCACATCAAATTCGGGGAAGGCGATTACAACGGCACCGAGCAGTTGATCAGGCAGTTGCTCACCGATGCCAAGCCGGGCGTCAAACTCCCCAAGCCCGTCGGCGGGGAAGCCGCGGCCGACCTCACCCCTCGCACCAGCCTCACCCCCGAGACCTACCTCGGCGTCGGCAAGGTGGTCAACTTCGGCGGTGGCGGCGTCTACGACGAAGGCTCGGCCACGTTCAACTACCCGCCCACGCTGGCGGCCGACAGCTTCGCCTTGAGCGGACCCTGGTCGCTGGATTATCAGGGCGCCACCGCCGGCGGCGACAACTCGGCCGTCAAACTCAACTACCACGCCAAGAACGTCTACGTCGTCGCCGGCGGGACCGGAACGCTCACCGTGCTGCGCGACGGCAAGCCGAGCACGATTCCGATCAGCGGTCCACCGACCGCGCACCAGATCCTCGCCAGCGATCAGCTGGCAACCGGAACGCTGGAAGTGCTGCCCAGCAAGGGATTACAAGTCTTTTCCTTCACCTACGGCTAAGCACCCATCCGCAAGCCGGCCGGCTCCGAAGCACTCATGTCGGGATTCGGCACACTACCAAAGGAATGAACGGCAATGAAGATTCAGAAAACGCAGAATGCAATGGCGGCAACGGGTTTCGCGGCGGCGCTGGTCGCGTTGGGGGTGGCCATCGCCCCGACCGCCTCGGCGGGCGATCTGGTCGGCCCGGGATGTGCGGAGTATGCGGCCGCCAACCCCAGTGGCCCGGCGTCGGTGACGGGGATGTCGCAGGTCCCGGTCGCGGTGGCGGCCTCGAACAACCCGGAGCTGACCACGCTGACGGCGGCGCTCTCGGGCCAACTCAACCCGCAGGTGAACCTGGTCGACACCCTCAACAACGGCCAGTACACGGTGTTCGCGCCGACCAACGCCGCATTCGGCAAGCTGCCGGCCGCCACCATCGACCAGCTCAAGACCGACTCGACGCTACTGACCAGCATCCTGACCTACCACGTGGTGTCAGGCCAGGTGAGTCCAGCCAAGGTCGTCGGCACCCACAAGACCCTTCAGGGCGCCACTGTGATGGTGAGCGGCCAGGGCAACAACCTGCGGGTCAACAACGCGGGCGTGGTCTGCGGCGGAGTGTCCACGGCCAACGCGACGGTGTACATGATCGACACCGTGCTGATGCCGCCCACCTAGGATTCCGGCCGGCGGCCGGGCCAACTCGCGTATGCCAGAATGTTCAGGCAGCGTGAGACTCAAGCCCAGCCCAACCGGAGGGATCGCCGTGGCCAGTACTGAGGTGGAGCAGTTCGCCGGTGTCGACGCAGTCGAGGTCCCGTCGGCGGCGTGGGGCTGGAGCGCGATCAATCACCGCACCTGGCACATCACCGGCCTGGTCATCTTCGGGTTCCTGCTGGCGATGCTGCGCGGCAACCACGTCGGCCATGTCGAGGACTGGTTTCTGATCGGGTTCGCCGCGATGGTGCTGTTCGTCCTGGTACGCGACTTGTGGGGCCGGCGCCGGGGCTGGATCAGGTAGCTGGCACAGCAGTTTGATGCGCCGGGTTCGCCCGGTGAATCTCGACATTTCCGGAGCTGCTGCGCACCTGCAGGACGAGGGTTTGATCGCCCTGCTCGGGCCCGTCCGCCGTCTGCAACCGATTGCTGACGACGCCGGCTCGGGTAAAGATGTCGAGCCGGACGGCGGTGCCCTCGACCACACCGATCGCGATCTCACCGCTGCTGGTTTGTGCCGTGACTTGACCACACACGGCGGCGGCGACGGTCACCGACCCCGACGCGGTCCGCGCCTTCACGTCGCCGCGCAACGTGTCGACGACGAGTGCACCGCTGGCGGCCTGAAACTTCAGATCACCATCCACGTCGCCGATGCTGACGGTGCCCGACGCGGTGGTAGCCGACACCTTGCCCGCGGCGCTGTGCACGATGAGCGATCCAGATGCGTTGGTGGCCTTGATCTTTCCCGTGACCACGTCGACCTCGACAGTTCCGCTGGACGACGCGGATTTGACGTCGGCGAATTCGCCTTCGGCGCGCAGGTCGGCCGACGCGAGCGCCGCATTCAGCCGCGACCCCGACGGCAGCGCGATCTCCAGATCGATGGCCCCGCCGCGAAAGAGTGGCAAGCCGCGTTTGGGTCCGGACACGAACAGCTTGCCGTCGCGGTAGTCGACCCGGGTGTGCTCCGCGACCCAGACGTCGGGTCCGCGCGTTTCGTCGCGGGGACGCACCTCGACGACGGTGTCGGTGCGGTCGGTCGCGACGAGCCGAATCGAACCTGCCCCGACCTCGATCCGCACGCTGATCGGTCCGGGGGTGTCAAACGTCGGCATTTCTTGCCCTCCTGCGAAGTCGTTGGAATGTCAGCGGACCCAGCCGGTCACGTGGTGACCGCCGCGGTGAGTGGAGCGGCCCGACCGGGCCCGACCGTGACTGGCCGCTTGGCCGGCCTCTTGGCTTGCCCCTTGACTGGCCACGGCCGCGGCGCGGACGAGCCAGGCGTTCAGCGATGCCCCCTCGCGGCGAGCGGCCGTTTCGACGGCCGCCCGCAGTCCCTCCGGCAGCCGCAGCGTCACCCGCCAGGTGCCGCCGTCGTCGTCGTATTGCGCGACGAAAGCCGCGTCGTCTTCCGGCTCGTCGATCGCCGGAGTGACGACGAACTCGGGGTCGCGGCCGCGCAGCCGCACCTCCACGGATCGCGGTGCCAGCTCGCCGGTGATCTCTTCGGCAGCGGCCGACAGCGCTTCCAGCAGAGCCAGCCGCAGCGCTGACTCGAGCGGAGCGCTCAGCCGGTCGGCCAGCTCCTGGGCTTCCGCGCCGGCCGCCGCCGCGGCCACCTTCAGCTCGTGACGGACGGTCTCGACATAGGGCTGTAAATCCATGGTGTCATGGTGGCATCAAAGTGATGTCATATGCAAGTCATCGCGGTGTCAACCGCCGGGCTTGCGGCGCATGCGCCGATACCAGCCGCCGGCCAACGCGCCGGCTACCAGCACGACCAGCGCCGCAACCCACGGCCAGGCCCCGTGCTGGTGCACCCAGCCGGCCAGCGCGCCCTGCAGCCGACCGGCCGCGGTGATCACCGCGTCCTGGGGATTGGCCCGGGCCCCCGCGATCAGGCGCAGCTCGTAGATGCCGTAGTAACCCACGTACAGCCCGACCAGCACCAGCAGCGCACCGCCGATCCGGTTGACGAACGGCAGAATCCTGCGGATGCGGTCGGTCAGCGCCGAGCTCGCGGTCGCGGCCGCGATGGCCAGCACGGCGACGACCAGCGTGAACCCCGCGACGTAGGCGAGGTAGATCGACGCACTGCCGACGACCGAACCAGCCCGAAGCCCGGCCCCGGTGACCGCCAGAAACGGGCCGACCGTGCAGGACAGCGAGGCGATCGCGTAACTGACGCCGTAGCCGTACATCGACCCCAGCCGCACGGTCGGGGCCCAGCGCACGCCAAGCGGTCGCGGCGTCAGCGCCGTCAGCTCGCGACCCGCCAGCAGCCAGACGCCCAGTGCCACGAGCACCACGCCGACCAGCACCGTCACGTACGGCAGGTATCGCTGCACCGATGAGGCCGCCGAGATGGTCAGCGCTCCGAACAACCCGAACACCGTCAGGAAGCCGAGCGCCATCCCAACGGTCGCCGCGAGTGCCCGGCCGAGCGAAGCCAGCGCCCGCCGATCGCCGGCATGCTGCCCGCGCACCACCAGGAGCAGGTAGGCGGGCAGCATCGCGAACCCGCACGGGTTGAGCGCTGCCACCAGTCCGGCCGCGAAGGCCAAACCGACGAGACCCTGCTGCACGAGGTCAGGACGCTAGCGCAGCGCGGCCACCCGGCCGGCCAACTCGTCCTGGGACATGGATGCGGTCGGGTTGTTGACGAACGTGGACGAGCCATCCGCGCGATAGAACACCCACGCCGGCTGCCACGGCACGTTGTAGCGGGCCCAGATCGAACCGTCGGCGTCGTTGAGGTTGGTGAAGTTCAGGCCGTACTTGGAGACGAAGTTCTGCATATCCCCGACGTCGGAGTGGGCAGCGACGCCGACGAACGTGACCCCCGGGTTGGCGGCGGCGACCCGGCTGAGAGCGGGAGCTTCGCCGTTGCAGAACGGGCACCACGGGGTCCAGAACCACAAGACCGCGGGCCTGCCCTGCAGGCTGGAGCCGCTGAAGGGGGCCCCGCTGAGGGTGGTTCCGGAGAAATTCAGGCGCTCGTCGGCGGCCAGCGCTCGCGGCGCGGTGACGAGCCCGCACATCAGAGCGACCGCGAACGCGCCTACCGCAAGCATCTTGATTGCGGCGATCAGGCGAATAGTCATCACATACCTCATCTGCTGGTGTTTGCCTTGGAGACGTGATGGGCGCCACTGTGGTTCACTAGCCCGGCTAGCGGTCGTGAGTGCCCAGTGTGAAATCCACGCCTACGCGGCGTGTCCCGTCGTGAGGTTCACACTCGGCGCGGCTATGGACCGGCTTGGGCGGCCAGCTGTCCACAAGCTCGGGCTGAATCGCCTGCGCTCCAGCTCACCCGCCTTCGGCGGCCAGCTGTCCACAAGCGGCGCTGATTTCGCGCCCGCGCGTGTCCCGCACCGTGCAGGAGACCCCCTTCGCCCGGACGCGTTTGACGAATTCGCGCTCTACCGGCTTGGGGCTGGCATCCCATTCACTGCCCGGTGTGGGGTTGAGCGGGATCAGGTTCACGTGCACGAGCGGCCCGAAAACCTCGTGCAGCCGCCGGCCCAGCAGGTCGGCGCGCCACGGCTGGTCGTTGACGTCGCGGATCAGCGCGTACTCGATGGACACCCGCCGGCCGGTGACGTCGGCGTAGTAGCGCGCGGCGTCCAGCGCCTCGCTGATCTTCCACCGGTTGTTGACCGGAACCAGCGTGTCGCGCAGTTCGTCGTCGGGCGCGTGCAGGGACAACGCCAGGGTCACGCCGAGCCGTTCGTCGGCGAGCTTGCGGATCGCCGGGGCCAGACCCACCGTCGACACCGTCACTGAGCGCGCCGAGATCCCGAAACCCGACGGCGGCGGCTCGGTGATGCGCCGCACCGCGGCCAGCACCCGCGCGTAGTTCGCCAGCGGCTCCCCCATGCCCATGAAGACGACATTCGACAACCGATCGCCGAAGTCGTCCCGCAGCGCCGCGGCGCCGGCGCGCACCTGTTCCAGGATCTCCGCGGTCGACAGGTTGCGGCTCAACCCGCCCTGGCCGGTGGCGCAGAACGGGCAGGCCATGCCGCAGCCCGCCTGCGACGAGATGCACACCGTGTTGCGCTGCGGGTAGCGCATCAGCACCGACTCGAAGGTGGTGCCATCGACGGCGCGCCACAACGTCTTTCGGGTCTGACCGGCGTCACAGGTGACCTCTTTGGCCGCGGTGAACAGGTTCGGGAACATCGTCTCGGCGATGCGGTCGCGAATGGCCGCCGGCAGGTCGGTCATCTGCCGCGGATCGGCGATCAGCCGGCCGTAGTACTGGTGCGCCAGCTGCTTGGCACGAAACGCCGGCAGCCCCAGTTCCGCGACGGCGGACGCGCGGCCGGCCACGTCGAGGTCCGCCAGGTGGCGCGGCGGCTTGCCCCGGCGTGGCGCGTCGAAAATCAACTCTTGAACCATGACCTGACCAGTATCGGTCCAGTCAGGGCAACAGCGTTAAAACGGTCCACGCCGCCACCGAGGACGGAAGGATGCCGTCGAGACGGTCCATCAGCCCGCCGTGGCCGGGTAGTAGGCGGCCCATGTCCTTGATGCCGAGGTCGCGCTTGACCTGAGACTCCACCAGGTCGCCGAGCGTTGTGGTGAGCACGAAGAGCAGGCCCAGCAGCGCGCCGACCCACCAGTCTTTGCCGACCAGGAAGGTCGTGGTGAGGATCGTCGCGGTGATCCCGCACGCCAGCGAACCGGCGAAGCCCTCCCAGGACTTCTTCGGGCTGATCGCCGGGACCATCGGATGCTTGCCGAACAGCGCCCCCACGGCGTAGCCACCGGTGTCCGACGCCACGACCGCGATCATCATGCAGAAGACCCGCCCCGGGCCGTTGTGCCCGTAGACCAGCATCGCGGAGAAGCAGCCGAAGAGCGGGACCCAGGTGGCGAGAAACACGGTGGCGGACACGTCACGCAGGTAGGTTCCCGAGGTCGTCGGTGCGTCGGCGCCGTCGTCGTCCCCCCGGCTGTCCTGCATGAACAGCCGCCAGATCATGCAAACCACGACCATCCCACCGAACCCGGCCAGCGCGCCCGCGGCACGAAACCACCAGGTGAGCCAGACCGCGACCTGCCCCCCGAGCAGCAGCGGGATGACGGGAATGATGTATCCGCCCTCGCGCAGGCGCCGCACCACCTCATGGCTGGCAACGAGGATGGCCAGGGCGCAGTAGGCCACCCAAAGGCGCGGCACGGTGAGCAGCGTCGCGATGAGGACCCCACCGATGCTCACGCCCACCGCGATCGCGGCGGGCAGGTCGCGTCCGGCCCGGGACTTCTTCTTGGTGGTTTGCTGCGACGCGCGCGCCGGTTCGCCGGGCGAAGTGGCGCCGTCGGTGGTTGCCACGGACCTGAATCGACTCAGCTGCTGAGCGGTCGCTAGACCTCCAGCAGCTCGCCTTCCTTGTGTTTGACCAACTCATCGATCTGGGCGACGTACTGGTGGGTGGTCTTTTCCAGATCCTTTTCGGCGCGGCCGACCTCGTCCTCGCCGGCCTCGCCGTCCTTGCGGATGCGATGCAGTTCCTCCATCGCTTTGCGGCGGATGTTGCGCACCGAGACCCTGGCGTCCTCGCCCTTGTGTTTGGCCTGCTTCACCAGCTCCCGCCGGCGTTCCTCGGTGAGCTGCGGAACAGCCACCCGGATGAGCGTGCCGTCGTTGGTGGGGTTGACCCCGAGGTCGGAGTTGCGAATGGCGGTCTCGATCGCGTGCAGCTGATTGGCCTCGTACGGCTTGATCACCACCAGCCGCGCCTCGGGCACGTTGATGCTGGCCAGCTGGGTGATCGGGGTGTGGGTGCCGTAGTAGTCAATGACGATCCGGGAGAACATGCCCGGGTTGGCGCGGCCGGTGCGGATCGTCGACAGGTCGTCCCGTGCCACCGACACGGCCTTTTCCATTTTCTCTTCGGCGTCGAAGAGAGCCTCGTCGATCATTTGCGCCACTCCTTTTCCCCGCAAGCGGGAGGTGCCCCCACATCGCTCTCTTGCTCTGCATCGTCGTCGGCGCGAATCATCTGCGCGTCTTTCCCCTCAGGTGGTAACCAGCGTTCCGATTTTCTCACCCGCGACCGCGCGGGCGATATTGCCATCGGTCAGGAGGTTGAACACCAGAATCGGCATGCCGTTGTCCATGCACAGACTGAACGCGGTGGCGTCGGCTACTCGCAGCCCGCGATCGATGACCTCGCGGTGGCTGATCGCGGTGAGAAGCTCGGCCTCGGGGTTTTCCCGCGGATCCTCCGCAAACACGCCGTCGACCGCCTTGGCCATCAGGACCACGTCCGCGCCGACCTCCAGAGCGCGCTGCGCGGCGGTCGTGTCCGTGGAGAAATACGGCAGCCCCATGCCGGCGCCGAAGATCACCACCCGCCCCTTCTCCAGGTGACGGACGGCACGCAACGGGATGTAGGGCTCGGCCACCTGGCCCATCGTGATCGCGGTCTGGACCCGGGTGGCGATGCCCTCCTTCTCGAGGAAGTCTTGCAGCGCAAGGCTATTCATCACGGTGCCGAGCATTCCCATGTAGTCCGAGCGGGTCCGCTCCATGCCACGCTGTTGCAGCTGGGCGCCGCGGAAGAAGTTGCCGCCGCCGATCACGACGGCGACCTGCACACCGCCGCGGACCACTTCGGCGATCTGGCGAGCCACCTGCGCGACGACGTCGGGGTCCAGCCCCACCTGACCGCCGCCGAACATTTCGCCGCCAAGCTTGAGCAACACTCGCGAATACTTGTACCGATCCCCCGGTTGGTCGAGGGTATGTCCATTGTCCGGTGGAGATGCCGGCACGCCGTTGCCTGCGGCGTGGAACTCCCTGGGCTCCGTCATCAGACTCCTCGCATGAGAGTGCCATCCGGGCAACCACCCAGGACGGCATTTCACATCCTGCCTCATCACTACCCACTTTTGTGGGCAGGTCTCATTATTTGCCCTGTACGAAGCCTAAGCCGCTGGCTGCGCGCTGACGCGTCGGATGTTTGTTCGTCCGGCGGCCTGGGAACACGTTTTGACAGCGGCGGAAATTGACGGGTCCTCAATATGGGGACCTGCGCCGTGTATCCCGACCGGTTGCTTCTTCGACCGGCACTGAGCAAGAAGCGCTCAGATGACAAACACGCCGATGAGGAGGAAATCCATGGTGGACAGCAACAAGGGACCTGCTGAAGCGGTAAAGGGCGTCGTTGAGGGCGTCAAGGGCAAGGTCAAGGAAGTGCTGGGCAGCGTGATCGGTCACGGTGACCTCACTCGCGAGGGCCAGGCCCAGCAGGACAAGGCCGACGCGCAGCGCGACGCGGCCAAGAAGGAAGCAAAGGCCGAGGCCGCTCGCGCGGGTGCCAAGGCAGCCGAGCAGCGCCAGAAGGCCAACCAGTAGCTTGTCTCAAGGATGGGCCCGGCCTGGAAACGGGCCGGGCCCATCGAATTTGCCGGGCCGGCCTGGGAGCGCGGCGAAGCTAAGTTAGACAAGGTTGGAATAGTTTCCCGCTGAATTGGGTATCACGGGCGCTAGCGGGCGTCTCCGAAGGAGGCGCTACAAGTGGGGGGCGACGGCATCCCCCACGCAAAGTTTGGAGAAGGCCTGTTGGACGTCCTACTGGTGACCGATGCAGCCGATTTCGAATCGGCGTTGCCGGGCCTGGGAACGTTTGCGCGCAAGGTACGGCACGAGCCTCTGAACGACGGTGCCGACGGGTTCCATCCAGCCGCGGACGTCGCGATCATCGACGGGCGCACTGACCTGGCGGCGGCGCGCAAAGCATGTCGGCGGCTGAACGCCGACGCACCGGCCCTCGCGGTCGTGGCCGTCGTCTCGCCGGCCGACTTCATCGAGGTCGACGTCGATTGGCATTTCGACGACGTGCTGCTGGCCGCTGCCGCCGCGGCCGAGCTGCAGACCCGATTGCGGCTGGCGATCACGCGTCGACGCAGCGCGCAGGAGGGCACGCTGCAATTCGGCGATCTCGTCCTCTACCCGGCCAGGTACACCGCGACGCTGGCGGGCAAGGACCTGGGCCTCACGCTGACCGAGTTCAAGTTGTTGAACTTCCTGGTGCAGAACGCCGGTCGCGCCTTCAGCCGCACCCGGCTGATGCATGAGGTGTGGGGCTATGACTGCAACGGCCGCGTCCGAACGGTGGACGTTCACGTGCGACGGCTTCGCGCGAAACTTGGCACCGAGCACGATTCGATGGTCGACACCGTGCGCGGCGTGGGCTACATGGCGGTGACGCCGCCGCAGCCGCAATGGGTTGTCGGCGATCAGATCGTGCACCCCGTGTGGACGTCGACGACGGCGCCGGCCCACGACTCGATCGCCCGGTAACGCCCGTCAGCCGAATAGCGGCAAAGCACGCTTGCGGGCCAGCGCGTCCATCCCGCTTTGAATGCTGTCCTGGACCTCGCGGTACTTGAGGTCCACGTAGTCGTCGTCGGCCGCGCGGTCGGGATCCTGGTCCAACTCGACGGCGGGCATGAACCGGGTCCTGATCTTGGCCGGCAGCGGCAACTGCGGCAGCGCCGCCGGCGCGATCCCCCAGGGCAGCGAGACCGCCAGCGGGAACACCTTGAGGCGCAGCAGGCGATCCAGCCGCAGCGCCCGGGAGAGGCGGTCACCGCGGATCAGCACCGGCATGGCGTCGGCCCCGCCGACCGTCGCGATCGGCACGATCGGCACGCCCGCGCGAATCGCCATTTTCACGAAGCCCTTCCGCCCCGCGAGGTTGGCCCGGTCGCGTTCGGTCCACGGGCGCAGCGAGTCCACCTCCCCGCCGGGCCACAGCGCCACGTCGCGGCCCTCGGCGAGCGCCGTCGCGATCGCGTCCGGGGCGGCCGGCAGGACGCCCATCGCACGGAAGTACCGCCCGATGCCCGGAATGGCCATCAGGGCATCGTGCGCGGTGCCGTGCAGCAGCCGGTCTTGACCGAACCGTCGCCACCACTGCACGCCGACGGTCCAGGCATCCCAGACGAACGGGGCGCCGGAGTGGATACCGATCAGGAGAGCGGGTGGGTCACCGATGTTCTCCCAGCCGTCGACCTCCATCCGGAACCAGTAGTCGACCAGGACATTCCAGAAGAACTTGTGGCGCTGCAGCGTGGTCTCGTCCATGCCTTCGAGATCCCATTCGCCGGCGCGTTTGGCCACCCAGCCGCTGATGCCACCATCCTGCTTGCTGCGTCGCTCGTCCATTGCCGCCCGCGCTTGATCGGCATGTTGTTGCGCTTGCTCACGCACTTCCGCTGGCCTGTGATCGGTGTGGGTCATCTGTGTGGTGTACCCGTTCGGCCGGGCGCAATCCCCCAGACAGAAATCTCCCCGCGCCATGGCCGTGGCGCGGGGAGATGGAGTACTAACTAACTAGCCGACACGATTAGGTGTGCGACGGCGAGTTAGGCGGCACCGGGCTAGGCAGCTGGCCGGGCGCGGTGCTGGGCTCCTCCGGGCTGGTGCCTGGAACGTTCGACGTCCAGATCAGCACGTCTTGCAGCCCGTCGTTGTAGGCGACGCCGTTCGGCGGTGCGCCGGTCACGTCGAAGTACAGGGTGCCGGTCGATTCCTGGCCTTGCGGGATCGGTGCCGGGTTTAGGCCATTCGGTGCCGCAACCGGCTTGGTGATCACCCGGTAGTTCTGACCGTTGGGCCCGCGGGCGACGAAGTTGTTAACCATGGGCGTAACGGTTCCCGCTTCCGACCTGGCGGTGATGTCCGCCTGGTAGAGCGTTCCCTTGGGTGTGTAGCCGGGAATCGCGATGGTGCTCGGCTGCAGGTTGCTCACCGTGTACGCCGTAGTCATTGGCCCGCTGATCAGGTTCTGGCTGACGCCGAATCCTTCGATGGCGGGCGCGGCGGACGCTGTCGGAGCAAGAAGGGTTGCCGCCGCTATCCCCGCGGCCCCTAGTGCTGTCTTCATAGTGGTCGAGGTGAACTTCACGCTGACTCCTTAATCTCTTGTGTCGTTCGAGCGGTCGCCCTTCATCGCAGGGCGCTAGACCGCACCTACTCGGCATAACCCAACGACGTCGAACTCAAACACGGTCGCATCGCGAATTGCTAACTGCGGCCTGACTACCTGCGTAAAGCTGCTGAATTTGTTTTGCACCGCAGCATGATTCGCACCACTTCTTTAACATCGGCATCAGTTACCACCAGTTAGCGCAGCGGTTGATTGACCCCCATTCTGGCGGGTAGCCGAGACGTTGCGATGTGCCCGAACAAGCCGCGGAAAACAACGAAAGGGAAACCGCTATGGAAGGTGGTAAGGCCAAGCACGGCCCGCGCGTTCCCACGGCGGCCCGGCGCCCGGCCAATCCTGATGGAAGTTGTGAGGGGTATGAAAACAATTGCCGGACTTAAGGATTGGGCTTCGAATTACTCGGAAAGGAAATCACCATGAGCTTTGCGGCGCAGCAACAAACCGTGCCCGGGGTGCAAGCCCGGATGAATCCGGTTCCCGATTGCGGCGAACAGAGTTATCGCGGCTCGGGACGGCTCACCGGTAAGCGCGCGATTATCACGGGCGGGGATAGCGGCATTGGCCGTGCCGTGGCGATCGCATACGCGCGCGAAGGCGCCGATGTGCTGATCTCATACCTCAATGAGCATGACGACGCCCGCGACGTCGCGCGCTTTGTCGAAGACGCCGGCCGCAGATGTGTGCTCGTCCCCGGTGACCTTTCCGACCCGACCCACTGCCGCACGGTCATTGATCGGGCGGTACAGGAATTCGGTGGCATCGACATCCTCGTCAACAACGCCGCCTACCAGATGATGCACAAAAGCCTCGACGAGATCAGCGACGAGGAGTGGGACTACACATTCCGGTTGAATGTCGGCGCGTATTTCTACCTCAGTAAGGCGGCATTGCCGTTCATGGGCGAAGGCTCGTCGATCATCGGCAGTTCATCCGTCAACTCCGACAGCCCCAATCCCACGCTGGCGCCCTACGCCGCGACGAAGGCGGCGATCGCCAATTTCTCCGCCAGCCTCGCTCAGCTCCTCGGCGACAAGGGGATTCGCGTCAACAGTGTGGCGCCGGGCCCGATCTGGACACCACTAATCCCCTCGACCATGCCGCCGGAAAGCGTGGAATCCTTCGGAGACAACACGCCGTTGGGGCGCGCCGGACAGCCGGCCGAGCTCGCGTCGATCTATGTGCTGTTGGCCTCCGACGAGGCCAGCTACATCTCCGGGGCGCGCGTGGCGGTCACCGGGGGCCGGCCGATTCTTTGACGTCAAGAGTCCCGGTTTTCGCCACGGTCGGAGGCCGAATCATGATCGGAAACAAGCGTTTTCGTCAGCCCTGGGCCGCCTGCTGTGCCCTCGCATAGGCCAGCTGCAGGAAGTCGGCGCCGGCCAGCGCGGTGAAGCTGCCCGCGACCAGGCGGGTGAACCTCGGCGCAAACACCAACCCGATCACAAATATGGTGGCCACCCACATGTCGACGCAGAACGGGCAGGTCAGGAGTTCCCCCACGCTGTGCCGCAGTGAGCTGTCCCGTCGCGTTTCTTCCATCACTTCGGCGGGACCGCCCGTGCCCGCGTACCTGGCGAAGGGCGCCCGCAATGGGCTGGTCACCGCGTCCTTGGTCAGCAAACGCGACAACTTGTGGGTGCTGAGGGTGACGGTGAGGAGATCCTGCGCGTTCCAGCGTTCCGGCAGCCGACGTCCGGTGGCCGCCGCGACAACGGTCGCGAGCGCCAACAGCATTCCATAGACGCCGAGGACCACCAGATAGCCGCCCAGCGGGCGCGGGTTGTCGCCGCGATACGCGTCCGCCTCGCGTCGCGCGCGCTCGGCTACACCGCTCACGGTGCCACTTGCCTCGCCCAACGCCGCTCCTCACCGGTCGGGACCCCGACCTCGGTTACCGGTTTCGGTGCCTCGCAATCAACGCGGCGCGCGCGCGGCCGGACGTGTATGTCAATATGCCTGATATGGGTGACGCCGAAGACGCTCCGCTGGGCTACCTGCTGTACCGGGTCGCCGCCGCACTGCGGCCCGAGGTTTCCGCTGCGCTGAGTCCACTCGGCCTGACGCTTCCCGAGTTCGTCTGCCTGCGCATCCTCTCGATGTCACCGGGGTTGTCCAGCGCCGAGTTGTCGCGCCGCGCCGGCGTGACGCCGCAGGCGATGAACACGGTGCTGCGCAAGCTGGAAGATGTCGGCGTGGTGGGACGGCCGGCGTCGGTGTCCTCCGGGCGCGCGTTGCCGGCCACGCTGACCGGCCAGGGCCGCACACTGCTCAAGCGCGCGGAGTCCGTCGTGCGCGTCGCCGACGCCCGCATCCTGGCCAAGCTGACCGGGGCTCAGCAGCGCGAGTTCAAGCGGATGCTGAACAGGCTCGGATCCGAGTAGCGGTCAGGCCTGAATCCGGGCCCGCGGCTGGGCCTCTTCGAGCTCGAAGGCCAGTTCCAGCAGCCGGGCTTCGTGCCCCGTGACCGCGGTGAGCATCATGCCCACGGGCAGACCGTCGGCGGATTGGGCCAGCGGCAGCGAAATCGCGGGGTCGCCGGTGACGTTCTGCAGCGGGGTGAACGCGACCCATTCGGTTAGCCGGTCCATGAGCTGGCGATAGTCGGTGGGCGCGAGGTAGCCGACCCGCGGCGTCGGGTCGGCGAGCGTCGGCGTGAGCAGGGCGTCGTAGCCGCTGAAGAACTCGGCGCTGCGCCGCCGCAGCCTGCGCAGTCGCCTGATCGCCAGCGGGAGCCGGTGCAAGTTGGCGCGGGCGTGGTGGTAGAGACCCATCGTCAAGTTGTCCAGCCGGGTGCGGTCGAACGTGTTGCCGAACGCGCGGCGGCCCATGCTCACCTGCGCCAGCGACAGCAGCCCCCAATACAGCACGAAGTCGTCCACGAAGCTGGCTGGCACCCAGGTGTTGTCGATGTATTCCACGCGGTGTCCCAGTTCCTCGAGCAGCGCGGCCGTCTTCAGCGTCAGCTCCCGCACTTCGGGATGGGACTCGCGCTGGACCGAACGGGTCACCACGGCGATCGTCAGCCGTTGCTTGCCGGGCCCGGTGACGTCGCCGATCGGCGGCAGCTTGTGGTTTTTCCACATGCGCTCGGCCTCGCGGTAGAAGGCGGCGGTGTCGCGGACCGAGCGGGTCACGACGCCGTTGGCGACGATGCCCACCGGCATCCGTCGATACTCCGGGTCCAGCGGCAGCCGGCCGCGCGAGGGCTTGAGGCCAACCAGCCCGTTGACCGCGGCCGGAATGCGGATCGAACCGCCGCCGTCGTTGGCGTGCGCGATCGGCACCACGCCGGCCGCGACGAACGCGGCCGAGCCCGACGATGAGGCGCCCGCGGTGTGGTCGGTGTTCCACGGGTTGCGGACCGCTCCCAGCCGGGGATGCTCGGCGGCGGCGCTGAATCCGAACTCCGAGAGCTGCGTCTTGCCCAGCGAAATCAGCCCGGTGTCCAGCACCAGCCGGGCCACCTCGCTGTCGGCGGCGGCCCGGTGCGGCACCCAGGCGTCGGTGCCGTGCATCGACGGCTGCCCGGCGATGTTGACGTTGTCCTTGATCAGCGTGGGCACGCCTTGGAAAAAGCCGGCGACCGGGCCCCGTGCCGCCTCGCCGCGCGCCACGTCGAACGCGGCAAACGCCAAGCCGTTGAGCGCCGGGTTGACGGCCTCGGCGCGCGCGATGGCGGCCTCGACCACGTCTGTCAGGGCCACCCGCCCCGATCGAAGGGCGTCGGCGAGAGCGGTCGCGTCGAGGTCGCCGAGGGCATCGTCACCGAAAGCGTGTACGCGTGGCATGACAGTGACGCTAGCCTCGCGCGCGCTTGCCGGTTAGGCCTGCCCCACCTCGAACCGGACGAACTTGGTCACGGTTACGCCGGCCTCGTCGAGCAGTGCCTTGACGGTCTTCTTGTTGTCGGACACCGACGGCTGCTCGAGCAGCACGGCGTCCTTGAAGAAGCCGTTCAGCCGGCCCTCGACGATCTTGGGCAGCGCCTGTTCGGGCTTGCCCTCGGCCTTCGCGGTTTCCTCGGCGATGCGGCGTTCGCTGGCCACGACGTCCGCGGGGACGTCGTCGCGGGACAGGTAGCGGGCCTTGAGCGCGGCGATCTGCAGCGCAACGGCGTGCGCCGCGGCAGTGCCTGTGTCCGGGCCGTCGCCCGGACCGTACTCGACCAGCACCCCCACCGCGGGAGGCAGGTCGGCCGCGCGCTTGTGCAGGTAGGCCTCTACGGTGCCGCCGAAGTTTGCCACCCGGCGCAGTTCCAGCTTCTCGCCGATCTTGGCCGACAGCTCCGCGATGGCCTGCTCGACGGTCTTGTCGCCGACGCTTGCCGCCTTCAGCGCATCGACGTCGGCGGCCTTCGATGACGCCGCCGCGGCCACGATCTGGTCGGCCAGCGCTTGGAACTCGGCGTTCTTGGCGACGAAGTCGGTCTCACTGTTCAGCTCGATAAGCACGCCGCCCTTGGCGGCGACCAGACCCTCGGCGGTCGCCCGCTCGGCGCGCTTGCCGACGTCCTTGGCGCCCTTGATCCGCAGCGCCTCGACGGCCTTGTCGAAATCGCCGTCGGTTTCCACCAGCGCGTTCTTGCAGTCCAGCATGCCGGCGCCGGTCAGCTCCCGAAGTCGCTTGACGTCGGCAGCGGTGTAGTTCGCCA
>Ga0075363_100000094_pt1 | contig 19593 bp, 12 predicted proteins | sample EndMetdeltDD1763_FD_71470 | JGI IMG/M metagenome (GOLD analysis project Ga0075363, IMG submission 71470) | Populus endosphere microbial communities from Tennessee, USA - Endosphere MetaG P. deltoides DD176-3 | ecosystem: Host-associated > Plants > Roots > Endosphere | place: USA: Tennessee...
CGCCAAGAACCTGAGCGACGCCGAGCGCGACGGCCTGGCCGCGCACGTCGGCGCGAAACGGGGGGACTGCATCTTCTTCTCGGCGGGCCCGGCGAAGTCGTCTCGGGCGCTGCTGGGCGCGGCGCGCGGCGAGATCGCCCACCGGCTGGACCTCATCGACCCGAGCGCGTGGGCGTTCGTCTGGGTGGTCGACCCGCCGTTGTTCGAGCCGGCCGACGAGGCGACCGCCGCCGGTGACGTCGCGGTCGGCTCGGGGGCATGGACCGCGGTGCACCACGCCTTCACCTCGCCCAAGCCCGAATACGAGGACGAGATCGACAGCGATCCCGGCAGCGTGCTGGCCGACGCCTACGACATCGTCTGCAACGGCAACGAGATCGGCGGCGGGTCGGTCCGTATCCACCGCCGCGACATCCAGGAACGGGTGTTCGCCGTGATGGGCCTGGACAAGGCCGAGGCGGAGGAGAAGTTCGGATTCCTGTTGGAGGCGTTCATGTTTGGCGCGCCCCCGCATGGCGGAATCGCGTTCGGCTGGGACCGGATCAACGCGTTGCTGTCCGGCGTGGACTCGATCCGCGAGGTGATCGCGTTCCCGAAGACCGGCGGCGGCGTCGACCCGCTCACCGACGCTCCCGCGCCGATCACCGCCCAGCAGCGCAAGGAGTCCGGAATAGATGCCAAGCCCAAAGAGGTTCACCAGGCATGACCGACAAGCCTGACTTTTCCGTGTTACAAGAGTTCAATCGGAACCTCGCCGACGAATTCCGGGCCAACGGTGGGAAGGTGACGGGGCAATTCGCCGACGCCGACCTGTTGTTGCTCACCACGACGGGCGCGAAGTCCGGCGAGCGCCGGGTGTCGCCGCTGGCCTATTTCCGCATCGACGGCAAGCTGATCATCATCGGCTCGTTCGCGGGCGCCCCCGTCAATCCGGCCTGGGTGCACAACCTGCGGGCCAACCCGCAGGCGCACATCGAGGTCGGGACCGACGCGTTCGATGTGACCGCGCGCGAGCTGCCGCAGCAGGAGCGCGACGAGCTCTTCGACAAAGTCACCGCCGCGGCGCCAGGCTTCGCCGAGTACCAGGCGAACACCAGCCGCGTCATTCCGCTGTTCGAGCTGCAGCGCGCCTAATTCAGTCCGACCCCGGAGGCCAGCCACCGGTCACCGGACTGACCAACCTCGCTGGACATCACAGACCAGACCGGTGCGGCGCCGCGCTCTCTTGGCGGACCAGCTGCAGGTGGTGTGGCCGAATTGGGGCTCCTGAACGGCGTCGACCACCTTCGCGGATGTCATAATCGCTGCTGTGGCTATGCTGGTCGTCTGCAGCATCTGCGGCCGATTCCCAGTCGCTGGCAGAGTCGAGTTCGCCAACTACGATCCCTCGCCACGGTGGCTCCCCGGCGATCCGGTGCCCACAGGCTGGAGCAACGAGATCGGAGTCGAGGACTCTACTGGCGTCGGGGTCTTCTGCGACGATCATCTAAAGGCTGCACGAAAGTTAAGGTCGCTGACCTCGATCGAAGCGGTCCGGCAGCTCAAAGCGAAGCATCCCCCGCCGCTGCAGGCCTTTTTACGCCGGAAGTGGGTGCAACCGCGGCACAAATTCGTGCCGTATCCACCACGCCGTCAGGCACGGTGGCGAGGCTGGATTCTCGCCGGCGTAATAGCGGTAATTTTCACGGTTGTGTTGGTGGGGACGATCTATGCGCTCAAACACAGCCGCACTCACAACGGCTTAAACACGATCAGTCCGCCCGCTACGACTATGACCGATGACGCTAAAACGACTTGGCCCGATGTTCGATGACCTACGGCGACGGTCCGGGCATCACGCCACAGTTCACCGGCGATGAACCGCGGGCTGTCGGCTGCTTTGCCACATCCGGGTGCCAGGGGCTCTCTTGGCGGGCCAGCTGGCCTCAAGCGCTACTTAGCCCGCCAGCTCTACCGGACGCTCGAAAGACTTCACACCGGACCCAACACCTACCCGCAGGTCGCTTGACAAGACATAGAAGAGTCCTCCGAAGCCATTCACCGTCACGGTGACCTGCAAATAATCGGCTCCGGCCGGGCGGCGGGCGTGCATTGCGCGCCGGCCGCTTCCTAAGATTGCGCCATGGGCACCCAGAGCGAGCTCGAGCGGGCTCGCAGCCTGATCTTCGCCGCGAAAGAGGAAGCGGCGAAAGAAGTGCTGCTGGCGATCGGGGAACAGATCGAGGACGACGATCGGGACGATCTGCTGCTGGAGGTTCTCGCGCAGCTCGGCGAGCTCTACCTCGTTCGCACGGCATACAACGGCACCGAGGAAGCCATCCGCCGCATCGACGAATGCCTGGCCGTCTACCGGTCGGTACGGGCAGGCACGAATCCCGAAGCCGCGGCGCAGGTGTCGATGTCGGATTCCGAGATCGACCACATGATCTGTCGGTACGCGCGCCGGACTCAGTTTCTGCGGACCGGTCTGGCGGCCGCCGCCCACGGCGATCACGAAGGCGCCGAACTCGCGCTCTTCGTGCTGTGCAGCGATGATTCGGGCGCGAACTTCCCCGATCTCGCGGACGAGCATCGGTTCCTGATCACGTACGCGCAGATCTTCTGCGCGACTGCGCTGTGCGACGACGATCTGTACGTCCAGTCGGTTCCGTTGTGGGAGAAAGTGATCAGCGCCATCGACCAACCAGGCGACGGCTCCGAGGCCGACGACCATCTGCTGGTTCAGGGTGCCACCGGTTATGGCCGGTACTGCATCGAGACGGGTCGGCTGTCGGAAGCCGAGCCGTGGCTGCGACGGGCAGAAGCCCGCGCCGTGTCCCGCGGATGGGAGTTGGCCAAGGCCAGAACGCAACTCGAGCGGGGCACGGCGGCGTGGGCCTCGGGTGATGTCTGGCAGACCCAGACTCTGGTCCACGAGGCGTATCCGGCGATCGCCGAAGGTTATCGCGCGCATGACGTTTCCCGGAGTTGGCTGTACCTCGGGCTCATCGCGATGAGGCTCGACAAGCTCGACGACGCCGACGAGCGTTTCGGTCACGCCGAGCGGCACTGGCGGGAGGTGGAGAAACCGCTGCACATCCATCGCATCCTGCTGCAGCGGAGCTGGGTGGACATTCTGCGCAGTCGGTTCGATGCGGCGGCTGAGAAGGTCGCCGAGGCCAGGCAACTCCTCGATTCGTGGCCGCGTCGCAGCTGGCTGCAGTACGCCAGGCTCGACGACCACATGGGCAGCATCCTGCGTGCCGAGGCGCTGGCCGATCCCGAGAACGCCGCCGCCAAGCTGCAACAGGCCGCCGATTTGAAGGTGCCTGCAGCTCTCGCGGTCGACTCGGTGCGGCACGCGATCGTCGACGCCGACGCCAGAATGCGTTGGGCCACCGTGGTCTCGGCACGGATATTGGCCGGTGCGTTCGCTGTCGCCCACGAGTGGGGGAACGCCGATCTGCTCAGTGAACTCATCGAGTACCACTGTGCTCGAGGCGCTTTCAGCACGGAGCCGAGGGAGAACGCCGGCGACGAATGGATGGGCGCGGCCACTGCCGCCGTTCCCGTCGAAGCCGAAGACGAGTACGCGCTGGTGGCTGCGGGGTCGGCGTCGGTATCCGCCGCGGGAGGGCTGACTCGCTTGGGTCCGTTACCGCCGTTGCGGATGGATCCCGGGACGCCGCCGATCATGAGCCGGTATCGCGAGTTGGCGCAGCAGCGATACGGCCGCGACATCACCGCCGACGAGGTCGCCTGGTCGACGTGGCCGTGAGCGGTCAGCGCCAGACCCTGGTGCTTCGATTCGCCGACGTGGGCGGCGCCACCTATGCCAGCCTGCGCGTCGTCGGACAGCCGGCGCGAACGGTGACCTGGGTGGTCGAGGAGCCGACTCTGACTGCGGCGGTGGAGCGGCTCGCCGCCGCGCTTCCCGATCCGCACGGCTCGGAAACCCAGCGCGACGCCGTTGAGCGCGCGGTCGCCACGGGCCCGTTCGCGTCCCCGGGGGCCGAGTTGGAGATCGTCCGCGAACTGGGCGCCCAGCTGCTGTCGGCGAAGGCATGGCAGCTGCTGGCGGACTGCTTGAGGGGCTGTGGGGCCTCGCCCCGTGCGGCACTGTTCATCTCGCCGAGTTCACGGCTGGCCCGAGTGCCGTGGGCCGCCCTGGCCATGCCGGGAGAGCCGGGCGAGGATGACCTCCGGCTGATCGAGTTGGTCGACGTGCTGATGGCCGCACCGCCGAACATCGTGAACGCATCGCGCACGTCTTTCGAATGGGAAGGCCGCAGGGACGGTCCGCGACTGTTGATACTCGATCCGCGGGTGCCGGGGCAGCGGCCCGATTCGCCGCTCGGCTCGGTTCTCGGCAGACCGTCGGCCCAGACACCCTTGGCCCGCCATTTCGGGGATCTGATGCAACGACGCCCCGTACTTCCCGATGCCGCAACGGCGGTGGAGTTGTTCCGGCGTACCGATGCCGGTCGCGGCTGGCTGGCCGGCCTGCTCTCGCAAGCGCCGAGCAGGCTTCTCTACGTCGGTCACGTGACGGCCGCCGACGGTGACGTCGGGCATGCCGACCTCGCCGCGTTGCACCTTGCCGACGACCGACCTCTGACCGCGTCGGATTTGATGTCGGCCAAGCTGCCGTTTCCGCCGCGGGTCGCCCTGCTGGCGTGCGCGTCGGGCGGGGATTATCAGTTCGATGAGGCGACCGGACTGGTCGCAGCGACGATCCTGTGCGGTGCGCAATTGGTGACCGCGACCCTGTGGTCGCTGCCCACTGCTGCCGGTTTCCGACGATTCGCATCGAATTCGATTGAGCCCGAGACGGATCCGATGGGCGATGCGATCATGGCAGTCGACCGCGCCCACGAGGACTCCGATGCGGGCGAAGCCGTGAACTGCTGGCAGCGTGAGCAGCTGCGGCGCTGGCGCGACGGCGATCTGCGCGCAAGCCCGCTTTATTGGGCGGCGCTGGTCACCTACGCGGTGGATGGGGCACGCTGAATCATCCCCCTGTTCGAGTTGCAGCTCCGCTTAGTACCGCGAGAGCCCGACCGCGTGGGCCAGTGCGACAGTGAAATCGCGGCAGCGGTTGAACCTTTCGTCGGGGTCTTTGGCCAGCGCCCTAGCGAACACCGGGTCGAGGTGAGCCAGCCCGGGACGCCGGTCGCCGGGCACCGGCGGTGGGGAATTGACCAGGCGAGCGACGTGCGCCGTCAGGTCGTCGTCCTGAAACGGCGGGGTGCCGGTAAGCAGATGGAACGCGGTCGCGGCCAGGGAGTAGCGGCCGGCCCGACCATCGACCTCATGGTCGCCGAACAGCTCTTCCGGTGCGGCGTAGACGAGCGTTCCCAGCCCGCGACTCGTTGCGGTGAGCTCGGCATCATCACGGACGGGACGGCCGGTGGTGAAGTCCGCCAACCGAATCTGGCGGTCATCGATGTCCGGACGAGTCAGGAAGATGTTGGCGGGTTTGATGCTGCGGTGTATCAGCCCACACTGGTGCAGGTAGTCGAGCGCGTCGCCGACCGCGCCGACGATCGTGCACACGCCGTACCCGGGCATCCCGTCGGGGTGTCGTGCGATCTCGTCCGCGGCGGTGGTGCCGTCGACGTAGTCCATCGCGGCCCACACGTGATCGTCGAACTCGCCAATGTTATGCAGCGCAACCAGATTCGGGTGCCAGATTCGCAAGGCGTAAGCCGCCTCGCGGCGGAATCGCATGCAGAAGGCGCTGTCCGCCGATGCGGTGGTGAAGGGGATCTTCAGGGCCACGACACGCGACTTGTCGGAATTCGTGGCCACGTAGACGTCGCCTAACGGCCCCGAGCCCACATGCCGAAGGATGGTGTACCCCGCGAAGACTGTGTCGGCTTCCAGCGGCATGCGCCGCACTTTACCGCTCGCCGGCGGCGCGGCGTGCTCTGTTGTAATCAAGCGTCATGAGCACTTCGATGCTGAGCAGGGCGGCCGACGGCGGCCTCGAGGCGGTCCGACGGTTGCGCGTCGCGCTGTGGCCGATCGCCCAGACCTCGGTCGCCGCCGGCCTCGCGTGGTATCTCGCCTTTGACGTGTTCCACCATCGACAGCCGTTCTTCGCACCGATTTCGGCGGTGGTGTGTATGTCGGCGAGCAACGTCTTGCGGGCACGGCGGGCCGCGCAGATGATGACCGGTGTCGCGCTGGGGATCGTCCTGGGCGGCTGGGTGCACGTCGTCCTCGGTACCGGACAGATCGCCATCGGTGTGGCGGTGTTCGTTGCGCTGTGCGTCGCGGTGCTGGTGGCGCACGGCTTTATCGGCCAGGGCTTGATGTTCGTCAACCAGAGCGCCGTCTCGGCGATCCTGGTGCTGGTGTTCGCCAACGGCGGGCTGGTGGTTACCGAGCGCCTCTTCGATGCGCTGCTCGGCGGCGGTCTGGCCGTGGTGTTCAGCATTCTGCTGTTTCCCGCCGACCCGGTGGCCCTGCTGTGCACGGCACGCGGCGGCCTGTTGACCGCCGTGCACGACGCGCTCGCGCAGATGGCCGACATCGTCGGCGACCCCGCCAGCGTCCCGCCCGATTGGCCCTTGGCGATCGTCGACCGGCTGCACGTGCAACTGGGCGCGCTCATCGATGTCCGCGTCACCGCCGACCAGATCGCGCGACGGGCGCCCCGCCGATGGGCGTCGCGTGACAGGATCCGCGACATCGATCAACAGACCGCGCGCCTGGGCCTGCTGGTGAGCTCCGTGTTGCATTTGGCCCGTAGCGTCGTCCGGCCGATCGGCGACGAGCTTTCGCGACCGTTGCGCGCCGTGGTCGTCGATGTCGCGGCGGGAACGGCCCTCGCCGACCCGGACCCCGTAGCGGCGACGGCGCGCGCGGCCGCCGCGCGGCGTCACGCCGCGACGCTGCAGGCCGCGGCCCGCGACCGGGCCGACGTGGTGCTCGCCGACGTCGCCCTGGCGTGCGTCGACGACCTGCAGCGCGTCATCGAACTCCCCGGCAGGCAGCCGTCGCGCAGGTCAGGGTGAATCGGCGAGGAACTCCTCGACGAGCTTCTTGGGCGCCTGCGTCAGCCAGGCCTCGGTGATCAGCTCCTCGAGGTCGATGACGCCGATCGCCTCCAGCCGGACCAGCACCGCCGGATAGCCGTCGAAATGCGGGGTGGTGAAATACACGTCCGGCTCGTCGGCGACCAATGCGTACTTGACGCCCTCGTCGGACACCCGCACGCCGAGGATGTCGCCGGCCGGTGGCTCGTCCCCGCGCACCGCGAACGCCTCGCGGTCGGACTTGCGCAGGGGCCGCTCCCAGGCCATCAGCTTCTTGCCGACCCGCCAATCGTGTGGGGCCTGCTCCACCGTGAGCGGCAATTCACCGACGATCCGGGAGACGTCGTTCCACGTGGCCACACTTCGATTGTGCTCCGCGCACACCAGCTATGACGTTTTCTTGACCTATTTGGTGCATTGAGGATCGCCGCTAATCCTCCCGAGTTAGCCCGCCGTGCCCGGCTGCGGCAGCGCCGATGACTGTTCGAGCCACTCCAACAGCTTCTCGTAGATGAGGGGGTGATTGAGGAGATCGAAGTGGTGCAGACCGGTGAGGGTCAGTCCGTGCGCGGCGTCGAACGGCACCTGCCGGGACCGGCCCCGACCGGCCGCGCTCGTCGGCCGTACCAGGCTGTCGCCGAACAGCAGGCCGAGCGCGCGCGGTTCCGCCGAGCTGGCGACGAAGTGGTAGACGGCGTCCGGAAGGAACGGCACCTCGTGGCAGCGGTCCCGCAGGAACTCGTCGGGGTCGCAGTCGCTCCAGTCCTCGTCGAGCAGCGCGCCGAACCGCAGGTCCTTCACGCCGGCGCTGCGGGTGTTGAGGAACGACGCCAACCCGCGGGTTTCCGGCAGCTTGGCCAGCGCCCAGGCCGCCAAGTTGACCCCTTTTTCCAGGTCGGCACCCAGGTGTGGGGAGCCGAGGCAGACGACGTGCCGAACGGCGCCGGTCCACGGATGTTCGTGCGCAAGCCCGTAATGGCAGGCGCTGCGCGAGACGAGCCCACCCATCGAGTGCCCAACCAACGCAATTTCTTCCACCGCCGTCGGCCACAGCGTGTGCAGCTGGTTCAGCAGGTCGGCCAGCGCCTGGCCGTTCTGCGAGATGTGTAGGCCGCTGTTGTAGCGCAGGTAGATCGGCGTGAAGCCGAGGTCCTTGCGCAGTCGTTTCCCGTACGGGCGCAGCGTCTCCCCGGTGCGCGGCGGGCGCCACCACGACCGCTCGGACATGCACCAGCCGTGCACGAAGATTGCGATCCGCCCGGTGGCGGCCGGGAAAGCGTTCGCGATGGAGTCGGCATCCAGCGCGACGACCTTGCCCTTCTTGCGGATCTGCATGGTCAGCGCGAAGCCGTTTTCCCGGTTGGTCAGCTCGTCGCCGTAGATGCCGTTGAGCGCGGCGATCGCTCCGGCAACCTTGGGATTGGCCTGGACCGTCTCGTCGTTGTCGTCGCCGCGCGCCTCGGCCGCCAACGCGCCGGCGCCATAGAGCGAGCCGCGCACCGCGCCGTCGACCAGGCGGTAGATGGTCCCCGAAGTGGCGTCGTGAACCACCTGCACGGGCTTGGACACCGGACCTATCGAGTCGAAGACCCGGCTCGAGATGCCGCTGTGCATGTTGCGGACCAGCGTGGTCACGACGCGGGTGCCTTCGCCGGCGAGATCGGCCAGTGATCGGATTTCGTGTCGCTGCATGAGCTAGCCCCCTATCTGCCGCAATCGGTCTTGCCGGTCTGACTTCCCATTTTGGGGCGCGGTAGCCAAGAATTCGAGAAAATTGCGGTGTGATGTGATCAGACAGACGTGAGGAGGTGGTTCGTGTCAGCCCGGCGTTATCGGATCTCGCATCGCACTAAATACCGCTACTCCGACGTCGTGACCAGCTCCTACGGCCGCGGGTTTCTCACCCCGATCGACTCGCAGCGGCAGCGCTGCCTCGCCTACCGGTTGGACATCGAGCCGGCCCCCGCCGACCACTCCACCACCCGCGACGCCTTCGGCAACGTCAGTACCTACTTCCACGTCACCACACCGCATCAGACCCTGACGGTCACGAGCGACTCGATCGTCGACGTGGACCCGCCGGCTCGCGGTGTGTACACCAGCGGCCCGGCGACACAACCGTGGGAGGCCGCCCGCCCCACCGGGCTGCGGGGCGCGCTTGCGACCGAGTTCACCCTGGACCTGAATCCGCCGGAGATCACCGACGAGGTGCGCGAGTACGCCGCCCCCAGCTTCGAGCCCGGGCGCCCGCTGATCGAGGTGTTGCGAGAGCTCACCTCGCGGATCTACGCCGACTTCACCTACCGCTCCGGGTCGACGACGGTTTCTACGGGGGTCAACGAGGTTCTGACGGCCCGGGAAGGGGTATGCCAAGACTTCGCACGGCTGGCGATCGCCTGCCTGCGAGCCAACGGTTTGGCGGCCAGCTACGTGTCCGGCTATCTGGCCACCGACCCGCCGCCCGGAAAGGATCGGATGATCGGCATCGACGCAACCCATGCCTGGGCCGCGGTGTGGACTCCGCAACGCCCCGGTCAGTTCGAGTGGCTGGGGCTGGATCCGACGAACGACCAGATGGTCGACGAGCGCTACATCATCGTCAGCCGGGGCCGCGACTACGCGGACGTGCCGCCGCTGCGCGGCATCATCTACACCAACTCCGAGCAGAGTGTGATCGATGTCGCCGTCGACGTCGCGCCGTGCGAAAGCGACCAACTATATGCGTGACTTCCATTGCCCCAACTGCGGCCAGCGCCTGGCGTTCGAGAATTCGGCGTGCCTGTCGTGCGGTAGCGCGCTGGGGTTTTCGCTGACCCAGATGGCGCTGCTGGTCATCAACCGGGACGACGAAGGCGAGCATGCCGGTTCCGTTGACGCCGACGATTACCAGCTGTGCGCCAATCTTCATCTCGCCGAATGCAATTGGTTGGTTCCCGCCGGTCGACCCCGCGAACTCTGCACGTCCTGCGCGCTGACCGTGGAACGGCCCAGCGACGACGACACCGTCGGCCTGGCGGCGTTCGCCCGGGCCGAGGCGGCCAAGCGCCGGCTGGTTGTCGAGCTGCACGAGCTGAAGCTGCCGATCGTCGGGCGCGACCAGGACCCTGACTACGGCCTGGGCTTCCGGTTGCTGTCCAGTTCGCACGAGAAGGTGCTCACCGGGCACGAAAACGGCGTCATCACACTGGATCTGGCCGAGGGCGACGACGTCCACCGCGAGCAGCTGCGGGTGGAGATGGATGAGCCGTACCGGACCCTGCTCGGGCACTTCCGGCACGAGATCGGCCACTACTACTTCTACCGGCTGATCACCCCGTCAGGCGAACACCTGGCGCGATTCAAGGAGCTGTTCGGCGATCCCGACGCCGACTACTCCGAAGCGCTGGACCGGCACTACCAGGACGGGCCGCCGGAGGATTGGCAGGAGCGCTTCGTGTCGTCGTACGCGACCATGCACCCCGCCGAGGACTGGGCCGAGACCTTCGCCCACTACCTGCACATCCGCGACACCCTGGACACCTCCGCGTGGTGCGGCCTGGCCCCGGCTTCGGCGACGTTCGACCGGCCGGCGTTGGGCCCCAGCGCTTTTCCCAACATCATCGAGATGTGGCTGCCGTTGTCGTGGTCGCTGAACATGGTGAACCGGTCGATGGGCCACGAAGACCTGTACCCGTTCGTGTTGCCGGTCGCCGTGCTGAACAAGATGCAGTTCATCCACACGGTGATCGACGCGGTGACGTCGGATTCGAAGGGCCCCACGGCAGTCGGTGCCTAGCCACCGGGGCATCGGGATTTGCGCCGATCTTGCTGATGCCGCAGACGTGGTCGGCTGCGCTTCTCCGCCCTTAGAGGTCGAGAACCGCCTCTGTCGATGGCTGCGCACAGCATGTCAGTACATTTCCGGCGCCCGGCGCTTCGAGTGGATCCGGTTCGTAGTGGACTGTGCCCGACATGATTGCTGTCTCGCAGGTGTGGCAAACGCCGGTGCGACACGACCACCGAGTCGGTACATCGCATGCCTCCGCGAGTTCCAGCAGGCTTGCGTACCGCCCGTCCCAACGGGCGGATATCCCGCTGCGGGCGAACGACACTTCCGGTCCGGAGCCAGGTGGTCCCTCCGGCGGGTGCGGTGGTCGGGAGGCCCCTACGACCCCTGGGTTCACCGGCGCCGTGGCACCGAAGGTTTCGGTGTGGATCCGTCGCGGATCCATTCCGTATGCGACGAGGCCGGCTGAGAGGCCGGCCATGAACGACGTAGGACCGCACAGGTAGGCATCGGCCTGTTGGGGCAGGCCGATGTCGCCGAACGTGCTTGCCGTCATGCGGCCCTCGTGTGTGTAGTCGATACCCGCCACGTCGGTCGTCTTCGGCTGGCTGTAGAAGATGTGCGAATGACTACGGGGCAGCTTGCGGAGCACTTCCCGAGTCTCTGCGGCGAAGGGGTGTTCGGTGCCGTCGCGCGCACCGTATAACCACCAGACTTCGCGGCCCGGATCATGCTCGGCGAGCCAATGCAACATGGCCAGCGTTGGGGTGATGCCGACTCCGGCGGATAGCAGCAGGGCCGGGTCTTGGTCTTCGGCAAGTACGAAGGATCCACGTGGTGCGGCGATGTCTACACGGTCGCCAACCCGGACCTTTGCGTGGATGTATGTGCTTGCCGCGCCGTGTGGTTCACGTTTGACACTGATCCTGAAAGTTTGCGAGCCCGGACTGTTCGACAGTGAATAGTTGCGGATGATCGCGGCGTGGGCGGCGTCGGGCCGCAACCGTACCGTAAGGGATTGCCCCGGAAGCCAATTCGTTAGCTGCGAGCCGTCAGGGTCGGCGAGCCACAACGAACGGACGAGGTCGCTTTCGCTATCGACGGCCGCGACAATGAACGAACGAAATCCCGGCCACGCAGGCGGCGGACTGGCCGCGACGCCGGTCAGGCCGGCGTTACCCGAGGTGGGCGCATCGGCTTGCTCCACCAGCGCTTGCAAGGATCCCTTCCAGCCAGGGCTAAGAGCGGGAATGCGCAGTGCGCGTTGAAGATTCGTGCGGGGGTGTCCGGGGAGATACAGCAAACCATCGATCTCGGCGACCGTCATCTGTTCGGGCCCAGACGCAACCTTGGTGATCTGATCATCCGCCTGCACTTCACCTTCGGAGATCACCCGGAAGTAGAAGCCCGGCAGGCGGTGAGCCACCAGCAGTGCTGCCATGCGTGGCTCGCCCAAACGCAGACCCACCCGGTAACACGTAACCCGCGGTTGGCTGACCTCGAATACCGCCTGCCCGATCTGATACCGATCGCCGATGCACACCTCGTCGTCGGCAAGCCCCTCGACGGTGAAGTTCTCACCGAAACTCCCCGGCTCGAGATCGTCGCGTCCGAGCTCTTCGGCCCAGTGCCGGTAGGCACTCAGCTGGTACACCATCACTGCGCGGTTCTCCCCGCCGTGTCCCGCCAGATCGCCCTGGCCGTCACCATCGACGTTGAGCCGGCGCACCATTCGTGGTCCCGCAACCGGCGTCTTCCAGATACCTGTGTGGACCGTGCGGTTGTTCCACGCGACGTCACGTGGCAGCCCAACATTCAACGAGACCAATGTCGCCACAATCTGGTCCTCCCGGCTTGTAGTGCTCGAGCCCAACCGATCTGCTTAGGCCGGCATCACGCGGCGTTCGTCGCCGCCCCACAGCGGCCGCATGCCGATCGGCAACGCCAGCTGTGTTTCGGTGATCGCCTCGGCCAGGTCGCGCAACTCGGCTTGGATCGAGGCGAGCAGGTCCGCCAGCTGCGCGCGACGCCCGTCGGTGATCTCGTCCAACTCGGCGGGATGCGACCGGCGCAGGGCCGTTCCGATCTCGTCGACCATCCGCTCCGGGCGCGACGATCCCGACGAGCCGGGCAGGTCCTTGAGGTCAGCCCGCAGCCGCTCCAGCTGATACAGCAGCGATCGCGGGTTTTGCGCGTCGAACAGCATGAGCTCGGTCACGGCGGCGACACTGACCTTGCCGACGGTGCGGCGCCGGTAGATCACCGACGATTCGCACGCCACCAGCGTGGCCTCGATGACGGCCTGCTCGGCGGCGGCGCTGCGCACCGTGGTCATCGTGGCCCCCAGCAGCGCGGTCAGCCAGAGGCCGCGCTCGATGCGTTTGCCGATGTCCATCATCGTCCAGCCCACATCGCGCACCATCGACTCGCCGGCGATCCCCGACAGCGTCAGCATCCCGGCCAGCGTCTGCGAATGAGCGGAGGCGAGCAGGCTGTCGGCCCGGGCGAGCGATTGCGGCGGATCGGCCTTGTGGGCCAGCGCGCGTTCGACGCCGGCCAGCACCATCCACGTGTCGTTGGAGAGCTGGTCTCGCACCGCCCTGGCGGCCAGTGCGAGCCCCTCCACTGACTGGACCAGGGATCCGGCCCGGCCCGGGTCCACCGTCATCGACCACAGCGTCGAGGGGGCGACCGCGATCAGCTCGGCGTGATCCGCAAACGCTCCGGTGTCGGTCCCGGTGATGCGGCCCAGCGCGCCCATCAGCACCGGCACGCATTCGCTTTCTTCGGTGTCCTGATAATGCCGATAGACGTGGTAGCGCTCGCGCGTGACGATCAGCAACCGGGCCATGTGCTCCGCGCGTTCGCCGTAGCGGCCCATCCAGAACAGGTCGGACAGCACACGCGGTGAGCTGACACCCCAGGTGCCCGCCCCCGTCTTCGCCGGCCGCTCCAGGGAAGGCTCCGCGACCGGGAGGGTCACCGCCTCGGCGCGCGCACGCTCGGTGGGCCGTACCCAGACATCCTTGGCCGCAACGGTTCTCAGCGTGTAGGCGGCCGGCCCGGGCGCCAGCACGTAGCCCAGGCCGCCGATCATCGGCGCAAACCCGCTGCGCTGCGCGACCGTGAACAACCGCATGCCGACGCCGGCCGAGGACAACACGCCGGCATGGTCGGTGGGCGCGGAGGAGAATTGCGGCAGCTCCTGGCCGACCCATTGCCACGGCATGGCTTCGATGCGGCCGGCCAGCTCGGACAGCTGCACGGATGAAAGCGTCGGTCCGACAAGGGTTTCCCCGCCCACCGTGGGCTTGATCAACAGCTTTGACAGATTCGCCAGCAGGTGGGAGCGCTCGGCGGCGACGCCGCCCCAGTAGACGGGCGCGGTGGGCAGCATCGGGGCCTCGCCGAGCAACCGCTCGGCCAGCTCGGGCAGGAAACGCAACAGCCCGGGGCTTTCCAGGATGCCGCTGCCCAGTGTGTTGACGACGGTCACCGTGCCGCGGTGTTGCGCCTCGACCAAACCGACCACCCCGAGCCGGGAATCGGCGCGCAGATCCAGCGGGTCCGTGAAGGCCGCGTCGACGCGGCGCAACACCACGTCGACGCGCTTGAGCGTGCCCAGCGAGCGCATCCACAGCTTGCCGTCTCGCACCACCAAGTCCGCGCTCTCCACCAGCGGAAAGCCCAGCAGCGTGGCGAGATACGCCTGATCGAAGGCGGTCTCCGAATAGATGCCCGGGCTGAGCACGACCACCACCGGGTCCTGGGCGACATCGGGCGCCTTGTCGATCAGCGCCAGCCGCAGCGCCTGGGCGAACGGCGTCGTCGGCCGCGGCGCGATCCGCTCGTAGAGGTCGGGAACCGCGTGCGCGACAACGCGCCGGTCGGCCAGCGCGTAGCCGGCGCCCGAGGGCGCCTGTGTCCAGTCGGCGTTGACCTGAAAGCTGCCGTCCGGCAGCCGGGACAGGTCGCAGCCGTGCATGAACAGCTGGTGATGCCCGGGCACCTCGATCCCGCTGGCCGCGCGCACATAACCCGGATGGGCGAACACCAGTTCCGGCGGCAGGATGCCCTCGATCAGCACGCTGCGAGGCCCGTAGAGGTCCGAGAGCACCGCGTCGAGCAGGCGCGACCGCTGCACCAGCCCGGTCTCCAGCACTTCCCAGTCGGCCGCGGAGACCACCAGCGGCAGCGTGTCCAGCGTCCACGGCCCGGGCTCTAGGCCCTGCAATTTGGACGGGTCGTGCAGTGTGTCGCGATGCGAATCGACGCCGGTGTAGGTGATGCCGTCGTGATCGATCAGGTCGTGCACCACCGAGCGCAGCAGGTCTAGCCCGGCCCGGCCGCGCTCGGCGACCGCGTCAGCCAGCTCGCCCCACGCCGGCCGCACCTGCCCGTCCGCGTCGACGAATTCGTCGTAGCCGATGCCCGGGCCGTCCCGCAGGTCGAACAGCGCTTCCTGGGCGCGCGCGGCACGATATCCGTCCAGGAGGCGGTCGACGTCGTACCGGTCGCCGGCATAAGGGCTGGAAATGGGAAGAGCCATTACTGCAGAACGGTACGCACGCGGCGCAGGTCAAGGATGCCCGGCGCGCCGATGTCGGTGGATATCCGCGCCTGTTTCTCCCGGAGATCGGACAGGTCGAGTTTGCCCGGGGTGAAGCCCGTCGCCTCGAAGCGCCGGGCCCGGCGCGCCTCGGCCTCCACGGCGTTGACCGGCGGCTCGTCGTACGCGAGCCCGCCGGGATGGGAGACGTGGTAGGTGCAGCCGCCGCGCGACGTACCGGCGGTGAGGTCGATGAGCTCGAACTGCAGCGGGACGTCGGTGGTGATCGTCGGGTGCAACGCGCTCGGTGGCTGCCAGGCCTTGTACCGCACCCCGCCCACGTGGATGTCGGGGTTGTCGGTGGCCAGCAACGGCACCGGGTAGCCATTGCAGGTGACCACGTAGCGGTGGCGGTCGGCGCCGATGATGCGGACCTGGATGCGCTCGACCGACGAGTCGACGTAGCGGGCGGTGCCGGACGCGGTGGCCTCCTCGCCGAGGGTGTTCCACGGCTCGATCGCCCCGCGCAGCTCGATCTCCACGCCGTCGAAGACCGCGGTGCCGATGCGTGGGAAGCGGAATTCGGTGAACGGGTCCAGCCAGCTGGTCTCGAAGGCGATGCCGTGCGCACGCACGTCGGCGGCCACGTCGGCGATGTCGTGAATCAAGAAGTGCGGCAACAGATATCGACCGTGCAGGTTGGCGCCGTGGCGGATCAGCGGGCTGCGCAGCGGTTCATCCCAGAACCAGGCGACAAGCGCGCGCACCAATAGCGACTGCACCATCGCCATGCGCAGATGCGGCGGCATCTCGAAGCCGCGCAGCTCCAGCAGGCCGAGCCGGCCGCGGGGGCTCCCGGGGCTGTAGAGCTTGTCGATGCAGAACTCGGCGCGATGGGTGTTGCCGGTGATGTCGGTGAGCAGGTGCCGCAGCGCGCGGTCGGCCACCCACGGCTTTGCCGCACCACCGGCGGATAGCCGGTCGATCTCGGCGAACGCGACCTCGAGCTCGTAGAGGGCCTCGGCGCGGCCCTCGTCGACCCGCGGCGCCTGGGACGTGGTGCCGATGAAGCGCCCCGAGAACAGATACGACAGCGACGGGTGCCGCTGCCAGTAGGTCAGCAGCGACACCAGCAGGTCGGGCCGGCGCAGCAGCGGTGAGTCGGCGGGCGTCACGCCGCCGAGCGTGATGTGGTTGCCCCCGCCGGTGCCGCCGTGCGTGCCGTCGACGTCGAACGATTCCGTTGATAGACGAGCCAACCGCGCCTCGTCATACAGGGTTTCCAGCTGCTGTCGTTGTTCCTCGAAGCTGGCTGTCGGTGCGATGTTGACCTCGATGACCCCGGGGTCGGGCGTGATCGTCGTCGACTTCAGCCGCGGGTCCGGCGGTGGGCCGTAGCCCTCGATGACGAGCGGGCAGTGGGCGCGCGCCGCGGCGGCCTCGATCCGGGCGATCAGGTCGACGAAGTGTTCCAGCGCCTCGGTGGGCGGCAGGAAGAGGTAGAGCAGCCCGTCGCGGACCTCGGCGACCATCGCGGTGATGGGCGCGGTCTCGGGCTCGACGACCACGGCCTCGCCGGCGGCGGCATCCGCCAGCTCGCGGCCCACGGAGAGGGGATCGACGTCGAACGATTCGCGCGGCGGTTCCCAGCTGATCGAATCCAGGGGCAGTCGCAGGCCGGCCGGCGAATCGCCCTCGAGCAACACGATGCGGCCGCGGCGCAGCCGCCAGTTGGCGCTGGCCCAGCCCAGCTCGTCGTCGCGGCGGTGCAGCGGCAGCACGAAAGCCGCTGGCGCCGTGGTGGTTTCGTCGAGGTGAGCGAGTAACGCGGCACGGCCGGCGGCGCTGTCGTGTCCAGCTTCGGGAGCCAGGTCGTCACCCGATTCGACCGGATCGCCTTCGGGCATACGAACTTTGGCTGCCAACCGGGCCAGCGGGTCCTCGTAGGCCGGCCGCACCTGCGAGAGCGGCAGGCCCAGACCCTCGGCGATGCCCGCCAGCACGCGGTGACCCGCCTCGTTGTCGACGGGGGTCGGCCGGTCAAGCCACGGGTCGGCCAGCAGCGCGCCGTCAGTCCACAGCGGCCGCCCGTCGGTGCGCCAGTACAGCGCAATCTGCCAGCGCGGCAACGGTTCTCCCGGATACCACCTGCCCTGGCTGCGCTGGATCAGCCCTTGTGGGGCCCACACCGCCCGCAGCCGGGCAGCCAGGTCGGATGCCCGCTCGCGCTTGTGGGGACCGTCGGCGGCGGTGCGCCACTCCTCGTCGACCTGGTTGTCCACCGAGACGAACGTGGGTTCCCCGCCGACGGTCAGCCGCACGTCGCCGGCGGCCAGTCGCTCGTCGACCCGTTGGCCGACCTCGCAGATCGTCTGCCACGCCCGGTCGGTGTAGGGGAGCGTGACCCGCGGGTCTTCGTGGAACCGGGTGACGGTGTTGGAGAATTCCAGCGTCGTGTTGCAGACGTCGGTGCCGCCGGCGATGGGTGCCGCGGACGCGGGGTGCGGCGTGGCGGCCAGCGGGATGTGGCCCTCGCCGGCGAACAGGCCCGACGTCGGGTCCAGCCCGATCCAGCCCGCGCCGGGGACGTACACCTCGGCCCACGCGTGCAGGTCGGTGAAGTCGGCCACGGGCCCCGAGGGCCCGTCGAGCGCCTCGATGTCGGAGGCCAGCTGTACCAGGTAGCCGGACACGAACCGGGCGGCGAGCCCCAGCTGGCGCAGGATCGACACCAACAGCCACGCCGAGTCCCGGCACGAGCCGATCCCGGTGCGCAGCGTGTGATCCGGCGTCTGGACGCCGGGTTCCATCCGCAGGCTGTAGCCGACGTCGACATTGATTGCGCGGTTGAGCGCGACGAGGAAGTCGATGGTGCGGGTGCCGTTCGGCACCGAGAAGTTGCGCACCCAGGCCTGCACCAGATCACCGGGGCCAGAGCCGTCGCCTTCCTCGTCGACGGGCCGCAAGTACGGTTCCAGGTCGTCGGCCAACGCCTTGGGGTACGACCACCCCGGCGAAAACCACTTCTCGGCCCAGTCCTCGATGAAGAAGTCGAACGGGTTGATCACCTTGAGATCGGCGATGAGCCCCACGGTGATCGTCAGCTGGGTCATCGGATTGGGAAAGACCAGCCGGGCCATGAAGTTGCCGAGCGCGTCCTGTTGCCAGTTGATGAAGTGCTCGGCCGGCTCGACGCGCAGCGAGTAGGCCTCGATCGGTGTGCGTGAGTGGGGCGCCGGGCGCAGCCGCACGACGTGCGGATACACCTGCACCGGTCGGTCAAAGGTGTAGCTGGTCCGGTGCTCCAGCGCCACTTTGATACTCATTACCGCTGATCTCATCACATGAGTCGGCGGGACGCAGCGCACCGAAATCCGGTTTTAACATGCCGAATTTCGGTGCGCGGTGCGTGGGGCTATGCGTACTGCCCTGGCGGCGGTCCCTGCGGTCCCGGCGGCAGACCGGCCGGGGGACCGGGCTGGTTCACGTCGACGACCTGGCCGCCCGACAGCTTGCGGTAGGTGTAGATCTGCACCAGCGCCGCGAGCGGGATGCCCACGACGATGCCGATGCCGCACAGCGCCTCGCCGATGGCCACGGCCGCAAGCTGCACCAGGTACGACAGCAGGCTGCCGGTGAGGTCGGACCGGACCGCCGCGATGCTGTCCTTGATGGCGTCGATCGGCGACAGGCGCTTGTCGATGGCGGCGGCGATGGCGAACTGGGCCACGAAGCCGAAAATTATGCCGGGGATGATGCACAGGACCGACCCGATCGCCACGCCGATAACCAGCAGCAGTCCCGTGAGGATCACCGTGCCGAGATTGCGCGGCTTGAAGAACGTTCCGATGCTCACCTGCTTGCCGTCGGTCAGGTCGAGGGAGCCCGTCGTGAGCCCGGCATGCATGTACAGCGCCACGATGAACACGGCGAGATAGCCCAGCACCATGACAATCGCCCCCATGGGGCTGATCGTCCCGTGCGTGGATTCATAGGTGTTGCCGTAGGCGTCGCTGTAGGTGGTGGTCGTGGTGCTCGAGAAGACGGCAACCAGACCGATCATCACGCCGATCAGGGCGCCGATCACCACGGCGTACCCGAGGACCGGGACGATGAGCGCGACGGCGTTCTTGGTGAACGTGTTCCACGACCAACTGATCGCGTCGCCCACGTTGAAGCCCGAGGTGGCCCCGGCGGGCGGGCCGTAGCCCGGCGGCGGTGGCGGGGGTGCGCCATAACCCGGCGGCGGGGGAGGC
>Ga0075363_100000095_pt1 | contig 19499 bp, 20 predicted proteins | sample EndMetdeltDD1763_FD_71470 | JGI IMG/M metagenome (GOLD analysis project Ga0075363, IMG submission 71470) | Populus endosphere microbial communities from Tennessee, USA - Endosphere MetaG P. deltoides DD176-3 | ecosystem: Host-associated > Plants > Roots > Endosphere | place: USA: Tennessee...
GCACAGCTACTGGACCACGCTCAGGCACGGACGAAACAGTTGCAGAGTGCACTGGGCACCCGCGCGATGATCGACCAGGCGATCGGAATCATCCGCGCCCGCGCGGGGGTCGATGCCCAAAAGGCGTTCGACCGGCTCGTTCGAATGAGTCAGTCGGAAAACGTGAAGTTGCACGTCGTGGCCGAACGGTTGGTCGACGAGGCGGTGCGGCGAGCACGGGCACGTCAGTCCGACTGAATCAGGTTGACGGCGTGGCGAATTCGGCGATGGCGGAGACCACCACCGGACGGGCGTTACGATCGGTCATCAGACGCCGGGCGACGTCGGTCATGTGCTCTCCGTTGGCTCGGGAATAGGCACGCAGCAGCAGGAAGGCGTCCTCGACGGAGACGTCGAGGCTTTCGCGCAGCAGTCCCTTGGCCTGTTCGACGATGACCCGGCTGGCCAGCGCCGAGCGCAATTGCGGCATGACCGTTGCCGGAGTGGGCGCACGCTCCTGCAGGATCGCCACACACGCGATGTGCGCGAGGGTCTGCGCGACGAGTCGGTCCGCGTCACTGAGTTCACCGGGCCGAGCGCCGAAAAGGCCAAGCGCGCCCAGCACAATGCCCGCCGCCCGCATCGGGACGGCGTGCACCGCCGTGAAGCCGGCGTCGAGGGCGGCTGGGACGAACCGGGGCCATCGGTCGCCCGCGGTGCGCAGATCGGCGATTGAGACCGGTTGGCCGGAGGCGTAGCACTCGACGCACGGTCCCTCGTCGGCCTGCAGTTGGAACAGTTCCAGTTCGCGGGCCTGCTCCGTGGTGGCGGCCAGCAGCCGCAGCTGGTTGAGCGGGTCGGCGAGCAGGAAGCCGGCTGCCGCGACGTCGAGCAGCTGCGCGCAGCGCTCGGTCAATTCGGTCAATAGATCGACCACGTCGAAGTCCTCGAGGAGGGTGTCGACGAGGGAGACGACCGCATCCAGCACACGGGTCTCACGTGGGGGTTCGGTCATGCCACACTCCTTTCTTCGGCATGCATCAGTCGGCATCGAGGCGCAGGCGACGATCCAGAATGTCCCGCGCGACGTCGGTCGAGGTGCGCCCCGTCGCGTAGGCATGGGCGCGCAGGCGGACCAGCGCCTCGGCAGGCTCGATGTCGAGTTGGGCGACCAGCATGCCCGTGGCCTGGCTGACTTCCGCGCGGGACAGTGAGTTCAGATCCGACCAGGCGTTGCTGAGCGGGTCCGAGGCCGCCGCGTGCAGATCTCCGTCGAGAAGATCCAGCAGCGGGGCACCCGCCAGTTCTGCGGCGACCACGGCACCTGAGAACTGCTCGCCATCCAGCTGGCCGGGTTCGATGCGGAACAGGTCGAGCGCGCCGACGTACTCACCGGCGACGACGACGGGCATCGCGAACACGCCGCGTATCTGGAGGTCGAGCATCGCGGGGCCGTAGACGGGCCAGCGCCCCTCGTCTCGGTCAGCGAGATCGATGACGAGTACCGGCGCGCGAAGGGTCACCGAATCAAGGCAGGGCCCCTCGCCCACCAGAAATTGGAGCTCGTCATACGTTCGCGCAGGTTCACCACTGGATCCGAGGGTTCCGCTGTTGGCACCATCGAACACCAGGGAGATCGCCGCGGCATCCACGTCGAACAGCACTACGCACGCCTCACACAGCCGGTCGGCGGCCTCAGTCCCGCGCCGACCGTCGATCGCCGCGAGCAGCTGCTCGTGGATCGCCACATCTAACCGAACAGCCGCGGCCCCGGAGCGAAACCCGGGAGCGGAAGAGGGGTCGTCATCTCTTCAGCATCCTCTCCTGGCAGGGGCTCGGAGACGGTGGGGTGGATTCTGGTATCGACCGGGCGCTCGTACCGAGCACAAATCGGTCGGGCAGCGCCAGTTTGTGGATGGTGCGCAGCACCAGAAGGTACTGGCGCACAAGCGATCCGGTGGTGTAGGGCAGATCGTACTTGTCGCACAACGACCGTACGCGGACAGCGATCTGTGGAAGACGGTTGCTCGGCAGGTCGGGAAACAGATGGTGTTCGATCTGGTAACACAGGCTTCCGCTCGAAAATGCAAGCACCGGTCCGGCTTTGAAGTTCGCGGCGCCCAGCATCTGCCGCAGGTACCAGCGGCCCTTGGTCTCGTTATCCAGAACGTCGACGGTGAACTTCTCGGCCCCATCGGGGAAGTGACCGCAGAAGATCACCAAATATGCCCAAAGGTTCCGTAGCAGGTTGGCCGCCGCGTTGGCGCCCAAGGTCCGGCGCCAACGGGTCAGGCTCATCGCCGGAAACAGGACATAGTCCTTGAGCGTTTGGCGGGCGATCTTTGCGACGAAGGTGGACCGAGCCGTGGCGATCCTGCCCTGGTCCGGCGCCATCCGGTCACGCTCCGAATGAATACCGTGCAGGCCGATTCCCCACTCGAAAATGCTGGCCAACAATAGATTACGGAGTGGTTGCAGGAGATGTTCGGGCTTCCACGGCTCGTCGCGGGTCATCCGTATCACGCCGAAGCCGAGGTCGTCGTCCACGCCGACGACGTTGCTGAACATGTGGTGGCGATAGTTGTGCGAGTACCTCCATTGCGACGAAACGCCCACCATGTCCCACTCCCACGTGCTCGAGTGGATCTCCGGGTCGTTCATCCAATCCCACTGGCCGTGGCCGACGTTGTGGCCGATCTCCATGTTCTCGACGCTCTTCGCGAAGGCCAGCGACGCGGTGCCCAATAGCCAGCCGGACTTCGATCTGCTGCATGCGATGGTCAAACGCGCGAGGAGGTCGAGCGTCCTTTGAAACATGATGGTGCGCCGGATATAGGCCGCGTCGCGTTCACCCAGTGACTGCTCGACATCGCGGCGGATGGCGTCGAGGGCTTCGCCGAGCGCTTCGATGTCCGCGTCGCTCAGATGCGCGTACGCGGCAACATCAGCTATTGCCATCAGCAGAGTCCCGTGGAGCCGGTGAAAATCGGTACTGGGCTCCCGTGCGAACCCTGCAGAAAATGCGGACGAGTGGTCGAGATCAAAGATGGCGACGTCACGTGTCGGCGTGAATTCAGGCTACCCGACGAAGCCCTCGGGTAATCCCACCGCCCGACGGGTAGGGTCGAGGAATCGGGACCACCCAGGCCCCCAACATCAAGGGGTCATCGATGTCCGATAAATCTCCTCGACAATCCATGACGAAGAAGTCCGGAAAGTCTCTGAAAGAGAAACGCGCAGTCAAACACGCCAAGTCGGCGGCGAAAGCCTCGGCTGCCGACGCATTGTCCAATGACAAGAGACGCTGACACACAACCTCTTTCGCTTGGGGTTCTGGCTCGCTCGCGTAAACCGAACGAGCGCCGATTGCCGATTCACCCCGCGCATTTCAGCAGAATCGATACCCGGCTCGCCCAGCACATCTTTCTCGAACATGGCTACGGTTCCGAGTTCGGCGCCACCGACGATGAACTCGCGGCCCAGGTCGGAGGACTCGCCACCCGCGAGCAACTGATCGCTGACTGCGACATCATCCTGTTGCCGAAAGTGCAGTCGGAAGACCTGGCCGAACTCAGACCGGGACAGGTTCTCTGGGGCTGGCCACACTGTGTCCAGGACCCCGCGATGACGCAGATCGCCATCGATTCGCGGCTGACCGTGGTGGCCTTCGAGGCGATGAACCACTGGCAGTCCGACGGCGGCTTCGGGCTGCATGTCTTTCACAAGAACAACGAGCTGGCGGGTTACTGCTCGGTCCTGCACGCGATGCAATCAATCGGAGTCACCGGCATCTACGGCCGACGGCTGCGCGCCGCCGTCATCGGATTCGGCGCGACCGCCCGCGGGGCCGTCACCGCACTGAACTCCCACGGTGTCGACGATGTGCGGGTGCTGACCAATCGCGACGTCGCAGCCGTCGGATCGCCGATCCACTCGACGCAGATCATTCAGATGGCTCCCGACCCGGACGCACCTGACACGATCGTCGCGGACACACCTGACGGGGCCGTCCCCGTCGCCGAATTGCTCTCGGACAACGACATCGTCGTCAACTGCGTGCTGCAGGATCCCAACGCCCCGCTGGTCTTCGTCACCGAAGAGGACTTGGCGGCTTTCACGGCGGGCAGTCTCATCGTCGACGTGTCCTGCGATGTGGGAATGGGGTTCAGCTGGGCGGCACCGACGTCGTTCACCCAGCCGATGGTCGAGCTGGCGAACGGCATCCACTATTACGCCGTGGACCATAGTCCGTCGTACCTGTGGAACTCCGCGACCTGGGAGATCAGCGAGGCGTTGTTACCTCACCTGGACGCGGTTCTGGCCGGGCCGGTGTCGTGGGACCAGACGCCGACGATCGCGCGGGCGATCGAGATCCGCGACGGCGTTGTTCTCAACCCCGCGATCCTGTCGTTTCAGGACCGCGAGGAGTCCTTTCCGCACGAGATACGCGAGACCCGCGACAGCTCCCCGCTCCGGTAGCGGTCACGCCGCCGGTACGCGCGTTCCAGCGATGAGTCGCTGCGCTACTTTGACATACGCGGCGGCGACCGTCGGCCACCCCACCTCCGGTGCTCGTCGGCGAACCTCGGCCGCCATCGAACCAGCGAGCCGCGGTTGCGTGATGATCTGGCGTAGCGCCGCCGCGAGTGCGGCGGGATCGTCGTGCTCCACCACGATGCCGGCTCCGCTGCTAAGCAGCTCGACCGCGTGCGGAAAAGCCGTCGCCACAATGGGTCTGCCGTTCGCGAATGCGTCGACGAGCACACCGGAGCTCACCTGGTCGGTGGAGTCGTAGGGCAGCACGACGACGGCAGCCTGTTGAATCAGCTCGGCGAGACTGGATCTGTCGTAGTAGCGGGGATCGAACGACACCGAATCGGCCACGCCGAGCAGGCGGGCCTGTTCGATTCGTGCGTCGCGGTACGCCTCGGCATCAGCGCCCGAAATGCCGGGATCCATCGGGCCGGCGATCACGTACCGTGGCCGGCCGGGGACCTGGTCGAGCAAAGGCATGGCGTCGATGACCCTTTCGATGCCCTTGCCCGGACGCAGCAGTCCCCAGGTCAAGATGGTCGGTCGGCTCGGACGCTTCACCCGCGGTGCGGTTGGCAAGATGGCGCCGTGCGGGATCGTGCTGATCTTCAGCCGGTCGACGGCGTACGTGCGACACAGGCGTTGTCGCGCCGCTTCGGACAGCACCACCACGTGGTCCGCGACGGCCGTGACCGCCTCGAGCGCTGAGCGCTGCTGCGCCGTAGGGCTTTTTGAAATCGTATGGACGACCACGATCAACGGCACATCCAATCCGTCGACCACGTCGTGGCCGTCTTGATACTGCAGAATCGCGACGTCCACCTGTCCCGACAGCGATTCGTCGGCCACCACCTGGGCGCTGGATCCATCGACATTCAACGCGCCGGCCAAGCCTGTGGCGAACCGCGCCACCCCGCACGGCGGGGCTGTGAGCGGGCTGACGACGCCGAATCGGACGGCACGCGTAAGCCGTTGCGGCGCAGCGTAAGGAAGGATCGGCTCGTACACAGGAAAAGCGTTCAAGGGCAGTCCAGACTTTGCGGTCAGTACCGGCGCGTCCGGCGTGAGCGGTTGCTCGGCGGATCAGCGAGGATCAGCTGAAACATCCCGGACTGGCTGGGCTCCCAACTCCTCGACGCTACACCCTGGCCAGGGGCGATCTGACCTTTCACGGGAGAACGCTGGTCAGGCGGTCGGCCGAAAGGCACTGAGCCGAAGCGAGGGGGTAACCCGGAATGTTTAAGGTGCGCCACTAACAGGCATTCCCCAGTCACCAATGTGGTGTAGAACACAGCTGCAGTGATGGAGCCGCCTCATGAGCACCGAAAGCCCGGTCAAACCGACCGACGTCGACAAAGCGCTCCTCGGAAGCGCGACGTATCGAAGCCTCGGCGAGCAGAAGCTTTCCCCGAAGGAAGAACGGTTCGAGAAGGGTCGACGGACGGTCGGCCTCTTTCTCGCCCCGCTGCTGACCGTTGCCTTCCTCGTACTGCCGATCGACATCCCACGTGAGCAACAGGTGCTCGGCGCGGTGTTGCTCGGCGTCATCGCGCTATGGATCAGCGAGGCGATCCCGATCCCGGTAGGCGGTCTGCTCGGCGTCGCCGTCGCCGTCTTCCTCGGCGTCGCCCCGGTCGACGACGTACTCGGACCGTTCGGCTCATCGACCATCTTCACGTTCATCGGAGCGTTCATCCTCGCGCAGGCGATGCTCAAACACGGTCTGGCACGGCGGTTTGCCTTCCGGATCCTGTCCCTGAAGGGTGTCGGCAATTCCACCACCGGCGTGATCCTCGCGTTCGGGGCCATCACGTGTCTGCTGTCGGCATTCGTGTCCAACACCGCGACCGTGGCCATGCTGTTGCCCACGGCGATCGGCATCCTCAGCGTCATCGCGAAGTTGCTGCAGAAGCGCGGCGACGTCGAGGAAGACTTCGACCCGCAGCGGCTGCGCGTCGGGGCGGCGATCATGCTGATGCTCGCATACGGTGCCAGCGTCGGCGGCCTGCTCACCCCAGTTGGCAGCCCGCCCAACCTGATTGGGCGCGGCCTCATCGAGGAGGCCACCGGCGAGCGGATCAGCTTCGGGCAGTGGATGGTGATGGCCATCCCGATCTGCCTGATGATGTTCGCCCTCTTGGCACTTATCCTGCTGCGGCTCAACAAGCCGGAGATCAAGCGCATCGAGGGCGTGGCCGAATACGTCAAGGAGGAGCGCGAGAAGCTGGGTTCGTTCTCACGCGCGGAGAAGAACACGCTCGTCGCGTTCGGGATCACCGTCGCGCTGTGGATCCTGCCCGGCATCGTCGCGCTGATCTCCGGCACTGAGTCCAGCGCGTACGAGTTCATCAGCGATCGTTTCGACGAGGGGGTTGTCGCGGTGTTCGGCGCGGCTCTGCTTTTCCTGCTGCCGACCGAGTGGAAAGAACGTGAGTTCACGCTGCGCTGGAGCGATGCCGCCGAGATCGACTGGGGCACCATCATTCTCTTCGGTTGCGGCATCATCTTCGGCTCGCTGATCAGCTCGACCGGGCTGGCCGAAACCATCGGCACTTCGATCAACGACGCGCTGGGATTGTCGAGCATCGTCCCGATCACGATCTTCGCGGTGATCCTGGCGATCATCGTGTCCGAGACGACAAGCAACACGGCGTCGGCGGCGGTGGTGGTGCCGATCATCATCCCGGTCGCGGTGGCCGCGGGTGTCAACCCGTTCGTGCCGGCCCTGGCGGCGACGTTCGCGGCGTCCTTCGGGTTCATGCTGCCCGTGTCGACCCCGCAGAACGCGATCGTCTACGGCTCCGGCGTCGTGAAGATCACGACGATGATCAGGTCCGGCATCACGTTCGACATCGCCGGCGCCATCCTGATCATCATCCTGCTGCCGATCATGGTCGGTCTGTTGGGGCTTGGCGCATGACCAAGATCGCTGTCATCCCTGGTGACGGGATCGGACCCGAGGTCATCACGTCGGCCCGTGCGGTGCTGGACACCGTCGCTGCTAAACATGGAATCGAGTTGTCCTACAAGGACTTCGACTGGTCGTGTGAGCGCTATGCCCAGACCGGAGCGATGATGCCCGATGACGCGATCGAGACGCTGCGTGGTTTCGACGCGATTCTGCTGGGCGCGGTCGGCTGGCCGGGAGTGCCCGACCATGTGTCACTGTGGGGACTGTTGATCCCGATCCGGCGCGAGTTCCGCCAGTACGTCAACCTGCGACCGATCAAGGTGTTCGACGGCGTCGAAAGTCCACTGCGCGCACCGGGCGATGTCGACTTCGTGGTGGTGCGCGAGAACATCGAGGGTGAATACAGCGAGATCGGTGGACGGCTCAATCGCGGCTTCCCCGACGAGATGGCGGTCCAGGAGTCGGTCTTCACTCGTGTCGGGGTGAGCAGAATCGCCGACTATGCGTTCGAATTGGCGCGGTCGCGGCGCGGTTACGTCACGTCGGCGACGAAGTCGAACGGGATCGTGCACACGCTGCCGTTCTGGGACGAGGTGGTCGCCGAACGTGCGGCGCTGTTCCCGGACGTGCGCACGGACAGCGAGCACATCGACGCGCTGGCGGCGAAGTTCGTGTTGCAGCCGCAGCGGTTCGATGTCGTGGTCGGGTCAAATCTGTTCGGCGACATCCTGTCTGACCTCGCCGCTGCCGTCGCGGGCTCGATAGGGATCGCGCCGTCGGGCAACCTGGATCCGACGAAGGAGTATCCGTCGATGTTCGAGCCGGTGCACGGTTCGGCACCCGACATCGCGGGCCGCGGTATCGCCAACCCGATCGGCGCGGTGTGGTCGGCCGCGTTGATGCTCGAGCATCTCGGCCATATGGACGCCGCAGGTGAAGTGATGGCGGCAATTGAATCGACGCTGGCGAAGCCGGAAACCCGCACCGGGGATCTGGGCGGCACCGCGTCGACGGTCGAGGTGACGGAAGCGCTTGTCGCGCAGCTCAGTTGAACTACGAACTGAGGGCCTGAAGGAGCTCTGTAAGCGGGACTGTTGCAAAGCCGATTGCCGCGTCGCCGATTCCATAAGGGAAGACCAAGTTTCCGGCATGTACGAGCCCGCCACAGGAGTAGACGACGTTGGGGACGTAGCCGTCCTGTTCGTCGGTACTCGGGCTCAGTAACGGCTCTCGTAGCTTCGCGACGATCCGTGACGGATTCCGCGGATCGAGCAATATCGCCCCTATTCGGTACGTCCGCATCGGACCGACGCCATGCGTGAGCACCAGCCAGCCCGCCTCGGTTTCGATGGGCGGCCCGCAATTTCCGAGCTGCAGAGCTTCCCATGCCTGAGTCGGCTTCTGACACGGCACGGACTCGGTCCAGACATTTGGGTATTCCGAGTAAGCAAACGAATTCGATTCGCGGTCCGACCTTGACATAGCGGCGTAAAGACCGCGAAATCGACGGGGAAAAAGCGCCAGGCCCTTGTTGGCAGCGGCATTGCCGACCATCGGCGTGGAGGTGAACGAATTGAAGTCCTTGGTTTCTAGCAGCTGCTGGCTGATGTGTGTTCCGCTGTACGCCGTGTAGCTCGCGTAGTAGGTAACCGACCCGTCACTGTCCACGAACCGAACGAAGCGCGCATCCTCCATGCCTGCGGCTTCCGCACCCATCGCGGGCCACAAAATCCGCTCGGAGAGCGGTATGCCCTCGGCGAATTCCACCCCGTAGGTCCGGTCCGCGATCGTCTCGATCAGCGAAATCGTCTCGGACGCATGATCACGCGTCCGCCGATGCTTCTGAAGCCGATCGAGCTGTTCGTCGAGGTCGTTCCGGGTGAACCGTTCGCCGAGAGCATCCAGGACGTAGTCAGCACTCTCTCCGGCGTCGTGCAGCCGGGAGAGCTCACTACGCAGCACCGCGGCGTCCAGCAGAGCCGGAACCACCTTTCCCACGGTGGCGAACGAAGCCGGGGGATCGATCGTCACCTCGCCCGTGGAGTTGATGACTCCGGTGCGGAATCCGATGGACGATATGTGCCCCTCGCCGATACTCCGAACGCTCATCACGAACCGGAGGCTGCCGGCCGGTGCTCCCGTCTGGTCCGGATGGGCCACCATGCTGGGATTGCACAGGGCCGCCCCTTCGATGGCGTACTCATTGGTGAATGTCGCACCCAACAACATCATTCGCGCATCGGACAGCTCGGCTTCCGCGTCCAGCCGATCGGCAAGTTCACGGGCATGGCTGCGGAATACACTGCCCAGATCGCGGTGGCGACGGTCGAAGCGCGTGAGGACATCGTCCAGCGAGGTACGGACCTCCTCCTCGTCGAGCGCCAGGATTCGTTCCAGGACCGCGCCCGCGCGGGAGTCCTGGTGCTCAAAGCCTTCCTGGCCCGGGACGAAAAGCCTGGTGATGACTCGTGATGGGTCGGGTTCAAGTCGCTGCGGGCTGCGCGTAACCAGCCCGGACCGCACTGAAGTCATTGCGGCACAGCAGAAAAGCGCAACGCATGCTGCAGGGTTGATAGCGAAGCCAGCGTCGACTCTGCGCCCTGGTTGAGGTTCACGCCATCGGCGTGCAGGCCATCGAATCCGCCGCCGGTTTCGGGATCCCACATCGGTTGTCCGGCGTCGTTGGCTCCGTGGAACCAAGCCGCTGCTGCGCGAACGCCTTCAGGCCACATCGTGTCAGTGTCGACGGTGGCGGCGCGGGCGCACGCATCAGCGAGCGACGACACCTCGATCGGCTGCTGGTCGAATGCAGGTCCTTTGTCGCCGGGCCCTCTGCCTGCAGCAGGAGTGACCGATAGATGACCATCTACCGTTTGGTTGTCGAGAAGCCAGGCCAACAGATCCAGGCCGCGCTGCTTCAGGGGCGCGTCGTCGAGCACCGTGCCCGCGGCGATCATCGCCTCGGGAAGAACTGCGTTCGCGTAGGTGAGGCGAGGCTCGGGCCACGGCCAAGCCGGTTCACCGCTCGGTTCGGCGGCCGTAGCCGCATAGTCGATGATCAGTAACCGCGCCGCCCGATTTTCGGGGTCAAACGCGAGCATCTCGGCAGCGCCCAATGCGGCGAACGCCATCGCCCGCGGCCATGGCGACCGCTCCTGCGCGCCGCGCTCGAATTGCATGACGGCCGATTGTCGGGCCCAGGCGACGTCGCTGTGTGCGGCAGCAGTCCCCAGACCCCAGAGGCAACGCCCCCAGGCGTCCTCGAGCGCGGGCTCGTCGACCCAATTGCCCTTGCTGTCCATCCTGTTGCGGCACGCACCGGTGAGAGCCTGTGCTTCCCCCAAGAATCGCAACGCAGTTCCCGCGACTCCGTTGAGTGTTCGCTCGACCGCAGGCTCCCGGGTGACGACAACCAGCACCCGGGCCACATCGTCGGTGCAATAGCCGTGTGTGGGATCGGGTTCGGCCAGCCGGGCGTGCTCGAAGGTGCCGCGGCGGTCTGTCATCCGCAGCAGATGGTCGAAAACCGGGGCCGTGGTGCTGGCGCTCATACGAGTGCCGGCCGCTCAGCGAGGACCCGGTGGGCCAACTGGAGGTAGGCATCGGCCACCACATGCCAAGACATCGTCGGGGCCAAACGTCGGGCCTCCGCGGCCATGGAACCGGCGAGGCGCGGATCGGTGATGACCCGCCGAAGCGCCGAGGTGAGGGCGTCGGGATCGTTGTGATCGACGACGATGCCCGCTCCACTGGCCAGAAGTTCGTTGGCATGCGGGAATGCCGTGGCGACTACGGGTCGGCCGCTCGCGATGGCGTCGACGAGCACACCGGACGTCACCTGATCGGTGGAGTCATACGGCAGCACCACCACGCTCGCGGACTGAGCAAGAGAGGTCAGGGAAGCGACGTCGCGGTAGGCGGGGTCGAAGGATACGGAGCCGGCCACCCCGCCGCGACGCGCCTGATCGATACACCCATCGCGGTAGGCCTCACCGTGTGCGGCAAGCACCTTGGGATGCGTTTGTCCGGCGACGAGGTATCGCGGCCGGCCGGGAAGATGCGCGAGCGAGGCCATCGCGTTGATTACCCTCTCGATGCCCTTGCCCGGACCCAGGAGGCCCCATGTCAGCAGGGTTGGTCTGCCCGCGAGCTTCGCCGTAGAGATCTTCGGCACGGTGGCGCCATGCGGGATGGTGACGACCCTGCGAGGGTCGACGTCGAACCTCAGGCATAGCCGCCGACGGGCCGCCTCAGACATCACCACCACACGATCCGCGGCGTCCGCCACAGCCTCGAGCACCGAACGCTGGTTCCTCGTAGGGTTTTTGAGGACCGTATGAGCGATCACGATCGACGGCACGCGCAATCCGCTGATGACGTCCACGATGTCGCCGCCGTCGGTTCCCCCGTAAATGCCGTACTCGTGCTGAATGATTGCGACGTCGCTGTGGTTGAGCAATTCGGCGGCGGCCGACGCGGATGGCGACGAGTCGCCCACGAGCTCGCCAACCACGCGCGCCCTCGAATCACTTACGCGGACGCTCTTGGGTGTGGCTCCATCGACCACCCGTACGACGCTGACGTCGGAGCCGTTGGCGGACAGTCCCGTCGAGAGTGCCGCGCTGAAGGTGGCCAGTCCACAGGCCGTCGGCGGGTACGTCGTAAGAATTCCGAAGCTCGGCGGATCGGAAAACGGTTGTCCAACAACAGAATTAGTACATGAGGGAAATGCAGATAAGAGTTTCAACGTGATCCAGACGTGCGGTTGGCACCTGCATGGCCGGGCATGAGCGGATGCTCTACAAGATCAGCGATGAACGGCTGTCTCATTCCGGAGTGGCTGGGCTCCCAACACTGTCCACGGTACACCTACTTGCCGAGTCTTCGAGCAAGATGCTGAAGCGATCATCGCCGGAAATAGCCCTTTTTCCAACTCTTTTCATCGCCCACCACATCGGTCCATGCTCCCGATTCGTAATGGTATGACCTCTTGGCGCCATTGCGGACGACATCGAGCGTGCCGTCGGCGTGCTTGATGTATGCGTCGCCGAAGCGCATATAGCGGTCGGCTACGCCATCGGTGCGCGTCACGGTGACCGTCACGGCCGAAAGCTCCTTCTACGCCGACACACGGCGTTCAGCGCATCTTCTCGGGGATGGAGTCCAACGCATGCAGCACGTGGACCGCCAATTCGTCGGCAGCCTTATCGTCGAGCTTGGAGCGACCCATGATCGTGTCCTTGACGAGGGCGACGCGATTCTCATACGGCGTTCGGAACGTGCTTGTAGCAGCCATTTCAGTTTCCTTTTCGGTATGCAGCATGTAAATGATCGAGACCTCTGAGCTGACAAGCGCACCTGTCGGCCCAGAGGTCCGATGCAAAGCTAGATGGTGGTCACTCCGACAGCCTGCGGGCCCTTGGGCCCCTGGGTGACGTCGAACTTGACGCGCTGATTCTCGTCGAGTGAGCGATAGCCGTCCGACTGAATCTCAGAATGATGGACGAAGACGTCCTTTTCGCCGCCATCCGGAGTGATGAAGCCGAAGCCCTTTTCGCTGTTGAACCACTTGACTGAGCCCTCTGACATTTTTCTTTCTCTTTCTTTTCACGATGGATACAAGTCATTGCATCCAAGTCTGGGTACTGCCGCTCACAGCGGCGTTCATCTATCGATCGATGTGCGCGAGGAGAGCGGCGACAGTTGAGGCGTCACTCGCGGTCGCCGCGGCCATCAGCGCGTCGTGTGCGCCATCCGGTTCCGAATTCGGCGGTATCACCAGCAGAGCGATTCTGGTGCGGTTGAGACCGATGACCTCGAGGGTCCTGACCGGCTGACGCTGATATCCGTCAAGGCGTACCGCTCGACCGCCCGCAACGATTTTCCGACTCGGCTTCGACCATTCGTCGACGTTGAACAACACACGATCGACTGGTCCGAGCCGAACTGACAATACTGCCAACAGATCTGGCAGCTCTGCGCTGAGGTCGTCGGTGCGTGGCCACCACGCCCCGTCGACGTGTCCACTTCGAGGAGCCTTGGGCTTCAAACGCAATCGCGGCGTGTGTTCAGGGCCTGAGCGTTGTGGCGCCTCGGCGGGCGGGGATAGTTGTAGCGTCATTGCGACGCTCCTGTCTTGGCCGAGACCGGCCAGATGCTGCGAATCGTCGACGACACAACCTTGAACAGTCGTGTGACGAAGTACCGACGATATCGCCAGTCTACGCTGCCGCTCCGGCAACGACGCCACCGCAGTAGGACTGTTCATGAAACCGTCGTTTTGGTCTCTGCCCTAAATTATTTGGGACGCAGCCATTTTCAATCCCTCGTGGCGAACCCCTGTTGACATCGGGGCTGATCAGGCGTGTACTGAGCGCCTACTTCGCGATGAGAGGCGCCGCAGGGCGCTACCGAACTGAGGGGCCGACATCGCAACAAACGCGATACTTTTGATTGCAGTCACCACAGCGGCACTGATAATTGTTGCTGTCGGGCTCATGATCGTGATCTCCAAAACGTGGACTTCACATCGACGCGGAGAAACAATTTCGATCAGCGATCTGGTCGCTGAGGACGCGCTACTCCTTCGACAACAGGAAGTCAGCGGACCGACGCCGGTTTCTACACCGTCAGCCGTCGAGCGGAATCGACACCCGTAGCGTAGTCCCGGCGCCCGGCGGGCTCACGATGTCCAACCGGCCCGGCACCGCCTCGACCCGGTCCTTGAGTCCGATCAGTCCCGATCCACTGTGGGTCGTCGCGCCCCCGACACCATCGTCGCTGATCGTGATCTCGAGGGAGTCCTTGTCAGCCGATGCGTGCAGCTGAATCTCCGAAGCCCGGGCATGTTTCGCGGTGTTCGTCAACGCTTCGGCGACAACGTAATACGCGGCCACCTCGATCGATTCGGGCAAGCGGCGGTCTACGTCGGCGTCCAGCACCACCGGCACCGCCGAGCGGCGCGCCAACGTCTTGATCGCAGGTCCCAGCCCACCCCGCGACAGGATCGCCGGATGGATGCCGCGGGAGAGCTCCTGCAGGTGTTCATGGACTTCCATCAGGTCGTTGACGGCGCGGTCGATACCTTCGCGCGTCGCCCCCTGCTCCGCCGCCTCCAATGCACGCAACTGCAGGCCGAGCGACACGATCCGCTGCTGCGCGCCGTCGTGCAGGTCTCGCTCGAAGCGTCGGCGGGCCTGGTCGGCGGCGGCAACGATGCGCGCGCGGGACGCCTTGAGCGCGGCACGGTTCTCCTCGTTGTAGATCGCGGTCGCGATGAGGTCGGCGAAGTCGCCCACCTGGTGTTCGGTATCCGGGGACAACGGCTGCGCGACAATCGATCCCACCATCAGTCCGCCACGCACCTTGCCGTCGACCAGCACCGGCGCGCCGACGCCCGAGCACACCTGCAGCCCGCGCATCCGCTCCGCGATCGGACCCTCCACGGTGCTGTAATCGTCGATCCGGGCGGGCGCGCCACTGCCTGCGATCTGCGAGCTCAGGCTCTGACCGTCGAGCGGAAACCGTTCTCCCACCGTCATTGCCGCGCGGTCGCGGCTGTCGCAGGTGGCCAGGACGACGCAGTGGCCGTCGTCGTCGTACCCCACCAGCGTCACGTGCTCGACGCCGAGACCCCGTGCCAGCTCGTTGACCGCTACCGGAAACACCTCGGAGGGCTCGGCGCCCCCCGCGACCAATGTCGCGACGGCACGCAGCGCAGCCTGCTGTTTTGCGAGTGCGGTCACCGCTCGGTGGCTCTCCTGGAGTTCGGCGGCGATCTTCTCCGCTGCGCGCCGATGCTGTTCGGCCTCGATCGCACGCAACCGTGCCTGCCCCACCAAGACGTTCGCCAGCAGCGCCAGGCTGAGGAACACGAGGACGGCCGGGACGAAGCTGTCGGCCCCCTCGCTATGGATGTAGACGTACACCGCGGCGCTGGCCAGCGACGTCGCGACCGCGAGCCCGAAACCCCAACCGGCCGACACCACGAGCACTCCGAGGAGGAAGACGGCCCCGAACGCGTTCTCCGGCGCGACCCGCTTCAGCTGGACGACGATCAGCCATTCGATGGCGATGAATACGGCACCCACGAGGAGGCCGAGCCACAGCGGCGGCGCGGTCGGTCGTACCACCAGCGCGAGGAACCGGCGGTAGAGCGTTTGCCATCGCGTGGCCGTCGGGGGGCTCACCTGGCCGATCGTAATTCCTGCTAGCGGGTACCGCGGCTGTCAGGGCAGCTAGCGGGGGGGCTGGTTGCCAGCCGCGATGACCATTCCGGTCGTTGACAGCGAAGGTACAGGCAACCGAAACCAAGGAGATGACGATGACTCTGTCCCTCGACCGCAGCAGCCACACGATGAGCCTTCTCGAGGGAGAGATGGTCGAACAATCCGACCTCGGATCCATCCAGCGCCTCACCGCCGACAACTTCCCGATCCTCAACGGTCTGTCGATCAAGCGTCTGGTCATCAACCCCGGTGCGATGCGTTCACCGCATTGGCACGCCAATGCCAACGAGTTGACCTACTGCGTGTCCGGCACAGCGTTGGTGTCGGTGCTCGACAACGGAAGCAAGTTCGCGTCGTTCACGGTGAGCACGGGCGAGATGTTCCACATCGACTCGGGCTCATTGCATCACATCGAGAACATCGGATCAGAGCCTGCGGAGTTCATCATCACGTTCCGCCATGAGCGGCCCGAGGATTTCGGTTTGGCGGGTGCGTTCGGCGCGATGACCGACGCGGTGCTGGGCAACACCTACGACCTCGACGCGTCCGATTTCTCGGCGATCCGGCACAATCTCGTCGACCGCGCGATCGTCGCGCGCACCGGCGACGCTTCGGTGCCATCGACGGCGCACTTCGATGACCCGCACAAGTTCTCCGTCGAGGCGATGACGCCGCCGGTTGAAGCGGCCGTCGGCTCAGCCCGCACCGCGCGGGTCCAGTTCTGGCCGGCACTGAAGGATCTCTCGATGTACTCGCTGCGCATCCGCGAGGACGGGATGCGCGAACCGCACTGGCACCCCGTCACCGCCGAGATGGGCTATGTGCAAAACGGTTCGGCACGGATGACGGTGATGTCACCAGATGGCGGCCTGGACACATGGTTCCTGAAGCAGGGCGACGTGTACTTCATCCCGCGGGCGTATCCGCATCACATCGAGGTGTTCGACGCGCCGGAGTGGCACTTCCTGATCTTCTTCGACCAGCCGTTCCCGGCCGACATCGGCTACCGCACATCGATAAGTGCCTACTCGCGGGAGGTGTTGGCCGCGACGTTCAACACCCATATCGACGATCTGCCCCACTTTCCGTTCACGAAGTCAGACCCGCTGATCGTCAACCGGGTCAACCCGCTCGACCGTTGACACCTTTGCGATCGTTATCAAACTGACGCTGCCGTAACACCTGCGTGTCCTGACACGATTACACCTGCAGCAACATTGACCTCATCAGTCTCAACCGCTTCGGGGAGTGCGTGTGCGACGTTCATGGAAGGCCGCTATTGGCGCGGCTCTGCTGGTAGGCGCGGCTGTGATGGGCGAGGTGTCGCCGACCGTGGCGCAGGCTCAGCCCGCGGTCGCGCAGAAGGACTTCACCAAACCGGCGATCGTCATCCTCGGATACGGCCTTCAGGACAACGGCACGATGCGCCAGATCCTGCGCCGACGGGTGCTCGTGGGCCTGACCGTCGCTCAGTTCTTCCCGCAGTCGCCGGTGATCGTGACGGGCGGCAATCCGCGCAACGGCAACACCGAAGCCGGACAGATGCGCAAGATGCTGTTGATGCTCGGTTTCCCGGACAACCGGATCATCGTCGAGGACAAGGCGAACAGCACGGTCCAGAACGCAGCGTTCTCGGTGCCGCTCGCCAAGGAGGCCGGGACGACGGGCATCATCCTCGTGACATCGTCGACGCATCAGGACCGCGCCGACGGGAACTTCGTCGACGCGGGTGCCAATGTGCTTGCGACAGTGAGCTATCCAGACGGAAATCCGACAGTCAACACCACTCAATTCGCCATGGACGCCATCAGCCCGTTCATCAATATCCGGTAGCTACCAGAGCACTGCGATGGCGGCCGCGGCGAAAGACAACACGCCGACGGTCACGAACAGCGGCCGTGGCACGGGATCGCCGGTCCGCTTCTGTCGTGCGCTGCCCATACCGAGCAGGCCGCCGATCACGATGAGGATCACGAGCTTGATGCCGATTTTCGGGTAGTTCAGCTCGATACCAGCCGGCCACGGGGCAGCGAGTGCCAATCCGGTGAGCAGCGAAAGCAGCAGACCGTAGTCCATGACGCGGGTGAAGCGGAACCGTTTGGCGACTGCCTCGGTGGCCCACGCGCCGAAGGTGACGGCGAAGCCGACGATGTGCAGTAGTACAACTACGTTGCGTAGTAGTTCCATGCCGTGAGCGTACGACAGCGCTGGCCGGGCAGCCAGTGAATCTCACCAACGCGGCAAGATCCGGTCGGTGTGTGGCCCAAACCGTGCGGTCTAAGGCACCCAGGCGAGGATGTCGCGCATGCCGTCGTTGTAGACGACGCTGTTCGGATCGGCGCCGACGACGTCGAAGTAGACCTTGCCGCTGGACGACCCACCCGGTGGCACCGCGTTGCCCTGAAGACTTTGCGGCGTAAACACATTCGACAGCGACGGGTAGAGCTGACTGTTCTGCGCCCGGGCGTTCAACCGCGGAACCACCGGAGTCGCCCAGACGCCGAATGCGTTCACCGTCACGTCCGCCGCGTACAGGCGGCCCCGGACGGGGTAGGGAATCGGGTCCGAACTGGGCCCGAGGTCGTTGACGGTGTAGCCGATCAACGGACCGCCGGTGGCGACGTCGTCGATCGTCTGCTGCTCACCGAATGCCTGGATGCTGTCGGTGGCCGACGCGGTGCCCGCCGTCATGACGCCGGCAGCGACGAATGTGGCGGCAGCGAATACAGCTAATCCCTTGTTCCTCAATTTGGTTCGCCTCCCTTGCCGAACTGGATACCTCAACTGATACGCCTAAACGCCTGGCCAGATTGCGAATTGTGCAAAAACGTCTAGCCTCTGTCTCGGTCGTCCAGGGGAGCCAGCTGAGTGAGTTTGTCGATCGTCGCCGCCGTGCTCTTCTCGGCGCTATTGCATGCGACGTGGAACTCGTTGGCGCACAGGGTTGATGACCGTTTGGTCGGCTTCGCGCTCATCGGCTTGGTCGATGCGGTCGGTGGCGGTGTCATGGCGGCGGTGGCCGGTCTGCCACCGGCAGGGGCGTGGCCGTTCATCATCGGGTCGGCGCTGCTACACGTGGTCTACAACCTGCTTCTGCTCGCCAGCTACCAGTTGGGCGAGTTCAGCCAGATGTACCCGCTGGCCCGCGGAACGTCACCGTGGGTGGTGGCGGTGATCTCGGTGACCGTGCTGGGGCGCGATCTGCCGATCACCGAACTGCTCGGTGTGATGACGGTGTCCGCGGGTCTCAGCTGGCTGGTGCTCGCCGGCGGTATCCCCGGACGCAAGGAATTGCCGGCGGTCGGGACGGCGGTGCTCACGGGTCTGGTGATCGCGGCGTACACCGTGGTCGACGGCGGCGGAGTCATGGAGGCGCCGCTCTTCGCCTATGCCGGGTGGATGTTTCTGCTGCAGGGCCCACCGCTGCTGGTGATCGCAGCGATACGGCGGGGACGTCGGCTGCCCGCCGCGGTGCGCGCATCGGCATTGGAGGGATTGTCCGGTGGAGCGATCTCCCTGGCGGCGTACACGATCGTGTTGTGGGCGCAGACAAGTGGCGCGCTGGCGCCCATCGCGGCGCTGCGGGAGACAAGCATCGTGTTCGGAGCGTTGATCGGCGCGGTCTTCCTTGGTGAACGGCTCGGGATGCGCCGTGCGGCCGCCGCGGGTGTGGTGCTCGCCGGGGTGCTGCTCATCAGTCTGCCGCCCTGATCGGTTCGCCCGGGCTACGGTGCCACTGTGTATGTCGACGCGATGATCACGCCGCAGCCATTGAAGACGATCGGGGCGCTCGCCCGTCGCACCGAAGCCGCGGGGTTCTCCGGACTGCTGTTCACCGAGACCGGCCG
>Ga0075363_100000097_pt1 | contig 19438 bp, 15 predicted proteins | sample EndMetdeltDD1763_FD_71470 | JGI IMG/M metagenome (GOLD analysis project Ga0075363, IMG submission 71470) | Populus endosphere microbial communities from Tennessee, USA - Endosphere MetaG P. deltoides DD176-3 | ecosystem: Host-associated > Plants > Roots > Endosphere | place: USA: Tennessee...
ACCCGGCCTGCGAAAGATGTTGAGCGACAATATCGCTGCTGGTCGGCTCCGCTTCACCACCGATTACGACGGTGCCGCTGAGTTCGCCGACGTCCACTTCCTCGGCGTCGGAACCCCGCAGAAAAAGGGCGAATACGGTGCGGATCTGCGGCACGTGCACGCCGTCATCGACACGCTGGTACCGCGCCTGGCGCGATCGGTGGTCATTGTCGGAAAATCCACGGTCCCAGTGGGAACCGCCGCCGAACTAGCCGAACGGGCACGTGCACTGGCGCCGGAGGGTATCGACGTCGAGGTGGCGTGGAACCCCGAATTCCTGCGTGAGGGCTTCGCCGTGCACGACACGCTGCATCCGGATCGGATTGTCCTTGGCGTGCCGAAGAATTCGGTGAACGCCGAAGCGGCCGTGCGTGAACTGTATGCGCCGCTGCTGCACGATGACGTGCCGTTCCTGGTAACCGACCTGCAGACCGCGGAGCTCGTCAAGGTGTCGGCCAACGCCTTCCTCGCGACGAAGATCTCCTTCATCAATGCGATCTCGGAGGTCTGCGAGGCTGTCGATGCCGACGTCACGATGCTGGCCGATGCGCTGGGCCACGACTCGCGCATCGGACGGCGATTCCTCAACGCGGGTCTCGGATTCGGCGGTGGCTGCCTGCCCAAGGACATTCGCGCGTTCATGGCCCGCGCCGGTGAGCTCGGTGCCAACCACGCGCTGACTTTTCTTCGCGAGGTGGACAGCATCAACATGCGCCGTCGCACCAGGATGGTTGAGTTGACCACCACGGCCTGTGCCGGTTCACTTCTCGGTGCCAACGTCGCGGTGCTCGGCGCGGCGTTCAAACCTGAATCCGACGATGTGCGTGACTCACCGGCCCTCAACGTCGCGGGCATGCTGCAACTCAACGGCGCCACCGTCAACGTGTACGACCCCAAGGCCATCGAGAACTCTCAGCGCCTGTTCCCGACGCTGAACTACTCGACGTCGGTGGTGGAGGCCTGTGAACGCGCCGATGCCGTGCTGGTGCTGACCGAGTGGCGCGAGTTCGTCGACCTCGACCCCGCCGAGCTGGCCGACACCGTACGTGCCAAAGTCGTTGTGGACGGCCGCAATTGCCTCGATGCCGAGCGCTGGTCCGCCGCAGGATGGCGGGTGTACTGCCTGGGTAAGAGCCCGCGCGCGGTCAGTCCGCCGTCGCTTGTTTGAGCATCCCGTCAAATCCCTGCCACAACAGCATGAAGACGAGTTCGACGACCCGTTCGCGGGGCACGTCACGATTCTCGTACCACCAGGTGGCCACGCCGCCACACGCCGCCTGGGTGGCCCTGGCAAGTATCCACGCACCGTCGTCGACCGAGATGCCCTTGACGGATTTCGCGTCTGCGGCACCGAAGCGAATAAGTTCCGCGATGCCTGCGGTGCCGCGGTGGGCGAGTTCTTCGCAGACGGCGGCGATCTCTGGATCGGCGGGAGGATCGCGATGCAGAAACCGCCACATGAACGGATCTTCTTCGACGAAGGCGAAATAGTTCGCGATGCTCGCGCGGACCATCTCGTCGACCGATGTGCCCTCAATGCGGCGTAGTGAGCGTTCTCGTAGCTGCTGAGCGTGCTGCTCGAGCAGTGTGATGAGCAGTTCGCGCTTGGAGCCGAAATGGTCGTACAGCACCGACGGCACAACGCCGGCCCGCTTCGCGATGTCGGCCATCTTCGCGCCCGTATAGCCGTGCTCGGCGAACACGGGTACAGCCGCGTCGAGGATTCGGATACGGCGCTCCTCTGCGGGTATCCGGATTCTTGCCATACCGAATGATAATTCGGTAGTCTTCGAGAAATTACCGAACGGCAATTCGGTTGAACGGAGGGTCATGGCTCAAACCACGATCAAGCAGCGGCTTCACTGGCTTTCCGTGCACGGAGTGATTCGCGGATTCGCGAAGGTCGTCGCTCGTCAGGGTGATCCCCGAGGTCGACTGCTCGCCGATCCGACGGTGCGGTCAGACCCAGTCGGATTCATCGAGGAGTTGCGCGCCCGCGGCCCCCTCGTTCGGTGTCGCGCGCTCTTCATGACCGTCGACCACAAGGTCGTCAACGAGTTGTTGCGCTCCGACGACTTCCACGTCTTCGCCCTGGGATCGAATCTGCCCAAACCACTGCAGTGGGTCGCCGATCGCACGAGATCCGATCTACTGCATCCGATTCAGCCGCCGTCGATGCTCTCGGTGGAGCCGCCGCAGCACACGCGTTATCGCAAACTGGTGTCGTCGGTGTTCACCTCGCGGGCCGTCGCCGCCTTGCGGGACCGCGTCCAGGAGGCGGCGAACGCTCTTCTCGACGACCTCGTCGACGCGGGCACCGTGGACATCGTCGACCGGTACTGCTCGCAACTTCCCGTCACGGTCATCGGCGACATCCTGGGAGTTCCCGATGACGCCAGGCCCCGCATCCTCGAGTTCGGTGAACTCGGTGCACCGAGCCTCGACATCGGTCTGACGTGGACGCAGTACAAATCGGTGTACCGCGGCATCGAGGGCTTCAACGACTGGCTGTCCAACCACCTGCACGAGCTGAGCCGCAACCCCGGTGACGACCTGATGAGTCAGATCATCGTGGCGTCTCGGGACGCCGAGGGTGGTCCGCTGACACATCAGGAGTTGCTCGCGACCGCGGGCCTGGTCCTCGCTGCAGGCTTCGAGACGACGGTCAACCTGCTGGGCAACGGAATTCGGATGCTGGTGGACACCCCAGAGCATCTCGAGACGTTGGCCGAGCGTCCGGAGCTGTGGCCGACGGCGGTCGAGGAGGTCCTGCGGCTGGATTCGCCGGTGCAACTCAGCGCGCGGATCGCGACCAAGGACATCGACGTCGCGGGCACCCGCGTGAAGCGCAACGAGGGCGTGATCCTGTACCTCGCCGGCGCCAATCGCGACCCCAACGTGTTCGACGATCCGCACCGTTTCGACATCGAACGCCAGAACGCGGGTAAGCACCTGTCCTTCTCCGGTGGCCGGCACTTCTGCCTCGGTGCGGCGCTGGCGCGCGCCGAAGGGGAGGTCGGGCTGAGGACGTTCTTCGAGCGTTTCCCGGATGCGCGGTTGGCCGGTGACGGCAGCCGCCGGGAGACGCGGGTATTGCGCGGCTGGTCGACGCTCCCGATCTCGCTTGGCAAGGCGCGTGCCGCTGTAAGTTCGTGACGTGGACTTCCGAGCCGCCCTGCTCGATCAGACCCAAGCATTCGGCGAACTGATTCGCGCTGCCGATCCGTCGACCCCCGTCCCGACCTGCCCCGGCTGGACACTGAAACAGTTGTTCCGCCATGTCGGGCGCGGAAACCGTTGGGCCGCGCAGATCGTCGCCGAGCGCCGCAGCCAGCCGCTGGACCCGAGCGATGTGCGCGACGGTAAGCCGCCCGACGATCCCGACGCCGCCATCGACTGGCTCAACGGCGGTGTGCAGCAGCTGATCATCGCCGTCGAACAGGTCGGCTCCGATGCTCGAGTGTGGACCTTCAACGGGCCGCGGCCTGCCGGGTTCTGGATCCGCAGGCGGTTGCATGAGGCGTTCGTGCACTTCGCCGACGCCGCACTCGCGCTCGGGGTCGATTTCGACCCGGCACCGGAGCTGGCGGCCGATGCCATCAGCGAGTGGATCGAGCTCATGGTCGTACAAGCCGATAAGCAGGCACCGCCGGTCGAACGCGGGCGTACGTTGCATCTGCACGCCACCGACGAGGTTCTCGGGCCGACGGGGGAGTGGACGATCGTCAACGACGAAGACGGACTGTCCTGGACTCACGACCACGGCAAGGGCGATGTGGCGCTGCGCGGACCGGTCAGAGACCTGCTGCTGGCGATTGTGCGCAGGCGCGACGCGGCCGACGGCAACATCGAGGTGTTCGGCGATACCGGAGTGTGGGACACATGGCTCGAGCGCACCCCCTTCTGAATGGCGTAGTTTCACGACCATGACGACTTCGGAGATCGCGACCGTCCTGGCTTGGCATGACGCGCTCAACGAGCAGGATCTCGACACCCTCATCCAGGTTTCCAGCGACGACATCGAGTTCGGCGATGCGAACGGCGCCGGACAGGGCCACGGCGCCTTGCGCGAGTGGGCGAGCTCCCTGTCCACGTCGGCCGCCGTTCCCGGCCGGATGTACGTGCGCGACGGCGTCGTCGTCGCGGAGGAGGAAGACGGAAAGGCGGCGGCGTTCCGCGTCGTGCACGACCACGTCACGTCGGTGTTCCGGCACGACGATCTCGCGGCGGCGCTGGCCGCCACCGAGCTGAGCGAAAGGGATCTGGCGGGCTGATGCGGGGGATCATTCTGGCCGGGGGGTCGGGGACGCGGCTGTATCCGATCACAATGGGCGTGAGCAAGCAGCTGGTGCCGGTGTACGACAAACCGATGATCTACTACCCGCTGTCCACGCTGATGATGGTGGGGATTCGCGACATCCAGATCATCACCACGGCCGATGACGCGCCCGCGTTTCACCGATTGCTTGGTGACGGTTCACAATTCGGCATCAATCTGTCCTATGCGGTACAGGAGAAGCCCGACGGACTGGCGCAGGCGTTCGTGATCGGCGCCGACCACATCGGCAACGATCCGGTAGCACTGGTGCTGGGAGACAACATCTTCTACGGCCCGCGCCTGGGCACCAGCCTCACCCGATTCCAAGAGATCAACGGCGGGGCGGTCTTCGCGTACTGGGTCGCCAACCCTTCCGCCTACGGTGTCGTGGAGTTCAGTGAAGACGGCGTCGCGCTGTCACTGGAGGAGAAGCCGGAGACGCCGAAGTCGCACTACGCCGTGCCGGGGCTGTACTTCTACGACAACGACGTCATCGAGATCGCACGCGAGCTCAAGCCCTCGGCACGAGGCGAATACGAGATCACCGACATCAACCAGACATACCTCAACCAGGGCCGGCTTTCGGTCGAGGTGCTCGCCCGCGGTACGGCCTGGCTGGACACCGGGACATTCGACTCACTGCTCGATGCCAGTGACTACGTGCGCACCATTGAGCGCAGGCAGGGCTTGAAGATCAGCGTCCCCGAGGAAGTGGCGTGGCAGATGGGCTTCATCGACGATGATCAGTTGGCTACGCGCGCAAAGAAATTGCTCAAGTCTGGCTATGGCGCGTACCTGTTGGGGCTCCTGGAGCGCTAGGTGTCGCGAGCACCGCGGCAATCGCCGTCGTAAGCGGCACGGACAGCGCCAGCGCGATGCCGCCGACCGCGGACCGCGCGATCTCGATGGCCACGCTCTCGCTCGTCAGCACGTCGCCCAGTGAGCGGTTGGCGACGCTGAACAGCAGCAGCAGGGGCAGCGCGCTACCCGCGTAGGCGAGCACCAGGGTGTAGACGGTGCTGGCGATGTGGTCACGGCCCACCCGCATGGCGCCGACGAATATCGCCCGGCGCGAGGTGCCTTCGAGCGCGGCCAACTCGAAGGCCGTCGACGCCTGTGTGACCGTCACATCGTTGAGCACGCCCAACGAGCCGACGATGAAGCCGGCCAGCAGCAGGCCGGTGATCGACACATTGCCGAGGTACGTTGCGACCGCGTTGTTCTCCTCCTCGGACAGTCCGGTGAGGTGAGTCAACTCGATTGCGGCCCAGGATAATACGGCGGCCAACAGTAGCGATGCCAGCGTACCCAGCAGCGCCGCGCTGGTGCGCAGGCTCACGCCGTGCGCCAGGTAGATCACCGCGTACAGGATCACCGACGACGCCACCAGCGCGACGGGGATCGCCGCGGCCCCGTCGCGCAGGGCGGGCAGCATGAACACGACCAGTACCCCGAACGCGACGACGATGCCGATCAGCGCGCGCAATCCGCGCCATCGGGCGACCGCGACGACCACCAGCGCGAACACGACGGCCAGCCCCGCCAACGGCCACGTCCGCTCGTAGTCGTAGAAGGAGTAGGTCGTCGTGCCGGTCGGGTCGACCTGGCGGGTGATCCGTATCTGGTCACCGACCGCGAGCTGAGGCTGGCCCGCCCCGCCACTGAACTCCAGCAGCGTGTTGGCCCCGGCGTTCGGGCCGGAGTCGATCGCGATGAATGCCTGCACGCATCTGGCACCCTCGCCCTCGGCGGGGGTCGGTGGGGCCGTCAGCACCGATCCCACGGACTGGAAGCCACACGTCGCCGAGGTGGTGGACACTACGTGACCGGCCTCGGTGGTGACGGCCCCACCATCGGCGTTCTGGAACGGCAGCGGGATGTCGACCTTCTGCTGGCTCGGCCAGAGCCACGCGGCCCCGGCCAGCGTCACGACGCCGATGGCGATCAGCAGTCCGACGACCACCTTGGCGGCCAGCGGCCCCAACGGCGACGGTCCGCTCAGGGAATGCGAGTGGGCGTGTGAGTGCGTCACCCGAAACAGGGTAGGGGTGGGAACTGATGGACGTCGTAAGAGCTACGCCGGTTCCAAGATCAAAGCCTGATTGCGCAACTCGCTGAGGGACCTGGACAGCAGGCGCGACACATGCATCTGCGAGATGCCGAGGCGCTCGGCGATCTGCGTTTGCGTCATGTTCTCGAAGAACCGCAGTGTGAGCACCTCTTGCTGCCGTTCCGGCAACTGGGCCAGCAGTGGGCGGACCGTCTCGACATCGAGTACCTTCTCCAGATTGTCGTCGATGGCTCCGACCCGGTCGGTGACCGATTGTCCTTCGTTATCGCTGCTCCCGCCCGGGGCAGGGGCGTCGGACGAAACGGTGGAGTAAGCGGTCGACGCAATCTGCGCTTGCACCACCTCTTCGCGGTCGAGTCCCAGATGATTGGCTATCTCACTTGCCGTAGGCGCACGCCCCAGCTGTTGGGACAGCTCGTCACGGGCCCTACTCAACTGTAGGCCAAGGTCTTTCATTCGGCGGGGTACCTTGACCGCCCAGCCGTGGTCGCGGAAGTATCGGCGAACTTCGCCCATCATCGTCGGTACGGCGAACGCCAGGAAATCGGCACCGTTGTCCGGGTCGAACCGCTTGACCGCCTGCACGAGGCCGAGCCGTGCCACCTGAACGAGGTCCTCGTATGGTTCCCCTCGGCTGCTGAAGCGGCGTGCGATGTGGTTGGCCAACGGTAGGCAGCGCTCGATGATGGCGTCACGCTGACGGCGGAACTCACTCGACTGCTCGTCTAACGATTTCAACTGTTGGAACATGCCTGCGACATCGGCATATTGAGATGTAGTTCTCGAAGACACCAGGACGCCCTTCGACTGATTGATCCTGACCAGGGCGGCTCTCAGCTGAACCAGAAAATGGTGCGCGACGCGATCGCCGACCACGCGGCGCAGATTTCTCCTCGGCCGGTTCACCCGCTGCTGGATACATCACAGCCGAGACTTCGACCTTACCCCGACTGCGACGATTGTGCATCGATTCGCCGCAGCACCCGGCCGGCCAGTAGTGAGTCGGCTAGCTGGGTGACTCGTTGGCGACGTTCTCAGCCGCCTGCTCCGTGCCGGTCGGGTGATCGGTGTCGCTGGGGTCGGGAGTCGTGGCTTCGTCTGCGTCCTCCGCGACCCCGTCCTCGTGCCTCTTATCAGTTGCCATGTTGACGCTCTCTGGTGGAATTGCCTGCTGCACTTACTTGGTGACGGCGCCGTTAGTTGCGATCTCGACCTCCGCGGTCGCCTGGATGAGCGCCAGCAGCTCCTTGTCGAGACCGGGTGCGAACTCTTCACGACGTTCGGGCGCAATCGTCATCGGGAATCCTTCCGGCATGATGGCGGTACTCAGCTCGGTGCCGTCGTTGGACGGCGATGCCCCCCGGTAGAGCTTGGCCGCCTGGCTTTCGTCGTCGGCGCTGAAGGTGTACTGGATGCTCTGCAGGCCGAGGTCGATCAGCTTCTTGACCTCGGGGAACTTCTCGGCATTCGTCTTCGGAATCGGCAGTGCCGCACCCCAATTGACTCCAAGACTCTCGAGTGCCTTTGCGAACGCGTTCTCGTGAGCCTGATCGCGAACGATCAGATAGGCGATCGTGGAACGCGCGGTCTTGTTGTCGGTCATCTCATAGATGCGGCACTTCTGCAGCCGACCGGTCGACTCGAGCATGAGGTTGTACAGCAGATCGAGCACCAAGTTCCCGCTGTTGTAGACGTAGGAACCACTCCAGGGGTTACCGGCCGCGTCGACGGGCAGAGCGCCCTGCGCTCCAACCAGGTAATGGTGAATATTGCTGGTATCCAACGCGATCTTCAGCGGCGTAGCGCCGCCGGCGCCGGGCTTGTCGACCGGATCGGTTTTCTTGCCCTTGTATTCGGGCGAACCGTCGAGCAGACGCGAGATGGTTGTCCCGATGAGTTCGACATGGCTGATTTCTTCGGTGCCGACGCCCTGCAGGAGATCCTTGTAAGGCTTGGAGGCGACATCGCCGCGGAAGTTGATGCTCTGGAAAAGGTACTGCATCATCGTGCGCATTTCGCCGAACTGGCCGCCGAGGCCCTCCTGGAGAGCGTTGGCAGCGGCGGGATCCGGCTCGTCGACGACGATTTCGTTGATCAGTTGCTGAGTGTGCAGGTACATGATTCTCCTTGAAATAGCGTGACTTGTGCGGCCGGGCTCCGTGGCTGGAAGCGCGGCTCTTACTCTGTGCTCTCACGATGCTCGACTCCGACCGCTGAGGTCAGTTCGTCGCGAGCGCGGTGTAAATCCGGATTGTCTACGCCTAGCTGGTCCATTAGATCGGCGAGAGCATCGGCGATGGCGTTGAGCTTGCGCTGGGTGGCGTTCTCGGCGCGCGTCTCGGTGTTCTGTAGCAACGCCACCAGCAGGAAGGTGATGGTCGACGTGAAGGTGTTGATCACCAGCGCCCAGCCGTCGATGCTCGGCCACAGCCAGAATGTCGGCACCCAACCCAGGACCAGTACGGCGCAGATTCCGAAGAACCACGCTTGGATACCCGCTCGCTGGTGTATGTAGCGAAGCGATCGAACAGCGACAGACCCTTGCCGACGTGCGACGGCATCTTGGCGGAATCATCGGACTTCGACATGTGCAGCTCCGGCTGTTCGCCGGTGTCGGAACTGCCGCTGCTCCGCGAAAGCCTGAGCGGCACAACGCCAGTCCCGTTCACCACGACTAACTCATGTTTACTTGTTGTTCGCCCGAGCGGCCTGACGCTTGCGCTTCTCGGCGTCAGCCAGATCTTCGATACGATTCGCCTGCGCGCGCTTGGCACCGGCCTCGGTGCGCTTCGCCTGAGCATCGTCGAGCTTCGACTTCGCAGCCGCAGCAGCCTTTTGTTCGTTCGACCGGATCTTGGCGTGCTCCTCGCGCTTGGCCTCCTCGGCCGACTTGGTGCGCTGCGCGGCCGCCTCGTCAGCTTGCTTTTTCGCAGCAGCGGTACGTTGGGCTGCCGCCTCTTCCGCCGCGCGCTTGCGCTCTTGTGCGGAACTGCGAGCTTCTTCGACCGCTTGCTCCTTGGCCGCGCGTGCGTTTTCCCGGTCCTGGCTGGCCTCGTCGCTCTTGGCTTTCAGGTCGGCACGGGAACGCTGCTGTGCCTGTTCCGCCTCTGCATCCAACTGCGCCGCCCGACCGAGCACATCGCTGCGCCTGACGAGCGCACTGCCGCTCCGTTGAAGTTGCCTGTCGCCCAATGCATTTCCCATCACAGCGTCAAGCAGGCCCAGCGACCGCTCATAGAAAAGTCGTGCCGGTGCCTCTTCGCCCATCCGGGCGACCACGCGCTGCTCGATCACCTGGAGGGGGAACCGTGCAATTCGGTACTGGACCCGCAGGACGGCCAGCGGTGCGTCGATGATTCTCATTGATAACTCCTGTTTCTCACCGATGCTCAAGGCAGGTCGGCCTGGTTGGTCAGTTTGTCTGCTTGCGCTCTGATGCGATCGGCTTCCGCCTTGGCGGCCGACGACTCCTGAACTGTGTTCAGGTGATCGTCGACGGCATCGACCACTTCTTCTGTGGCCGAATCTATTTCGGCACGCTCCTGCTCTTTCGCGCGCTGGATCTCAGCCTGCGCGTCGAGCTCGGCCCGAACTCGGTCCTGCGAGGCCTGTTGCTGACCTGCTTGTTCGGCCCTGCGCTTCTGATCGGCTTGCTGTTCGCGCACCGATCTCTCCACAGCAGCCGTCTGTGCGTTGACCGCGACTCGTTCCTGTGTGCCTTCAGCCCGGGCTTGCGTCACTTGTGCGTGGGCCTGCGCGGCCTCGGCATCGGCGACGGCTTCGACGCTGTTGGCCTCCTTGCGCTCATTGGCTTGGGTCTGCTCGAGCTGGCCCTCTGCGGTCAGCGAGTCGTTCCCCGTGATAGCACCGGCGACTTCTTTTACCTTGCCCTTCACCGAATCGAACAGCCCCTTGCGGGCTTCGTCGGCCTTTTTGTGCTCAGTCATGGCTCTTCTCCTGGCATCAATCGACAACTGGCGAGCCGTCGTGGCGGCTCTACAAAGCGGCGATGCCCTAGATGGTTTGAATCGGTCCATGGCGACCGGTGGCAGTCTGCGGACCATCTGCTCTAGTCGTGAACGTCTGCCCCATGACTTGCCGGCAGATTCAACTCGCAAGTGTCCGGTTACCCTGCGTCGGTCGAGGTAAACCTCGGCATTCAGCGGGTGTGCGGCGCTCGTGCCTTAGTGGCGGTAGCTGACGAGGAAGTTGCCCAGCCGCTCGATGGCGTTGGCCAGATCTCGGGCCCAAGGCAGCGTCACGATGCGCAGGTGGTCGGGGGTCGGCCAGTTGAAGCCGGTGCCCTGGGTGACCAGAATCTTCTCCTGCAGCAGCAGATCGAGCACCAACTGCTCGTCGTCGACGATGTCGTACACCTCGGGGTCCAGCCGCGGGAAGGCGTACAGCGCGCCTTGGGGCTTAACGCACGACACCCCGGGGATCTCGTTGAGCTTCCTCCACGCGATGTCGCGCTGCTCGAGCAACCGGCCGCCGGGCAGCACGAGATCCTCGATGCTCTGATGTCCGCCAAGGGCGACCTGAATCGCGTACTGCGCGGGGACATTCGGGCACAGGCGCATGTTGGCCAGCAGGCTGATGCCCTCCAGGAAGCTGCCAGCGTGTTCCTTGGGTCCGGTGATCACCAGCCAGCCGGAGCGGTAGCCCGCGACACGGTAGGCCTTCGACAGGCCGTTGAACGTCAGCGTCAGCAGATCCGGCGCCAGCGTGGCGAGGCTGATGTGTTCGGCGTCGTCGTACAGGATCTTGTCGTAGATCTCGTCGGCGAGTAGCAGCAGTTGATGCTTGCGCGCCAATTCGACCATCTGCTCGAGGATCTCGGTGCCGTAGACCGCACCGGTGGGGTTGTTCGGGTTGATCACGACCAGCGCTTTGGTGCGGTCGGTGATCTTCGCCTCGAGGTCGGCGATGTCAGGCTGCCAGCCCTGGGTCTCGTCGCACAGGTAGTGCACCGGTGTACCACCGGCCAGCGAGGTCGATGCGGTCCATAGCGGATAGTCCGGCGCGGGGATGAGCACCTGGTCGCCGTTGTCGAGCAGCGCCTGCAGGGTCATCGTGATCAGTTCGGACACCCCGTTGCCGAGGTAGACGTCGTCGACATCGAATCGGGGGAAGCCCTCGACCAATTCGTAGCGGGTGAACACCGCGCGGCGGGCGGCCTGGATGCCCTTCGAATCGGAGTACCCCTGCGCATACGGCAGCGCCTGGATCATGTCGCGCATGATCACATCGGGCGCCTCGAAGCCGAACGGCGCAGGGTTGCCGATGTTCAGTTTGAGGATGCGGTGACCCTCGGCCTCGAGGCGTGACGCGTGCTCGTGCACCGGGCCACGGATCTCGTACAGCACGTCCTGCAGCTTGGATGACTGCGTGAACGTGCGCGGCCGCGGATGCTGCCCGGCGTGATGGGGCGGCACGTGGTGCGTAGTCACGCCCTCAATGGTCTCACTGTCGTCCAGCGAATATCCAAAAACGCTGGTCAGCGCTTGCCGGGCGGACGTGCACCCTTCGCGATACCCAGACCCCTCACCGGTACTTCGGGCGCTTCGCCGTTGTCATCCGCGGAAGGCTCAGGCGCTGGGCTGGATTCACCGTTGGTGTCCGGTTCCGGCTGTGGCGCAGCAGGTTTCGGAGCGGCAGCAGGCGCCGCCTTCTTAGCGCCCGGACGGCGCGCACCGGGCGCGATGCCCAGGCCCTTGACCTCGGGTTCCGGCTTGGCGGGCGCCTCGGGTTCGGCTTCGGATTCGGCGGGTGCCGTAGCTTCGGCCGCCGGTTCAGGCGCAGGGGTCGCCTCGGCTTTGACGGGTCCCGCGGCCTTCTTCGCACCGGGTCGCCGCGCGCCGGAGGCGATGCCCAGGCCCTTGACCTCGGGTTCCGGCTTGGCAGGCGCCTCGGCTGCGGGGGCTTCCGCCGCAGGAGCAGCGGCTTCCGCGGCAGGAGCAGCGGCGGCGGTTTTCTTGGCGCCGGGACGCTTGGCGCCGCCTGCGATACCGAGTCCCTTAGCGGGTGCTGCTGCCGCAGCTGGCTTTTCGTCGGCCGTGGCGGTCTTCTTTGCGCCAGGCCGCTTGGCGCCGCCTGCGATACCGAGTCCCGTGACGGGCTTGGAGTCCGCGGTCGCCGTGGACGCCTTGGCCTCCGTCGCAGCGGCGTCTTCGGTCTCTTCCTCGACGTCTTCCTCTTCGGCGGGCGCCTCGGCCTCGACGCGGGCGGCACGCTCCTCTGCCGCTTGTTCCGCTTCCCTGGCCGCGGTGCCCTTCTCGGGCAGCGTCACACCGCTCATGTCGAGCGACTCCAGCAGCAGCTGGGCCACATCCTTCACTTCGGCCTTAGGGATGTCCTTGGTCGCGGCGACGTCGTCAACACCGTCGGTGATCATCACGCGGCAGAACGGGCAGCCGGTCGCGATCGTCGACGCCGTGTCCATCGCCTCCTCGGTGCGCTCGACGTTGACGCGCTTGCCGATGTGCTCTTCCATCCACATCCGCGCACCGCCGGCGCCGCAGCACAGGCCGCGGTCGGCGTGGCGCGGCATCTCGGTGAGCTTGGCCCCGGACGCGCCGATCAGTTCGCGCGGCGCCTCGTAGACCTTGTTGTGACGGCCGAGGTAGCAGGGATCGTGGTAGGTGACGTCTTGCCCACCGTCGGCGGGCTTGACCGGCACCAGCTTCTTGTCGCGGATCAGCCGGTTCAGCAGCTGGGTGTGGTGCAGCACGGTGTAGTTGCCGCCCACTTGCGGATACTCGCGGCCCAGGGTGTTGAAGCAGTGCGGGCACGTCACGACGACCTTGCGATCCACCCGCTCGACGCCCTCGAAGAGGTCGTTGAGCGTCTCGACGTTCTGCGCGGCCAGCTGCTGGAACAGGAACTCGTTACCCGAACGGCGGGCCGAGTCGCCGTTGCATGTCTCGCCCTCACCGAGCACCAGGTACTTCACGCCCGCGGTCGCGAGCAGTTCGGCGACGGCCTTGGTGGTCTTCTTCGCACGGTCTTCATAGGCACCCGCGCAACCCACCCAGAACAGGTACTCGTAGCCCTCGAAGGACTCGACGTCCTTGCCGTAGACCGGTACGTCGAATTCGACCTCGTCGATCCAGTTGGTGCGGTCCTTGGAGTTCTGCCCCCATGGATTGCCCTTGTTCTCAAGGTTTTTGAACAGCACGCCGAGCTCGCCGGGGAACTCCGACTCCATCATCACCTGGTAGCGGCGCATATCGACGATGTGGTCGATGTGTTCGATGTCGACAGGGCACTGCTCGACGCACGCGCCGCAGGTGGTGCACGACCACAGCACATCGGGGTCGATGACACCGCCCTCTTCGAGGGTGCCCACCAGGGGGCGGGTGGCCTGCTCCGGGCCCGAGCCCATGATGCGCTCGAAGCCCGACTCGGGAACGTGGTGCTCTTCGTCGTGTTTCTCGCCGCCGAGGTCCTCGCCGACGCCGCCTTCGGCGGTGTTCTCCAGCGGCGTCTCTTTGTCACCGAGGATGTACGGCGCCTTCGCGAACAGGTGATCGCGAAGGTTCATGATCACGAGCTTCGGGGACAGCGGCTTGCCGGTGTTCCACGCGGGGCACTGCGACTGACAACGTCCACACTCGGTGCACGTGGTCATGTCGAGGTAGGCCTTCCACGTGAAGTCCTCGATCTTGCCGCGACCCAGGATCGCGTCCTCCGGGGGATCTTCGAAGTCGACGCGCTCGCCGTCGTACTCGACGGGCAGCAACGGACCCAGGCCGTTGGGCATCCGTTTGAACGTGACGTTGACCGGCGCCAGGCCGATGTGCAGGTGCTTGGAGTGCAGCACGATCAGCAGGAAGATCAGCATGACCGCGATGTGGCCGATCAGCGCCAGCGTCTCGATCCACTCGTTGGCGGATTCGCCGAGCGGATGTAGGACCCAGCCCATTGCGTGTGAGAAGAACGCGCCGTTGCCGTAGGGCAGCGCGTGGGTGTTGGCACCTGCACCGCGGACCAGCGCGTAGGTCCAGATGACGTTGAAGATCATGAACAGGATCAGCCAGGCGCCACCAGTGTGCGAACCGTAGAAGCGGGAGTCCCGGCCGTGCTTCTTGGGCTCGCGGACGACACGGATGATTGCGAACGTGATGATGCCGAGCAGCACGGCGACGGCGAAGAAGTCCTGCAGGAAGCCCAGTGCGTCCCAGCGGCCGACGAACGGGATGTGGAAGTCGTGGTCGACGACCTGACCGAAGGCCTCGACATAAACCGAACCGAGGATGAAGAAGCCCCACATCGTGAAGAAGTGGGCGATGCCGGGGATCGACCAGCGCAGCAGCCGGGTTTGCCCGAAGACCTCCTCGAACTGCGTGGTGATGCGTTTCTTGAGGTCGTCCTTGCGGTTGTTCTCGACGCTGGTCTTTGCGCCGGACCGGATCAGGTTCGTCAGGAAGAGGACGCGCTTGAGTGCGAATACACCGACGAGCGCGAGCATCAGGACCACGGTGATGATCCTGATCAGCATCTGCGTTTCCACCGCGTGCCTCCCGTTCCCAAGTTACTCAAGGGTAACTTAGCCAATGTTACTCGTCGGTAACTTTCGCTGCATGCCTGCTCATAGTTACACCTTCAGGAGAAACAAAGCTACGCAGGTTTACCTAACTAGCCTTCGCCGTCGCCGCCGGAACCGACCGGAGGGCCGATTGGCCGTCGTCGCCGTGGTCCTGGGTCGGTGTGCGTGTTTGTGGTCACAGGCCGGGGTCAGCCCTGCGGTGCCACCATCGCGCGCAGCATCGACAACATCTCCGAACGCGATTCGGCGCCCAGCCGGCGTCGGATTCGCGCAACGTGGTGCTCGACGGTTTTCGCCGAGATGAACAGCTGCGTGCCGATGTCGCGGTACGGCATTCCGAGCAGCAGGAGTTCGGCGACCTCGCGCTCGCGGTCCGACAGCTTGGTCGTCGCCGGGCGGATGGGACCCGGGTGCTCGACGGCGGCGGGCACATCGAGGCCCGGTGTCGCGTCGAGGGCGGTGGTCTGTTTGAGATCGCGAGCCAGCTGCAGCATCGCACCCGACACGCGGCCGTCGGGTGTGTGCAGCGCGGCTTGGCCGGCCAGCCGGGTGGCATCCCAGGTGAGGCCGAACTGCGACAGCCCGCGGGCGGCCGCGCTGACGTCGTCGGTGTCGACGTGGTTGGCCAGCACCCGCAGCCAGGTGCGGCCCGCGATCGCGAGCGCCTTGGCGAAGCTGCTCTGTGCGGCCGCGGCGGTCAGCGCCTGACCGTGCGGCGCCACCGCCTCAGGCGAATTGGCGAGGATCCCCGCGTGCACGCCTGCCCAGCGCAACGGCACCGACCACAGCAGCGGGTTGCCGAGCGAATCCAGCAGTGCGAACGCCTCATCGAGTGTGTGCTGCAGCCGATCGACCTGGCGCATCCGCGCTGCGGCCACCCACAGCTCGCCCAGCGGCAGCAGTGAGAACAGATCCACCGAATATTCGGCGAGCACTTCCGCCGCCGCATACCAGTGCTTCTGCACCGCGCCACTGTCACCGGTGCGGCGTGCGATCGCCGTTTGCAGCGCCGATGCCCACAGCGCGTCGCGGCGATGCAGGGCGGACTCGTTGCCCGCGACCACGGCGGCGACGTCGGCGGTCGCCGCCTGCAGGTGGCCGTCGAGCATCCGCACCCAGCCCAGCAGCAGGCGGTGCCTGCGCGCGACGAACGCCGTGTTCTCCGGGCTGTCGTCCAGCGACGCCCGCACGGCGCGGCCGATCACGCTGCGGGCCCGGACCGGGTCACCGCCGTGCAGGGCGGCGAGTGTCACCAGCGCTGCGGGGGTATCGGGCGCGACGCCGGTCTGCGACTGTTCGGCGGTGATCGACTGGCCCAACCGCGCGACCGCCGAGGGGTAGGACGCCTCGAGCGACATCAGCAGACCCTCGGCAAGGCTGCGGGCGGCGCGCGAGGTCGACGTCGGCGGGCCCGCACTGTCGGCGCTCAGCGCCGTCTGCGCCGCTGGCAGGTCCCCGACAGCGAGCGACACGATGGCACCGGCTGAGCCGACGAACGCGTCCGGATAGGGGCCGAGCCAGCGGAACAGATCGGCGGCCTGGGCGGAGCTTCCGTCGTGTGCTGCGATGCTGGCCGCGATGCGCACCGCGGCCGCGCGCTCAGCCGTGTCGTCGGACGCGAGTAGCTCGTCGGCGATGCGGCCCGCGGCGGCGCAGTCGCCGGTCAGGGCGAGCGCATCCGCCAACCGCGAGTTGAGCTTCGTCGCCCCCGCATCGGCAGCTGCACGGTAAAGCCTCGCCGCCCTTGCCGGTTGGCCGTGGCTTTCGGATGCGAGCACCGCCAGTGCACTCGCCAACCGATCGTCGCGCAGACCGTGCTCGGCCATCCGCAACGCGAGATCTGCCGACAGCGTTGATGATTCGAGCTGGGAGACGAGCAATGCGATCTCGGTGTCGTGATGGCGCGCCGTCCCGATGATCTGCGCGATGCAGTGGTGCACGGAGCGCCGGAACGTCGGGCTGTGCGATGGCTCGATCAGTCCGGTCGCGCGGGCGCGGTCGACAAGGAACTGGGCGTCCGGGGCCTCGATCCGAAGCGTCGCCGCGACGTCGTCGGGTCCGAGGTCGGGGCTGAGCGAGGTCACCAGCAGGGTATCCAGGACCGGTTCATCCAATCGGCGAAGCCGTTCGATCAGTGTGAAGCTGGCTGCCTGCGCGATCAACGGTGCCGGTGCTTGTCCTTCGACGGTGGCGGTGATCGTCGGTCCCAACAGAAAAGGCAGCCCGGCCGTAGACATCGTGAGTGCCCGGATGAAGTCGGGTGACGGTGTGGCGCCGAGGATTTTGGTCGCCATGCGTGTGACCTCGGGTGCACTGAGTGCGCCGATCGATACGACGGGGTTCTCACGTTCGATCGCGGTGGCCAAGGCGCGCAGCGCAGGTCGGTACACAAGAGGTTCCGTCGCGACGACCACCGTCGAGGCGGGATCCGCAACGCGGTCGACGAGCTGTTCGAGTTCGGAGTCGTCGAGCAGATGTGCGTCGTCGATCACCACCGCGGCCCCAGGATCGTCACCGGCGCGAGGCCCCCGGGTGAGCACCGGAATCCCGGCCGCTCGCAACGTGTTTCGCACCGCCGCGAGTACCGACGTCTTGCCGCTCCCGATGCCGCCCGATACCAGTAGCTTGACCGGATCGCCCGGCGCGGCGCTCAGCCGCGCAAGGGCGTCACGCGCAGACGGCGGGATCTCGGCCGCTTGCTCCGGCGCCGGTCTCGGCATGGATCACGTGCCGTCGTCGGGAACCACCACGTCAGGCGTCGTGGTGATCGGCTCTGCGGTGGTGGTGATCGGTTCTTCGGTGGTAGTCGGAGGCTGCGTGGTGGTCGGTTGGGTTGTCGTTGGCTGGGTGGTCGTCGTGGTGGTGGTCGTGGTTGTCGTCGTCGTGGTGGTGGTCGTCGAGGATGTCGTCGATGGGGTCGTCGATGTGGTGGTCGTCGTGGCGGGGGGTGGCACCACCGTCGTGCTCGGCTGGCCGTCGGAACCCGTGACAGTGATGGTCTGCGACGTCGGCGGACCCGCCGGCGACGGACCGGTCTCGACGGTCGTCGCCGTCTCGGTCACCGGACCGGTGTTACTGGACGTGCTGGTCAGTGTGACCGCAAGACCGCCCACGGCCAACAACACGGCCGCTGCGGCGGCACCGAACAGGATCGTCGGCCGCTTGTACCAGGGCAGTGGCCCGGGCTCGGGGGTGAAGCCCTCTTCTTCGTGGCTGAACTCCATCGGCGGTCTGGCCGCCGCTCCGGTGGCCGCTGCCGTGTCGAAGGTGTAGTCCTCGCCGGTGTAGGGGACGGGCTCGCTACCGCCGGGCGCATCCTCTGACCATGCGAGCGAGCGGAACGCCGACGAATCCGTCGGATCGCCGGCCGCAGCGGCCGCGGCTGCTCCGGCGGCGCCCGCTCCGGCCGCACCTGCGACCCACCCCGCGGTGGGGGCCATCCCGGTGGGAGCATCCGCGGCGGTGGCCATTCCGGTTGCCGCGTCAGCGCCTTCGGCCAGTACAGCGGCGCCGGCGGCCACGTTCAGCTGTGATTGCGGTGTCGTGACGACGGGCGCGCGCAGGCGCGTCGACAGCTGTTGGGTCACCAGCGGGATATTCGCGCCGCCACCGACGGTGGCGACCGCCGAGATGTCCGACGGTGCAATGTTGTTGCGCTGCAACGTTTCTTCAACAGTGCCGAGCAGGCCGTTCAGCGGTTCGGCGATGAGTTGTTCCAACTCGGTGCGCGTCACGCGGACATCGGATGCGAAGCCGGGCAGTTGGGCGTGCACGGCCGTCGCCGTCTCGGCGGACAGCTGTTCCTTGGCCAGCCTGCAGTCGTTGCGCAAACGGGCCAGCGAGCCGACGGCCGCGGTGCTCGCGGGATCGGAGTCATTGGCTTCTGCGATACCGGCGACGACGTGATTCAGCAGCGCCTGATCGATCTGATCGCCCGAGAAGTCGGCGTATCGGACCGTCTCGCCGATGGTGTCGAAGTTGGCGCCCGCGTTGGCCAGCGTGACGCTGGTTCCGCTGCCACCGAAGTCGCACAGCACCACGACGCCGCTGGACGGTAGCCCCGGCGCCGACTGCAACGCCGCCAGTGCGGCGACGGAGTCCGGGACCAGCGCCGGCACCACGCCGCCTGGCGACAGGTTCGGCGATGCGCGCAGGGCGCCACGCAGTGCCCCGACGGTCGCGGCACCCCAGTGCGCGGGCACCGCAATCGCCACGGGTGTACCGCCGTCGACGGTGCGTGCCATTGCGTCGAGGGCTTCGACGAGCACCTGCTCGCCGCGGTGGGCTGATCCGTCGGCCGCGACCAGCGGCACCGGGTCGCCCACGCGCTCGACGAATCCCGTCAGCACCATCCCCGGTTGATTGAGATTCGGGTTGTCGGCCGGAACACCGACCTCGGCTGCGCGGTCTTCGAACAGGGTGAGCACGGAACGTCGCATCACCGGGGGACGGCCCATACGAG